>ERZ1090878.208-NODE-208-length-33326-cov-5.962069_pt1 | contig 33326 bp, 23 predicted proteins | sample MGYA00478473_ERZ1090878 | MGnify/ENA primary metagenome ERZ1090878 (study PRJEB33644, sample SAMEA5815720) | chicken gut metagenome | biome: Chicken; feature: Gastrointestinal Tract; material: Caecum | place: Ireland | collected 2019-01-01 | study: A study of the... | reverse complement strand
TAGTAGCACAGCCACGAGGCTCCCGTCGCAACGCCCGAAAGGAGGAGAAAGATCCACGACCGCGCGCTGACGGAGGGCAGCTGCGCGCATGCGCCCGTCAGCAGGGCGATGCCCCACGCCATGGCGAGCACCACCGATCCACATAGCCGTTTACCTCGTATTCCTGCGCTCGCAGCGCACGAGGAGAAAGGCGGCGGCGATCCCGATGACGAACAGCGCGATGCCGACGCCGAGGTCGGCTCCCATGCCGCCGCCCGCCCAGCCGCGGTACACTTCCATGATTTCGGGGTTGAAGAACATCGTCACGGCGGAGCCGAGCGACAGCCCCGCCACCGCGTAAAATGTGGGAGCCCTGTGCCGCGCAAGGAGGCGGGAGAGGAGTTTTGATATCGTCAGAAGTCCCGCAATAAAACCGACGATCAGGCACGCGTAAACGAGGAACACCTGCGGGTTGCGCTGCCAATAAGTCAGGCTCACCGAATCGAGCAGGGGAGTAAAGTAGCCGACCGTCATCAGAAGCGCCGTGGCGGAAAGCCCCGGCACGAGCTGCGTGAGCGCGACCAGCCAGCCGAGCAGGAGGAAGAGGAGATAGTGCCACACCTGCAGATTTTCCAAGGGCGCCGCGCCCGGCGCCGCGAAAACGGACACCGCCGATAGGGCGACGGGCAGCGCCAGTCCGAGCGCGAAGAGGGCGCCCCGCCAAGGTGTGAGCTTTTCGCCCTTGAGCTGGTCGGTGACGGCGGGGTATGCGCCGAGCATCAGCCCCGCGAACAGCGCCACCGTCGCGAACGGCATAACGCCGAGCAGCGCCCGCACGCCGAAAAATCCGAGAATCAGACCGACGGCAGCGCCGACGGCGACGGGCAGCAGAAACAGGGCGCACCTTTTGAATTTGCGGAAGAAGTTCCCCAGCGCGTACAGCAGCTTTTCGTACAGGCGGAAGATGATGGCGACCGCCGAGCCGCTCACGCCGGGCACGATGATCGCAAGACCTATGAATGCGCCGAGCAGCCCGCTCTTTGCCACCTGCCCGCCGCTTCGGTAGCGCAGGTCATCCTCGCTTACGTCGGTGCCTTTGTCCGCCGCGCCGTCCGCCTTTTCGCTTGGCGCTCCGTCCCTGATTTCGATGACCGTCGCCTCGTTTTTTGCACCCGCCCCGTTTTCGGCGGGATTTTTTTCGTTCGGGTTCTCCGCTCCGCCTGCGGCGGGCATTTCTTCGTCCGGTCGCTCCGTATCGGCCATGCTCTGCTCTCCTTGCATACGTTCTTAAAAAATGTTGTACATTCCTTCGCCTCTAGTAGGATATTCGGGTCGGGAATTTTCCATTCCGTTTTTCTCTATTTTACCACGCCGAAAGGACATTGGCAACCAAATATATCCGCTTGCGCGGCGCCCGCTGTTCCGTCTCCCCGCCGCCTGCGGGCATTGCGCCTACCCGGCGAGGTATGCGGTCAGTCCGCGCATGTCGATGGTGTTGTCGTAACTCTGCATGGCGAGCACCGCGTTCTTTGCGGGGCAGACGAGGATGAGCTGACCGTGCGCGCCGTCGCCGTAATAATAGCCGTCGTCCGCGCTGTTTTTCCAGAATCCAAGACCGTAAAGGCGGTTTCCGTTCGGCAGCAGGGGAGAGGTCGCCTCGCGTATATACGCCTCGGAGATGTACCGCTTTCCCCCGTAAACGCCGCCGCCGAGAAAGAGCCGCCCGAATTTCACGAGGTCTTCGCAGGCGAAGAACATCCCCGAAGCGCCGAAGGTATGCCCCAGCGGGCAGGCGTTCGCGGCATAGTCGCGGAAACCGAGCGGGCGCAGAAGGTTTTTGTGCAGGTAATCGAACAGCGTTTCTCCCGCCGCCTTTTCCGCGATGCGCGACAGGAGGTAATAGGTCGCGTTGGAATACACGCTCTTCTCGCCCGCCGCATAGGGCATGGGTTGAGAGAGGGAAAACTCCGCCCAGTCGTCCGTGCCGTGGTTATAACGGTCGCCCTCGAACAGAACGCCCTCCGCAAACCCCGCCGCGTGCGATAGAAGGTCGCGCACCGTCACTTTTTGCAGCTTGTCGGCGTTTCCGGCGGGGAATAAATCGCCGATGTATTGCCCGATTTTATCGCCGCGGGAAAGTTTTCCCGCATATTCGAGCATGCCGATCGCGGCGGAGGTGAAGCTCTTGGAGAGGGAATAGCAGTTGTTCGCATGGTTGGCGGGCTGCAGCTCCTCTTTTTTTTCGTTCCCGTCCTTCCATTCGCATACCGAATACACGTTGTATCCGCGTTCGCGGATAAATTGCAGTGCCTTTTGCAGCATATAAGTTTCCTCCGGAATATGGTTTGTTCTGTCCGGCGCATGCGCCGCTCATCGGCGCGCCCGACAGAGGTGCGCCTGCACGCGTTACGCCGCTTTTTTGTCCGCTGCCGTTGCGGCGCGCGGCTCATCGGTTAAAACATCGACAGCTGTTTGTATTGCTTCTGTACGGTCTTTTCCTTTATAATATCCTGCGGCAGACCTGAAAGGAAGGGGGAGGGCTTGCCGCCCGCCGTGAGGATGAGTTCCTCCTTCGCGCGCGTGATGCCCACATAGAGCAGCCGCCGCTCCTCCGCCTCGTCTGCTTCGCTGTCGCCGCCCGCCGCGCCGTCGTCGGAAATGCCGCTTTCCGCGCCGTTCCTGCCGTCTGCGGCATTGTGCTTTGCGCCGTTTTCTGCATCGCTCTTATTGTCTGCGGCGGAGATTTTTTTGCCGTTTTCTGCGCCGCGCGGCTCGCGGGGGCAAATTCCGCTTTTAAAAAGGAATAGCACACGGAGTGGAAGGTGCCCACCGTAATTTTATCCGCCTTGCGTTTGAGCTTCGCCGCAAGCCGCTCGCGCAGCTCCTCCGCCGCGCGCACCGTAAAGGTTACGGCGGTGATTTCGCTCGGCTTTACGCCCCGTTCGACCAGCCGTACGATGCGTTCGACGAGCGTGTGCGTCTTGCCCGTTCCCGGCCCGGCGATCACCGCCGTCACGCGCGCTCCGCTGTCGGCGGCGGCTTCCTGCCCGGCGTTCAGCCCGCGCGGCTGTAACGTTTTATCGCTAACGTCCTGCGCGTTTTGCGTCGTTTTATCCGCGTTGCCGCTGTTTTTCGCGCTTTCGGGCGCCGTTGCGGCGAGTTCCGCGAGGGGAATGCTGTCCAAAAAGGAGAGCTGCCCGCTCGCGTTTTTCAGTTCGTCGGGGGTGAACAGGGAAATTTTGCCGTACTCCCCGTCAAATCCCGCCGATTTGATCACTTTGCCCTCGCGCAGGCGGCGGATGCCCTCGGCGATGCGTTCGCCCGCATACCGCTCGATGTCGGCAATCTGCCGCACGCGCAGGATCTCCGCCTCCGAACCCAAATCGCGCAGCATTTTGATATACGTCTGCTCCGTTTTGGTACTTGCGGCGCCCGTGCCCAGCGATGCGGCGATCGCCTCGGGCAGAGGGATGAGGTGCTCGAACGGCTTTGCGCCCGCGGGGACGTAGTCTTCGCTTCGCGCGGCGAGCTGTTCCACGCGGTTGAGCACGCCGATGGTTATCTTTTTGCCGCAAACGGGGCATCTTCCGCCGTATTTCAGCGTTTCGGCGGGTGTGAGGCGAATGCCGCAGTTGCGATGCCCGTCGAGGTGGTATTTGCCCTCCTCGGGGAAAAATTCGATGGTGCCGCCGAACCCTTCGCCCGTCTCCAGCGCCCTTTTGAGGGCGGGGTAGGAAAGGTCGGTTTCGACGAGGTTGCATTCCCTGCCCAGCTTGGCGGGGGAGTGCGCGTCCGAATCGGAGACCATCGTATAGCCGTCCAGCATGGGTACGCGGCGGTTCATGAGCGGGTCTGATGAAAGCCCCGTTTCGAGGGCGTGGATCTGCCCCGCAAGGTCGCCGAAGCACTCTTCCGGGGTATCGAAACCCGAAAAGGCTCCGAACAGCGAAAAGTGCGGCGTCCAGATGTGCGCGGGGATGAACACCGCCTCGGGGCATACGTCGAGGGTGATCGCGAGCAGATCCCGCGAGGAAAGCCCCAGAATCGGCCGCCCGTCCGAGCGGATGTTTCCGATCGTTTCCAATTTGAGCGAAAGACGCTCGGCGGCGTCGAGGGAGGGCAGAAGGATCACGTTGTGCACCTTGCGCACCTTTTCGTCCTGCTTATAGATACAGCTGATTTCGCCCGAAAGCACGAAGCGCGGCGATACGGAAAAATCGCATACGTCCCGCAGTTTTTTGTCCGCGCGGATGCGGTAAAAGCCTTCTTCGGCAGGCTCGAGCGTCTCCTCCAGCTCCTCCCGCCACTTGGGGTGGGTAAAGTCGCCCGTGCCGACGAGTCCGATGCCCTTGCGGCGCGCCCATAAATCGAGGTGGGGGATGTCCCCGTCCTTGCTCGTCGCGCGCGAATATTTGGAATGGATGTGTAAATCGGCTATGTACATGCCTCTATTATACCGCCGCACAAGCTATTTGTAAACCGCTGGAGGCAAATTTTACCGTATTTGAAACAAACAGAAAAAAGTTGACCTTTCTGTGAAATTGCATGAGCCGGACGGGCAGAAAATTGACATTCCGGAATAAAAAGAATATAATTGAGGTTAGCGAGCATGCAAAAATGCAATAAGGAGAGCGGAAAAGATGAGAGCGGGATTTATGATGCCCGAGGATGTACGGCAGAGGTTTTCGATGTGGTGGAGGGGCGAAGATTTCGGCAGACCGCTGTGTCGGATTATCGGCAGGACGGAAGAACCGAACTTTAGCTTGCGTGGCGTTTCTCCGCGCGATTTCCATATCGGCGCCGCCGTGCGCGTTGCAATGATGCGCGAGGAGATGCGCGTAAGCCGCTATTTTGCCGATGCATTCCCGTATCTCGATTTGAACCTCGGCCCCGGTTCTTTGGCTGCATACCTGGGCTGCGAGCCGAAGTTTTCCTACGATACCGTATGGTACGAGCCGTGCGCGGAAACCATTGCCGAATTGTCGGAGAAGGATTTTATGCGCTTTTCCCCTTGGTGGGAGGAACATTTGCGCGAGGTACGGGAAACCGTGCGGCTGTCGGAAGGGGAGTTCCCCGTCGGCATTCCGGACGTACAGGAGAATATCGATATTCTGGCGGCGATGCGCGGAGCGCAAAATCTGTGTTATGATCTGATGGATGAGCCTGAAACTGTCAAAACGGTGCTTTCCCGCCTGGAAGGTGCGGCAGATTATTGCTATGATGAAATGTACCGTGCCGTTGCCCTTGCAGACGGTTCGAGCGTGTTCACCGCCTTTGCCATTTGGGGCAGCGGCCGCACGGCTAAGGTGCAGTGCGATTTTTCCGCGATGATCTCCCCCGGGGCATACCGCGAATTTGTGCTGCCCGGGTTGATGCGCGAATGCGCAAGGCTCGACCATTCTCTCTATCATCTCGACGGGCCGGGCGCGCTCGTACATGCAGACGCCGTTTTGTCCATTCCCTCGTTGCAGGCATTGCAGTGGACGAGCGGCGCGGGGCAGAACGACGGCGGCAGCGAAGAATGGTTTCCCCTTTACGATAAAGTTATGGATGCGGGGAAATCGCTGTGGATTCAGATATATGAAGGGGAGCCGTACGTCTGGCTTGAACGCGCAAAGAGGATTGTCAGGCGGTACGGAACCCGCGGAATCTATTTTGTGTTTGCTCCCTGTTCCGTGGAAGACGCCGCGGAGTTGGCTCGCGGACTGAAAGTATGACGGGGGCGGGCGAATGGCGGGATTCGGGCGATTGTGTTCCGTGCTGAATTCTGCCGCCGCGCGCTGCGCGGCACGCCGCAGATCGAAGCGGTAAAAGGCGGGCAGGGCGGCTGAAGCCGTCCTGCCCGTAAATCGATCAAAGTCCGGAAGCAGCGGCTTCCGCGAGGGCTTTGTTCTTTTCATAAAAATAGAAAAAGTGTTTTATGTACATATTCCTGTACCGGCTGCAGGTTGTGTCGCCGATGTGTCCTTTTACTGTCAGTTTCCAGCGGTCTTCGTCCGTGCGTTCAATGTAAATGGCGTCGAGCAAAACGGGGTGGATGGTCGGTCGCAGGTGGTCGTCGCGGTCAAAGCGGATCAGCAGGTCTTCGAACGCTTTGAGTGCGAACGGGTCTTTTCGGTCGAGCAGCTGCAAAATGGATTTTTCTTTTTTGATCACGTTATTCATTGGTAAAACACCTCCTTCTATAATCATAGAAAGGAATAAAACGGATGATTTACCAATATTTGACATGTGTCAGATTATGACAGATTATTCCGATTGTTTTGTGTGGTTGACGGGCGAGGTTCGGGATCTTCGGCATTGAAAAAAAAGGACTGCTGACTGCGGCAGTCCTTTCTGCTGCGATGAAGGCGCTTTTTCAGGAAAAGGGAATATATAAGTTTTTTATCCGATTCAATAATCAAAAAAGCGATACCTGTGCAAAGGTATCGCTTTTTTCGATGTTTCGCAGTTCATCTGCCTGCGCTCTGCGGATCAGCTTCCCAGGCTTACCGCGAGTTTTCTGTACTTTCCGGGCGAAATGCCCATGTAGTTGTGGAACTGACGGTTGAAATACGTTTCGCTTTCAAAACCGCAGGCAAAGGCAATCTCGCGGATGTTTTTGTTGCTCTCGAAAAGCATGATGGCGGCGGCATTGATCCGCTTCTGCTGGATATACTGCTGCGGCGTGATCCCGAATTGCTTTGTAAACAGGTTGGAAAAATAGGTGGGGGAAAGAAACATGATCTTCCCCAGATCGGCGTTGGAAATATGCGAATCGAAATGGCTGTCGATGTATTGCAGAACGGGAACGAACCGTACCGCTTCGGGGGCGGCGGAAACCGTGTCCGGCAGGAAAAAGGACAGCAGATATTTGATCAGCCCTTCGCAGGCGATGGCGTCGGCAGGAGAATTGCTCTGCTGATACCCGCCGACGTGCTGCAAAAGGTTGCGGAAAATTTCACCCACGAACGGCGGCGCCTCGGCTTCCCTCTTCGGCGGGTAAATGGTCAGATAGCTCGCCGTCGTTATATCGAAATTGAAATGGATCCAATAATGCCCCAGTATTTCGTCGCAATGCGCGTCGAAAATGGAAAAGGATGGGATAAAATACAGTTTCCCCGGCTTCAGGTTGAGCTGATAGTCCTGCAGATAGATCACGGCTTTCCCGCTCACGACATAATAAATACGATAATAGGGGAACAGCGTGATGAATCTGTTCCACGAATTATCCACGCGGTCAAAGCCCGCTTCCATGATTTTCAGCTCGATATGTTCAAAAGGAATCGGCGTCATAAAGCTGTCCTCCCGTTGCTTCCAGTATGACATACCGGCGGTATGCTGTCAACCGAAAAAGGTAAAAAATACATAAATTTCGCATGTTTTTCACAAATAATCTGTAAATCGTGCAAGTATTTCATTAAATCTTATATTGCAAAATCCGACAAAATAGTTTACTATATAGTCAAAGGAAATAGTTGTCATAAGGAGAAAAAACGATCTCTATGTTCAAACGGATAGCGGCGGCAGTGTGCTGTGCCGCCTTATTGGCTGTTGTAATCCCGTGTTCCGCCGCGTGTGCGGGAACGCCCGTTGCTGATACCGACAACGGTAGCACAGTCTTCAATGCCAAACCCACGGTCGTCACAAGGCTGGCGGATGCGGAGTCTCTTGCGTCGCTGGAAGCGGGGCAGGCTCCGAACGTCGTGTGGATGGAGGTCGATGCCTCTTTACAGGTCGTATCCGACGCGGGCGAGCCGCTCGGCTCCTTTGCGGAGATCTATGCGCAAGAGGTGAGCGGGGTATCCCTCCCCGTCGTCGAACCGCAGGGCGCCGCCGCCGTTACCGCGCTGGGTGCTTTCGTCGAAGAAACGCCCGTCGCCGACCTCGCGGTCGCGGGGGACGCCGGCATTCTGATGCAGGTGTGTTCGGAAATCCCGTCTGCGCGGCTGTATTATACGGCGGCTGCTGTAGAGGGTGATGCATTACTGCAAACTCAGCTGGGGCTTGCAAACACGGCGGGGGCGCAGGTCGTCGTAATCGAAAGCGGTGCGGCGGAGCGGGAGGCGGTCGCCTATTACCAGGCGCGGTTCAAAAGCGTCTGGGTTCTGACCGACGGTTCCGCCGGGCAGATCGCGGACGCGGTCGGCAGCGGGGCGTACGGCGTCATCGCGCCCGATGCGCAGCCTGTATATGCACTGTACGACCGCATCGAAGGGGCGGGGAAAGGCACGGTTCTCTCTCGCGCGCCCTTTATCGCGGCGCACCGCGGGTATGTGGGCATTCATGACGAAAACACGGTCGGAGCCATCGAAGACGCGGCAAATATCGGCGCGACGCACGCGGAGATCGATATTTACCGCACGGCGGATAACCAGATCGTGCTTCATCACGATACCAATGTCAATTACAACGGCGCATCCGTTCCCGTGAGCAGCCTCACGCTCGCGCAGCTGCAGACGATCGAGCTTTCGGGCGGAGATCGGATCCCCACGCTCGACGAGGTGTTCAGCTCGATGAACGCCGGCAATCTGGGCGATATGCTCCTGATTATTGAATTCAAGGGGCAGGACGCGCAGCTGGTAAACCTGTTTGCGCAAAAGGTGAACGAGTACAACGTTCTCCCGCGCGTGGTCGTCATATCCTTTTTCCCCGATCAGCTCCTGCGCGTCCGTGCGCAGCTGCCTACCGTTTCTACTTCGTATCTTCTGAATGCGACGGACGGGGCGGCGGAACGGGCGCTTTCGATGGCAAAATCGGTCGACGGCGGCATCGATATAACGAAGGCTGCCCTGACCGGGAATTACGGCAGCGGCACGACCGAGTCGGCGTACGCCGATTACTTCCGTACGATGGCAGACCGCGGGTATTCTTCGTGGATGTGGACGTACGAAACGCTCGATACCCCGCTTGCGATCACGAACGGAGTTACGGGCATCACCACCAACGACCCGAACGCAGGCAATCAGATCGCTTCGCTGAACGTTTCCGACGTGCTGGAAGTGAGCGAACTGCCCGCCGACGGCGATATTATAGAAATTTCCGCAACGACATACCGCGGCGAAACGCGCACCGTATCCGCGCGGGTCATCCTTCTCGGCGAGGGAAACGGCGAAGTGCAGGCGATGCTCGCGGCACAGCCTGAAAGCGGCGTCGGGATTCTGACCGGCAGCGTAACCATCCGCGCCGCGGAACCTTCTCCCGACGGGGGCGGATGCAGTTCCGCGATCGGCTTCGCGGGACTCGGCGGGGCAATTCTCCTCGTCGGCGCAGCCGCCGCCTGCCTCCTTCGCAGGCGGGCAAAATAAGCCTTGCGCACAGCCGGGGGGATCGGAAAACCTGTTTAAAAAATTTTGTTTCCATATACAGAAACGGCAAAAAGGAGATCACAGCCCAATGAAAAAAATGTTTCGGATTTTTGCATTGCTGTTTGCCTTCGTCCTGGCGGGCGCGGCGCTGGCGGGGTGCAGGCAAGGACAGGGGAAAGACCCCGGCGGAAATGAGCCGATCGACATGAACGATTTTCCGCTTTACAATGAGGAGTATGCAGCGATGGATTACACACAGGAAGAATACGAGCAAAAGATGTCGCAGCCTTATTGGCTCGGCAACGTCATCTACAATGAACTTGCCCTGCCCATTGCGTACGAAGACGGGCAGGCATACGCGAACCTGCTGTACAAGCCGCTCAGGGTCGTCAGCGTCATGGATCAGACGTTAAAGACCACCTATACCGAGGGCGTCGATTATACGATCGATGCGGAAAACGGCAGGCTCCTGATCCCCGAAGGTTCGTCGATCCCTCTCCTCAACGAAAAGGTGATCACGGGAACGGCGGAGGAGATGCAGGCTGCCGTGCCCGAAGGGTTCGAATATACGAGCGGTATGCCCGATAACCATACCCTGTATACGATCTGGGATTTGGGGGTAGGGCCCATGGTCTATACCGAAAGCTCGCTGTTCTACGGCAGGTATCTCTCCGTAACCTACGCATACGATGTGCGCGACCTCCCCGAAAACGTGTTCGCGGAATACGACGTGACCGTTCTCACCGGCCTCCGCGCAAAATTGCAGGCGAAAGAGGACATCAGCATTGCCGTCCTCGGCGACAGCATTTCTGCGGGCAGTTCGTCCACGGGCGACAATCTGCACGTCGAACCGAATACGCCCTGCTACGCGAACCAGCTCGCCGCCGAAATCGAGCGGGTGTACGGCGTAAACGTGACCCTCACCAATTCGGCGCAGGGCGGCAAGAAAAGCGAATGGCCGCTCACGGGCGAGGGCATGGGCGCGATGAACAACGTAAAGGCGGCGGTTCCCGACCTGTGCATCATCGCCTTCGGCATGAACGACGCGTCCGGAACGGGCGCGGATGAGGTCACTCCGCCCGCATACCGGCGCAACATCGAAAACCTGATTGCGGAAATCAAAACCGTTTCGCCCGACTGCAACTTTATCCTGGTCAATTCTTTCCCCTGCAATCCGCGGTATGAAAGATTCCCCGGCAGGTTCGACGAATATCTCAATATGCTCAATCAGATCGTCGAGGACAGCGGAAACAACGGCACCGTCATAACGGTCGACATGCAACGGGTTGGCAAATATTTTATGGAGCGCAAGCAGTATTGCGAAATTTCTTCCAGCAATATCAACCACCCCAACGACTTTATGCACCGCGTATATGCCATGAATCTGATGAATGTCATTTCGGATTATTCCGGGTTAGCTCAATAAACGGCAGCGCAATTTTTATTTTCATAAAAATTCTCGTTTTTGGTTCCCAAAAACGAGAACGTGTTTAAAAGCTCTGCACGGGCGGAAGCCCGCGCCGCCGTTTCGTTCCCTTGCGAGCGGGGCGGAACAGGCAAAACAGTCATCAATTTTGTTGTTTTGCTCCTTCGACGCCGAAGGGCAAACGGATATTCAAGGCGGCGTGCCGCCAAACTGAAAAAGGAGATAAACAGAATGAAGAAGCTTTTCAAACTTTTCGCCGCCGCGGCTGCGGTGGCAATGCTCTGCGTTTCGTTCGCCGGCTGCAACTTCCGCGGTCAGCCGGGGAGCAATCCGGGTGAAGAACTGACGTATGAGATCGACTTTAACATCCCCGCGAGCACCACGGCGGAAATTTCCGTTCTGATCCCGAACAACGATTACGAAAAAGGGATCATGGACGCGATGACCGAAGGTTTCCGTCTGCAATACCCGAATATCACCTTCGATATTAAAACATTCTCTCTCACGAGCGGGAGCTACAACAATACCGTCACCATGCAGTACAATGCGGGAGTGCTTCCCGACATCGTGTGGTGCAATTCCGAAAACTTTTACTTCCTCATGAGCGGCGGCTATGCGCTCAACCTTGACCGCTTCGTCGAGCAGGCAGAGGCGGCGGGGGAGTTCGACTATGAGCAGGATTTTACCGACAAATTCCACGGAATGGGCGTGTTCGGCGAATCGCGCTACGCCATTCCCCGCTCGGCGGATACGGTCGTCTGCTTCTACAATAAGGAGATTCTCGCCGATGCGGACGTGGATACGAGCATCATCAAAAACGGCTGGACGTGGAACGATTTCCTCACCGTCTGCCAGCAGGTGCGCGATTATTACGACGGGCAAGGGGATACCTCCTATTTCCCCGTCGACTCCAACCTCGGCTGGGAGCCGGTCGCCTATTCCGTCATCCGCAGCTTCGGCGGGCAGGTTCTCAACGAGCAGGGCGAATTTGCCCTGACCCAGGATACCGCCGGCGAGGTCGTCGATTTCGTGCAGAATCTGGTCGACAGGAAATTTATCCCCGAAAGCGGCGAACAGGATTCCTCCTTCGAAAGCGGTACGGGCGCTATGCTCTTCCAGTCTACCAGCCTGGATAACTATGCGAACAGGGCGATCTTCCAGGACGACAGCGGCAATCCTATTTTCGACATCGTATCCTTCCCGCTCATCAACGGGCAGTCTTCCTCCATCGGCATGGGTTACGCGGGCTACGCGCTCAACAGCCACCTCGACGACGAGGACGCAGACCCGATGAAACTGAATCTTGCGGCGGCATTCCTCAGTTATATGATGAGCCAGGACGGGCAGCAGCGCGCTGCGGAAGGCGGATTGACCCTGCCTTCCATCCGCACGGATCTCTCTTATTCCAACCCCGACGCGAACTGGCATAAGGAATACAGTTCCAAATTCAATCTCGAAGCGTATACCTGGGGTTCGGACTATAAAACCGCGGGTCTGGATTTCCTCGGCTATACCGATCCCGTATTTTCCAGCAGCCTGATTTCGGCGATGGATTCCTTTGTCGGAACTTATGCCGTGCGCGATCCCGAAAATGCGTTCACTCGGTTCCGTGAGGAGGTTCAGTATGCATTTGACAGCGTCGTCACAGCCTGAACGGGAGGAGCAGGAATACAGGGGAGAGGGCATGCCCTCTCCCGCCGCTCCGAAAAAATATAATAAATTGCAGCGCTTCTGGCGGGAAAACCGCGAGGGTTGGATGTTTGTATTCCCCCTCGTCATCGGGTTGGGTCTGTTCACGGCATACCCGATGATCCAGTCGCTCGTGTGGTCGTTTTTCAACTACACGGGCGCGACCTATTATTTCCCCGTCGGGCTGAACAATTTCATCTTCATTTTTTCGCGCGACATACATTTCTGGCGCGTGCTCGGCAACACCTGCTACTACGCTTTCGTCAGCGTGCCGATCGTTCTGGTGAGCGGCTATCTTCTGGCGTGCCTTGCCAATCTGCCGTACCGGTCGGTGGGTGCGTTCCGCGTGGTGTTCTATCTCCCGTGCGTTATCCCCGGCGTCGTTTCCGGTATGCTGTGGGACGATATGTTTGCGAATAACGGCGTGTTCAACGAAATTTTTGCCCTGTTCGGCGCGCACAGCGAGTTTTTCGATTCGGCAAACTCGTTTGTCGCCATCAGCTCCATTTTCCTGATGAATTTGTGGAGCATAGGCGGCGGCATGATCCTGTGGCTTTCCGCATTCAAGTCTATACCCTCGCAGCTGTACGAGGCGGCAAAAATCGACGGCGCCGGCATTTTCGCGCGGTTCCTGCATGTCACGATCCCCGGCAGCGCGCCGATGATTTTCTTCAATGTCGTCACAATGCTGATCGGAACGTTCCAGTACAACGGCACGCTCATGCTGTATCCGCCCGAAGGCACCGGCTACCAGGACGCGCTCAATATGTTCGGCGTATACATCTATGCCGAGGCGTTCCGCCGCACGAAGTGGGGGTATGCCAGCGCGCTTTCGTGGGTGCTTATGGTGCTTGTCGGCATCGTTACGGCGGCTCTGTTCGGCGTCCGGCGCCTCATCGCGGGCAAGGAGGAGTAAAATATGGCTGAATCGGCACAGAATATACTTCCCGCGGCAGACGCCGCCGCCTACAATCGCGGCAAAAAAAGGAGGTCGCTCGCATTCCGCATCTGTATGCACGTTCTGATGGTGCTGATCGGGCTGATCCTCGTGTTCCCGTATGTGCTGATGATCTCCAAGAGCCTGATGACAACGGAGGAGATCATCGGTGCGGAACTGATCCTGTTCCCCGCCGTGCCGCAGTTTTCCAATTATCTGCAGGTCTTGCAGGACAACAACTATCTGAGTGCGCTCGGCAACACGATGTTCGTCATCATCTTCAACCTGATCGCCGTGCCGCTGTCGGCAACATTTATCGCGTTCGGATTTGCGCGGTGCAAGTTTTGGGGCAAAAATGTGCTGTTCGGATTTATGCTCTCCACGATGATGCTCCCCGCGGTCGTCACGCAGATCCCTCTGTACAGCCTGTACAACACGTTCGGCTGGCTGAATACGCTGCTCCCGCTCACGATCCCGAATATCACGGGCGGCGGCGCGATCTATATTTTCCTTGCCCGCTCCTTTTTGCAGAGCCTGCCCAAGGATATTGACGACGCCGCAAAAATCGACGGCGCGGGGCCGTTGCGCAGGTATTTCTTTATCGGTCTGCCGCTGTGCAAACCCATCATCGTCTATATCATGGTCAACGTATTCACCTCCAACTGGGGCGACTATTACGGGCCTTTGATCTGGCGGCTGGACGACAGCTTCCCCGATACTTTCGCTTACGCGGTGTTCTATTCGTTTACAGATCAGAACGTCGGCAGCGATACGCTGAATATCCGCATGGCGGCAGGGGTTCTGATGAGCATTGTCCCCGCGGTGCTGTTCTTCATCTTCCAGAAGCAGCTGATCGAAGGGGTCGCCATGGACGGGCTGAAAGGTTAATCCCGAGGAAATATTTTTTATGAGGAAAGGAAAATTCAGGCAAGCACTCGGCACAATGTCGCTCGCGCTCGCGTCGCTGTTCGTATTCGGGGCATGCACCCATACTCCTTCGAACGGCGGGGGAACGCAGCTCGATTTCGATACGCGCGGTCTTACCGCACAGGAATACAGCGTGGCAAATCTGACCGCCGTCGACGATTACGGCCGCACGGTCACGGTCGTTGACCCGTCGGATGAAAGCAGGCGCTACGTCGGTCTGTTCTATTTCACCTGGCTCGGTTCGCAGGGCATGACGGGCATATACGACGTAAACAAGCTCGAACAGCTGGGGGCGGATTCGCCTCTGTACGATACCGACGATACGACGGGCGCAAGTCCCACGCACCAGTTCCATTTTATGAGCGAACCGCTCTACGGCTATTATTCTCTGCGCGACCCGTGGGTGATCGCGCGGCACGTCGAACTTCTCACAATGGCGGGCATCGACTATATCCTGTTCGACTATACCAACTCCGTCACTTATAACGACGTTGTTACTCTCATTTTGCAGACGCTGGATACATACCGGCTGCAGGGGTGGGATGTGCCGAAGGTCGGGTTCTATACCAACACCGCGAGCGCTGCGACCATCCGCAATATTTATAACACCTTCTACGTCACAAATCAGTACAACGACCTTTGGTTCCGCTTCGAAGGGGACAGCCGCCCCGTCATCGTCGGCGTTTCCACCGCCAACGGCGGTGCGAGCGACCAGACGGATGCGTCGCAGTTCCTTTCCGCAAGCGATCCGCTGTACAGCTATTTCAATTTTTATGAATCGCAGTGGCCTTCCACGGGCGTAGCGAACGACGAAAAAGGTCTTCCGTGGCTGCAATGGGGTACCCCCGTGCCGAACATGAACGGGAACATCTCCGTATCGGTCGCGCAGCATTCCGACGAATCTCCCTACTTTTCCGAGGAGCGCCCCACGTCTTCCCGCGGTTACGACGGTTACGAAGTACACGAAGACTGGTGGCTGGGGCAGAATTTCGACTGGCAGTGGGACAACGCGCTCACCTATGCCGACGCGGGCATGGTGCAGAACATTTTCGTCACCGGCTGGAACGAGTGGACAGCCATTAAATACATCACCAACGACGGGCAGGGCGGTGCAGGCAGTACCAGCGGCTGGACGGGCAGGGATGTATTCTTTGTCGACGGTTACAACGCCGAATATTCGCGCGACATCGAGATGGGCAAGGCATTCGGCGACAGCTTCTATCTGCAAATGGTATCGGGCGTGCGCACCTTCAAGGGGAACGAACCGCAGAAATACCGCATGGCGACCAAAACCATCGAAGATCTTTCCGACCTTACCGCATGGGACAACGTGTTCGTCGAATATGCCGACTTTGCGGGCGACGCAATGCCGCGCAACGGCGAAAACGCCGCCAGGGAACCGGGCGCGTACGTCGATAACTCCAACCGCAACGATATTACGTCCGTCAAAGTCATTCACGACGATGCTTACGTCTATTTCCGCGTGGAAACGCTCGAGCCTGTAACCGAATACGCTTCGGGGGACGAGGGCTGGATGAACCTGCTGATCTCCGCCGGCGATACGGAAACGTCGTTTGCGGGATTTAATTATATCGTCAACCGCCATCCGGGCGAAAACGGAAAGACGTCCGTCGAAAAATGCAGCGAAAGCGGATTCAACTGGGCAGAAGCGGGCGAGGCGGAAATATACCGCAGCGAAAACACGCTGGTCTATAAAATCCCGCTCTCTGCGCTCGGCATGACGGCGGATAACGTCAGCTTTTCCTTCAAGGTGGCGGATAACGTGCAGTTCGATATGGACAAAGAACTGAACAGCCATATCCTCGACTATTACATTTCGGGTGACAGCGCGCCGATCGGCAGATTCGGTTTCGCTTATAACAAATAAAGATTTTATTGAGGAGGGAATCATATGAGCAAAACAAGAAAATTATTTCTTGTACTGTTGTCGCTTTGCTTTGCGGTCGCGATGAGCATGAGCTTCGGCATCGTCGGGTTTGCGGCAGATGAAACGCCCGTAACGGTTTCCGCCGTGGATACCGTAGCATCGGAATATCTCAATAACGGATTTACGATGCGGGTAGACGTCACGACGGATGCGACGGGCCTGCCGAGCGGAGCGCTGGCTGTCAACGGTACGGCGAGGTATTTCCGCAACGGCGCAAGCGCGGCGCTCGGCACCGCGCAAAGCAGGAACGGGTCTGTTGTAAAATTGTATTTCAAGGACGCAACCGGTCTTGCCTTTACGAACGGCGTTTCGGAGGCAGGGGATATTCTCGTGGTCGACGCGGGATTTTCGTTCAGCAATACTTCGGGTACGTCGTACAAGGTCGAGGGAAATCTTGTCTATGAATTCGACGGCTCCGAATGGGCGGAATCGTCCCTTCCGGACGCGACCGTCACGAGCGTTGCCGGATTTACGCCTTCGGACGGCAACAGCGGTTTTCCGATCCGCCTGGATCTGAACACGAGCGTCTCGGTTTCGCTCGGCAACGGTGCTACGAGTCTCGTGGCAGAGGCGGATCAGATCGCGAAGATCACCTATACCCGCGGCGATAAAAGCGTTTCCGCCGGTGCCGTTCAAGGACACGGCACGCAGATGTATATCTATTTCAGAACCAGTGCCGACCTGCCGCTCACACTGGATACATTTGAGCGCGGCGACATTTTCTCCGTCGGCGAAAATATTGTTTTCAGTTCGGGTGACAGCTCCGTCACCTATGTGATTCCGGGTACCGTATCCTATATTTATAACGGTACGGCTTGGGTTTCCGGTTCGGAATTGCCTTCAGCCGTGCAGATCACCTGGCCGGAAGCGTTCGGTTCCTCCGCATGGGTGGAGGGGCATCAGGTGCGCGTTCCTTCCACGGGTCTGGAAAATCTCAGCCAGCACGGGCTCGCCTATGACCCGAGCATGTTGTCGCTGGTTACCGTCAAGAGCGGCGATTCTACATATACGGCAACGCACATCTATGAAGAGGGCGGCTTGCTCACTTTCTTCTTCAACGGTTCCGGGTATGACGGGCAGAATCCGGCGGACGGCGATGTTTTGAGCGTCGGCGCAAACCTCCTCGTTTCCAACCGGAACGGAATCGAGTATACAAACGAAGAAGCCGTTACCTTTACTTATGACGCAGACTGCGGCATGTGGGTTCGCGGCGACGTAGAAGTCAGGCAGATCACCTGGCCGGATACGTTTGACGCCTCGGCATGGGTGCAGGGGCATCAGGTGCGCGTCCCTTCCACGGGGTTGACGGCTAACAACCAGCACGGGCTTACTTACGATGCAAGCATGTTGTCTCTGGTTACCGTTAAGAGCGGCGATTCTACATATACGGCAACGCACATCTATGAAGAGGGCGGCTTGCTCACTTTCTTCTTCAACGGTTCCGGGTACGACGGGCAGCACCCGACGGACGGCGACGTGCTGAGCGTCGGCGCGGGGTTGTTCGTTATCGACCGGGACGGTCTTGCCCACGCGAACGGCGCGGCGGTGAACTATACTTACAGCGCCGAGGATGAGTGTTGGATTCGCGACGGCGTAGAACTCCCCGACGAACCGGATATTTCCGAACTCGACCCCATCGAAATCGAGTCGGTAACGGTCACGGACGTGGTGAACGGCAAAAACACCGATTCCACCTTCTTCATCAACAGCACTTCGACCAACACGCAGGATTTCGGCGATGCCGACTATACGGCGACGAATATCCGCAGCTATATCACGTTCACCTTCCCGAGCGGAAAGGAAACTTCGCCCTGGTGCGTGCGCGTGAACGGCAGGGTCGCACGCCTCTTCATCCGCCAGGAAAATAATCCGAGCGCGAACATCAACAACGGGCAGATCCCCGTCGGCGGCATCCTGACCATCAAAGCAGGGTTCCGCATCCTCGAAACGGAAGCGCTGCAGGAAGATATTTCCTACATTTTTGACGGAACGCAATGGATCGAGGGTACCGAACTGCCCGACGTTGCCGCGGATTTCACCTATGCGCAGACGCAGAAATCTTCGTTTGAGGGTAACGGCTACACGATGCGCGTGGACGTCGCTACGAACGCGGCGGATCTCGGCCCGGAGGGCATGAACCTCGATTGCGATGCGGGCATGAACGAATATATCACCTATACGCGCGGCACTGCGCAGGCGGTCGCGGGCGTTCTTCACCGCGACGGGGCAAAGATGCGCGTATACTTCAAAAATCCCGCGGGCGCTTCGTTCACCAACGGCGTTTCGCAGGAAGGGGATATTCTCACGATCAAGCAGGGATTCGAATTCCGCGACGTCAACGACATCACCTATGTCGTCTCCGAGGATACGAGCTTCCGCTTTGACGGCGGCGCCTGGATCAAAGCGGATGGCGGCGAGTATCCCGATCTTGTCAGCGTTATCGCGACGGGTGCGGAAACCAACAGTAACGGCAATTCGACCTATCCCATCGTCGTCGCGGTCAATACGACGGCGCAGAGCCTCGGCGGGTTCATCGATATGCAGCTGACCGAAGATCTGCTTTCACAGGTAACATATACCCGCAACGGCGTTTCGGTCAACGCGGTCTATGCTTACAGCCAGAGCAAGAGCGTTCTGTTCTGGTTCAGGGGTACGAACGGGCTTACCATGGCGGAGGATTCCCCCGAACCCGGCGATACCATCACCATCGGCGAGGGATTCCGCTTCGTTTCCAACGACAACAGGTACGCGGGCGAGTACTATATGTTCGGTGAACCTCTGACGTACATGTTTGACGGCGTGGCGTGGGTAACTCCGCGCGAGATTCCGGATCGCGATTATGCGAGCCTTACTCCCATCACCATCGATTCGGTCAGCACGGCAAACCCGAACGGTTCCGAGTCGGATACGGTGTTCTATATCACGACCACCTCTTCCAACGACAGGGTATTCGACAACAGCAACTACGACGACGTGTATACCGTTCTGCCGTACTTCTCCTTCGTGTATCCGAACGGCAATATCGCCGACGTGTGGTGTGCGCGCGTGGACGGCAAAGTGATCCGCCTGTATATTCATGAACCCGGTTCGCAGTCGAACATCGGCATGGCGACGATGCCCGAAGGCGGTGTTCTGACCATCCGTGCCGGATTCGGTATCCTCAATACGGAGGCTTTGCAGGAGGACGTTTCGTACGTCTACAACGGCACAGGGTTCGTTGCGCTGAACGCGCCTTCCTCCGAGAGCGATTACGAAATCACCACCCCGAACGATACCCATATCAAAGTGGGGCAGGATTTGCAGATCGAAGTCAGGGCTGCCGACGGCATCACCGCATATTTCCGCTATGCCGTCAACAATAAGGAAATTGCAACCATCTCCTCGCTGGGCGTCCTGCGCGGATTGTCAGAGGGAACCGTCACCGTTTCCGTGTGGTACGGCAATCTGCCCGTCAAAACGGTAACGATCATCGTCGACCCGCTGCAGAAGGAAGATATTGAAAGCTTTGAAATCGTAACGGATATAGATCAGTTCATCATTCCCGTGAACGGCAACCCCTCGGGCAGCACCAACTATTTCTACGAAACGGTCGTCGAGCGCGGCGGATACGTTCTTATGGGGCAGTATACCCTGACGAACGGCGTCAAGGTCAACGTCGAAATCACCGCAGACATGATCGGAAAGCAGGACTTTGCAGAGGCGGGGAACTATGCGGTCATCATCACCGACCCGTTGAGCGAAATGACGGCGGAAATTGAAGTCGAAGTCATCAACCAGCGCGTCGTCGGAACGTTCAGCTCCCTGGGCGTGAGCGGCTATGACGTTGACGACAGCCGCAACGCATCCGGCACCTGGAACGGGCATATGATGGTCGGTATGGACGCGTTCTCCACCAACACCCTCAACATGACGGGCAAAAATACCGCAGAAGCGGCAGTGTTGCGGGATATGTCGAATTATATCGTCTATGAAGATGCCAAGGACGGCGTCGTCTACCAGAACACATACGACGAACAGGGGAAAGCGGTCGATACGCCCATTTCGCTGTGGCAGCTCGGATCGCGTTACCTCGTGTTGATCCGCCCGAACGGATATTCCGGCACAAAGGGTTACGGCGTGATCAACGGCGAACAGATCCCCATTTACAGGCAGGGCGACAAGATCACCTTCAAGGCAGGCATGCCCGCCTATAAGTTCATCGGCAATGCGGATAACACCGCAGGCTACTACATCGTCGAAGGCGTGCGCGAATCGGATATAACCTATTATTGCTACGAGGATAACGGCACGAGCAGCTTGTGGCAGCTGTACATCGAATACACCGATTTCACGGTCAGCGAATCGATCGAAATCGAGGCGGGTGCGGCACAGCCGATTGGCGCGGTGCGCGTCCCCGCGGATGCTACGACCGGTACGTTCACCTATCAGTCGTCCGATCCTTCCGTTGTCACCATCAACGAAGTCGGTACGATGATCGGCATGTCGACGGGCGAAGCCACGATCACGATTACGCTGACGGGCGGCAAGGACGAAAACGGCGAAGACCGCGCTCCGATCACGAAGGAGGTCAAGGTTACGGTCGTACGCGGCATCAGCAAGGTGGAAGGCTCGATCGAGGTTCGTCAGGGCGAGGAAGTCGACCTTTCGCAGTATTCCGTCGTCGTGACCTATACCGACGGCACGACGGAGGAAATCAAACTGAACGACGAGCGCGTCGTCATGGATCAGATCAACACCGACGAACTCGGTACGCTCACTTACAGGGTCTCGGTCACGATCAACGGCACCCCCGTGCGCGGCACGCTGACCGTCAACGTCGTTGCGGCAGGCGGATGCAGCTCCGCGGTCGGCGCGGCGTCGGCAGGCATCGCCGCGGCGGTATTGCTGGCGGCGGGCGCAATACTCTTTGTCCGTAAGAAAAAGTTAGGTTAACAGGATAGGATTGCAGCGGGTGTCTGCACTGGCGTGCGGGCGCCCGCTTTGCAAAATGCACGGAACGATACTCTTTTCAGCTATGTTTAAAATCACGGAAATTCAATGCGAATACAAAAATAACCCTATCGGGCTGGGGTGTACGGCTCCCCGCCTGATGTGGAAGCTATCCTCCGACCCTGCCGCGCAAACGGCATACAGGGTCATTGTCAGCGCTTCGCGTACCGCTGCCGAGCGCGGCGTAGGGGATTTATGGGATAGCGGCGTCGTGCGCTCCGCAACCGCGTTCTGCGCGGAATATGCGGGGAAAAAACTCTCTTCGCGCATGCAGTGCTGGTGGCGGGTCACCGTTTTTTCGGGCGATTCGTACGCGGAAAGCGAGGTCGGCTCTTTCGAAACGGGCTTGCTGTCCAGGAAGGATTGGAAGGGTACATGGGCGGCAATGCCCGCGCAGCGTTCGGGGGCAACGATGCTCCTGCGCCGCGAATTCGACTTGCCCTGCACCCCTGTCCGCGCGCGCGCTTATGTCTGCGGGATCGGGTTCCACGAACTGTTCATCAACGGGCAGAAGACCGGTACCGCCGTACTCAACCCTTCCCTGACCGACTATTCCCGCCGCGTGCCGTGCTGCGCTTACGACATTACCCCCTCCCTCCGAACCGGCAAAAATGTGTTGGGATTGGAAGTCGGGCAGGGCTGGAACGGCGCAAAACAGGCGCTGATTCAGGTCTATGCCGAGTGCGAAGACGGGCAGGAGATAGAAATCCATTCCTCTGTAAACGGCGGGTGGTACGTTGCCGCCGGCCCCACGGTCGAGGCAAGCATTTACGACGGCGAAATCTACGATGCGCGCCTGGAGGAGTTTATACCGAAAAACTGGTCGACGGCGGAATACACCGCTTCGGCTTCGAAGGGCTGGATGCCCTGTGTGTACAATCCCGGCCCTGCCGGTAAAATTGAAATGCAGTCCGTCGAGGAGGAATGCGTGCTGCGCGAATACAGGTGCCGTTCTCTGACCTCGATGGCAGACGGCAGCCTCGTGGCGGATATAGGCAGGAACATCGCCGGCTGGGTTCGCGTGCGCGTGCGCGGCAGGCGCGGCAGCCGTATCCGCCTGGAATACGGCGAGCGGCTGAAGCCGGACGGCAGTGTCGACCGCTGCAATCTCCGCAGCGCGAAAGCGACGGATCTGTATATCCTGAAGGGCGAAGGGGAGGAGGAATACGCCCCCCGGTTCACCTTCCACGGATTTCAGTATGTTCAGGTCTTTTTGGAGGGCGGGTGCGAACTTTTATCGCTCCGCGGCGAACTCGTATGCAACGCTACGCGTGCCGCCGGTTCGTTTGAATGTTCCGACGGCGAGCTGAACGCGCTCCACGCGATGGCGGAGATCACCGAGCGGAACAACCAGCAGGGCGTGCTTACCGACTGCCCGCAGCGCGACGAGCGCTTCGGCTGGCTGAACGACCTGTCTTCCCGCCTCTATCAAACGGTATATAACTGCGGCATGGAACGGTTTTTCCCGAAATTTGCGAACGATATTGCCGATACGCAGCTGGAAAACGGCGCCATTGCCGATACTGCCCCGTACTATACCGGCGGCAGACCGGCAGACCCCGTCTGCAATGCGTATCTGCTGATGCCGTTTTTCTCGTATCAGCTGTACGGCGACGCCCGCTTTGTGCGGCAGATCTACGGCGGCTGCAAAAAATGGGTCGACTTTCTCCTTTCGAAATCGGAAAATTACATAATGCAGTATTCGTATTACGCCGATTGGGTCGCGCCCGAATGTTTCGGCGAGCATACCGATAACCTGTATGTTTCCTCCGTGTTCCTGTATTGGCAGCTGAAGCTGCTTTCCCGCCTGGCGGGGATTGCGGGGCGCGGCGAGGATGCCGCTGCTTATGCCGAACATGCCGAGCGCAGCGCCGCGGCGATCCGCGCCCGATATTACGATGCGCGCGCACACCGGTTTGCCGGAGGAACGCAGGCGGCGGATGCGCTCGCGCTTTCCCTTGGAATTGCCGAAGAGGGCGAACGCGCCGCCGTGGCGGAAAACCTTGCGGCAAACGTGCGCAAACGCGGCTATCATTCCGCCTGCGGGAATATCGGGTACAGGCATCTGTTCTATGCCCTCGCCGACAACGGCTACTTCGAAACGGCGATGAGGATGCTGAAAAATCCGGAATATCCCGGCTGGGGATATATGCTCGCGAGCGGAGCGACCTCCGTGTGGGAGCGCTGGGAGAGCGAAATGAGCAGCGAAATGGACTCCTTCGATCATCCCATGTTCGGCAGCTACGACGCGTTTTTATACCACTATCTGGGCGGTATCCGCATCGACGAAGATGCGTTTGCGTGCGACCGCGTCACCATTGAGCCGGTACTTGCGGAAGGGATCGGCTATGTCCGTTCTTCGTTCGGCACAGTGCGCGGAGAAATCCGCTGCGAATGGCGCAGAGAAGGGGAAAACGTCCTGCTGCACGTCGAAATCCCGCAGGGAGTTACGGCGAAGGTCGTGTTCGGCGGCAAAACATCGGTCGTCGGCTGCGGATACTATGACTTTTCCTGCGTAAGCAGCTGCGTATCCGCGATCGCCGCGGCGGAATAGCGGAGCGGAAAACAATAAAAAAGGAGTGACAGGCACGCGTGCGGAACCGGCGCTCCTTTTTCTTTGGGCGGAAAACGCCCGTGCGGCATCCGTACTTACGGGCGGCGTTTTTTGCCGGCACGGAAGATCGGGCGCCCGTTTGGGAATTCATGAAAAAAGGAAAATACGGAAATGACGGAACAATCGAAAAATATGTTTAGCGGAAAGAATATAACGGAAATGCTGCGGGGCGCCGACCTGAACGCATTCCGCCCCGTCGTGTTCTGGAGCGTAAATTCCTGCCTGCAGGAGGATGAACTGCGCCGCCAGCTGCGCGAAATGAAGTCGTACGGGCTGGGCGGGGTCGTGTTCCACGCGCGGGCGGGCATGACGACGGAATACCTCTCCGAGGAATGGTTCCGCATGGTCGGCGTCAGCCTGCGGGAAGCGGCGTCGCTGGGAATGCGCGTGTGGATGTACGACGAATTCGGCTGGCCGAGCGGATTCGTCGGCGGCAGGCTTCTTGCCGAACGCGAAAACCGTGCCCGCTATCTCGAATATGCGGTGAAGGACAGCTTCGATGCGGCGGCGTATGCCGTCTATTCTCTGGACGGCGGCGCTCCGCGCCTGCTTTCGCCGGGCGAGCGCGCGGAAAAATATCATACGCTCTATCTGCGCTATTCCGACGCTTATGCCGATATTCTCAATCCCGACGTCACCGATCAATTCATTGCGGCAACGTACGAACCGTATTACGAGCGTTTTGCCGCGTCGTTCGGCAAGGAGCTTATCGGATTTTTTACCGACGAGCCGCAGTATTACCGCTATGCCACGCCCGTTTCCAAGGTCACCGAGGTAGAATACGCAAGGCAGTACGGCGAGGACTTGAAGAGCGGGATTATCTATCTGTTTCTGGAGGACGAGCGCGGCTATCCGTTCCGCGTCAGGTACTATAACCTGATGAACAGGCTCTATTGCGAAAATTATTACAAAAAATTGTACGACTGGTGCAGCGCGCACGGCTGCATGCTCACCGGTCACAGCGTCGAAGAAACGTTCTTCTTTACACAGATGTGGGGCGGTGCGGATTGCGCCACAAGCTACCTGTACGAGCATATCCCCGCCATCGACAACCTCGCCAAGTATTCGCCCGCATCCATATCGGCGAAGAATGTCGGTTCGGTCGCCGCGCAAACGGGCAAAAACCTGGTCATGACCGAAACATTCGGCTGCAGCAGCTACGGCGTAACCCCGCGAGAACTTCGCCTGATCGGCGATAAACAGTATGTGTTCGGCGTCGATCTTATGTGCCAGCATCTGTACAACTATTCGCTGGCGGGGCAGGGGAAGATCGATCATCCCGTTTCTTTCGGCCGCACGCTGCCGTGGATCGGCGGGTATAAGACGATGAACGATTATTTTGCGGCGCTGGGGTATCTGATCGCTTCCTCGCAGGAGGAGGCGCAGGTCGCCGTCGTAACGCCGATGGAGAGCGTTTATCTGGATTATATCCGCCTGCATGAAGACGCCGCGCGCGAGAACGTCGATATAGGGTTCGCCGAAATCGCCGCGCAGCTGAAAAAACGGGGCGTGGCATATCATTTCGTCAACGAAAAGATTCTGGAAAAACTCGGCGGTGTGCAGGGCGGCAGGCTTACGGTGGGCGGGCGCGCATACAGCGCAGTCCTTTTGGCGAATTGCCGCGAATTGAAGGGCAATACCGTGCGCCTTCTCGGTCAGCTCCTCGCGGAAGGAGGGAAGCTCGCCGCAGCCGGCGCACAGCCGATGTATGCAGACGGTGTGCGCACCGACCTTTCGTCCGTTCGCGCAAACATCACGCTTGCGGAACTTCCCGTCCCCGGCGCCGTGCGCGATGCCGCGCTGGATTATACGCTGCGCACCCTCCCCGGCGGAAAGCGGTTTTTCTTCGGCGTGAACGAGAGCGAGCATTCCGTCCGCGTGGAACTGAACGGCTCTTTTTCGCAAATCGATGCGGAAACTCTGGAAGGGTACGCGCCGCAGAGCGTCTTCGAGGTTCCGCCGCACGGCTCGCTGCTTGCGGAAGAAAACGGGGATTATTCCCTCACCCCCGTCCGAGCGGAGCATATGCGGGAGATCGTGCCCGAATTTTACTCCGCCGGGCAGAATTGCCTTACCATCGAAAACGTCAGCGTCGGGTTGGAAAACGGCGAGGTTCTGAACGGGTATCTGTACGGCGTGTACGAAACGCTGGTCAAGCGCGGCTACCGCGGGAAGATCCATGTTTTCTTTTCCTTCCGAAGCGACGCCGCGCGCAGCATCCGCCTTACTGCGGAAAAGCAGGAAGTCCGGAACGAACGGTTCAACGGCGAGCCGATTCTTTCGTTTGCGCAGAGCGAAGAGGATATAAATTTCAAAACGGCTCGCCTGCAGGCGCGCCGGGGCGAAAACGTGTACGAGTACGACGCCGAACTTACGGACGCCGCGCAGGTTCGTTCCGTACTGTTTGAGGCGGGGGTACCCGAAAGTCTGCGGAATTGCTTCAGCTATTCGACCTATATGGAGCAGATCTATATTGAGGGCGAATTCGACGTAAAAAACGGCGAGTTGGTCGCCGCCCGCCCGAAAACGGCGGGGAATCTTACGGCACAGGGCATGGAAAATTTCTGCGGCTGTGCCGAATATACCTTTACGGCTAAGGCGGAGGGCCGCGTCCGTCTGCGTCCCGTCGGAAAGTTTGCCATGTGCGAAATTTTCTGCGAAGGGAAAAGGGCGGCGGTTCTGCTGGGCGACAGCGCCGAAATGGAACTGGGCGCGGGAACGCATATCTTTACCGTGCGCTGCACGTCCACGATGCGCAACCGTTACGGAGCTTTCCACTGCGTACGGGATGAAGGGCAGGGCGTTTCCCCCGATTGCTTTACGCTGCGCGGAAAGTGGACGGACGAACATACCAATCCGGACTATACGGCGGAGCGCAAAACCGAGCCGTTCGGTCTGTATTCGGTTATTCTGACGTATTGAGCAGGCGAAAAAGTTTTGCGCGGGCGGAACACGGCGACCGTGCGGCGGTATGCAAAGTTTGGGAAAATGCTCCGATTCCCGGCAAAAAATTATATCCGGAGGGATGCCCAAGTACGGGGCATCCTTTCTTGTATAGCGAAAACCCCGCGATCGTCCGCGGGGTCGCAAAAGGGAGTGCCGGTTTATAAAAGGAGCGGAGTCCGCCAAAAAAACAAACAACCCGCGCAAAAACGCGGGTTGTTTTTCGATGTTATTTGAGGCTTGTCGGGCAGGAATAAATTTTATCGCGCGTGAATTGCTTTCTTAACTCTTGCGCGAACCGATTCGCTTCTTCTTCCTTCCCGAATCTCTTTGCTTCGGCAAAATTATCGCGCCACGTTCCGTCTGCGCAATAGTAGTAAGTTTTTCCCTCGCTCGTTGCCTTTATGTAATAATGTGTTTCGGGATTAGCCGAAACGGAGTCGGGGTCGGGAGTGAAGGGGACTTCTTTGATCGACCCGGTAACGTAGATGCCGTGCCTGAATTTGTTTGTACCCATGCTTTCCTCCTTATGCTGCAATTATTGCTTTTCGTCGTTACCGCCGCGCTTCGGCAGCCGCGCGCGGCTTTGGCATTTTTCCTTTTGCCCGTCCGCCTGTTTCGGCGGCTCGGGTTCGAGGCAAGCCTTCCAGTTCTCTGCCGATAAGTCCAACCGCTTTGCGGAAATAAAATCGCTCATCGCGCGGCAGCTTTGCGCAATTCCGTATGCGTTGTTGGAGTAGCGCGCCGTTCTGTCTGCGGAGATGCCCAGGCTGCGCGCCGCGCCGAAGGCGTCGATGTCCGCGCCGAGGAACAAAAATTCCCAGGAGTATTTCTCCTTTTGGTGCGCGATTTTTTCTTTTACCTCCTCCAAGGAATACTCGCGGCTGGCATTTTCCGCGCCGTCCGTCGTGATGATCACGATCACTTTCGCGGGGCGTTCAGTCTCCGGCGTGTCGCGCAATTGCGCGCCGACGACATCGATCGCCGTGCCGACGGCGTCGAGGAGGGCGGTCGAGCCGCGCGCGTAATATTCCTTTTCGGTGAGGGGTTTGACGTCGCGGAGACTTGCGCGGCTGTACAGCACTTTTGAAACCGAGTCGAACAAAACGGTGGTCACGCGCGCCTCTCCCGCGAGCGCTTTTTGCTTTTCGATCATCCCGTTGAACCCGCCGATCGTGTCCTGCTCTCTTCCTGCCATCGAACCGCTGCGGTCTAAAATGAATACCAGTTCTGTCAGATTTTCGTTCATTGCACACCTCCGTCTTTGTCGTTTTCGCTCTCTTCGGGTTCGGCGCTTTCCGGCTCCTGCGCCGGATCGCCGCCCGCCTGTGCGTTCTCTTCCGCCTGCTTTTTTGCGCGCAGCTCCGCGAGCCTGCCCTGCAGCTCGGCCAGGTTTTGTTCCAGAATCGCGATGATGTCGTCGTGGTTGACCGCAAAGGTGAACGTGGCGATAAAGTAACCGTCGATGCCCTCGTAACCCGCGGGCATATCGTCGAAGGGGCAGCTGTTGCAGGCTACGCCGCAAAGCAGCCCGATTTCGCAGAACGGCTTTAAAAATTCGCTTTCCAGCTTATTTTCGATGATTTCCGATTCGTCGTCGCATTCGCGTACGGATTTGCCGTAATCGAGCCAGTCCCAGCGGAAAATTCGCTCCGCCTCTTCACTGCCCAGGGTCGCCTCCACATACCTGCCGCGCTTATAGCGCAGAACGACGTCGCGCATCGCATAAATTTCGCCGTCGTCGTCCGTTTCGGTGTTGGAAACGAGTTCGTATACAAATTCGCGCTGTTCCTCCGTCAGCTCCTTCAGGCGCTCAATGTTCCAGGCGCGGCGGCTCCTGAAGAATTCCTCCGCATCCCGCCGCGCGAGCGGTTCGGGCATATCGAGGAAACGGCAATCCATTCGCGCTCTTTCGTAAATGGGGGGATCGATTTGCGAAAGTTGTCGCCGCATCGAAACCGGAGGCTGCGGCGGCCGCCTCGGCGGGGCGAATTGCTCGGCGGGGATCACGGTTGTGAGTACCTCTTCGAGCGGCTTGCCCATAATTTTTGCGATCGCCACCAGCGCGCGCATATCCTTGGGGAGCGAACCGCGGCGCTCGTACGTCCAAACGTCGTTGTTCGAATAAATTTTCCCGCGGTCGGGGTATGCCGCCATATACGCGTTGATCAGATCCGCAAAATCCTGGCGGTTCAGGTTGTTCGCAAAGATGTATGCCTGTATGTTTTTGCTGAACGGGCTTGGCTCCTGCTTCGGCTTCTTTTTGATGATCGGTTCCTGCATATTTTCCCTCCGCAATGTATTTGCAGGGTATAGTGTAACAGATTTTTCCGAATTGAGCAACTACCGTCTGTAGTTATTTTATGCGAACCTGTGCGGAGCGGCGCAGAAAACGGGCGCGCCGGCATTTTTCCGGCGCGTGGATAATATGTATAGGGCGGAGGGTTTTGCATGAAGCGTTTCGTCCTGTTTCTGTCCGTTTTGGCGCTCGTTCTGCCGCTGTTTTCCTTCGCGGGGTGCGGCAAGGGCGAAGTGCCGCGGAGCAAATACGATATTTCCGCCGAATACGAGGGCGGCGTTCTCACCGCCGAAATGTCGTTTACCTATTTTAACGCCGAGGAGTGCGAAATGCCCGCGCTCGAGTTCAACCTGTACGGCAACGCCTACCGCGAGGGCGCGGCGCTCCCGCCCGTTTCCCGCTCCTACCATGCCAAGGCGTATTATAACGGCGACAGCTACGGTTCCATGGAGATAACGGAAGTTTCCCCCTGCGCGGCGTGGGAGGTGTGCGGGGAGGACGAAAATATCCTGCGCGTCGAGCTTGAAAAGCCTGTGCCGCCCGGCGGGGAAACGACGATCGCGGTCAAATATACTCTGACGCTCGCGGAGGTCGAACACCGCACGGGCATCGCGCGCCATGCCGTCAATCTCGGCAATTTCTACCCCGTTTTGTGCGTGTATGATCCGGAAAGCGGGTTTTATGAGTGCGAATACATCGCGCACGGCGATCCATTTTACAGCGAGTGCGCCGACTACTTTGTCGAATTCACGGCGGGGGAGGAATATGTCGTCGCGTCGTCGGGCGAAGTGTCGGCGGCGACGGCTGCGGGGAGCAAAAAGACCTATTCGATGCAGCTTTCGAACGCGCGCGACTTTGCCATCGTTCTGAGCGACGAGTTCACGCTTTTGCAGGGCATGGCGGGCGGCGTGAACGTGCTCTATTACTTCTATGACGACGAAAACGCCGCCCGAACCTTGGCGCTGTTGAAGGAGAGTTTGACTTATTTTTCGGATACGTTCGGGGAATATCCGTACAAAACCTATTCCGCCGTGCAGACGGGATTTTGCTACGGCGGCATGGAATACCCCGCGCTCGCAATGCTGTCCGACTCGCTCGAACAAAGTTCGTACGAGTACGCCGCCGTGCATGAAACGGCGCACCAGTGGTGGTACGCCGCCGTCGGGAACAACGAACTCGAACACGCCTGGCTGGACGAGGGGCTCGCCGAATATTCGACCGTGCTTTTCTTTGAAAAACATCCGCAGTACGGGCAGAGCGGGGCGGAGATCGTGGAGGGCGCGCGCAGGGTGTACGGCGCCTTCCACACCGTGCAGGAACAGCTCGCGGGCAGCGAGGATACCTCGATGAGCAGGCACCTGCGCGACTTCGGCGAATACGAATATGCCGTCCTCTCCTACGATAAGGGGATGCTTTTATTCGATACCCTGCGCGACGCGCTCGGGGAACGGCGGTTTTTGTCCGCGCTGAAAAAGTATTATCGCGGGAATGCAGGAGGCATCGCAGCGCCCGAAGAGCTGAAGTCCGCCTTCGGCAACGCGGGCGGGCAGATCATCGAACAATACGAAAGCGGAAAGGTATAAAAAGAAGGGCGCATCCGCAACGGATGCGCCCATTATGCGCAATAACAATATTCCGCGGTACCGCCGCGCGGGGCGTTCCGTTCAGTGGCAGCCGCCGCAGGTTTTGCAGTTGCCGCTGCACTTTTTGGCGGGTTTTCCGGTGGCGGAATATATTTCGCCGCTCCAATCGCGCGCGGCTCTCTCCCCGCAGGCGGGGCAGGCGACGGGATCGTCGTATTTTTTTACGAGTTCTTCAAATTTTTTGCCGCATTTCGGGCATACATATTGCAAAACAGGCATCTTTTTATTCCTCCGTCTGCGGTGCGGGCGCCGCGTCCTTTTCCGTTTTTTTGCCTTTGGAAAAGTCCTTTTTCATGGCGCCGAGCAGCAGCGATTTTTTGGTGCAGACGTGTATGACGTAATGGATGAGGAACACGATCGCGCCGCCGGTGTTGCAGATCACGTCGTACATGGTATCGGTCACGGGGCGGTAATAGTTCCCGTCCTCGCCGAGGATGGGAACGCCCTGGGCATTGTTGCCGAAGAGCATATCGCCCGAAAACTCGAAAATTTCCCAAAGCAGCGCGAGGGCGAGCGAGGTCGCCACGCACACGAATACGACGTAAACGGGCCGAGCCTTCTCTGCGTCGCTGAGCTTGCATACGAAGAACAGCCCGATCACGCTGCCGACGTAGCCGAACGCGAAGTGCAGAACTTTATCGTAACCCGTAATTTTGGCGCTGAACTGGAGTACAGAGCCTAAAAAGGAGGCGATAAAGGCGTAGATCACGAAAAAAACATAGATCGAGTCGCTGATCTTATCCTTGAAGATCGGCTTGAAAATGAACGGCACGAGCCACAGCGCTATGTTGACCGCCATGACCGCGATGTTCGTACCCAAAAACGGCGCAACGGCGTTCCAGACGGTCAGAACGGTCATCGTTACGAACATGAGTGCGGAAGCTATATAGACGAAGAGCATCGCCTTCGAGATGCGTGCAGGGGGGGTAGCTGTTTTCTTTGCCATTTGCAAATTTATTATCCTCCATGGCGGGGTACCTCCGTATCCGACGGAATGAGACAGGCATTATTATAGCAGGTTTCTCCGCGTTTTACAAGCTTTTTTGCGCCCTCATAAAAGGAGGCTCCTCCGCATACAATAAGTAGAGAGCTTGCGAGCAAAATTTCGGCGCGCCCCGGCGGAAACCGCGGCAGAGCGTGCTTTTGGGAGGACTGCCTATGCGCCTGTTTGAAGAGATATTATCCGCCGCGGGGTTCGACGAGGAGCTGGCGGGCGGGGCGAAGGTCGTGCTTTTTGCCGGCAAGTGCGGCTATTTCGAGAACGTAAAGAGCATTTCCGCCTTTTCCGACACCGAAGTTTCCCTCCTGTTGAAGCGCGGCGAGGTGCATATTGCGGGCAGGGGACTGTGCGTCGCGCGGTACGGCGAGGGGGATCTTCTGCTCAAAGGGGAAATCGAGCGGGTGGAGCTTGCGGGAGACAAGGTATGACGCCGCTTTTTGCCGAGGAGTGGCAGGTGCAAGCAGTCGCTCCGTTCCGCGCCCTCGATAAGCTCGCGCGGCGGGGTATTTTCGTCTACGACGTGCAGAAAATCGGCACGACTTGCCTGAAATTCCGCGCAAAATCCAAAGAAAGCGAAAAAATTTTTGCAATTTTCCGCGGTTCGTGTTATACTGTAACAAAGTGCAGAAGCGTGCGCCTCAAGCGCCTCGCTGACGCGCTCGTGCGAAGGCCCGGAATTCTGGCGGGAGTGCTCCTGTTTTTTGCGCTCGGGTTTTGCAGCAATTTTTTTGTGCTGGATATCCGCGTGGAGGGCAGCGGCGCCCGCTACGAGGAACGCGCCGTGGAGATCCTGCGCGAAAACGGTCTGCAAGCGTTTGCGCCATTCGGGGAGGACAAGGCGGCAAAGGCGGGCGCGGAGCTTCTGGGACTGCCCGGCATCGTGTTCGCCCAGGTGCAGAAGAGCGGCTGCATCGTCACGGTTACGCTCGAGGAGAGCGAGGAAACGCCCGTTCCCGTCCGTCAAAGCGATTTAAAGGCGTCGGCAGACGGAGAGGTGGAAGAAATCACCGTTCTGCGCGGCACGGCGCTCGTGAAGGCGGGCGATGCCGTCGAGGAGGGGCAGACGCTCGTGGGCGGGTTCTTCGAAACGCCCGAAGGGGCGCGAAAGGACACCTTCGCCGTGGCGCGTGCGAGCATTTTGCATTCGTACACGGGCGAATTTATAAGCGATGAAAAGAGCGAAGAAGCGCTCGCCCGCGCCGTCGCTTCGGCGAACATGATCGCGGGCGGCGAACCGGTGGATTATACTTACACCGTGCGCGAAGAGAACGGAAAGTTTGTCTACGCCGTCACCGTGCGGGTGAGGGTTACTTGCTCGGTGAATATGTGAAGGTGTTCTCACTTTTTCTTTTGAGCTGACAAAAGAAAAAGTCGAGATGTTGAGGGCTCTGCCCTCTATCCGCGAATTATAAGGGCACACATATTATAAACTCGCGGATATTCACCCGCTGAGGTCGCAAGTATGCGACAAATTGAGTGCGCTAATCCAAAATAGCGATTTTGGAACGCGCAGTTGATTATTAAAATAATTATTTGCAAAAGCAAAAACGACGCTTTTTGCTTTTGCCCTCAATATGCCGAAAGGCATATGCGGAAAGAGTGAATTTGCGCGCGCTCTATAATAAGAGAGCCCTGAAAAAGCGCG
>ERZ1090878.205-NODE-205-length-33615-cov-7.588588_pt1 | contig 33615 bp, 31 predicted proteins | sample MGYA00478473_ERZ1090878 | MGnify/ENA primary metagenome ERZ1090878 (study PRJEB33644, sample SAMEA5815720) | chicken gut metagenome | biome: Chicken; feature: Gastrointestinal Tract; material: Caecum | place: Ireland | collected 2019-01-01 | study: A study of the... | reverse complement strand
GCTTGTATGGAAAATAGAAAAAAGAAAGAAATCATTATTGATTTGGCTGGGATAGAATACCTTTATCCATTTTACAAATTGCTAATCCAAAAACTGCAACTGCCCATTATTACTGGATTGAATCCAGATGCGCTAAGTGATTTTTTACGAGAACCATGGGAAGAAGACCGTTATGTGCGTTTTGTTGGTGTGTCCAAAATCAATACAGATATCCGTACGGAACTGTCTATCATCGAAAAAATGTTCAATCGTGTTAAAACATTTCAGGCAAAGTGCGGCAACGAGTTTACCTGGAGCGAAGAGGCGTAGTTTCCTTTAAAAGCAGCGTGTAAAAGTGCGCCGTTTTTTTGTGCCTTTTGTAGATTTTTGGGCGTGTTTGTGGTACGATGGATGTGTATTGAACGAACATGGCTTCATAGCCGGTATCACTGCAATGATCGTGCTGAGGTGCTTATGCTTCAAAAAATAGACGGTGTACCCTTTCAAATCCAAAAACCGTTTGATTTCAGCTTCTTAAAGGAATATGGCCGGGTGTTCTGCGTTTTGGACGGTCAGGACAGCGGCAATATCTGCTTTGGCACGGAATTAAACGGCAGCCGGTATTTTATAAAATTCGCGGGTGCACAGCCGGTGCGCTACAGCGGCGACCCGGCCGACGAGCTGGCCGCTATGGACGTTTGTGTGGACGCGAGCACCGGCACGATTTACCAGCTAGCCTTTACATCTGACTAAAGCGGGCAATGTGCGACGGACTGTACGCAGGTTGCCTGGTAAGGAGGTATTTTATGGAAAACACTTTTCCTGAAATCCGCTCTTTGATCGAACAGGCCGATCTGGCGATCCGTGAAGAGCGGTTCGATGATCTGATGCAGTTTTATACAGACGACGCCGTGCTGGTCGTGCGTCCGGGACTGCAGGTGCAGGGCAAAGACGCCATTAAACAGGCGTTTGTTAAAATCGCTGCCTATTTTCATAACAGTATTGTGCCCACGCAGGGCAAAATGCAGATGATTGAAGCCGGCGACACTGTACTTGTTCTGTCGCAGACTTTGCTCGACGCGGATAATAAAGACACTTCGGCCTACAGCATGGACCGCCGCGCTACTTATGTTTACCGCAAAATCGGCGGGCACTGGCTCTGCGCGATCGACAATTCTTACGGCACCTCACTGCTGGACTGAAGCGTTTTGGACTTTTCTCTGCTCGGCGTTTTGGCGGGGATCGCATCCATTCTTTCTGAAAACGGCATCAGCATCTTTGCCGTTTCCACCTACAACACCGATTATATTTTTACGATGAAAGAAAATTACGAAAAAGCGCTTGCCGTTTTGCATGAAGCCGGTTACGATGCAGCTGAATGAGATTTTATGAAACAACTTGTTGTAAAGCGCTTGGATGCGCAGGAACTGGGGCAGCTGAAAAAGCTGTTTGCTTATAAAGACCCGCAGGCCATGGTGCGTGAAAATGCGGCGCTTCTGGCGCAGGGGGCGATCGATATTTTTGCCCTCTTTCAGGGTCGGCGGCTTATTGGTGAGCTGCGCGTAAAGTATAAAAGCGAAGATGTGCGCGAGGCGCAGCTGGGCAGGCGTGCCTATCTTTATGCGTTTCGCATCACACCGCGCGCACAGGGCAAGGGATACGGCACCCATCTTTTAGAATATGTGCTGCATTTTCTGCGTGACGCCGGCTACACGGAATGTACGGTCGGTGTGGAAGCGGACAACGCCCGTGCGCGTCATATCTACAAAAAATGCGGATTTTGTGAAGAAATTGCGCAAAAAACCGAGACGTACGAGGGCTGTGTTTACACATACAGTCTGTACCTAAAACGTCTTTAAGCGCAACTGTGTACAAATGTTGATTTTATATTGAGGAGGGTGCCATGGAACAGGAAATACTGCTGAGCGCCGGCATTGACATCGGCACCACGACCACGCACCTGATCATCAGCGAGATCACTGTGGCGCTGGAGCGCGGCTTTGGCGCGCCGCCGCAGGCAAAGATCGCCGGGAAAAAGATCCTTTACAAAAGCCCTGTCTATTTTACGCCGCTCGACGTTTCGGGGCAGATCGACGCAAAGGGCGTTGCCGCGATCATTGAAAATGAGTACCGCAAGGCCGGCGTGCGAAAAGAGAATTTGAAAAGCGGCGCGGTGATCATTACCGGCGAGAGCGCCAAAAAGAAAAACGCCCGCCGCGTGTTGCAGGAAACGGCGCGTTTGTCGGGCGATTTTATCACGGCAAACGCAGGCGCCGCGCTTGAATCTTTCCTTTCCGGCAAGGGTGCTGCGGCCGATTTAAGAAGCCGCCAAAGCGGCCGGGTCACGGCCAATGTGGACATCGGCGGCGGCACCACGAATATTTCTGTTTTTCAAAACGGCGAATTTGTAGACGACTGCTGTTTGAACATCGGCGGCCGCCTGGTGCGCTTTGAAAACGGCCGAATCATTGCGGCCGACTGTATACGCCCGCTTTGCGAGAGCCTGGATTTGACGGATAAACAGGATCTGCAAACGCTCTGCCGCCGCATGGCGGACTGTATCCTTTTTGCCGTGCAGGGCGAAAACGACAGGATTCCGCCTGCTCTTGTGACCAACCACCTGCTTTCCGGCCGCTTTGTGCCGCAGACCGTTACCTTTTCTGGCGGTGTGGCCGCTTGTATGACCGGACAGCATGATGCTTTTCAGTATAAAGATCTTGGCGTGCTTTTGGCCGGGGCGGTGCAAAGCGTGTTTGCTGCCTTTTCCGGCGAGGTCATACAGCCGCAGCCGGATTCCATTCGTGCCACCGTGATCGGCGCCGGCAATTTCCATATGGAGGTTTCGGGCAGCACGATCTTTTACCAAAATATCTGTTTTCCGCTGAAAAATCTGGCGTGTGTGCGTGCTTTCGGCGAGGCCGGCGGTGCGCCCAGTGCGCTTTGTTTGCAGATGCAGAGTGCCCCGGGGTTTGCCGCACTGGACAGTCTGGCACGCCAAATCGCGGCAGCCGGCAGTGATCTGCTTGCAGCCGGTCATCCGCTTGTCGTTTTGACCAGGCACGATTTTTCCAAAGCGCTCGGCTTCTGTTTAAAAAAATATCTGCCGCCCGGCGCTTCATTTTTGTGTGCTGACGGCATTGACTGTACAAAAGGCGATTATGTCGACATCGGCGCGCCGCTCGGCGGCGGTGTAGCTGTGCCGGTCGTTGTAAAAACGCTTGTATTCGGAGGGTGAAGTATGAACCTGAGCAAAACGCTTTTCGGCAAAGTGTACGACTTCCATTCGGTTAAAGAAGTGCTTGCCAAAGCCAATGAACAAAAAAGCGGCGACACGCTGGCAGGCATTGCGGCGCACGACGCGAAGGAGCGCGTGGCGGCCAAATATGTGCTGGCCGACCTGACTGTAGAGGAGGTCACGAACGAACCTGCCGTGCCGTATAAGGACGACAGTGTCACCCGCATCATTCTTGACGATCTTGACCGCACGCAGTACGACGCAATTAAAAATCTTACGATCGGTCAGCTTCGCGAAAAGATCCTCGACAACCGCCTTTCGGGCGATCAGATCCTGACCATGGCCCACGGCATGAGTTCGGAGGTCATTGCCGCGCTGGCAAAACTGATGGGCAATCTGGATTTGATGTACGTTTCGCGCAAGCTGCATGTACGCGCGCACTGTAACACGACGATCGGGGAACCGGGCACGTTTGCCGTGCGTCTGCAGCCGAACCACCCGACCGACAATGTGCAGGGCGTGACCGCCTCGCTGCTGGAGGGCTTGTCTTACGGCGCTGGGGACGCGGTCGTGGGGCTGAACCCGGCGATCGACACCCTCAAGAGCACCAGCGACATTTTAAATCTTTTCCACGATGTCAAGGAGCGCCTGCACATCCCGACACAGACGTGCGTTTTGTCGCACATCACCACGCAGCTGCAGGCACTGAAATCCGGCGTGCCGATGGATCTTTGTTTTCAGTCGATCGCCGGGTCACAGGCGGCGCTCGCATCGTTCGGCACAGATGTGGAGATGCTGGCCGAGGCCAACGACCTGATGCGCCGGTATTCCACCGCCGAGGGGCCGAACTACATGTATTTTGAAACGGGGCAGGGCAGCGAGCTTTCGTCCGGCGGCCACAACGGCGCCGACCAGCTGGTTATGGAATCGCGCTGCTACGGACTGGCCCGGCATTTCCATCCGTTTCTGGTCAATACCGTTGTCGGGTTCATCGGGCCGGAATATATTTATGACACAAAAGAACTGATCCGCGCCGCGCTGGAGGACAATTTCTGCGGCCACATGCACGGTCTGCCGATGGGGTGCGACATCTGCTACACCAACCATATGAAGGCCGACCAGAACGATGCCGACAGCCTGCTCGTGATGCTGGCCTCTTCCGGCTGTCACTATGTGATGGGCATTCCGCAAAGCGACGACGTGATGCTGATGTACCAGTCCACTTCCTACCACGACATTGCAGCCGTGCGTGAAATGCTTGGCCTTTCGCCGATCACACCGTTTCGCCGGTGGCTCGAAAGCTACGGCATTTGGGAAAACGGCCGTCTTGGCCGCAATGCCGGAAATGCGCGCGTATTTTTAGAGGGAGGTAAATTATGAAAGACGAGTTTGACCGCCTTTGCGCCGAAACACCGGCCCGGCTGCAGATCGGCCGCGCCGGCAGCCGCTATAAAACAAAAAGCTATCTGGATTTTCGCGCCGCCCATGCCGCGGCGAACGACGCGGTGATGAGCGAGGTGCGCCGTGACACGCTCGAACGCCTGGGCCTTTTTGAAGTGCAGACCATGTGTAAGGATAAATATGAAATGCTGACCCGCCCGGACCTTGGCCGGCTGTTTTCAGAGGAAACCAAGGCGTTTTTAAAACAAAACGCCGCTTTGGGCGCCGATGTGCAGATCTACTGCGGCGACGGCCTTTCCGCTCCGTCCATCGCAGCCAACGTGCCCGACCTTTTGCCCATGATCACCCTGGCGCTGGAGCAGGAGGGGATCACGGTCGGCAAACCGTTTTTTGTGCGTTACTGCCGCGTCAACACGGCGCGCCAGATCGGCCCGCTGCTCTCGGCCAAGGTCGTCTGTGTTCTGATCGGCGAGCGCCCCGGCCTGCTGACGGATGAAAGCATGAGCGCTTATATTGCATATAAGCCCCATCCGGACATGAGCGAGTCGGATTACACCGTGGTCTCCAACATCAGCCGCTTCGGCATGCCGCCGGTCGAGGCCGGCGCTTATATTGCCGATATTATTCGGAAAATGCTTGACCAAAAGTGCGGCGGTCTGCAGCTGAAGCTGTAAAATAAAAGTTTAATGCGTTACGCAAAAAACAGCGCTCTTTTTATATAAGAGCGCTGTTGGTATTTTATATTTATATTTTTGTTTGCGCTGCTTTTTGCAGCGTGCGGGTAATAAAATCGTGCTTTTTCCTGGTGTAGATCTCTCGGGCAGTTGGTGTTTGTCGGGCAAGGAACACTTTCAGGGCTTCGTATTCCTTTGCCGCTGCCGGCGTGGCGATTAAGTAATCGCGAAAATTTATGTAGTCTGTCCATTCCTTGCTGTCGCTTCGGACAACGTGGATAAAATGTGTCTGCTCGTCTCCCGTGCCGTCGTAATAACTGCCGCAGGCAAATAACAGCTGGCCTCCAAGTTCTGTTTTCGGCCGGTAGTAAAAGCCGCCGGCCTGCAGTTCGTCTGTAAGGGCAAGCACATTATTGAAATCGTCTGTCGCCACGGCAATGTCAATGATCGGCTTGGCTTTTATGCCCGGCACAGCGGTGCTGCCAACGTGCTGCATGTCGGCAGCTGTGTCGCCGAGGATCGCTTTTAAACGCAAAATGGTGTTTTGCGCTTCACGTGCCCACGCCTTTTCGTGTGGACACAGGGCGACGGTTCCGCGTTTTAAACCCAGCATACGCTTGCCCTCCTGTCGGCCGTTTTGCTTGCTCGTTTTGTGGCTTGCTGCGCTTGTTTCGCGATTATGCCTGCTCGCTTAAAAAGGTGCGGATGTGTGTCAGTAAAATCTCCATCTCTTCGTCCGTGCCGATCGTGATGCGCACATGGTTATCAATGCGCGGCAGGTCAAAGTAGCGTATGAACACCTTTTTTCCTTTCAGGTATTCAAACATGGCTTTCATATCGGAATCGTCTTTTGTTACAAATAAAAAGTTTGTGCCGGAGTCGGCCACGGTAAAACCGAGCGCGCGCAGCGCGGCGGCCGTCTTTTCGCGCGTGGCCTTTACCTTGGCGACGGTTTCGTAAAAATAGTCTTTGTCTGCAATGCTGGCCGCACCGGCCAGCATCGAAACGCTGTTTACACAGTAGCTGTTGTAACTGTTTTTTACAGCCTCTAAAATAGCGATCAGTTCCGGGTTTGCAACGGCAAAACCAATGCGCAGTCCGGCCAGCGAGCGCGATTTGGAAAAGGTGCCGGTCACGACCAGGTTGTCAAATTCGCGGGTGAGCCCCACGGCGGAGTATTCGGAAAAATCGGCGTATGCTTCGTCTACCATGACCACGGCGTCTGTGTTTTGTGTAAGGATCCGGCGCACAAAAGCTTCGCCTTCGCCGATCGAGGTCGGTGCGTTCGGGTTGGCAATGACTATGCCGCCGCTGGCGCCGCTGTAATCCTGCGGGTCTATACGGAAATTTTCATCCAGCGGTACGGTTTTGTAGGGGATTTGAAAAAGATCGCACCACACCGGGTAAAAGCTGTAAGTGATGTCCGGGAACAAAATGGGCTTTTCACTGCAGAAAAACGCCTGAAACGCCAGGGCGATCACATCGTCTGACCCATTGGCCACAAAAACGTTTTCTGCCTTTACGCCGTAAAATGCGGCAATGGCTTCTTTCAGCACGCCGGCGCCGGAATCCGGGTAAAGGCGCAGCGTGTCGGGTGCAAAGTTTTTCAGCACCGCGGCCGCCTGCGGCGACGGGGGGTAGGGGTTTTCGTTTGCGTTCAGTTTAATAATGCCGCTTTCCTTGCTCTGCTCGCCCGGCACATAGGGCGTGATCTTGCGGAGCTTTTCTTTTAATGCTTCGGTCATATGCATCCCTCAATTCGGTTTTCTATTTTACCACAGTCTGCCGGTCCGGTCAAATCATTGCAGTCCTTTTTTTGACGCAGTGCCGATTTTTTTGTTGTGCGCGGCAGGCGGGTGTGTTACACTTTTTACAGGAGGTCTGTTTATGGATTATGTTATTTTAGCGCTTTTGGTGCTTGTGGCCGTTTTGGCGGTGTTAAATCTGGTCAAAAAACCAAAGGAAAAAAGGGACGAGCGCCTGGATATGCTCAACAGCAACATCCACACGCTTTCTCAAAATGTAAACGATAAGCTGGTTGAGGTCACACGCACCAGCTACGAAAACAGCGAAAAGCTCACGCGCGTCATCGGCGATAAGCTGGATGTCATCCGCGTGGCCAATGCCCAGCAGAGCGACGCCGTGACCAAAAAGGTCAACGACGCGGTGCAGTCCCTGCAGCAGAGCAATGAAAAAAAGCTGGACGAAATGCGCAAAACGGTAGATGAAAAGTTGACCGAAACGCTCAATTCGCGCATCAGCGCCAGCTTTAAGACCGTGTCGGAACAGCTGGAAAATGTGTATAAATCGCTCGGCGAAATGCAAAAGCTTTCGAGCGGCGTGACCGACAATGTAAAAGACCTTTCGCGTATTTTGACCAATGTCAAGGCGCGCGGCACCTGGGCGGAGGTGCAGCTTGAAAATATTTTGAACGAGACGATCCCGCAGATGTTTGACAAAAATGTGCGCACAAACCCCAGGTACAACGGCATGGTCGAGTTTGCTGTGCGCATTCCGGATGCCGACGGCGACGGCGTGACTTATCTGCCGATCGACTCCAAGTTCCCTATGGAGGATTACGCACGTCTGTCTGCCGCGGCACAGAGCGGCGATCTGGCTGCGCTGGAAGCGGCGAAAAAAGCGCTGGAAAACCGTGTAAAGGACGAGGCAAAGCTGGTGCGCCAGTACATTGCGCCGCCGCACACCACGCCGTTTGCCATTTTGTATTTGGCTACGGAGGGGCTTTATGCCGAAATCATGTCTTCCCAAAACGGCGTGGCCGAAAAGCTGCAGGCGCAGGGCATCATGCTGGCCGGGCCGTCCACCGTTACGGCGCTTTTAAATTCGCTGGCCATGGGCTTTCGCACGATCGCCATTAATCAAAAAGCAAACGAGGTGTGGAAGGTGCTCGGCGCCGCCAAAACGCAGTATGCGAAATTCGGCGATTTGATCGCCAAAGCGCGCAAAAAGGTGGACGAAGCCGGCCGCGTGCTGGAGGATGCCGACAAGCGCAACGACTTGATCCAGAAAAATCTGAAAGGTGTGGAAACGCTGGAGCCAAGCGAAAGCAATTCTGTTTTGGGTATTGAAGACAGTGCAGATTTGTGATATTATGTACTAAACTTTACATAATTTTTACATAAGGAGGGCGTTATGTTACCTTTGCTCACACTGGACGTCGGCACCTGGCTTGACCAAACGTTCCACGGTTTCGACTATGCGATCTTTGAATTTTTCCATTCCATCCAAAGCGGGTTCATGACCGCGCTGGCCAATTTTTTCACCTTTTTCGGCGACGAAATGTTTGTGATCCCGGTGCTGGTCATCGGCATCATTCTGTGTTTTTTCAAAAAAACGCGCAAGTACGGTTTTGCCATTTTTATTTCTATCGTCATCGGCACGCTGATCACCAACGTTGTGCTTAAACCGCTTGTGTTCCGTGCACGGCCGTACATAACCATGGCGGACGACCCGTTTTTCACCTGGTACCAGAATGTCGGCGGTCTGACGGAAAGCGACCGCAGCTTCCCGAGCGGGCACACCACCGGCGCGTTTGAAATTGCGATCTCCCTGGCGCTTTGCCTGAAGAGCGACGGCAAAAAATGGTGGAGCGTGCTACCCATTGTGGTGGCGGTAATGACCGGCCTGTCGCGCATTTACCTGATGGTGCATTACCCGACCGACGTTATCGGCGGCGTTATTGCCGGTTTGGTTGCCGGCGTGCTCGGTTATTTCATTGCCAAAGCGATTATGAAGAGCCTGGAAAAGGGCAGCAATAAGCTGGCACGCGGTCTGAACGAGCTGGACGCGGCACAGCTTTTCCGAAAAAAGCAGTAAAGTAAAAACAGCAGGCAACCGCCTGCTGTTTTTTTATGACGCCGGCGCTGGCGTGTACTTTTAGTTGTCTCAGTCGCAGATCAGCTGGCCGTAGCCACTTTTTCTTTTGTAAATGATTTTGGTTTCGTTGTCCAGCCCCAGGTATACGAAAAAGCTGTGCCCCAGCATTTCCATCTGCACAATGGCTTCGTCGTCGGTCATGACCTGCGGCGAAATGTTTTTGGTGCGGTTGATGGCGGTCGAGGCGTAGTCAAAGTCCTCAAAATTCTCCATCGTGATTTCCTCTTCTTCCGGCAGCTCAAACGCCTGGGCGATCTCGTCTATGCCGCCCTTGCGCTTTTTGTCGGTGAAGTAGGTCTTCAGCTTTCTGAGTTTGCGCTTGAAATCGTCCACGGCCGCGTCGATCGAGGGTTCGATCTTTTCGGCCTGCGCCTCGCCTTTAATAAAGGAACCAATGTATTTTACGGTAATGTCGCATTTGTAGCCGTCTTTCAGTTTGGAAAGGGTCACGTTGAATGCGGCGTTTTCCGGAAGCATTTTTTCCACACGTTTCAGCTCTTTTTCGATGCCGTCCTTTGCACCCTGTTTCAGGTCAAAGCCTCTTGCGGTAATGTTGATCATACTGTTGCCTCCCCGGCGGCAAATGCCGCCCGTGTATTCAAAAAAGGGTAAATTTCCCCTATTTTGTATTTATATTATATCACGCGGCGTTGCTTTTTTCAATGCGCTTTGGTAAAATTAACAGGAAATTAAAAAACGGGGTGAGGCTGTGACAACAGATTTTTCCAGAACGCTTACGCTGATCGGTGCTGAGGCGTTTGAAAAGCTCAAAGGGGCGCATGTTATGCTTTTTGGCGTGGGCGGCGTCGGCTCTTTTGCGGCCGAGGCGGTCGCACGCGCCGGGGTAGGGCGCATTACGTTGATCGACAGCGACGTGGTCGCCCCGTCCAATTTGAACCGCCAGCTGATCGCGCTGCACTCCACCATAGGTATGGCAAAGGCCGAGGCCGCCCGCCGGCGGATCCTGGACATCAATCCAAACTGCCGCGTAACGGCGGTTTGCATGTATTACGATGAGAATCTGCCGCTCGATCTGCACTGCGACTATATTATTGACGCCATCGACAGCGTGCCGGCCAAGCTGCACCTGCTTACATCGGCCACGCAGCTCGGCGTGCCGGTCATCTCGTGCATGGGCACCGGCAACAAGGTGCACCCGGAGATGCTGCAAATGGCTGATATCTCCAAAACCTCGGTCTGTCCGCTCGCCAAAAAAATGCGCGTGGAACTGCGCAAACGCGGCATTTCGCACCTGCCGGTCGTCTACTCACAGGAAATCCCGCTTGTGAAGACTACGCCGCCGTCGAGCATCTCGTTCGTGCCGTCTGCGGCCGGGCTGCTGGCGGCTTCGTGTGCTGTGCGCACCATTGCCGGTCTGAAATAGGGGGGAACAGTATGGAACTTTGGGACCTTTACACGAAAGATAGAGTGCCCACGGGTCAGACCCATGTGCGCGGGGAAAAACTGCCGGATGATTTGTTTCACCTGGTCGTGCATGTGTGGATCAAAACAGCCGCGGGCAGTACCTGATCTCGCAGCGCGCCGCTACAAGGCCGCATTACCCGCTTATGTGGGAATGCGTCGGCGGTTCGGTGCTTTGCGGTGAAAACAGCCTGCAGGGCGCCCTGCGCGAAACGAAAGAGGAGGTCGGCGTGCCGCTCGATCCTGCAGCCGGGCGGGTGCTGTTTTCGTCGGTGCGCGAAACGGTCGGCGGCGAGCGGTTTAACGACATCCGGGACGTTTGGCTTTTTCATTACGACGGCGAAGCCGATTTGAAAAGCGCCACCACGCCCGAGGTGGCCGCCGTGCGCTGGCTTTCGCCGGCGCAGATCAAAGAATTGCTGGACGGCGGAAAGCTTGTGCCGACTTTACGTTACTTTTTTGATCGGGTCGACGGGCAGATGTGAAAAGCGCGATACCTGCCTTTTATCAACGACTGCAAACACAAAGAAAAAGCGCCGTGCGAACATTTGGCTCGCACGGCGCTTTTGGTATTTTGCGTTTCTGCTTTTCGTGTTATTTTAGTTGATTTCGGTCTTGAGCGTTTCGATGATCGAGTCTTTGCGCAGCTTCGACCACGAGAACAGCATAGACGCGCCCACGATCACGAACACGGCGACTATGGTGCCCAGGTAAATGCGCCAGTCGAGCGTGAACGGCATGGTAATGGAATCGCCGAGCACGCGGTTCATCAAATAGCTTACGGCAATGCTCAGCGGCAGGCCGAAGAGCAGCGCCTGCAGGCCGTAGAACAGGCTTTCAAAGTTGATCATGCGGGTAAAGCCGTGCGGCGTCATGCCGATCGATTTGTACATCGCAAACTCCTTGCGGCGCAGCTCAATGCTGGTCGAAATGGTGTTGAAAATGTTGAACACGGAAACGAGCGTGATCAGGGCAATGAAACCGTAGGCAAACACCTGCATCACCATAATGGTGGAGGTCATCTGCTGAATGCTGCCGGTGATGTTGGCAACATAGTAGCTTAAGCCCATGTCGCTCAGCGTTTCTTCCAGACTTTCGGCCACGGCGTCTGCGTCTTTTGTCTCAATGCCCACGGTGTACAGGTTCATTTCCAGGTCGGTCGCCGTGCTGAGGGGCATATACAAATTCAGTGTGCCGACCTGGTACAGGTACTGCGTGTCGTCCGTCATGGTGTTTGCGATACCGCCGATCTTGTAGGATTCGTAAAGCTCCGTGCCGTCGTCCTGAATGACCGGCGCCTGCGACTGAATGGTTTGGCCGACCACGTCTTTCGTCAGCGGCTGCACAATGTTTCGCTTGCCGCCGTCGATCTGTACCAATTCGTTGCGCAGCAGCGCAGTGCGCGTGCCCTCTTTGGTGTAGTAGTCGCGGCTGTTCAGCCCGTTTTGCACGCAAAGCGCGTCAAACATGTCGTCGTCGATCTGCCAAACGACTACGTCTACATCGTAAGTGCCGCTTTCTGCATCTTCAGAATAAAACTCCTTGCTGCTTTCGTCTATAAATTTGCCGTCTACGGTCCAATAGTCGCTGAATGTTGTGACGCTGTAGGCCTTATCCACTTTGTCTGTGTCTGCGACGATTCGGTTCATTTCGTCTTTTTTGTTGTTGCCAAGCGTATTTTTATCATCGTAGATCATCATGCTGACCTGGTAAGGAACAGCCTGCTGGGTGGAATTGGCGGCCGTAAACATCGTGCAAAATGCGTTGACGCAGATGAACAGCACAATGGAAATGGCCAGCGACGCGGTGATCGTTCTGGATTTTTTGCCGTTTCTTTTCAGGTTTTTCAGGGCCAGCTCACCCTCATAGCCAAAGAGCTTGCGCACGATCTTCGGCACATGCAGCTTTTTGGCCTTTACCTTAATCTCGTCCGTCTGGCGCAGTGCGTCGATCGGCGTGGTGCGCGATGCCTTGGCCGCCGGGATCAGGGAGGAGATGAAAATCGTAAAGGTACTTAAAACTATGATGAGCAGGATCGCCCATACGGGCACAACGGCGTGCATCGTGTAGTTTTCCATATGGTTCATAAAGCCGGCAATATAGGGCGTCAGCAGCCGCAGCGTTACGTCAATGCCGAGAATGCCGAACAAAATGCCAAGCGGAATGCTGACAACGCCCAGCAAAAAGCCCTCAAAGTAAACGGACTGCCGCTTCTGCTTTTTCGTTGCGCCCACGGTGGCCAGCATGCCAAGATAGCGCGTGCGCTCGGCCAGCGAAATACCAAAGGCATTGTAGATCAGTGCAACAGACGCAGCAATAATGATGACAAAAATGACCGCGGCAAACATAAAGAGCGTTGCCAGTGTGCCGCTGCTGTCCAGAAGTACCAGGTGGTACCCGAACAGTTCGCTGTTGAGCATTGTCTTGTCAAATGCGATGTCGGCGTTTTCGATAGCGGCCTGTGCCTGCTCGGCTGATTTATAGGTCGTCTCTTCCATCTGCAGGTAGGCGCTTTCGGCTTCTTCGCCGGCGTCCATGCCGCGTACGATCGGGTATTCAAAACGGTATGTTTCGGTGGGATAGTTGTTTTCCACAATGCCGGCGATCTTGTAGCTTTTGGCCTCTTCGTTTTCCAACCATTCGCCGGCCTGCGCCGAACCGCTTGTAATGATGTCCTCGCCGCCCTCAGCCATGTACATGCGCGTGCCGGTCAAAATGTCGATCGTCTGACCAACCTGCCAGTTCAGGCTGTTTTTTTCGATGAATTCTTTGTCTACTAAAATTTCACCGCTGTTTTTCGGCAGCTCGCCCTGCAGATCGCCTGTAACAAAGACCTGCAAAGCGTCTGCGTTCATGGCGCCCATATTGCCGATGCCGCGCGAGGGGTGCTCCTTGTTTTCAATGTGGTAACCTTCGGCATTTTTTACGGCAGCGGCGTATTTTACGCCGGCGCTTTCTTTCATTTTTTCAATCTGCTGCGGGATGATCGGTGCCGTTTCGGTGGGCTCCGCCGCGCCGGAATAGATCGTGGCGTGCACCATGCCGGAATTATGTGTTTCCTGATACTCCATCAGGTCAAAAATGCTGGCAACCGAAACGCACACGGCCGTGATCATCGCAACCGACACGATCATGCCGAGCACAGTCACAATGGTGCGCTTTAAGTTGCTCTTTAGGTGGTTGAGCGTCAGCCGGTTTACAATGTTCATTTTACCATCACCTCATCTTTGACGATGTGCCCGTCTTCGATGGCGATGACGCGGTCCGCGCCCAGCGCAATGCGCTCGTCATGCGTGATGATGATGACGGTCTGGTTGAATTCCCTGTTGAACTTGCGCAGCAGCGCAATGATCTCTTTGGAATTTTCGCTGTCCAGGTTGCCGGTCGGTTCGTCGGCCAGGACGATGGCCGGGTTGTTGGCCAGTGCACGGCCGATGGAGACCCTTTGCTGCTGGCCGCCCGAAAGCTGGTTCGGCAGGTGGTCGAGCCGGTCGTTCAGGCCGAGAATGCTGACCAGGTTGTCGATCAGCTTCTGGTCGGGCTTGCGGCCGTCGAGCAGCAGCGGCAGCGTAATGTTTTCTTTTACGCTCAGGATCGGGATCAGGTTGTAAAACTGGTAAATGAGCCCGATCTGGCGGCGGCGGAAAACGGCCAGCGCCGTTTCGTCCAGCTGCGAAATGTCGGTGCCCTCAATGACCACGCGGCCGGAGGTCGGTGTGTCTACACCGCCGATGATGTGCAAAAGGGTGGATTTACCGGAACCGCTCGGCCCCACGATCGCTAAAAACTGCCCTTTCGGTACGGTGAACGAAACGTTGTCCAGTGCCTTGACCATGGTGTCGCCCTTACCGTAGGTTTTCGTTAAGTTTTCGATTTTTAAAATATCCATTACGGTTAACTCCTTTCGTTTTCTGACCCCATGATACACGGCAAATCTTACGATCCGGTGACTTTTTTATAACAGTTTCGTCACTTAAACGATCGTTTTGTAAAACCTGATGCTGAACTTTGTGCCTTTGCCAAGCTCACTTTCCACGTCCAGCATGGCTTTTTCACGGTTTAAAATGGTTTGTGCCAGCGCAAGTCCGATGCCCACGCTGTTTTCACTGCTGTTTTTGCCGCGGTAAAACCGCTCAAAAATGTGCGGCAGCTCCTCTTTGCTGATACCGCTGCCGGTGTCTTCTATGGTCAGTTCGGTGTAAACGAGCGTCTCTTTTGCCTGAACGGTCAGTGTGCCGCCGGGCGGCGTGTGCTCCAGGCAGTTTTTGATGATGTTCGTAAATGCTTCCACGTCCCATTTTACGTCGCCGGTCACGCGCAGTTTTGGGTCTACGTCGCAGCAAATGGCAACATTTTGCAGGTCCGCCGTGATGGCAAACGGTTCGGTGGCTTTTTTTACAGCGCCGGAAAGGGAGTAGGTCTCTTTTTTAAAGGTCACTGTGCCGGCGTCGATCTTGGAAAGCTTCAGCAGCGTGATGATCAGCCAGTTCATTTTGTCCAGCTGCGTGTCTATGTTTTTGATAAACGTTTTGCGGTTCGCCTCGTCGGTCTCCTCTTTTAAAAGATCGCTCATCACGGTCATGGAGGTCAGCGGCGTTTTCATCTGGTGCGAAATGTCGGCCAGCGAATCGGCCAGGTTTTCCTTGCTTTTCAAAACCTCGTCGTGCGTGCTGCGCAGCATCAAAATCACTTTGTAAATGTTGTTCTTCAGCAGCGACAGTTCGCCCTCTTCGTTGGAATCAATCGCCAGGTCAAAGTTGCCGGCGCACACCTGGGTCAGGTAGTCGTTGAGCTTTTCAATTTCCTGAAAACGTTTGTTTGTGTAAATGTAAAAGGTCACGGTCATGCCAATGCCCAGCGCGGCGGTCACGGCGGCGCAGATTGGGCTGAAAAAAAGCATGACCCCGGCGGCAGCAAACAGCGCCGCGCCTGCAAGAATGACCGGCATTTTTAAGTATTTGTTATTCATTGTCTATTTTATACCCCATTTTGCGCACGGTTTTGATGATCTGCGGCCTTTCCGGGTCGTCCTCTATCTTGTCGCGCAGCCGTTTGATGTAAACGGTCAGTGTGTTGTCGTTGACAAAGTCGCCCGAAACGTCCCAGATGTTTTCCAGCAGCTGGCTTCTGGTAAGCACGCTGCCGCGGTTGTTTAAAAGGATCAGCAGCAGGCGGTATTCCATAGCGGTCAGAATGATTTCCTGCCCGTTTTTGAACACGCGCGCCTCGTTCGTGCTGACGGTAATGTTTTGCACATGCAGTTTTGTGTCGGCCGTACCGTTTCCGGCGCGGCGCAGCACGCTTTTGATGCGCGCCAGCAGCTCTTTAATACGAAACGGTTTGGCAATGTAGTCGTCTGCACCGAGCTCCAGCCCCATGACCACGTTGACTTCGTCGTCAAACGCGGTCAAAAAGATCACAGGCGCTTGGCCTTTTTCTTTGATCTTGCGGCACACGTCGTAGCCGCTGCCGTCCGGCAGGGTCAGGTCCAAAAGGTACAGGTCGTGGTCCGTGCGTGCAATTTCATCCATCGCCTCTTTTACCGTTTTGCAAACGGTCACTTCGTAGCCCTCGTTTTTCAGCGAATATTCCAGCCCCATGGCGATCGCGGTGTCATCTTCCAAAACAAGCAGTTTCATACACTCACCTCATTCTTATCATACCATAGAAACAGCTGTCTTTCCATTACAAATGTGTAAGAAAAACGGCCGCCCTGTTGGGGCGGCCGGCAGCATCGGTTATTTAGTTTAAGTAAGCGTCCAGATCCTTGTCGTTCAGTCGCGAGGTGTCCTCGCCGTCCAGCTGCACGGTGGGGTACCACTGGCTGGCGGTGGCGTATGGATTTTGAGCGCCGGTCTTGTCGTAATAGGCCTGCGGGTAGTACACGTTTTCGTTTACGGTGCAGTCGTCTGCGTCCAGCTTATTGCTGTCGCCGCTTGTCATCTGCACGGCTACGACCACAAAGCGTGCCGAATCGAACAGGTCAGACGCGGCCGACAGCATCAGCACCTTATCGCTCAAAAGAATGTCGCGCCCGGTGGTGTAAAGCAGCCGGGAAGACAGATTGGTGCGGAATTCAATCATGGCGTCGTCCGTTAAATTTGCCACGGCGTACGGGAACATTTTGCCGTTGTCGGCCGCTTTGTCGGCGTTGGTGTAAAAGGCGCCGACGACTTTGTATTCGGCATTTTGGTAAAGCGTGTTGAACGTGATGACCGGGTTTTCGGCACACGCTTCAGGCGTGGCATACATGCTTTCGAGCGCACCGAAATAGGCGCTTGACGCGTAAAGCACAGTGTTTCTGGACTGCGGATCGGTACTGGCGCGCCAGTCCATATACACGCTGCCGTTTTCATTGTTGCGGGCGTTTTCGTCGCGCGTGGCGTAGTAAAGGTTATCGTCGCCCTGGTAGACGTTGTAGTCTATGTCGCTGCCATCTATCGAAAGGTGGCCGGCAAAGTCCTGGTTGGCGGCGTATTCCTCTATGTAATCCGTCTGCATACCGTCTGTGAGCGTTACGCCGTATTTTTCTTCGGTGTCGGCGATCTTTTTCTCGTTTGCCGCGCGCACACCGAATACGACCGCCACGATCACGACGGCCGCCGCCAGAACGCAGAGGATGATCTTAAAGGTCAGCGAACGGAAAAACGCTTTGATCTTTGCACGCCGGTTGCGGTGGTCAGACGGCTTTTTTGGCGCTTCGGCCTTTTCGTCGTCCTTTTTCTTGCTGCGCCTTGGGCCGGACTTCGGCAGCTTTTTTATGGAAAGTGTTTTTTTGCCGGCCTTTTTGCCGTCTGCCGGTGCGCTTTCCGGCGCAGGTGTGTCGATCGACGGCTCGGGCGGCGCCAGCGTGTCATCGTTTTGTGTACGCTGCCGGGCGCCGAGATCCTCTAAAATGGCGTCGATCTCGCTGCGGCCGTCTTGCTTGTTTTTGTTGTCCATTAGGGCCTCCGTCGTTAAATAATGATTTTTCTTGCGCCTGCAATGGCTTCTTCCATCAGCTGTTCAGCGTCGGGCAGCTGCTCCGCCGCCTCCACCTGTTCCAGCTGCGGGCGTGTTTTGGGGTGCTTTGGCGTAAACACGGTGCAGCAGTCCTCGTACGGCTGGATCGAGGTCTCAAAGGTGTCGATCTTTCGGGAAATTTTGATGATCTCTTCCTTGTCAAGCCCAATACACGGGCGCAGCACCGGCATTGTCACAGCGGCGTCGGTGCAGGCGAGCGCGTACACGGTCTGGCTGGCGACCTGACCAACGCTTTCGCCTGTGATCAATGCCTGGCAGTTCTGGCGCTTGGCAATTTCTTCGCTGATCTTCATCATATAGCGGCGCATGATGATCGTAAAGTATTCCTCAGGGCAGTACTCTTTGATTTTTTCCTGAATTTCTGTAAACGGCACCACGAACGTGCAGATGGAGCCGCTGTATTTAGAGACTTTTTTGAGCAGCTCCAGCACTTTGATCTCGGCCAGCTCGCTCGTGTAGGGCGGCGAGGCAAAGTGCACGGCGCAAAGGGCCATGCCGCGTTTTGCCATCATCCAGGCTGCGACCGGGCTGTCGATGCCGCCGCTGATCAGCACGGCTGCGCGTCCGCCGGTCGAGACCGGCATGCCGCCCGCGCCTTTTTCGGCATCTGCGTGCACAAAGGCAAAGCGGTCGCGCACCTCGATCGTAACGGTCACATCCGGGTCGTGCACATCCACATGCAGGTGGGAAAAGCGTTTTAGCAGGTAACCGCCGGCCTCGCGGCAGATCTCAGGCGAGCCGAGCGGGAATTTTTTGTCGCTGCGCTTGGCGTTCACCTTAAAGCTGGCCGCGCCCTCGAGCGCCGGCGCCAGGTATTCGCCGGCTGTGCGCAAAATGACCTGCATGTCTTTTTCACAAACGGCTGCGCGCGAAAGCGCCGCAATGCCGAATACATGTTTTAATACGTCTACCGCGTCGTCCAGGTCCGTGTCTTCCTCCTGCGGTTCCAGCATGATGGTGGACTGGCTTTTTGTGTAGTCGAATTTGCCCACTTTGGCCAGCGCGCGGCGCATGTTTTTAATAAGTACGTCTTCAAAGGTGCTGCGGTTCAGCCCCTTGAGCGCCAATTCGCCGTTTTTGATCAGAATGATCTCTTTTACCATTTCGTCTATCTCCTTGCAAGCTGCGCCTTGGCCTCCTGCAGGGCGGCGCACAGCGCAGCAATGTCTTCATCTGTGTTGTCGCGTGAAAAGCTGATGCGGATCGAACTGTCAATGCGTTCGTCGGCAAGTCCCATCGCCTGCAGCACATGGCTGCGTTTGCCCCGGGCGCAGGCTGAACCGGAAGAGACGCAGACGCCGCGCGAGCTTAAAAACTGGATCAGCGTCTGGCTGCGGATGCCCTCGAGCGCCGCATTTAAAATATAGGGCGAGGCCTCCGGCGCACTGTTGATGACCATACCGAGATCTTCCATACCGCGCCTGGCCGCTTCGTTTAATGCCTGCACCTGCTTTTGTACCTTTTTGTGGTCCGGCAGCGCTTTGACCGCGGCGGCAAAAGCCGCGATCAGGGGCGTGCTTTCCGTGCCCGGGCGCATCTTGCTCTCCTGCTCGCCGCCGAAGGTACGCGGCGGAATGTGCACGCCTTTTTTGATGTAAAGCGCGCCGATGCCTTTCGGCCCGTGAATTTTGTGCGCTGTGACAGTCACCAGGTCTGCGTCCGGTTTTTTTACGCGCACCGGCAGCTTGCCGAACGACTGCACGCAGTCCATGTGCAAAAGCGCGGGTGCGCCGGCACGCTTAATTGCGCTGCGGATCGTTTCGACCGGAAAGACCGCGCCGGATTCATTGTTGACGTGCATGACCGACACCAGCACGGTGTTTTGGTCAATGGCCTCGGCGATCTGCCCGGCAGTGATGCGGCCGAAGCGGTCCGGCAGGATGCGGATGACTTCAAACCCTGCTTTTTCCAGCTCGCTGCAGGGCTCCAGCACGCTTTCGTGCTCTACGGCCGTTGTTACAATGCGCTTACCCTTGTGCCGGCCTGCCTGTGCCGCGCCGAACACGGCCATGTTGTTGGCCTCGGTGCCGCCGCTTGTAAAGTAGATCTCTGCGCTGTCGCAGCCAAGCGCATCGGCTACGGTGCGGCGCGCCTCCATCAGCACTTTCATGGCCTGCACGCCGGCGCCGTGCAGCGACGAGGCGTTGCCGAAGTTTTCCGTCATCATCTGCACCGCCGCTTTTACAGCGGCGTCGCAGGGCTTTGTGGTGGCGCTGTTGTCCAGGTAAACCATGGCTCAAACCTTTCCGTCGCGGCGCAGATTGTCAAGCTTCAAAATGGCCGCAATGCTTTTTGCGTCTGTAATGCTGCCGTCCATGACCATTTGCACGGCCTCGTCAAACGGCAGTTTGATCACTTCCAGAAATTCACCTTCGTCCAGGTGCTGCGTTTTGTATGTAATGCCGGTTGCGGCAAACATGTGGATGATCTCGCCGCAGTAGCCGGGCGAGGGGTACAGTTTGCCGAGCGAAAAGAAGTTGCGCGCCTCGGCGCCGCACTCTTCTGAAAATTCGCGTTTGCCGGCCTCCAGCGGGTCCTCGCCGGGTTCCAGCTTGCCGGCCGGGATCTCGTACACCAGCTCTTTGTACGGCGCGCGGAACTGGCGCACCAGCATCGTCTGGCCGTCGTCGTCCAGGCAAAGGATGCCGACGCCGCCGGGGTGCGCAACGATCTCGCGCTTGGTGGCTTTGCCGCTTGAAAGCACAACGTCGTCGTGGTGCACATGGATGATCTTGCCGTCGAACACGCGGCGCACGTCTACCGTTTGCTCGTAAAAACCAAGCGCAATGGCTTCGACCTCGTCGGGCTTGTCGGCCATAAATTTCGCGCCGTGTTCGATGATCTCAAAGCGGGAACCATAGCCGTAAGACACGCCGCACATGTCGATCCCATTCGCGTTCGCACCGTCGGCGTCCAGCTTGGTGTCGCCCACAACGAGAACCTTGCTTTTATTTTCTTCCGTTACGCCGAGCGCTTCGGCGCAGCGGGCAATGATCTCGGCTTTCGGTTCGCAGTCTGCCTGGAACGTAACGCCGCACACCGTGTCTATGTACGGTACAATCTTAAAACGCGCCAGCAGCTGTTCAATGTAGCTTTGCGGTTTGGAGGATGCAATGCCGATTTTGGCGCCGTGCGCCTTCAGGCTTTTGAGCATCGAAAAAACGCCGTCAAACAGGCGGCTTTCCCAAATGCCGGTCTGGCTGTACCTTTCGCGGAATTTGGCCACCAGTTCTTCGGCACGGCTCGGCGAAACGCCGTATTTTTCCTGAAAAGTGATCAGCAGCGGCGGCCCCATGAAAAAGCCGAGCTTTTCCCAATCGTCATGTGCGATCTGAAATGCGTCCAGCGCAAAAGCCGCGCTTTTCTGAATGCCTTCGCCGGTGTCGCACAGGGTGCCGTCAAAGTCAAATATAACGGTGTCGTATCTCAAACCCGTCACCTCCGGACGTAGTATAACATATTTTTGAAAAGTTCTCAATAACTTCTATATTTTTACGCGCGGATATAGTATAATTACCACTAAGAACCATAATGAAATTTTACAGACTGGTGTTTTTATGAAACAGGGTACAAAACGAATCTATTTGCTTGACGAGATCCGCGGCTTCTGCATTCTGGCCATGATCGTCCACCACGCTTTTTTGGATGTGGGCGTTGTGCTGCAGCTGCAGTGGGGGTACGATGTTTTCAATGCGCTGACGGTGGTGCAGCCGGTTTTCTGGGGCGCTTTTATCGTGATCTCCGGCATCTGTTCGCAGCTGTCGCGCAACAGTGTGCGCCGTGGTCTGATCGTGTTTGCCGGCGGCATGGCCGTCACACTGGTGACTGCTGTGATCATGCCCGCACTCGGTATGGCCGGGGAGGAAATCTATTTCGGCATTCTCCACTGCCTCGGCATCTCCATGATCGTGGCCGGTATTTTCAAGAAGCCGATCCAAAAAACAAACACGTTTGTCGGCATGGGTATTACGGCCGTTTTGTTTTTCGCCACTTACTCTGTTCCGTCCGGCAAGCTGTTTTTTGTGCTCGAACTGCCGCGTGCGCTTTACCAAACGAACTGGCTTGCGCCTTTTGGCTTTTTTTCCGGCACGTTCCACAGCGCCGACTACTTTTCGCTGATGCCGTGGATGTTCTTGTTTCTATTCGGCGCTTTTGTCGGCAAGTTCGCCGCAGCCGGGCAGTTCCCGAAATGGAGTTACCGTCTGCGTGTCAAGGCGCTGGCGTTCGTCGGCAAAAATGCGCTTTGGTTTTACCTGGCGCACCAGGTCGTTTTGTATGTGCTCTTTTTCCTGATCGCACTGCTGATTTATTAAGAGAGCAAAAGGAGGTCAATATGCAACCGAAGTACAGCCGGCTTTTGCCGCAGGTGGAGGAACAAATCCTTTCCGACCGTGCCGCACACGCGGTCAGTCCGTGGCGCTGTGACGATTCGGCTGCCGTGCGCCGCGACACGGCGCGCGACCGCGCCACGCTTCTGCGACCGGCCTTTGTGCGCGACATTGAAAAAATACTGAACAACCCTTACTATAACCGTTATAACGACAAGACGCAGGTGTTTTCGTTTTATAAGAACGACGACATCTCGCGCCGCGGCCTGCATGTGCAGCTCGTCTCGCGCATCGCGCGTGACATCGGCGGCCTGCTCGGCCTGAATACAGACCTGATCGAGGCGATCGCGCTCGGCCACGACATTGGCCATACGCCTTTCGGCCACGCCGGCGAGCGTTTTTTAAGCGAGATCTATTTTTCCCGCACCGGGCGCTATTTTAACCACAATGTCCATTCTGCGCGTGTGCTCGACAAAATCACGCCCTGGAACGTCAGCCTGCAGGTGCTCGACGGCGTGCTGTGCCACAACGGTGAATTTGAACAGCACGAATATCGCCCGCAGCCCGCCAAGACTTTTGCGGATTTTGACCGCGAGATGGAGGCGTGCTACCAGGAGCAGGCGAACATCCGCCTGCTCGTGCCGATGACCCTGGAGGGCTGTGTCGTGCGCATCAGCGACATGATCGCCTATGTCGGCAAGGACCGGCAGGATGCGGTGCGCGCCCATCTGAAAACCGATTACAGCGGGTTTTCAGATTTGTCGATCGGCACGCAGAATGCACAGATGATCAACAACATCGTGGTGGATATCGTAAACAACAGCTACAACAAGCCGTATCTGCTGCTGAGCCCGGAAATTTTCGCCGACCTGCGAACAGCCAAGCGCGAAAACTACGAACAGATCTATTTTAATCCGGCGGTGGAGCAGGTCTATAACGATTCCATCCGTCCGATGATGCACCAGGTGTACGAACGGCTTTTGCAGGACCTGAAGGACGGCCGCAAAAGCTCGCCCATTTACGGCTATTTCGACTATTTGCGCGAAAACCATATGGGAATTTCTTTTTCAGAAAGCGAGCCGCCTGACAACGTGGTGACGGATTTTATCGCCTCCATGACCGACGACTATTTTGTAGATATTTACCGGCTGTTTTTCCCCAAGGGCCGCTATGATATACATTACCACTCGTATTTTGATTGACTTTGTCGCTTTAGCGTGTTAAAATACGAATAGAAATGAACGGAGGACTTTTCTATGATTGCGGTAATCGATTACGGCGCCGGCAACCTGCAAAGCGTGAAAAACGCGCTCGACCGGATCGGCGCGGAAAGTGTCGTCACGTCAGATGCAGATGTGATCGCATCGGCGTCACACGTTATTTTGCCCGGCGTTGGGGCGTTTGGCGACGCAATGCATGCGCTTGAGGCCAGCGGGCTTGTGCCGGCGGTGAAGCAGGCGGCTGAAACAAAGCCGTTTCTCGGCATCTGCCTGGGCATGCAGCTGCTTTTTGAATCCAGCGAGGAATCGCCCGGTGTGCGCGGCCTTGGTCTTTTAAAGGGGCAGATCTGCCGCATCCCGTCCGGCTCCGGCTTAAAGGTGCCGCATATCGGCTGGAACAGCATCCGGCTGCACCAAAACGGCGGTATTTTTGCCGGCACGAAGGACGACAGTTATTTTTATTTCGTGCACTCTTATTACCTTTGCGGTGCTGCGCCGGACGTGGTCGCGGCTACTACCCATTACGGTGTGGAGATCGAATGCGCCGTACAGTGCGGCCGGCTTGCGGCCACGCAGTTCCACCCGGAAAAAAGCAGCGCCCCCGGGCTGGCCGTTTTGAAAAATTTTGTCGGGGAGGGAAACTGATGTACGCGAAAAGAATCATTCCGTGCCTTGACATTAAAAACGGCCGTGTCGTAAAAGGTGTTTCGTTCGTGCAGCTGCGCGATGCGGGCGATCCGGTCGCCTGTGCGGCCGCTTACGACGCGCAGGGGGCGGACGAGCTCGTTTTGCTCGACATTACCGCTACGCACGAGGGCCGCAGCACCATGCTGGATATTGTGCGCCGCGTGGCGGAATGTGTGTTTATTCCGTTTACTGTCGGCGGCGGCATCCGCACGGCTGATGATTTTAAAGACATTCTGCGCGCCGGCGCCGATAAGGTCTCGGTCAACTCGGCGGCTGTGCGCAACCCGGAACTGATCAGCGAAGCGGCCGAGCGTTACGGTTCGCAGTGTGTTGTCTGCGCGATCGACGCAAAGTGCAGCGGCGCTTCCTGGGAAGTGTATTTGAACGGCGGACGCATTCCAACCGGTATAGACGCGGTCAAGTGGGCCGTGGAGGCTGAAAAACGCGGCGCCGGTGAGATCCTTTTGACTTCTATGGACTGCGACGGGCAGAAGACCGGCTACGACTGCGACCTGACGTGCGCGGTCAGCGAAAACGTCGGCATTCCGGTCATTGCTTCCGGCGGCGCCGGTGAAAAGCGCCATTTTCTGGATGCGTTTGAAAAGGGCAGGGCCGACGCCGTGCTGGCGGCCAGCCTGTTCCACTTTAACGAACTGTCCATTCCGGAGCTAAAACGTTATCTGCAAGAAAACGGCGTGAGCGTGCGCGTGTAAATACAGCCTGACAGCCTGCCAAATTTTGGCAGGCTGTATTTTTTGTCATTAATTGTTATAAAGAATTGAAACAAAAAGGATTTCATGGTATAATCTTTTATGCAGTATTTTACCTTGTGGTGATGATTTTGGAAAGAAAGAGCAGACAAGACCAAAAAGACAGGGCGCCTCTGGCGGACGATTTGGTCATCGGCCGCAATGCGGTGATCGAGCACCTGAAAAGCGGCGCCGACACAGAGTGCGTTTATGTGGCAAAGGGGGAGCGCGAGGGTTCCATCGTGCGCATTCTTTCTCTTTGCAGTGAAAATAAAATAACCGTAAAGTATGTGGATCGCAAAAAGCTGGATTTCATGGCGCCCGGCGGCAATCACCAGGGCGTGATCGCCTCTGTGCCGGCGCACAGCTATTCTACGGTGGAAGAGATTTTGCAGTATGCGCGCGAAAAGGGCGAGTCACCGTTTCTGCTGCTTTGCGACGGTATTGAAGACAGCCACAACCTCGGCGCACTGATCCGCACGGCCGAGGCCTGCGGCGTGCACGGCGTGATCATTCCAAAGCGGCGCAGCGTGGGGCTCAATTACATTGTGGCCAAAACGTCGTGCGGCGCGCTCGAATATATGCGCGTGGCGAAAGTAACGAATCTCACTTCGGTCATTGAGGAGCTGAAGGCGCAGAACATCTGGATCTATGCGGCGGATATGGACGGCCAGGTCTGGTGCAAAAACGATTTCAGCGGCGGCGTGGCGCTTGTCGTCGGCAGCGAGGGCAGCGGCGTCAGCCGTTTGGTCAAGGCACATTGTGACGGCGTCGTTTCTCTGCCGATGTGCGGCCATGTCAGTTCGCTCAACGCTTCGGTTGCGGCCGGCATCATTCTTTATGAGATCGTGCGGCAGCGGTTCGGCCTGGCAGGTGGTGCGCAATGAGCGAGAAGCTGAGCATTGATGAAATCTTAAAGCGCGCACAGGCCGTTCGTGAAAAAAGCAGCGAGACCATCCGCAAAACCAATCCGGCGCTGGCGCAAAAACAGGCGCAGCAAGGCGCGCCGGCTGTCTCTAAAAACGAACAGCCGTCTGTGCATACGGCGTCTGCGCCGGTGCAAACGCCAAAAAGCGCAAGGCCGTCTCAGCCGCCGCGCATGCCCTCTAAGGCGCCGGAAACATTCCTGGACGCTGTGCCAAAAACCAGTGCACCGCCGCAGGAAACGGCGCCGGCCGGCCATCTTTCCGACAAAACGCGCCGGCTGCCTGAAACGCAGCAGGCGCCGGTCGATGACAAAACAAAGCATGTTTTTGTGCCGGGCAGAGCAGACGATAAAACGCGCCCGCTCAACCGGCCGGAAGCGTCCGGCACCCGTAAAGACGGTTCGCACGCCGCTGTGCCTGCCGGCGACAAAACGCGTAAAATCCCCGCAGAGCATTTGGCGTATACGGCCCCGGCCGACGACAAGACGCGCACGATCCCGGCGGACGGCAGAACGCGCACGATCCCGTCTGGCCGCACGCGCCGCAGCTTTTTTGTGTCAGAAAACGCGGCTGAACGCCATTTTGACGAAACACCGCCCGATATTATTGAACGGCCGGCCAATATCAAAAGCAAATCGCGTTTCAACAAAACGCTGGATTTAAGTGAGATTCCAACGATCGTGGCGGTAGACGAGCTGGAGCATACCCGCGTCATGGGGTATACGCCGCAGCAGGAAGAGGCGGCGCAGAAAAGTGCGCAGCGCGACGACGGCCAGATCGTTCTGGAGGGGTTTGAGGACGCCGGCGAGACAAGTGAAAAGATCAACGAGGAAGAGGCGGAAAAAAAGCTTTTGGAGCGCCGCCGGCAAAAGGTGCGTGAATTTCGCATCGATTCGCCGAACGATGTGCTCGAAACGACCCAGCAAACGGCGTTTACAGGCTCCGGCGAATTCAATACCAAGGCCGGCAAAAAAGAGTTTTTCAGCCGCCTGAAGGCGCAAAAACGCCGCCTTGGCCTGCAGGTCGGGCTCACATTTGTGTGCGCGGCGGCACTGCTTGTTTTGGCAGTACTGCGCGCGACCGGTTATCTGCCCGCGCCGCTTCTGGACCAGGCGCTTTATAACGCCGTGCAGGCGCTGTTGTACGCCGCCTGCTTTATTGCAAATATTTCCACGATCCTGCGCGGCTTTTTCAGCGTGTTTACCAAAAAAGGCATCACCTCTGCACTGCCCGTTTCAGTCGGGGCGCTGCTCGTTTTGGTGCACACGGCACTCGTGCTGTTTTACCCCGATTTTGCAGTCGAGTCGATCGAGCTTTTTGCCGGTGCAGGCGCTTTTGTGCTGTTTATGTATGCGGCCGGCCGGCATATGCAGGTGCGCCGGGTCCTGCGCAATTTTGACTACATCCGTGCGCAGGACGAAAAGTACGTTGTGGAAAACATTGCGAACCCGGTCGACGCCACGGTCATCAGCCGCGGCCTGCTGTACGGCGAACCGATTTTGAAAACCAGCGTGCGCGTCAAGAACCTTGTCGCGTTTGACGAAACGTCGCTGGCCGACGATCCGGCCGACAAGATCGCGCGCACTTTTTACCCGGTCATTTTGTTTTTGAGCCTTGTGCTTTTTGTGGTGGTGTGTGTGGTCACGCGCCAGTGGCCTTACGGCTTTACGGCGCTGACAGCCGCCGTGCTGGCCGCCTGCCCGTGCTTTGCCTGCGGTCTGTTTGAAACGGCGCTGTTTACAGTTACGGAGCGTATTTCTCAGAAAGGGGCTATGGTGTGCGGCTATGCCGGCGCAGATTTTGTGGAAGATGCAAACGCCATGGTGATCGAGGCATCCGACCTTTTTGCGCGCAAAGACTGCAATCTGTACGGCATGCGCCAGTTCAACGGCGCCAAAACGGATGAGATCATTTTGCAGACGGCAGCTGTGCTGATGCGTGCCAAAACGCCGCTGGCCGCCGTGTTTGACGATGTGATCGTCGGCAAATCCTCGATTCTGCCCGAGGCTAAGGACATCCTTTATGAAGACAAGATGGGCCTTTCGGCCTGGATCTACGGCAAAAAAGTGCTGGTGGGCAACCGCAGTATGCTGCTGCACCACGGCGTGGCTGTGCCGAACGCCGAGTTTGAGGCGCGCTACACGCAAAAGGGGCGCCGTGCACTATATTTGGCTGTGGCCGGCAAGCTTTGGGCCATGTATATCTTTTCGTATTCTGCCGATCCTGACCTGCAAAAAGACTTGAAAAAGCTGGAAAAGACCGGCATCACCATCCTGGCCAAAAGCACCGATGCGTACATCAACGATGATTTTATCGCCGATGTTTTCGATGTGCCGCAGGGCTATGTGCGTGTGATGAACGCCGCCTCGGCCCGCGTTTATGAAAAGTACGCTTCCCTCGTGTCGGAGGACGCGCCGGCGCTCGTGGTGCACAACGGTACGGTACGCGGCTTTCTGAACGCCATGTTCGGCGCCGATCGGCTTTATGTGTGCAAAAATCTTTTGACTTTCTTTATTGATTTTGGCTGCGGCCTCGGCTTTGCGCTGACGGCACTGCTGGCCTTTACAAACGGCTTTTCGCTGCTTTCCGCCCTGTCTGTTGCCGCGTTTCAGGCCATGTGGGCCATTGTGACCTATATTCTGGCAAAAATGCGCGCAAACGGCGTCTGAGCGCATAAATATATTTGAGGGGGATCTTTATGAACAATTCGTGGTACAAGGACCTTGTCGTTTACCAGATCTGGCCGCGCTCTTTTTGCGACGGCAACGGCGATGGCATCGGCGACCTGGAGGGCGTGTATTCCAAGCTTGACTATTTGCAGGATCTGGGTGTGAACTGCATTTGGTTCTCACCGCTTTATCCTTCGCCCAATGCCGATTACGGCTATGATATTGCCGATTACCGAGATATCAATCCGGAATACGGCGACCTGGATCTGTTCAAAAAGGTTCTCGCCGGTGCGCACGAACGCGGCATGAAAGTCATTATGGATCTGGTCGTGAACCACACGTCAGACGAGTGCGCCTGGTTCGAAGCGAGCAAAGATAAAAATTCGCCGTATGCCGATTATTATATCTGGCGCAAAGGCAAGGGGCCGCACCAAAAACGCCGTCCGAACAACTGGATCAGTCTGTTTGAGGGCAAGGCCTGGGAATATGATGAAAAGCGCGGCGAATATTACCTGCACATTTTTGCCAAAAAGCAGCCCGACCTGAACCACGATAACCCGAAGGTGCGCGAGGAAGTTAAGGACATCATGCGTTTCTGGCTCGATATGGGGGTAGACGGCTTTCGCGAGGACGTTATTACGTTCATCTCCAAGCGCGAAGGTCTGCCGAACGGCTTCCCGATCCCGGCTGCCTGCGGCATGGAACACTATCTGAACGGGCCAAACATCCATAAGTATTTGACGGAATACCGCCGGGTCATGCAGGAATACGATTGTTTCTGTGTGGGCGAGGCGCCGCTGATGACGCCGGATACTGCATTGAAATACATAACAGAAGGCGACAAGCAGGAACTGGACATGATGTTTCATTTTCAGCATGAGGAAGCCGACTGTTTTATGATGGACTTTCTGCACACCAAGTTCCATTTAAAGAAAATGAAAAAGGCGTTTTCCGCATGGCAGCAGAAACTGCGCGGCCGCGCCTGGAACACGCTGTACCTGGAAAACCATGACCATCCGCGCATCATCAGCCGTTACGGCAGCGAACAGTACCGCACCGAAAGCGGTAAAATGCTTGCCGCTATGTATATGCTGCAGCAGGGCACGCCTTTTGTCTACCAGGGGCAGGAGATCGGCATGACGAACATTTCTCTGCCCAAGCTCGATATGTATGTGGACGTGTTTGCCAAAAACAATTTTAACAACTTTAAGGGCCTTTTCGGCGAGGAAAAGTGCCTGGAACTCGCGCGCGTTTCCACGCGCGACAATTCGCGTACGCCCATGCAGTGGAGCGGTGCACAAAATGCCGGCTTTACGACCGGCACGCCGTGGTTTTATGTAAACCCGAATTATAAAGAGATCAACGCGGAAAAAGAGGCGGCAGACCCCAACTCCATTTTGAACTTCTATAAAAAGCTGATCCGTTTCAGAAAAGCAAGTGCTGTCGTGCGTGACGGCACCTATAAAGAGTATTACAAAAACAGCCCCTATCTTTATGTGTACGAACGTGTGCTCGGGCAGGAAAGGCTTTTGGTCATCTGTTCGTTTACCGAAAAGAACGTTGCGTTTGAGGCGCCGGCCGGCTACGACCTCGAAAAAGGCGAACGTGTGCTGTGGAATTACGAATCGGACAGCATCAGCGGCAACGGCTTTAAAACCAGGCCGTATGAGCTGCGTGTTTACCGTTTCGGCGCATAAATTATTGCCGCGGATGAAACAGACTTGCGGTTTCATCTGCGGCTTTTTTTGGATAGGCATTTGTTCAAGATAGAGGGAAATCACATGCTTAAACTGGAAAACATTGCAAAAACATACCAGACAGGGAGCATTTCGCAAAATGCGCTGAAAGGCGTTACCGTTGCTTTTCGCCGTTCAGAGTTTGTCTGCATTCTTGGACAAAGCGGTTCCGGCAAAACGACCATGCTGAACATCATCGGCGGGCTGGACCGGTATACGAGCGGCCAGATGTCGATCGACGGCGTGCTGACCGATACTTATAAGGAACGTGATTGGGACCGTTACCGCAACCGGTCGGTCGGTTTTATTTTTCAAAGCTATAACCTGATCCCGCACCAAAGCGTGCTGGCCAACGTGGAACTGGCTATGACCATTTCCGGCGCATCTAAAAAACGGCGCCGCCGCCATGCAGCCCGCGCACTGGCCATGGTCGGCTTAAAAGAGCATATACATAAAAGGCCAAATCAGCTGTCCGGCGGGCAGATGCAGCGCGTTGCCATTGCCCGTGCGCTTGTCAATGATCCGGACATTCTTCTGGCCGATGAACCGACCGGTGCGCTGGACTCGGAAACGAGCATACAGATCATGCAGCTTTTGCAGGAGATCGCCGAGGACAGACTTGTCATCATGGTCACGCATAACGCGGAACTGGCTGAGCAATACGCTACGCGTACGGTACGGCTGTTGGACGGGCAGATCGTCAGCGACAGTGACCCGTATTATGAAACAGGTGAGGAAGAACCGCCACGACCGCTGCGCCATTCTCATGGTGTGGATAAAAAGCGCCTGCCCAAAACATCCATGTCGTTCGGCACAGCGCTTTCCCTCAGCTTCAACAACCTGCGCACGAAAAAAGGGCGCACATTTTTAACGGCTTTTGCGGGCAGCATCGGCATTATCGGTATAGCGCTGATCCTGGCGCTTTCCTCCGGTATGCAGTCGTATGTTTCAGATATTGAGACCGACACGCTGTCCTCTTACCCCATTATTATTGAAAGCCAGGCCGTCGATCTGTCTGACAGTGCGGCTGAAACATCGTCCTCTGCTTCTGAATCGGAAAAGGGGGCACAGCCGGCCGACGGCGTGCAGCAAAGCGGGTTTGCCGGCGATACACTGCAGCGCGAAACACCGCGCACGCAGCACAATGACCTGGCGGCTTTTAAGGCGTATCTCGACAGTGAGGCCGGCAATTCCATCCGCCAGCACACAAGCGCCGTGCGCTATGGGTACGGGCTGGAGCTGCAGGTCTACAGCGCAGATACGCAGAGGATAACGCAAATCAACCCCAGCCCTGTGTATACGGGCGAGGACGGCAATGTTACAGAAGAGATCTGGACGGAAATGATCGGCAATACGGAGCTTTTGCAGAGCCAGTACGATCTTCTGGCCGGCAGCTGGCCGCAGGATTACCACGACGTTGTTCTGGTGCTCGATGAAAATAATGCGATCAGCGACACGGCCATGTATGCGCTTGGGCTGAAAGATGCGGCCGAGTTTGAAGAACTGCGCGCAAAGGTTGAAAACGGTGAAGCGATCCGCCGTGACGAATATGAGACCGCATCTTTTTCGTACGACGACCTTTTGGGCATGGAGTTTTTGGCCGTCAGCAACGCGGCTTATTATGAGGAGGCGGACGGCGTCTGGCTTGACCGCCGCAGTGACGAGGCATTTATGAAAGATTTGCTCGGTTCTGCAGAAACGCTGCGCATCAGCGGCATCATTCGTCCGGCGGCCGATGCCGCCGCAGCGGTGATCGAGGGCACGGTCGGTTACACAGCGGAGCTGACAGAGCATATGATCGCACTGAATAACGACAGCGCCGTGGTGCGGGCGCAAAAAGAGACGCCTGAAACGAATGTCTTTACCGGCAGCGCATTTATGGACACGCAGAACATGTCGCAGGATGAAGTGCTGGAGGCTCTGCCGCAGGCGCAGCGCGCGCAGCTGGAATTGCTGCCGGAATCGGTGCGCTCTGTATTTTTGTCGTATTACATGGAAAACGCCGCTTCCACTTACGAGGGAAATTTACAGACACTGGGCGCTGTCGATCCGGATACGCCGTCCACAGTCGAGCTGTATTTGAAAGATTTCAGTGCGCGCGACAGCGTGCTCGCTGCGATCGACGCATATAATGCAGAACGCCGGCAGGCGGGGGAAGAAAGCGCCGCCATTCAGTACACCGATGTGGTCGGCACGATGATCTCCTCCGTTACCGACGTGATCGACATGATCACCTATTTGCTGATCGGCTTCGTTTCCATCTCGCTGGTCGTGTCCTCCATTATGATCGGCATTATTACATATATTTCTGTTTTGGAACGCACAAAGGAAATCGGCGTTTTACGCAGTCTGGGTGCGTCACGACGCGATATATCGCGTGTGTTTAATGCCGAGACGGCGATCGTGGGTCTTGCGGCCGGCCTGATCGGCGTGGGGGCTACGCTGCTTCTGTCCCTGCCGATCAATGCGGTGATCCAAAACCTGTCGGGCGTGTCGGGCATTGCATCCCTGCCGCCGGCAGGTGCGCTGGTTCTGATTCTGGTCAGTGTGGCGCTGACCATGATCGCGGGGTTGATCCCGGCGCACGCAGCCGCCAAGAAGGATCCGGTTACGGCGCTGCGCAGCGAGTAAGTTTTCTTGCGTTTTGTTTTTTCTGCGCATAAAAAAACGACTTTCGGCCAGGCCGAAAGTCGTTTTTTGGTTTTCCGTTTGTTTTTGCATTAACCAAACAGGTTGCCGATCATGTCGAACAGACCAGTGATGCCGTCAAAGACCTGCGTAATGATGTTCATGGCTTCTTCACCAACGCCGGCATTGGTCAGAATGTTCTCCACAAAATCAAAAATCGCCTCCATGTTTAACCCTCCTTTATTTAGTTTGATATTTTATAACAGAAACTCGTCGTTCTGTTATGACCAACAGCCAACCAGTATTGGATATTCGTCTATTAAACTAGACGAATTAGACATAAAATGTCTAACTATACCATAATATTACCAAATACTTTCAAAAAAATCAAGTATTAATTGTGGAATGTGCGGATATTCTTGTAATACGATTTTTCTGAATTCTTCAAACAATGGACGGTCGTCACTGTCAAACGTGAAAGCGCCGGAAGAATTACCGCCGACCGCTATGTGTGCATCTGCCCAGCCGCCGCAGGCAATGCGTTCGGCAATGGCTGCGCCGCCAACGGCATAAACGCCAATGCCGCAAAGCCCTATGGCGATCCAGCCGAAAGCCAGAATGCCAACAGCCAGCGGAGCCAGACTGATTCCGCCAAATGCTAAAAACAGTGCAAGTGCGATTCCGCCGACAGAAAAGAGCCCAAAGGCTATGCCGCCGATGGAAATAAGACCGATCGCTATGCCGCCGATGGCCAAAAGGCCGCGCGCAGAGTTGCCGATCGCGACGATACCGGTTGCCTTGCGAAATCCATACCCAATATTAATGTGTACAAGTGGAACACCTGCGATTTTGGTTTGGCTTTGGAACTCGTAGTGAAACAGATTTTCCGCAAGGGCACGGTGTGCGACCGCGGCGGTGTCGCAGGCAGCTTCCTGCGTATCGTTCGTTTTCGGTTCTTGACCAAGATCATTGTCTACGAGCGTATCAAAGTACAGTTTACAAGGGACTACACAGGGTAACGGTCTGACGGGAGGATTACCG
>ERZ1090878.202-NODE-202-length-33986-cov-8.966285_pt1 | contig 33986 bp, 34 predicted proteins | sample MGYA00478473_ERZ1090878 | MGnify/ENA primary metagenome ERZ1090878 (study PRJEB33644, sample SAMEA5815720) | chicken gut metagenome | biome: Chicken; feature: Gastrointestinal Tract; material: Caecum | place: Ireland | collected 2019-01-01 | study: A study of the... | reverse complement strand
GCATGGCCGTCTATAATAAGGAGGACGGTTTTGACCGGGCGATTCATAACATTGAAAATGCCCCTTTCCGTACAAAATTTGATAAAGACGTCAATATCATGCATGGTTATATGGGAATCGGCTGTATCTCTGATTACGAGCCTCAGCCGCTGATCGTTCGTTCCCATCACGGAACCTATGCGATCATGACCGTAGGAAAGATCAATAACCTGGACGATATTATCCAGCATATGTTCCGGTCCGGACATACACATTTTCTGGAAATGAGCGGCGGAGACATCAATGCCACCGAACTGGTTGCCGCGCTGATCAATCAGCAGGACAACCTGATTGAAGGAATCCAGTATGCACAGGATACCATCGACGGCTCCATGACCATCGTACTGATGACCCCGAAGGGCATCTACGCCGCAAGAGATAAACTTGGCCGAACCCCTGTGGCAGTCGGCCAAAAGGAAGACGGCTTCTGTATTTCTTTTGAAAGCTTTGCGTATCTGAACCTGGGTTATACGGCAGACCGTGAACTGGGTCCCGGCGAGATCATCGTTATGACTCCGGAAGGCGTTAAAACCCTCGTTAAACCAGGAAAAGATATGAAAATCTGTACCTTTTTATGGGTTTATTATGGATATCCTTCTTCCTCTTATGAGGGGATCAGCGTCGAAGAAATGCGGTACCGCTGCGGTCAGAAGCTGGCTCAGAGAGATAATGCTTCTCCGGATACTGTGGCCGGTGTTCCTGACTCAGGAACTGCTCACGCCATCGGATATGCCAATGAATCCGGGATTCCTTTTTCCCGGCCTTTTATCAAATATACTCCGACCTGGCCTCGCTCTTTTATGCCGACCATCCAAAGCAGGAGAAACCTGATCGCCAAGATGAAACTGATTCCTGTGCATGAACTAATCCAGGATAAGAGCCTTCTGCTGATTGACGACTCCATTGTCCGTGGAACACAGCTTCGGGAAACCACAGAATTTCTATATCAAAGCGGCGCAAAGGAAGTTCATGTGCGCCCTGCCTGTCCTCCGATCCTTTACGGATGCAAGTATCTGAATTTCTCCAGATCTTCCTCTGAAATGGACCTGATCACCCGCAGAGTCATCAAAGAAATCACAAGAGACTACAAACATGTGCATCTGGAACTTTTCTCTAATCCAGATACACCGGAGTATCAGGCTATGATCGATGAGATCTGCAAGCAGCTGAATTTTACTTCTCTTCGCTATCATCGTCTGGACGATATGATTGAATCCGTGGGATTAGACCGGAGCAGACTCTGCACTTACTGCTGGGATGGAAAAGAATAGAAACAGAAGGGAACAGACCGCAGATTTGGTCTGTTCCCTTTTTTTAATTTTCTTTTTTCATTTCTTTGATCAGTTTCTTAAAACTTACAAAGAACATAACGCATGTAGTACATACCGCGATCGTATCCGCAATCGGCTCTGCCATGAAGACTCCCAGTACTTTGTCTTTCATAAACACTGGAAGGATATAGATCATCGGAATCAGTACAATGATCTTGCGGAAAATCGCAAGGAATGTAGATATTTTCGCATTGCCAAAGGCAATAAATGTCTGCTGGCAGGCAACCTGCGCTCCCATCAGAAGGACGCCGGCCATATAGATTCTAAGAGCCCATACGGCAAGTTTCATCAGCTGCGGATCATTGGTAAAGATCATCACAAGCAGCTGCGGCACCAGCTGCGCTGCCGCCCACATCAGAGTAGAATAACACAGACAGGCAATGAGCAGCAGTTTAAATCCTTTCTTTACACGCTCCACGTTCCGGGCGCCGTAATTATAACTGATGATCGGCTGTCCTCCCTGAGTAAGCCCCTGCAGCGGAAGCATGGCAAACTGCATGATGCTGGACAGGATCGTCATGGCTCCTACCGCCATATCTCCTCCATATTTCAGCAAAGAAGAATTAAAGCATAAAACCAGCACACTCTCTGTTGACTGCATGATAAACGGGGCAACTCCCAGAGCGACGCAGGGCGCCATAACCTTCCACTCAATCTTCATGTATTTCTTCTTCAGATGAAGCACTGTACTTTTTCCTGTCAGAAACTTCACTGCCCAAACAGCACTTAATGCCTGGGACAGGACAGTGGCAACAGCCGCTCCCTGAACTCCCATATGGAAACCAAAAATGAAAACCGGATCCAGGATAATATTAGTGACCGCTCCGATCACAACCGTCAGCATGCTGATCATAGAAAATCCCTGAGCAGAAATAAACATATTCAGTCCCAGTGTCATCTGAACAAAAATCGTTCCCACTGCGTAAATCTCAATATAATCTTCCGCATAAGAAATAGTATTGGAACTGGCTCCAAATAAATACAAAAGTGGAGTCTTAAAAACAAGAACTATGATTGTCAGAATTACTGCCACCACTGCCAGCGATGTAAAACAGTTGCCAAGAATCTTCTCCGCTTTGTCATGATCTTTCCTTCCCATGGCAATGCTGGCCTGAGGCGCTCCTCCCATACCTACCAGAGCCGCAAAAGCTGATACGATCATAATAATAGGAAAGCTGACTCCGACCCCCGTCAGCGCAGCGGCTCCGATTTCCGGGATATGTCCGATATACATCCGGTCCACCATATTATACAGAGCATTGATCACCTGCGACGCTATGGTCGGTATCGCCAAAACCAGGAGCAGACGCCCGATCGGCTCTTTTCCTAAATCTACTTCTCTTGATATTTTCATATTATCTCCAACCTTTCATGAAATTTCTGAATGATCTTTCTCAGGGTCTTTTCCATCTGTACAATTTCCTCTTCCGGAATACCCTGAAAAATATCTTTGGAGATTTCCTGATTTACTTTGAAAATCTCCTGAATCACCGGATCTGCCTTTTTCGTCAGCACAAGCCTCTGGATCCTCCGGTCATCCGGATCATCCCGGGCAGTGATCATCTCCTTTTTTATCAGCGCGTCCACACTCCGGCAGATCAGACCCTTGGATACATCCAGACAAATACTTAAATCTCTTCCTGTATTAAGAGACGGATTCCTGGCAAGAAAAATCAGGATATTCACCTCATTAGGCGAAAAACTTTCCTGGACAAAAGACTCTGAAAAGGCCTTTGCATAAACTTTTCGGATTACGGCAAGTTCTTTTATGACATGCTCCATGGTCTGTGTGAATTCCATCTTTCCACCTCTTTTCGTTTACTTGTAAACCTTTAATCAGTTTATTCTTTTCACAGAAAATGTCAAGCATCCTGAAAATATAAAAACCTCCTGGGGGAAATTATCTCCCCCGGGAGGTCTTCCTTTCATTCTCTTACGCCTCACCAATCTGATTTCCGGTGTACAGCTGATAATATCTGCCTTTTTTCCGAACCAGTTCATCGTGAGTTCCTCTCTCGATGATACGGCCCTGTTCCAGGACCATAATGCAGTCAGAATTCTGCACTGTGGACAGTCTGTGGGCAATCACGAACGTTGTTCTTCCGTGCATCAGTTTATCCATTCCATCCTGCACGATCTGTTCCGTTCTCGTATCAATGGAGCTGGTGGCTTCATCCAGGATCAGCACCGGCGGATCCGCTACTGCCGCACGTGCAATGGCCAGAAGCTGTCTCTGCCCCTGACTCAGTCCGGCTCCGCCTCCGGTCAGCATCGTATCATATCCCTGAGGCAGTCTCTGAATGAATCCATCAGCATTGGCAAGTTTTGCTGCCGCGTAGATTTCTTCATCATTAGCATCCAGTTTTCCGTAGCGGATGTTATCCTTTACAGTTCCTGTAAACAGACAGGTATCCTGGAGAACGATTCCAAGAGATCTTCTAAGATCCGCTTTTTTAATCTTCTTAATATTAATTCCATCATATCGGATCTTACCATCCTGAATATCATAGAAACGATTGATCAGGTTCGTAATCGTCGTCTTTCCGGCTCCGGTAGATCCTACAAAGGCAATCTTCTGCCCCGGACGCGCTTCCAGTTTGATATCATGGAGTACGATCTTTTCTTCGGTATATCCAAAGTCCACATCATCAAATACCACATCGCCTTCCAGCTTGATATAATCTACGGACTGGTCTGCCTGATGCACATGTTTCCATGCCCATTTCCCGGTTCTTCGGTCACTCTCTGTCAGTGTTCCATCGGCGCTTTCCGTCACATTTACAAGGGTTACATATCCCTCATCGGTTTCTTCTGTTTCATCCATCAGACGGAAAATACGCTCCGCTCCTGCCATAGCCATGACAACCGCATTCAGCTGCATGCTGATCTGGTTGATCGGCATGGCAAAACTGCGGTTAAATGCCAGGAAACTGGCAAGACCGCCCAGAGTAAATCCGCCGATCTTATTCAGCGCCAGCATTCCTCCAACGATTGCACAAAGCACATAGCTTACATTTCCAAGCTGGGCATTGATCGGTCCAAGATAATTGGCAAACGCATTCGCCCGGTCTGCGCTGACAAACAGTTTGTGATTCAGCTGACGGAATTTTTCCTCTGTTTCCTCTTCATGACAGAACACCTTGATGATCTTCTGGCCTTCCATCATTTCTTCAATATATCCGTTTACCTTACCGATATTGATCTGCTGTTCCACAAAATACCGGCCGCTGGTTCCCGCCGCTGTCCTGGAACAGACAACCATGATCCCTACCATGATCAGCGTAACAACTGTCAGCGGGATATTTAAAATGATCATGCTGACCAGCACACTTACAATGGTGATCGCACTGTTAATAAACTGCGGCACACTCTGGCTGATCATCTGACGAAGGGTATCGATATCATTGGTATAGATAGACATGATATCTCCGTGAGTATGCGTATCAAAATACTGGATCGGCAGACGTTCCATCCGCTCAAACAGATCGTTCCTCATATTCCTTAAAGTTCCCTGGGTAACTTCCACCATCAGGCGGTTATAAGTATATGTTGAGACGATTCCAATACCGTAAAACGCAGCCACCCGGATGATGGCGTGGAGCAGCGGCGCAAAATCCGGACGATCGGATAAAAGCAGCGGCTGGATGTATTCATCGATCAGGGTTCTTGTAAACATCGTTCCCTGTACATTGGCAAGAACACTGACAACGATCAGAATCAGCACCGCGATGCAGTGAATTCCATAATCCCGGAAAACATAAGACATCAGACGCTTCAGCTGTTTCAGCGGATGCTGGATCTGGATATTTTCCTTTCTGTTTTTCCCTGCCATTACTGCTCACCTCCGTTCTCATCAAAATCTCCTCCGCCCTTTGTCTGAGCTTCATAAACTTCCCGATAAATCTTATTGTCTGAAAGCAGCTGTTCATTAGTTCCGATTCCATTGATTCTTCCTTCTTCCATTACAATGATGCGGTCCGCATCCTGAACGCTGGAAATCCTCTGGGCAATGATCAGTTTCGTTGTATCCGGAATCTCTTCAAGGAATGCTTTCCGGATCTGGGCATCGGTCGCGGTATCTACCGCGCTGGTACTGTCATCCAGAATCAGAATCTTTGGTTTTTTCAGCAGAGCACGGGCAATACAGAGTCTCTGTTTCTGTCCTCCGGATACATTGCTTCCCCCCTGCTCAATATACGTGTCATATTTGTTTGGAAATCTCTGGATGAATTCATCTGCACAGGCAAGACGGCATGCTTCCATGCACTCCTCATCCGTCGCGTTTTTATCTCCCCACCGCAGATTTTCCAGAATTGTTCCGGAGAACAGAACGTTCTTCTGCAGAACGACCGCTACCTGGTTTCTCAGGGTTTCCATATCATATTCTTTGACATTTCTTCCGCCTACCAGAACCTCTCCGCCTGTTACATCATACAGACGGCTGATCAGATTCACCAGACTGGTTTTTGCACTTCCGGTCCCTCCAATGATTCCGATCGTTTCTCCAGACGAAATCTCCAGATTAATATCTTTCAGCACCGGCTCCCTGCTGTCCTTCTGATACGCAAAATCTACATGATGGAAAGCAATGCTTCCATCCTCAAGATCATATACAGGATGTTCCGGATTCTTCAGATCACTTTCTTCTGTCAGAATCTCTGAAATACGTTTTGCGCTGGCAGAACTCATGGATACCATGATAAAAACCATAGACATCATCATAAGACTCATAAGGATATTCATGCAGTAAGTCAGAAGACTCATAAGCTCCCCTGTGGTCAGGCTGTCCGATACGATCATTTTCGCGCCAAGCCAGCTGATCAGAAGAATACATCCATATACAGTAAACTGCATCAGCGGCGCATTATAGATCAGATTACATTCTGCCTTCTTAAAAATGCGGTAAATATTGGAACTGGCCTTCTTAAATTTGTCTGTCTCCTGCTGTTCTCTCACGTACGCTTTTACCACACGGATCCCTGCGATATTTTCCTGTACAGACGCATTCATATCATCATACTTCGGAAATGCCTGCTGAAAATATTTTGTCGCATGGTTCATAATAAAAATCAAAATAGTTCCAAGAACAATAACGGCGATCAGATAAATGCTTGCCAGTCTCACATTGATAGAAAACGCCATGACCATAGCACAAAGCATGCTGGCCGGCGCTCTTGTGAACATTCGAAGGATCATCTGATAAGCATTCTGGATGTTGGTAACATCTGTTGTCAGACGTGTTACAAGTCCAGCAGTGCTGAATTTGTCAATATTGGAAAATGAAAAACTCTGAATGTTATGGAACATTCCGTCTCTCAGATTCTTTGCAAGTCCGGCGGACGCAAGAGCCCCGGTCCTTCCTCCTGCAAGCCCTGCCAGAAGTCCGATGACCGCGGCGGCGATCATAACCGCTCCAACCCGGTAAATATGACCGATATCACCTGCCTCTACTCCCTCATCAATAATGGAAGCCATCAGAAACGGTATGATCGTCTCCATCAGAACTTCCAGGATCATGAAGAAAGGGGTCAGGATCGATGGTTTTTTAAACTCTTTTACTTCTCTCAGTAATGTTTTGATCATCTGATTTTGACTCCTCCTTTTCATACTATTTTCGTTTAAAAAACATCCCTGTCTGCCGACGCCTCATAAGGCCTCAGCAAATGGAATGTTTTCTAATCATATCATACTATATTTTATTTGTCATTGATAAATTTAGTTTCCGAACAATTTGTTTTCAAACAATATTTTTCTATATATTTTGTTATCTATACAATAAACAGCTTTATACATGCAATTCCTATGGAACCTGCCGCTACGATCCGTTTCAGCAGCGTCTGGTTAATCTTCACCGCATTCCTGCTTCCAAAGATCACTCCAATGCCATGGCTTATGACAATCACTGCCAGCATCACAGCCATATGATCCATGGAATCTGTATTGGCAAGATACCCTGCCGCCGATGGAACCGCAATAAAAATCGAATTAAACAGCGACATTCCCACAGCCGTATGCGGCGGAAATCCCATCAGGGTCAGAAGGGGCATAACGAGCACCGGGCCGCCCGCTCCGGACGCGGCACATACAGCTCCGGTTACCGCTCCTAAAAGCAGATATCCGATCCACCGGCTTCTGTTTTTTCCTGTATTCCTGCGCCGGGCTGTTTTCTCTTTGGACTCCTTTCTGAGAAGAATGGAAATTCCGGACAGCAAAACCACCACATACAGGATGATCTTGATCATCTCCTCAGGGATCAGAAGATTGATCCGCACTCCTGCCAGGGCTCCCGCAAAACTGCCTATGGACAAAACTGCCGCTGCTGCCACTTCCAGTTTCCCGTTTTTATAATAGGAAACCGATCCCAGGACTCCGGAAACAAGAAATGCCGTGAAACTTAAGGCAAGGGCTTCCACCGCCGGCATCCCCATAAATCCTGTATAAAACATAGGCAGAAGAAATCCTGCGATCCCTGTCAATCCGATACAGATTCCTACCAGTAAATTTACTGCTGCTGTTAATATCAACATCCTGCGGTATCCTTCCTTTCCATATAGGCTGCCGCTTCTGCCAGGATTTTCTCCTCATCCAGAGTCAGCACCTGACGGTCTTTCATTAGGATCTGTCCTTCCACGACACAGTCGCACACATCTCCGGCTGCTGCGCATTCCAGAAGGGTATTAACCAGATTTCCGGTCGGATAAAGATGCGGCTGCATCAGACGAATGGTAATAAAATCTGCTTTTGATCCTTGTTCTATCTTTCCGCCATTCTCATCCATCAGACGATATCCTTGTTCTGTTGCCATAGAAAGAATGGTTTTTGCCGGCATAACCGCCGGATTCTGAACCGGCACTCCCCAGGCAGCATTCATCACAGACCGGAAAATCTTCATTTCATTCCAAAGGCTCAGTCCCCCGTGGGCCGCTCCGTCAGTTCCCAGTCCCACACAGATCTTTCTCTGCAGCAGGGCTGTCGTATCCGGTACGCCTTTTCCACAGTTGCTGAACGGGCAGTGGCACACTCTGACCTGATTTCTCTCTAAAATATCTTTTTCATTTTCCGATAAAAGAATACTGTGCGCGCTGATAAAATGTTCATTCAGGATTCCCAGTGATTCCAGATATTCCAAAGGACGCATCTGTTTTTTCTGCAGATAAACATTGATCTCATTAGGATATTCGTTCATATGCGCCTGCAGAAGAGTTCCTCTTTCTCTGGAACGCTCTGCCGCTTTCAGAATCAGATCTTCTGAACAGGAAATCAGTGACCGCAGGGAATAAGCGACCTTCAAATTTCCTTTTCCATTGTATCCATCATACAGACGGTCGGTCTGCCTGACAGCTTCTTCCATTGTATGCTCAATGCTGTCTGGAAGACCTTTTTCATCCATGGTCGATGCGGAAAGAATTCCTCTTAATCCGGATGCCGCATATACTTCGGCTGCCGCTTCCATATGATAGCTTCCTGCGTCCATAAACGCCGTTGTTCCTGATTTTATCATTTCCAGCGCAGCCAGTTTTGCGCTTAATTCCATTTTTTCATCGGTGAGGGTGCTTTCAAACGGGAGCATGATCCTGGTCCAGATCATCGGAAGCTCATCCAGGATTTTTCCCTTCAGCAGCTGCTGCCCTGTATGCATATGGCAGTCTGCCAGTCCCGGCATCAGAAGTTTCCCGCTTCCATCGATCCATTCTTTCCCTTCGGCATTTCTGTCCTCTTTCTGGAACGGCCGGATTTCCACGATCTTCCCGTCTGCTGTCTGAATCGTCTGATGTTCTCTGATCGTCATATCCGGCATCAGTACAGACGCATCCGCAACCATCAAATTCTTCATATCAATTCCTCCTGATTATATCGTTCCCGTTATTTTCATGACGATCTGAGCGATCAGCGCAGATCCCAGAAAAGTTCCTGTCATAACGAAAATTCCGATCAGGATCATTTTCCATCCCTGTTTCAGAAAAGATTTGATCTGTCCGCTGATGGACATTCCCGCATAAGCTCCTACCATTGTCAACGGCGCTGTAAAATTGATTTTTCCTGCTGCCTCAATGACAAATTCTCTGGCAGGTGAAATCGGGCATGCAGCCAGCAGACCGATCAAAGACACATAGGCAACGATCGGAAGCTGCAGAGGCACCAGTTTATGCACTGCAACACCGAGGACAGAAATCAGGAGCAGTACTCCGATTCCCGGAAGGGAATCCATAAACCCGACATCAAATCCGACAAAATTCGCCAACGCGATTCCAAGCCCTGACAACAGGAACAAAAAAATCCACTCTACGTATCTCATGATCTATCTCCCTTTCCTTTTGCTCTCTTTTCCACTCTCTGATCTGCGATTCTTCCCAGTTTTGGTTCCAGTTTCCGATACAGAAAATTACATAATGGTATTCCCAGGAAAATCGTCATATAAATACCATCAATTCCCGATATGGTCTCACTGGCACTGGCCAGCGCGGAAATCTGATCCGCCATTGCCGGATAAATTTCTGCCAGAGACGCCGTTGCGCTTGCCATCATGATTCCGGCTCCTACTCCGGACGCCATTCCGAGAGCATACGGATGGAAAATTCCAAGAACCGCAATAACAGAAACCATAAATCCAAAATAGATGGTTCCTACCATTCCGCCGACAATATAAATAGAAAGACTTCCTCTTGCCTCCGGTGAATCCGGTCCATACATATCTGTAATCAGCGCAAGATTGGATTCCCGGTTAATGGAATGCGTTGCTCCAACAGACTCTCTTTTTAATCCAAGCAGCAGTGCCAGCGGCATTGCCAGAAGAATCGTTCCAAGATTTCCAAATTCCTGCAGGATCAGCGCCGGTCCTGCGGACAGTACGACTTCCAGACTTGCGCCTGCATTAATACCAAGCTTTGCGATAAACGGGCAGATTGCCACGATAACCAGCTTGGAAGCCGCCTTTACCTGCCTGGATCCTATGATCTTCGTCACCTGAGGTCCTGATAAAATGCCCAGGATCAGAGAATAGAAAATAGGAAACAAAATAAATTTTCCGGGACCCAGCGGAATCTGAATCTGTCCGATGGAATCCGCAGCTGCAATAAAAAGCAAAGCCAGAAGATAAATTTTATATTCTGTCTTAATCCGGCTTTTCAGGGATGGATATACATAATCACCCATGATTTCCTCCTCTTCCTTTTTCATAATTTAAATACTTCAGACTCGTTTTCGTATTGTATCGGCTTTTGTATCGCAAAAAAAGGACAAATGGGACTTTTTTCGATATTTTTTTCAATATATAATATAATGGGAAAGAAAAAGGAGGAATCATACATGACGCTGCAGGATTTGATCCGGGAAGTTCCGGATCTGGAAACCTATCTTCGCAATATGCCGGAAAAGTTATGGACGAGATATACGATTCGGGTTTATCCTCCCGGAACGATCATCCATCAAAAGGACTTCAGGCTGGAGTCTTTTGGAATCATTGCCAAAGGGGAACACCGGGTAATCAATGAATTTCAAAATGGAAATGTATATATGATAGAGAAAAATGAACCGATTGATTTTGTCGGGGAAGTAACCATCCTTGCGGGCATGGAAAAAACCTCCGTTACCATTGAAACACTGACGGAAACCACGGTCATCTATTTTTCAAGAAAAGATTTTGAAGAGTGGATTGAACAGGATATTCATTTTCTCCGCCTTGTTTCCCGGAAGGTCGCCTTTAAACTATACCGCTCATCCTATAACCGGGGCGCCAGACTTTTCTATCCTCCTCAGTTTATTCTGCTGGACTACATTTTAAAAGCTGCCCATACACTGGACATCGAACACAAAAAACAAGTGGTCATCCGCAAGACGCGGCAGGAACTCTACGAAGAATGCGGCATCACTGTTAAAACACTGAACCGTACCATAAAAAAACTCAAGGAAGACGGCATCATCTCCACACAAAAAGGAAAGATCGCCATGTCCCTTGAGCAGTTTCGCTTAGGAAGAAAGAAAATCCACCATTATGTCGACAACTGAAGATCAGTTTCTGAATTCTTCTTCCTGATAATTTTTTATAATATGATTGTACATTGTCCGGACCGCCGGAGCCATAAATTCCGGATTCATTACCGCAAGGCCGATGATCCGGCTGGCTCTTGGTTCCGTCAGATAACAGTCCACATCATATGGAATATCTCTCATGACCAGTTCCGGCATCAGACAGATTCCGAATCCTTTCTCTACAAGGGCTACCGTGGACAGATCGTCCACCACATGATAATTCGACTGCACCCGAAGAGAATTCTCTTTAAGGAAATTCTGTATATCCGCATCCGTACTGTCCCTCTGGGTTACAAACTGGTGATGCTTCATTTCCTCGATTCCTATGGATTCCCCCGGACTTTCTTTTTTCGCTCCCTTCGGCAGTACACACAGCAGGGGATCCCGGTACAGCGGAACGATTGGAATATCCTTCGCGCTGGATACTGACAAAAATCCCAGATCCACCACGCCCCGCTTCATCCATAAAAACACGTCCTCATAGGTTCCCTGAAACACTTCCATCTCGATTTTCTCATATTTTCTCCGAAACGAATGAAGAATCTCAGGAAGCCAGCTGGTACATACACTGGAAAATACTCCGATTTTCACTTTCCCCTGTTTTAAACCATTCAAATCCGCAATCATCTGCTGCAGACTTTCATCGCTGTTTAACACCCCATTTACATAGGGCAGGAGTTTCTCCCCATAATTGGTAAGAGAAACTCCCGATTTGCTTCTGGTCAGTACGGAAAATCCAAGTTCATTTTCCATGGATGAGATTGTATGGCTGATTGCTGATGGCGTTAATCCCAGACGGTCGGCTGCTTTTTGAAAGCTTCCCGCTTCTGCGATCGTCTTAAACACCTGGTATGTCAATAATGTCATATATATCCTCTCTTTTTACCGATTGCACTTATACAGCAGATCTTCCCATCTTCGATCCACCTCTGCCTGGAACTGCTCGATCAGATGCTCATTTCCAGGTTTGAATAAATGTTTGAACCGTCCCTGTGGTCTTAAGAAATCTTCAATTGGAAGTTTCTTTTTCGGCTCATAGGTCAGTCTCCACTTTCCATGTTCTACTTCAAACATCGGCCAGTAGCATGTTTCCACCGCAAGACGGCAGATTTCCATGATATCCTCCGTCGGATATCTCCATCCTCTCGGGCATGGCGTCATAATATTCAGGAAGCTGGCTCCTTCTGTATAAATCGCTTTTTCCGCCTTCTGATGCAGGTCGTTAAAGTTTAAAGTGAAAGTGCTCTGCCCTACATAAGCCACATCATGATCCGCGATAATACTTGCAAGATCTTTTCTGTTCTGCATCTTTCCATCGGAACATTTTCCTGCCGGTGTCGTTGTCGTATCCGCAAATCTCGGCGTCGCGGAAGACCTTTGGATTCCGGTATTCATATATGCTCCGTTATCATAACAGACATAGACCATATCATGTCCCCGTTCCATTGCCCCGGATAAGGACTGAAATCCGATATCATAGGTTCCGCCGTCCCCTCCAAACGCAATGAATTTAAAATGTTCATCTTCCGGCAGTTTCCCTTTCTTCTTCAGAACCTTATATGCCGTTTCCACTCCGCTTAAAGTTGCCCCTGCATTTTCAAATGCATTATGGATATAGCTGTCTTCCCATGCGGTGTACGGATACATGAAAGAAGATACTTCCAGACATCCGGTGGCATTGGCGATCACCGCATGATCCTCCTCATGCAGCGCTCTTAAAACAGCTCTTACTCCTATGGTCGCCCCGCATCCTGCGCACATTCTGTGCCCTGGCGCCAGACGATCCTTCTTACTCATCATTTCTTTTACATTATAACTACTCACATCAGTCCTCCTATTTCCGTAATCCGATATATTGAAACTGTTCTGGTGCTTTTCCGTTTTCTATGAAATCTTCCAGCTCTCCAAAGATGTCATAAACTTCCTGAACGGTAAAGTCGCGGCCGCCAAGACCATAGATATAATTGACTGTCTCAACCATGATCTTCTTCCGATACAGCCCCGCCGTCACTTCACTTCCAAGAGGTCCGCCGTTTCCATTGTAACTTTCTGTTCTGTCCATGACTGCTACAGCTTTTGCTCCTTTTAAGGCTTCTGCCAGTTCATCCGCCGGAAACGGACGGAATACACGAAGTTTAATAACTCCGGCTTTCTTTCCCTGTTCCCTCAGGTCATCCACCGCCTGTTTTGCGGTTCCCGCCGCAGAACCCATGATCAGCATAATATAATCTGCGTCCTCTGTGCGGTATTCCTCAAAAAGCCCGTATTTTCTGCCGGAGATTTTCTCAAACTCCTCTGCCACTTTTAAAATAACTTCCTTGGAACGTTTCAGGGCGTCTGCCTGATTCTTTTTCGCCTCCATTGCGTAATTCGTCACAGAATAAGGTCCTACCGCAATCGGTTTCCCCGGGTTTAAAAGGAATTCTTCCGGCTCATACTCTCCGACAAATTCCTTTACGTCCCCGTCTTCCAGCAGTTCGATATTCTCTACTGCATGGCTGGTGATAAATCCATCCTGGCAGATCATGATCGGAAGGTGAACCTGTGGGTCCTCCGCGATCGGATACGCCTGTATAAAGTTATCATAGACTTCCTGATTATTCTCTGCGTAAATCTGGATCCATCCGGTATCTCGCGCTCCCATACCATCAGAATGGTCACAGTTAATGTTGATCGGTCCTGACAGCGCCCTGTTAACCAGAGCAAGCGCGACCGGCATCCTGTTGGAAGCCGCCAGCAGCAGTTCTTCCCACATATAAGCCAGTCCGGCAGATGACGTGGCAGTCAGAGTTCTTGCTCCTGCCGCCTCAGATCCAATGGCTGCGCTCATGGCAGAATGCTCACTCTCCACCGGGATAAATTCCGTATCAATCTCTCCATTGGCGATGTAGGTGGATACCATCTGCGGAATCTCTGTTGAAGGTGTGATCGGGAACGCCGGCATAACATCCGGATTGATCTGACGGATTGCAAATGCCACCGCCTCATTTCCTGACATACGATCTTTTACAGCCATTTTATCTTCCCTCCTTCATTTCGATTGCGTCAAACGGACATGCTTTCGCGCAGATTCCGCAGCCTTTACAGTGTTTATAATCAAATTCAACTCTTTCTCCATCTTTTAACGGAATACAGGAATCCGGACAGACCATAGAACAGACCATACACTGTCTGCACAGATCATGATTTAAAATCGGAGTCCTTGTTCTCCACTCTCCTGTCTCAAAATATTTTGAAGTTCCTCCTGCAAACACCATCAGACCTTCTGTCAGTTCCTGATAAGGTGTCTGCTCATTTATCCTGCTGATATCTGTTCTCATTGTTTTTTCTCCTTTTGCCAGCTTCTTTTTCATTTTATACAACATCCTTCAGTGCGTCATAAGTCAGCTGCAGTGCCAGCATATTGCCATCGATCACCTCAGGTTTCTTGGCAAATTTATGCTGATAAGAATTTCTCATCTCTGAAATGAACGCATCATGTTCCATAATACCGCTTACCGCAACGGCAGCCGCCAGCATCGGAGAATTCGGGAAATACTTACCCAGAGCCTCCACGGAAATCTTACGTGCGTCCACTGTATATACCTTTCCTTTATAACCTTTCAGCATCGGCCGGATCTCTTCCGGACTCTTTGGTGAATTAACGATCACCGCCCCGTCCTCTTTAAGTCCGTCCGTTACATCAACAGAATGCAGCAGTGTCTCATCCACTACCGCCACCAAATCCGGTGTATAAATATTAGAATGTACACGGATCGGCTGATCACTGATCCTGTTATAGGCAGTAATCGGGGCGCCCATACGCTCCGGTCCATATTCCGGAAAGCCCTGCACATATTTTCCAGTTTTAAATGCAACGTCTGCCAGAAGCAGCGCCGCTGTCTTGGCACCTTGTCCTCCTCGTCCGTGCCATCTGATCTCAAATCCATTGCTCATGGTTTTCTCTCCCTTTTTCTTCTTTCGCTTTTTTCAGTCTTCTCCATTATATTACAAAATTTAGCACAGTAAAGTGAAACTATGAACACTTTTCATCTTAAACATGAACAAAATTCATCTATTGCAGATTTTTCGGTATTTTGACGCAGAAAAACCGCTGAAAAATCAGATTTCCCTATTTTTCAGCGGCTTTCTGTCCTTTGTATGCAATATTTTTTAATTTTTTGTCATGATTCGGCTTTCACTGACTGTCACCGCATGTCCGCCGATGATCACTGCTCTGGAGTCCGTGCCGTGCCCTGCCTCCAATGTCCAAAACACCGGGAGATCTTCTTTTACATACCGGAGCGCCAGCGGCACAATATTTTTGGATGCGGCTTCCATCTGTGTAAAGGTTCCAAGAATCAGCCCTTTGATCTTATCGAATGCGCCCGTCTGCTGCAGCTGACTGAAAAACGTCGTCATCTGCGGCACCTGTCCGCTTCTTGACTCCAAAAACAGAATTTTATCATTGAAATCCGGAAAATAAGGCGTTCCTGCAAGTTTCAGAAAACAGCGGATATTTCCGCCGATGACAGTTCCTTCCAGATGGTCTCCCTGGACAAAGTTTCCATTCAGCAAAAAAAGATCTTCCTTTTTCTCTTTTATCCATCCAAAAAACTCTTTCTGCCGGATCGGCCCATCATCATACAAAAGATTCCGTACCTGATACAAAACGGATGCTTTCCCTGTCTTTGCATAGACAGCATTTAAAAGAACGGTAAGGTCACTGTATCCCCAAAACACTGCCTGACTTTCTCTGATCTTCTGATAGTCAAGATAACCCAGCACCTCGTTGGCCATATCTCCGCCGGATACGTCAAAAATACAGCGGATTGCCGGATTTTCAAAGAAATCCATCAGTTCTTCTGCTTTTTCCCGTCCGCTTCCGCTGATCCCATCGGATTTTTCATATAAATACCGGCTCATTCTGACTGAAATATTGTTTTGTTCTAAAAGTTTGTCCAGCCGCTGAAGTTCCTGTCTCTTCCCTTCCGGCAGACCATTAGAGCAGGCTGCTATAGCTGCCATATAGTTTTTCTCCATCATTCCACCTGACCTTCATACCGTTCCCAATGGACTTTTTTCTCCAGCTCTTTTGCAGCTGTTTTTGCTTCCGGATGCTCTTCCGGCAGTCCCAGAGACAGTATCGCCTCCAGCCGGAAGTCTTCTGGATATCCCAGGATTTCTCTCACATATTCTTCTGCAGTTCTTCCATCCGGCGCTTCCCTGAGCCTTCCCTGGATCCAGCAGCTTCCAAGACCCATGGCGTCTGCTGTCAGATGCATGAGCATCATGGCGTTGGAACAATCTTCCGTCCATACATCCGTTTTAGCCGAATCCGCCGTCACCACAACAGCCGCTGCCGCACTGGCAAGCATCCTGGCAGCTCCCCCGGCCCGGCACTCTGACAGCTGTTTCAGGGTCTGCGGATCCCGGACCACGATCAGCTCCCATGGCTGCCGGTTTCTTCCGCTGGGCGCCAGAAGCCCTGCTTCCAGGACTTTTCTCAAGGTCTCCTCCTTTATTTCCCCCTTCCTGTATGTCCTTACGCTTCTTCGGTTTCGGATCATTTCCATCAGATCCATAGGATCACTTCCTTTCCTGACGCAGATATTGGTTCTTCCCCATTATTATAGAAGTCATTCTTTTTAAAGTAAAGAAGACCTCCCGCGGTCTTTGCCGGCAAAAGGTCTCCTTCTGTGTCTCTATTTATCTTTCAAAAACATAACCGCCTCATACGGACGAAGTCTCAGTTTCTCTGGTTTGATATCCTCATTGTAGTTGGATATGATGCAGCGGCATCCTTCCGGCACCTCATACGGCACATCCACATCTTCCGCAAAGTAATTGCAGAAAACATAAAGCAGCTGACTGTCATTTTCTCTCTTATAAGCAAGAATTCTGTCATGGTCTTCCATCAGCGCTTCAAATGTTCCATCCGCAATCACCGGTACCGTTTTCCTTAACTGGATCAGCTTCCTGTAATACTGGAAAATGGAATCATCCTCTTCCCGGTCCAGCGTGTTGATTTCCTTATAATTGGAAATCACGGAAATCCATGGCTCTCCTGTGGAAAATCCTGCATTTTTTGTATCATCCCACTGCATCGGCGTTCTGGAATTATCCCTGGATTTTCTCCGGAAACTTTCATAGATTTCTTCTTCCGGTTTTCCTTTTTGCTTCAGGATCGTGTAATAATTCAGCGTCTCAATATCCCGGTACTGGCTGATATCCGTAAAATGAGCGTTGGTCATGCCGATCTCCTCACCCTGGTAGATATACGGCGTTCCCTGCAGGCCATGAATTGTTGTGGCCAGCATTTTTGCGGATTCTTTCCGGTATCTGTCCTCGTCTCCAATTCTGGAGACAATTCTCGGCTGATCGTGATTATACCAGAACAATGCGTTCCATCCGCCGCCTTTTTCCATTTCCCTCTGCCACATAAACAGATTTTTCTTTAAATCATGGAACCGGAACGGCTGCACTTCCCATTTATTTCCGGATGGATAGTCAATCCTTAAATGATGGAAATTAAAAATCATGGACAGCTCTTCTGAATCCGGATTGGAATACCGGATGCTGTTTTCCAGCGTTGTCGACGCCATTTCTCCCACCGTAATGATATCATCATATTTTCCAAAGGTTTCCCGGTTTAATTCATGGAGGAATTCGTGGATTCTTGGTCCATCCGTATAAAACCGCTTTCCATTCCCTTTCAGATCATCCTCATAGCATTCCTTTGAGATCAGATTGATCACATCAAACCGAAATCCTTTCACACCTTTATCAATCCAGAAATTCACAATATCACAGCATGCTTTTCTTACTTCCGGATTTTCCCAGTTCAGATCCGCCTGTGTTTCATGAAACAGATGCAGATAATATTCATCTGTTTCCGGAAGATAATTCCATGCGCTTCCTCCGAAATTGGATTCCCAGTTAGTCGGCGGCAGACCGTTTCTTCCTTTTCTGAAAATGAAAAAGTCTCTGTAATACGGATCTCCTTTCAGTGCTTTCTGAAACCATTCGTGCTTTGTGGAACAGTGATTAAACACCATATCCATCATCAGATATATATTTCTCTTTTTCGCCTCTTCCACCAGGCGCTCAAAATCTTCCATGGTTCCATACATGGGATCAATGTCTCTGTAATCTGCGATGTCATATCCGTTGTCATTCTGCGGTGATACAAAAAACGGTGATATCCACAGATAATCCACTCCCAGTTCCTTCAGATAGTCCAGATGTTCTATAATTCCTTTCAGGTCACCGATTCCATCCCCGTTTGTATCCTGAAAAGATTTCGGATAAATCTGATATACTACTTTATTCCCCAAGTTCATGTTATTCTCCTCTTGTCACAGATGTCTATTTATTGCCGTAGTCTTTTAGTTTCGTTCTGGATAATATGACGGTTATGATAAACGCCAGCACAATATCCGCTAAAATGCAAAGGATGTATGCCGGAATCTTATCTCCCCTCATGGACAGGAACGCCGGGATTCCGCCGACGCCTACACTGTTGGCGATGACTCCAAAACTTCTTGATACGATTCCCATGATTCCGCTGGCAATCATAGCACCGATAAACGGATACAGATATTTCAGATTGACACCGAACATAGCCGGCTCTGTAACTCCCAGATATCCGGAAATGAAAGATGGAATTCCAACTTCTTTGATCTGTGCGTCTTTGCGGTTGACAAATACAAATGCCATAACTGCAGTTGCCTGGGCGATGTTGCTTAACGCTACCACAGGGAAGGTATAGATTCCACCCATCGTTGCCGCGGTCTGAAGGTCAATCGGCAGCATGGAATGATGCAGTCCCGTAATAACCAGCAGCGGATAAAGGAAGCCGTAAATACCGCTGAACAGCCATGCTGCAGAAGAACTAAATCCTGCCATAATGATGTTTGCAAGTCCGTCGCCGATCATACGGCCGAATGGTCCAATGATGGTATGAGCCAGCAGTACAGACGGCACCAGAGAACAGAACGGTACAACGATCATCGAAATAACATCCGGCACATGTTTCTTCAGGAACCGGTAAATCACAGAAAATACCAGACCGACTAAGATTGCCGGGATTACCTGTGACTGATAGCCAACCATGTTAATATGAAAAGCTCCAAAATCCCAGTACTGAACAGCCTTCCCTGCCTCTACTGCAGAAACGTAATCACTGGCTGACATCAGCTGTGGAGATACAAGAGTAATACCAAGCACGATTCCCAGCACCTGATCCACATTCATTTTCTTACATACAGACCATGTAACCGCTACCGGAAGGAAGGTAAAGATCGCTTCACCGATCAGCCATAAGAAATCATAAGTTCCCTTCCAGAACTGATACACTTCCGTAATCGATTTTGTTCCGTCTTCCAGAAGTTTAATATCTCCGATGATATTTCGGAAACCAAGGATCAGACCTCCAACGATGATCGCAGGAATGATCGGAGCAAAAATTTCTGCCAGGTTAGCCACCGCTCTCTGAAGCAGGTTCATATTCCCTTTTGCTGCCTTTTTCACTTCCTGTTTGTTCACTCCGTCCATGTTGCTGATCTCTGAAAATTCATCATAAAACATAGATACCTGATTTCCGATGATGACCTGGAACTGTCCGCCCTGGGTAAAACTTCCTTTGACACAGGAAAGCGCCTCAATCCCTTTGACATCTGCCTTCTTGTCATCTGCCAGTACAAATCTCATTCTTGTCGCACAATGAGTAAATGATACAATGTTCTCTCTGCCGCCAACTAACTCCAGCATCTTTTTGGCGTCATTCGTAAATTTAGACATGATTTCCACCTCTCAAATCTTCTTTCTTTGCTTCTAACAAATACGTATATGTTTGACTATAAATTATCATATACGTATTTGTTAGTCAATATTTTTTGCACAAAAAAAGAACGCCAAATGCATTTTTGGCGTTCTTCATAAGTTTTTTGCCCTATCTTTGTGCAAATCCTACAAATCTAAAGTGGTCCGGGCGATGTCTTGACTCCGTATACTGGAACAATTGGTTCTCCTTCGTATACGTATAACTTTTCGTTACGATAACAAATCCGTATTCCCTCAGATCCAGATACTTCCGGTCTTTCTCATCCGCTTCCTGCACATAGATTTCCTTTGTCGCGTATCCGATCTCCAGGCCCTGCTCTTTCTCCAGATACTCATAAACAGAATCCCTGCAGGCTCTCAGCGGAAGATTAGGGACAATGCTCCTTTTAAAGTAATCATGGTCAATGATCACCCTTTCTCCCTCAATGCTTCGAACACGGAGCAGCTCATAAATCTCCTTCTCCTCGTCATCCTCAAACAGCTCCATGATCCTGTCCTGATCCAGGATAATCTCCAGATTCTCGACTTCGGTTTCCGTCCGCCGGTCCAGATGGGCGTTCAGTTCCTTAAAACTGGCAATCCGCTCAAAAGGAAATGTATAATTCCCCCTGCCGGCAACTGTTGCCACCCTGCCTCTGGCTTTCTGAATATATCCCTGATTCTCCAGGATTCCCAGAGACTTGCGTATGGTATCCCGTGACACCTGATACTGGCTCATCAGCTCTGCTTCCGCAGGAAGAGCCTGTCCGATTTCCAGTTCCCTGTTTTCTATCTTTTTCTTCAAATCTGTATAAACTTGTACGTATTTACTTGCCATATATACTCCTATGTTCCTGTTTTTCCTACATACAAGTATATCTGATTTCCAGAAAAAGACAAGTTTCTTCTTCCTAATCTCTTGGAATTTTTACTTTCTTTCCTGTTTCCAGGGCTTCTCGACATTGTACCTTATGAAGAACAAAGTTACCACTTGTAAGTGGAAAATTCTTTGATTGATTTTCCATTCTTTTTAAATCTTCCTCCTTGATGTATCAAAAAGAGAATGATAGTATAACATTGGTATAAGTAAGAAAGAAGGAATCTGAACATGTTATTTGCAATTATTATGACCATTGGTTTTGCATATGGAATTTTTGTTGTATTTCTCCCTGTCCTCGCATGGTATCAGCAAAAGAAAATATGGAAAATGGAAGAAAAAATAACCCGGATGGAAAAGATCATAAATTTATTATCAAACGATAAATACAAAGATAATGCAGAAGTTGAAAATGAAGAGATCGATGAAGAAAATGCCTCCGAAGCAGAATAAAATTGTTTCCAGTTTATTTCTCCGGCACAGACGAAACCGCAGTCCCATAAACAGCAGGACTGCGGCTTTATTTTGATCATTCCCATTTCAGAGAATCTGTCTGTACCGGAATTTTATTTTTTTCTCACAGGAAAATAGACTTCTGTTTCCCAATCCTGGGGAGCCAGACTGTCAAACTGCGTCTTTGTATAAATCTCATACGGCACTCCGTTCCACTCATAGCCATTTTCCGCGATCCAGTCCACCAGGGCGCCATACGCCTCTGACAGAGAAGAATATGGTCCCTTATGCACTGTCATGGCGCACAGTCCTGCTTTCATAACCCTGTCTGCTTTTTCTCTTTCCCTGATTCCGACGATCAGCTCAATATCTGAGTTCTCCCGGTCAAATTCCTTATCGTAATATACGGCTCCTGTCACACCATTTGGCGTCACCCGTTCTTTTGGCACCCTTTCATATAGTGTGCTGTAATATTTTCCGAATTCATCGACACCCATTTTCTGCCGGCACGCGATCACATTTCTCTCCGGCGCTTCTTTCAGATCAATTTTGTATCCTCTTTGATAATCCATAAGATCTCCCGTCCTTTCATAACTCTGCATATGAGCCGTCAATTCACTGATTGCCAGCTCCATATCCTGTTTCTGCTGTTTCAGTCTGTCTTTCTGCTGCAGCATTTTGGAAAGGAGCGCTCCCTTTTCCGTACAGTGAAGGATACTGCTAATCTCTTCCAGTGAAAATCCATAACGTTTTAATCTCTGGATCAAAAGCATCTTCTCCATCTGCCCCCGGCTGTAGTAGCGGTATCCTGTCATATCGTCTACATAAACCGGCTTCAGCAGTCCGATCCTGTCGTAATGACGCAGTGTCTTTACTGTCACCTGACATATTTTCGAAAATTCACCAATAGAAAGCATCTTTTTCTCCCTCCCTGCACATGTCTGATCCGAATCTGATTTCAGTATAGCCTCTGCCCTAAGGGAAGAGTCAACTGTTTTTTCCATTTCTTTGTATTTCTCCATATTCTCTTCTCTCTTTTTACGATATAATAAGAAGACAATCAAATGAATTTTTTTCAAAAAAGTGAATGGTTTTATCCCTCTCAATCGTATTTATAGTGAAACAACCAATAAAGCAATACAAATGGAGGGATACATTATGAAAAAACTAATAACGGGAATTTTGATCACAGTCTTTGTATTTTCTTTGGGCACAGTCTGCATCTACGCATTCAGCCAGACCCCGGATAATGACACCGGCAGTTATGAGACTACTGCGGTTTCCGATAACACTTCCGGCACTTCTGCCACAGCGCAGTCCACGGAAAGCACTGCTGCTGCCACAACGGCACAATCCACAGAAAGCACTGCCGCTGCCACAACCGCTGCTCCGGCGGCTTCCACAGATACAGCCAGCCAGGCAACAGCCAGGACCAGCCAGAAATCTGTCAGCCAGTGTCCATACTATACCGATAAAAATCATGACGGAGTCTGCGATCACTGCGTCTCTCAGAAACAACAGGCCTCTTCCGGACGCTGCCAGTACTATACGGACCAGAATGGCGATGGCATCTGTGATCACTGTACTTCCCAGAAGAAACAGACAAACTCTCACCATAACACCAGCCGGCATCATCACTCCGGTGAAGGATGCCACAGATAGAGGATCAGACAACTATGCGGAGCGAAGCAGAAATCAACAGGGCAGTCGATGATTATTCTGATATGATCCGGCGGCTTTGCATGTTACATTTGAAAAACTACGCAGACACTGAGGACATATTTCAAACAGTTTTCCTGAAATATGCCCTTAGTTCTGTTGAATTTGAAAACAGAGAACATGAAAAAGCCTGGCTGATTCGTGTAACGATCAATGCCTGTAAAGATCTGCTAAAAAGTTTTTTTCGTAAACGAACTGTATCCATAGATCAGGTTATCAATCAGCCGGCTCCTGCGGCACAGGATCACCGGGATGTCCTGGAAGCTGTTTTATCTCTTCCAAAAAAATATAAAGACGTAGTTTATCTGCATTTTTATGAAGGATATACAGCGCCTCAGATCAGTAAGATTCTTGGGAAAAATGTGAATACCGTTTATACGCTCCTAACCCGCTCCAAAAAGATACTGAAAACTAAGTTAGGAGGCGATGAATATGAAGAATAAAATCCACGAAGCATTCCAGCAGATCCATGCAGAAGAATCTTTGAAAAATGGTACCAAGGCATTCCTTCAGGAACAGCGGAAAACTCTTTCCCAAAAGAGACCAGCCAGATACCGTTATATTGCTCTTGCTTCTTTCTGTCTGTTTTTCCTTTTGATCGGTTTTGGAGGCTGGCAGCTTTATTTCACTCCTACCGCAGCCATCAGCATTGATATCAATCCTTCCCTGGAACTGAGTGTCAACCGTTTCAACAGGGTTTTATCCGTAACCGGTTATAACTCAGACGGCAAAGAACTGGCTTCCTCGCTAGAGGTCAAATATATGGATTGTGATGATGCCATTGATAAAATTGTTGCATCAGACCGTATCAAAGATCTGTTGGCCGGAGATGAAGTTCTGACGATTACAGTATCCGGAAAAAACACCAGACAGTGCAGACGCATATACTCCCACGCTGAAACTTCCGCCAAGGAAAATCAGAACACTTACTGTTACATGGCAGATCACGAAGATACAGAGGAAGCCCATCATCTGGGACTTTCTTCCGGCAAATATCAGGCTTTCCTGAAACTTCAGTCTCTCGGCTCTGACATCACAGCAGAAGAGGTCAAAGACATGACCATGAAAGAGATCCATGATCTCATACACTCCTTATCCGGCGAAGAGGATAAATCCGGTCAGCATCATTCCGAACAGCAGACAAACAGGCAGAATACATCTGCGGCCAGCACACACCATCAGGAGACACATACTGCCTCCACCAGCCGTCATCACCAAAGCACACAAAGCACTTCTTCCGGTCATCACCGCCAGAGCACGCAAAACAACTCCGGCGAACGTCATTCCCGGAGTTCACATAACAGCAGAAGAAATCATCACGAATAGAGCCCTTTCATCAGAGCCGCTGCAAAACAGATGAGATATCATCTATGGGCAGCGGCTCCCTTTTTATGACTGTTTCAAACTGCGCATATAAATCAACTCAGTGATACCATGATACTTCTGGTTTTATAAAGCTTTAGCTTTATTTCATGTTTCATGCTGCCAAAGAGGCGGATCCCATCCCCCAGCAGAACAGGGATAACGGAAATATAATATTCATCAATCACATTTTCACTTACCAGCTGATGAACGAGATTCGCTCCACCGCAAATCCAGATATCCTTTCCTGCTTCCTGTTTCAGCCGTTCCAGCAATCCCACCGGATTTTCACTTGTGAAATGAATCTGCCGGGAAGGCTCACACTCTCTGTGTGTAAATACATAAGTTGTAAATTCATGGTATATCCATTCTTCAGGAGAAAGCTCCGTAACAATCTGATGGTACGTATTCCACCCCATTAAAACGGTATCTATATCTTTTACAAATTCTGTATAGGTATCAATATTTTCATCGTTGTTCCCATGACCATTTAACCAGTCTACTCCGCCTCTGCTGTCCGCAATATATCCATCAAGGCTCATTGCAATAAATAAAACTACTTTTCTCATATCTTGCCTTTTTTCATATTATTTTGTCAGCTGAAACTTAAAATATTCACGTCTTTCTCTGTAATCTTCAATTTTCTCAGTTCCAAATTAAGATTTGTTAATTCAATTACTCAGCATTCATACAATAAATCGAGTAATGAACCCAAATATAATACAAACTATTCCCGCAGTTCTTGCTCCCATTTTAGCTTTTTTCTCATTGTATCCGGACCGTTCAGGATAAACAGGATTTATAACAAACAACAGGCCGTATATAATCCACATAATATTTGAAAAGATACCCTTATGCAAAACAAAGGCAAGCATGTTTCCTGCAATGATAAGTATAATCCCCAAAATTATTTGTCTTTTGAATGTTAGTTTTCCCATATGCATCACTCTCCTGAAAATTTTGATTTTCCGCTCTGTTTAACGCCCAGATCGATGGTCATTTAACATTATCGGAAAAATCCACATCCACATTGCCATTTTTAACATTAAATTCTATGGTTTTGGAACTTTCCATCACATGATCCCTGATACTGCTGTCCCCATTTTTAGTTTTAACCACAATCAGGTAATCTTTTTCATCTCCATTTAAGGTTCCTGTAATATCCCCATTTTCTACAAAACATTTATATTTCTTAGAAAGAACATCATGAAAGACAATATCTCCGTTACTGGTTTCAATGGAAATGTTCTTATATTCCTTTTCAGGCAGCGTGATAATAACAGAATTTTCTTCTACGCCAACAGTTTCTTGTGTTTTTTCTATTTTTAACACCCCATCTGCAGCATCAATATCATACCACGATTCAGTGGCAGAATCAGAATATTCGACAAGCAGTTCTTCGGTATCTGATATTTGCAGTGAGTAATTGGTGCTGCTGTCTTTCGCAATTATTTCAGAAATTTCATCTGTACTGCGAAATTGTTTTCTCTCATATTCGTCATAATCCTCTGTCAACATACAGCCAGATAATACTCCCATACCGGCAAATGAGATGATGCCTAAAAATATTTTTTTCATGATTCCTTCTCCTTAAAGTTTAAAATGCCTGCAGCATCATGGCCCATAAAATCCATTTTCCGGAAGAATTGTTGGGAACTCCTGCCTCATTCCAATGTACGATCAGATCACCATGAATGGTAAATGTCCCAATCAAACCAAAAATTATTGCCGACAGAAACATTAGTATTGAGATATTTCTCCATAATTTTATTGGCGACAATCTAAACATTCAAAGCACTCCATTTCGGGCAATGACATAAACATAAATCTCAATTTATCTTTATCTGTATTATATCATCATTCCTTTTTTAACACCGCTGTTTCTTTTATTTTCTATATATCTTTACCAATATCCCGGCTTTTTCCCTGTTCTAAAACCCTTTTTCCGTTTACTTTTTTTCCACCTCTATTATAATAAAGAGTATCCTGATATCTAAAACGAAACTTATTCTGATTTTGAATAATCATCGTTCTTTGCAAAACTTGACACAGAAAGAAGGTATAAGACTTTATGCTGCAAATCAAAGATATTTACAAAGAATATCGGACCGGAGATCTGGTACAGAAAGCGCTGGACCACGTAAGTCTGAACTTACGGGATAATGAGTTTGTTGCAATCCTGGGCCCCAGCGGTTCCGGAAAAACAACACTGCTCAACATTATCGGCGGTCTGGATCAGTACGACAGCGGAGATCTGGTCATCAACGAAATTTCTACCAAAAATTATAAAGACAAGGACTGGGATTCTTACCGGAACCATACCATTGGATTCGTGTTTCAGTCCTATAACCTGATCCCCCATCAGGACATTCTATCCAATGTGGAACTTGCCCTGACGATCTCCGGCATTTCCAAGTCAGAACGCAGACAGCGTGCTGTCGAAGCCCTGGAAGAAGTGGGACTGGGCGAACAGATTCATAAAAAACCAAATCAGCTTTCCGGGGGCCAGATGCAGAGAGTTGCCATCGCCCGTGCCCTGGTCAACAATCCGGATATTCTTCTGGCGGACGAACCTACCGGCGCCCTGGACAGTGACACCAGTGTTCAGGTTATGGATCTTTTGAAAGAAGTGGCAAAGGACCGTCTGGTCGTTATGGTCACTCATAACCCTGAACTGGCGCAGGCTTACGCAACCCGTATCGTAGAACTGCGGGATGGAAAAATCCGCAGTGACTCTGATCCTCTGGAACTGAAACCAACTCACTGGATGGAGCCGGAACACAAGAACATGGGAAAATCCTCCATGTCATTCCTGACCGCACTATCCCTAAGTTTTAACAACCTGAAAACAAAGAAAGCCAGAACGATCCTGACTTCCTTTGCCGGTTCGATCGGCATCATCGGCATCGCTCTGATTCTGTCTCTTTCCACCGGCGTCAATCAGTACATCCAGTCCATTGAGGAAGAGACGTTATCCGAATATCCGCTGCAGATTCAAAGCACAGGCTTTGATCTGACTTCCATGATGGGCGATGCCCAGCAAAGCGGCAGTGACAAAGAAAAAGAAAACAAAGAAACCGAATCGAAAAAAGCAGCCCAGGTTCATGTTTCAGAAATGATCACCAATATGTTTTCAAAGATCGGTTCCAACGACCTGGCATCTTTAAAACAGTATTTCGACAGCGGCGACAGTAAAATTGATAATTATACCAATGCCCTGGAATATACGTATGACGTGTCGCCTCAAATATACAGCTCAGACACAAAAAACATACGACAGGTACATCCGGATAATTCCTTCTCATCTCTGGGACTTGGATCTTCCACCAGCAGCAACAGTTTGATGTCGTCCATGATGAGTACCAATGTATTTTTTCAGATGCCCGGCAAGGACAGTCTTTATAAAGACCAGTATGCTGTAAAAGCAGGCAGATGGCCGAAGAAATACAACGAATGTGTCCTGGTCCTCACAGGAAACGGAAATATCAGTGATTTTATGCTGTATACGCTGGGACTCCGGGATTATGATGAACTGGATAAGATGATCGAGGAATTTTCAAAAGAGGAAACCGTAAAAGTACCAGATGATATTTCCTCCTCTTATTCCTATGACGATATTTTGAATACAAAATTTAAGATTGTAAATCCAAGTGACTGCTATCAGTATGACAAGCAGTACAATGTATACAGAGATAAAACAGACGATACCAATTATATGAAAAAGGTTCTGGATAAAAGCGAGGATCTGACCATTGTCGGCATTGTCCAGCCAAGCGAGGATGCAACTGCCACTATGATGTCTTCCGGAATTTACTATCCGGCTTCCCTGACCGATCATGTCATCGAAGAAGCACAGTCCAGTGAGATTGTAAAAAAACAGCTGGATCAGCCGGATGTTGATGTCTTTACAGGCAAAAAATTCGATGATAAGAAGAGCAGTCAGCTGGATATGAACTCTTTATTTACTGTTGACACTGACAAACTAAAACAGGCGTTCTCCATCGACCAGAGCAAACTTGGCGCCGGCGCAGGCAGTCTTGATTTAAGCGGCATCCAGATTGATACTTCTTCCATGCCTTCCATTGACACTGATGCCCTTTTTGAAGGAATGGATCTGGAACTGGACGAAGATCAGGTGACAAAGCTCAGTGATCAGCTGACTTCCGGATTTGAATCCTACCTGAAGAAAAACAATCTGACCGATGAAGAAAACATGGATACGTATTTCATGGCCTACCTGCAGACAGATGACGCCCAGTCTCTCCTGCAAAACGGCATGTCCGGCATCATCCAGTCCAGTGGTCTTGCGGACCAGTTCCAGCAGAACCTGGAAAAGCAGATGCAGTCTGCCATGCAGCAGTATGCCCAGACAATTTCCAAATCCCTGCAGAAGCAGATCAGTTCTGCTATGCAGCAGCAGATGAGCAGCCTGGCAAATAACTTCCAGAACGCCATTCAGATTGATGCGTCCAAATTCCAGGATGCCATTCAGATGAATATGAACGAAGAAGAACTGTCCGAACTTATGATGTCTCTTATGACCTCCGATACTTCTACTTACGAAAACAACCTGCAGAAACTGGGATATGCAGACTTTGACGAGCCAGGCGGCATCAACATTTATCCAAAGGATTTTGAAAACAAGGAAAAAGTCATTGAAATCCTGGATGATTACAATGCACGTATGGAAAAGACTGATGAGGACAAAGTGATCTCCTACACCGATTATGTGGGAACTCTGATGTCTTCTGTCACAGACATTATCAATGTGATCAGCTATGTCCTGATCGCCTTTGTCGCGATTTCTCTTGTTGTATCTTCCATTATGATCGGAGTCATCACTTACATCAGCGTTCTGGAGCGCAAAAAAGAAATCGGTATCCTTCGTGCCATCGGGGCATCGAAACATAACATATCACAGGTATTCAATGCCGAAACCTTTATTATCGGCCTGCTTGCCGGCGTCCTTGGCATTGTGATCACACTGCTTCTGCTGATACCAGGAAATATGCTGATCCATAACATCGCCGGCACAACGAACGTCAACGCTCAGCTTCCGGTTATGGGAGCGGTTATCCTGATCACTTTAAGTGTCATCCTGACACTGATTGGAGGCCTGATTCCATCTAGAAAGGCCGCTAAGAGCGATCCTGTAACAGCGCTTCGTTCAGAATAAAGAAAGGAGTTATAGAAACATGAGAAAAGATTTAGGAGCAAAACCATTTATTTACCCACAGCCTGTCCTGATCGTAGCATCTTATGGAGAAGACGGCACACCGGACGCCATGAATGTGGCATACGGCGGCATCGTAAATTCCAACCGCCTGCAGATCAATATCGGTGTTCGTCATAAGACATCCGACAACATCAAACTCCGTCAGGCATTTACCGTTGGAATTGCCGATGAAGCCAACCTGGTTCCTGCCGACTATGTCGGTATCGTATCCGGACATGACGTACCGGACAAAATCGAGAAATCCGGATTCCATTTAAGAAAGAGCGAATTTGTGGATGCGCCGGTTATCGAGGATCTTCCGATTGTTCTGGAGTGCAAAGTGGAGGAAATCAATCAGTATGACAAAACTCTCCGCATTGTGGCTGAAATCGTTAATACCAGCGTAGACGAGAAGATTCTGGATGCTGATGGAAATGTAGATCCTGAGAAATTAAAAGCAATTTCTTATGATCCTTCCACTCACAATTATCTGAAACTGAACGGAAAGGCAGGCACTGCTTTCAGCGACGGAAACCAGTTAAAATAATGACTATCAGACAGGGGAGCGGTCCAAAAAACCGCTCCCCTGTTTTTATGATCCATATTATTTCATTTTCATGCCGATGGAAATCGCCTGAAACAGTCTGCAGGCCGCATCCAGATACAGCTCTTCGCTTCGTTTCATGGCTTCCTTTAGATCCATGGTTCCACTGATCGTTGTCATTACCGTACAGATTCCTTCATCGTAGATCGTCTCATACCCTTCCAGAAGACCTCCTGCGACTGCTGCCGCTGGTATTCCTGCCTTTTTGCATCGGTTTCCAACGCCGGACGGTACTTTTCCAAAAGAGGACTGCCAGTCCATCCTTCCTTCTCCGGTAATTACCAGATCTGTTCCCTTCAGTTTTTCATCGAATTCCACAATATCCAGCACTGTCTCAATTCCTGATTTTAATTTCGCGTCCAGAAATGTAAGCAGGGCAAATCCCAGCCCGCCGGCAGCTCCTGCCCCGGCCTGTGCAGCGGTATGTTTCCCCATTTCCTTTTCTGCTATTTCCGCATACTGTGCCATCCCTGTTTCCAGCAGTTTTAGATCTTCTTCTGAAGCGCCTTTTTGTTCCCCAAAGGTATACGTTGCCCCATCTTTTCCAAGCAGCGGATTCTTCACATCACTCATTACCGTAAAAGAAGTTTCTTTCACAGCCGGGTGCATACCGGATACATCGACTGACCATACCTTTCCCAGATCCTCTCCGCATCCATCCAGCCGTCTTCCATTCTGATCCAGAAAACGGATTCCAAGAGCGCTCATGGCTCCCATTCCCCCGTCATTGGTCGCGCTTCCGCCGATTCCAATCAGGATATCACGAATCCCCTGATCCATCGCATCCGCGATCAGCATCCCGGTTCCATAGCTGGTCGTCTTTCTGGGATTCCTCAATGCTTCTGGCACCAGAGAAAGCCCTGAGGCCTGTGCCATCTCTATCACTGCTTTTTTCCCCGGAAGTATCCCATATACTGCTCTCTGCTCTTCTCCCAGCGGGCCTTTGACTGGTATTTCGCGATAAGTTCCATGCAGTTCCTCCACCACAGTATCCATCGTTCCTTCTCCGCCATCCGCCACCAGCACTTTTTCTGTCTCTGCCTCCGGAAACACCCTGTGAGCAGCCTCCTCCAGCAGCTGGGCGACCCTTTTGGAACTTAAAGATCCTTTAAACGAATCTGACGCAAACAGTATCTTCATAACATCCTTCCTTTCTGTCTCATTTAAAAAAAGGAAAAGACTTTTCCTCCGATGCAAAAAGTCTTTCCCCTCATTCTGTTTCATTCTCTGTTCCGCTACCAGTCAATCTCTTCCGGATAGTCTGCTTTTGCGTGAATCTGATGAATGTTTTTCCCGTATTTTTCTGCCCAGAAGGCCAGTTTCTTTTCCAGATCATCATAAGATTCCGGCCTGCCTAAGATCCTTTCTGTAATATCCCGCAGTTTCTGTCTTCTGTCTTTTTCTTCCGTACGAATCAGCTCCATATTGCATCGTTTGATGTATTCAATAATATAGCTTATATAATGCTTCGGCTCCAGCTCTTCCCGCTTCTCCAGTAATTTCTCCGCTTCTCTTTCTCCGATCACTTCACCCAGCGCCTGCCAGATCGCCGAGCACAAAACCTCCAAATTCGCACGATCCCTGTAGAAACGCATCAATGAACGGGGTTCATATACACTTCCCTTATATTTACTGTGACGTCCATAATATTTTTTCGAAAAATCATACGTCTCCGGCAGCACAATGGCAAGAAAAATTGCTTCCGGGAAGAAAATATTCGTACTGAAATATACATTTTCAGAAGGCGCCGTGATTTCTTTCCACTTCATGATATCTTTATTCATGCCGTTTTCCACGGACAAAATCTCTCTGGAGGCCCGGTATGCATGCCGCGTTTCATAGCACAATCCCAGCAGCAGATCTTTGGCTCCGTAATATGGACTTTCCGGACGTTCATCAAATCCACACATACCATAAATAGAATCCACCAGATCATACAGATCATTATAATCACCTTGTATCATTATCCCGATCAAATGCTTTGTCGGCTTGATTTGCAGCATAACTTTTCCTCCCTTTTTTCTTTTTATTTTAACATATACTATATCAATTACAAGGCATGATTTGTACAGATCTCTCTATTGATATCTTTTTAAAATATTTTCTAAAAATATCCTGTATTCCTTCTTGACAGATTCCGGTTCCTGAACAGAAACCCTGTCCCCAAGTCCCGCGACCCAGCCGAAAAACTGGGGACTGACTGTAACCAGAACTCTTACCCGAAACTGTTCCTCCCCTTCCGGGATCAGCATTGCATCCTGTCCAAAGCGGTCCAGAATAACACCTGTCAGCTGACGATGACAAAGCAGCGTTACTTCCTCGTCCCTCCCACCGTACATTCCAAACATCTTCTTGGAGAATGCCGCAAGATCAAAATTATGAAACTTCTCTTCTCCCAGACGCTGTTCCTGCAGCAGAGAGGTATCTTTCATCTTATCCACCCGGTAATGCTTCAGCATATCTGCATGTTCATCATAAGCGATCAGATAATAATTATCATCGTTCCACGTAAGCGTCCATGGGCTCACAGCATAGTAAGCGCCATTTTTCTTTGGCACCAGTTCCCGTTTGATCGTCCATTCTGTATATTGAAAAGCAATTCTTCGGTTTTCCAGAATTGCCTCGTGGATCCGGTCCACGTTATAATAAATTCTTTCATTGTCCGCCTTCAGCCGGTTATAAATAAATACATTTCTCTGGAGCTGTTTGGCATTATACTCTCCTGCAAGTTTTTCCAGCTTTCGAATCAGCTCTTCCGACTTTCTGCTGGTAATAAATTTGGAAGACTGTACAGAATCTACCAGAAGCTTTAATTCCGGAAGTTCAAACTCCCTGGAGCCAACATAATATCCTATATCTTTTCCGCCCTTGTTCTGGATAATATCTATGCCGAATTCCCGGAGCGTATCAATGTCATTATAGATTGTCTTTCGGTCCGCAGACAGTCCATACTGCCCTAATTCCCTGTTCAGATCTGCCGCTGATAAAGGATGCTTTTCATCACTTTTTTCCAACAGGGTTTTCATAATATATAAAATCTTTAATTTATTCTTTGAAATCGACATATGACTCCCGCTTTCTTTTTCAGATTCCCACTAAATTTTCTTCCTACAATTCAGATATATACTCCTCATAGTCAGATTCACTGGCAAACAGCATATAAGAACCATTGACATATCCCATATAACCATCATACACCGGATAACCTTTCATCACCGCACCATCCTTTCTTACATAATGACTTTAACCGTACTGTTTATGTCTCTATTATGCAGAAAAATGGTGTCCAGAAATCTCCCCAGTGAATTTTCCATATCGTCTTTTTCTTTATGTTACAACAACTCTTCTTATTTTTCTATTGGCTCCGTGTCCTAACCTTTTTCCTTTTTATACATATAATACACTAAATACGTTTGGAGGTTTTTTATGTATTTATCTGCCGGCATTTTATTTGCCGTTTGTGTATTATTTTTTGTCTTTCATTTCTTCCGCAGAAGAAAAATCATCTGTAAAGTACGCTGTATGGATCCATGCAAAAAGCAGCGCCTGCTCAAT
>ERZ1090878.199-NODE-199-length-34121-cov-29.531879_pt1 | contig 34121 bp, 48 predicted proteins | sample MGYA00478473_ERZ1090878 | MGnify/ENA primary metagenome ERZ1090878 (study PRJEB33644, sample SAMEA5815720) | chicken gut metagenome | biome: Chicken; feature: Gastrointestinal Tract; material: Caecum | place: Ireland | collected 2019-01-01 | study: A study of the... | reverse complement strand
CCGCAGGGCCCAGAAGGCCCAGCTGGACCCGCTGGCGCAGATGGCGCGGCAGCAGGCTTTGGAACTCCCACAGCCACAGTGGACAACACCACAGGAACTCCTAGCGTGCAAGTCACTGCCAGCGGTCCCGATACGGCAAAGATTTTTGCCTTTGCATTTTCTGGTCTTAAAGGAGAAACCGGGGCGACAGGGCCGCAGGGCCCGGCGTACACCTTAACACCAGAAGACACGCAGACTATCGTACAAGCTGTACTTGCCGCATTACCTAACGGAGACGAGGTGAGCTACTAATGGCAACCGTAACAACCAATAACCAATACTATACCGACATTGCTAACGCTATCCGGGGCAAGAACGGCACGGAAACACAATACAAACCATCCGAAATGGCGGCGGCTATTCAGGCTATCAGTGGCGGTGGCGAACCTGAACCCCCAGACGATGGTAAAACGCGCCTGTATATCACAGTTCCAGCCAATGCTATGGAGGGACTACCGCCTCCGAGAAATCAAGTGCCGCTTTATATCCAACAGACTGTTGCAAACGGCGTAACTATCGATTGGGGAGACGGTACAGCGCCAGAAACATTGCCAGGAACTGGAAACGTAAACACCACGCACACTTATGAACAGGCTGGGGATTATATTATATCTCTTGACCCTGTGGAGGGGTGTGAGTTGGGGTTCGGTACAAATTCAAGCTTTTATTGTGTGATGGGAATTGCAGACACAGAAAATCAGGCTTATTGTAATATGCTAAAAAAAGTAATAGTTGGTAACAATGTTACCGATATTGGAAATTATGCGTTTGAATATTGCAGTAATCTTTCAAAGTTTATTTCAAATAGTGCTATAAGTATTGGAGATTACGCTTTTAGGTACTGCTATAATCTTTCAAGTTTTATTTCAGTTGGTGGAGTTACCAAAATTGGTAAGGAAACTTTTTACAGTTGCTACAATCTTTTAAATTTTTCTTTAGATAGTGCTTCTAGTATCGGGAAGGCCGCATTTAGATATTGCTACAGCCTTTCAAGCGTTGTTGTTAAAAACAAAATTTCTACATTGGAAGACTATACGTTTGCTTATTGCTGCGGCCTTTTAAATGTTATTATTCCAAACAATATTGATTCAATAGGAACTAATGTATTTTATAATTGCTATAATGTTAAGGAATATCATTTCCTTTCTCCAACTCCACCAGCGCTCGGAAATACAGGAGTTTTTTCCGGAATTCCCCCCGACTGCATTATCTATGTCCCTGTCGGAAGCCTGCAAGCCTATCAAACCGCCACAAACTGGGCAACGTATGCCGACCAAATGCAGGAGGAACCAGTATGATTTACACCGAAACAATCACAATCAACGGAAAACAGTTTGACCACACCTATTCCGACACCTATTTTATCGAGCGAGACGGTGTACGGTATTCTGATGCTGTTGACCCGCTTAATAGTGGAAGGTGGTACACAGAAACCGACATTCCTCTACCCGAAAGAGAGCTGACAGCAGAGGAAGTACTCGACATTATTACTGGGGGTGCAACATGACCGAAAAACAAGCAAAGGCAATCCGAGAAGTGCTGGTGCAAGGCGGGGAAAGTTTGAGTGATGCTGTCATATCTACTGCGCCGGAAGCCTGTAGACGGATGAAATATGATGGCTCATTGATTCCCAACGGCACTCGTATTTACTGGCCTGAAGACGGAAGAATTTACAAAAACGGATCTGATCTTTGGGACAGAGAAGAATTCAACCCCAAAAACTCCCCAGATTCCTGGACGCCGCTTGATTATATCGATGGTATCCGAGTTATCCCGGAGGAGATCTCGTACACTCTCCGATTCGCCTTGGATGAATTAGGATGGTGGGAGAATGCGATTTATAAATCTTTGAAAGCCGACAATGTCTACAATCCTTCGGTTAGACCGGATGATTGGGAACTCCAAAAGAAGAAAGGATGATTTTTCATGGCAGCTAAGACAGCAGCAGGACTTGTAAAACACGTTAAACAGTGTTTAGAAGATGAATGGGGTTATGTGTACGGCGCCTTGGGACAGACTTGCACAGAATCCCTTCTGGATCAGTGCGCCAGGATGTATCCTGCCAATAATCTGGCGGGCGGCCCCATGCGGGAAGCTGGCGAAAAGTGGCTGGGCCGGAAGGTGGCGGACTGCTCCGGTATGATTAAAGCCTATCTTATGTCCGATTATACCGGCGGGCCTATCAAGTACAGTGCTGAAATCGACAGTTCCGTCCACTACAACAAAGCCAAAGAAAAAGGCCCCATCAGTACCATGCCGGACATCCCTGGTATCATCGTGTATATGCCCGGTCATGTGGGTGTATACATTGGAAACGGTGAGGTGATCGAAAGCGCGGGCACACTGTACGGCGTGAAGAAATCCACGGTCAAAAAATCCTATGTCAGCGGCCCCTGGACCCACTGGTACAAATGCCCTGGTATTGAGTATTCCGGTGAAATCGAACAGCCGGACGAAGGCGGCAAGCCTGACACCGAAGAAAAACCGGTAGCACCGGCTGGAATCAAAGTGGGCAGTACCGTAAAGATCAAGGCAGGCGCAGTGTATACCAATGGCGTGAAGGTGCCTGACAGCGTGATCGGGAAGGCGTACACTGTCCAGAAAATGGATGGCAGCAAGGTGCTCCTGAAGGAGATTGTCAGTTGGGTGGAAACCAAATACCTGACCGAGGCTTCCGGCGGTACGAACACCAGCGAAGAAAAGCCGGTTTCTACTAAGGTGGATGTGGAGTATCGCGTGCGCGCAGGGGGCGTCTGGTACCCTGCTGTGAAAAATTTGGAGGATTATGCCGGAAAGATTGGCGTTGCCATCACCGATGTGGCAATCAAGGTGAGCCAGGGAAGCGTCAAGTACCGCGTCCACATTCTGGGCGGAGAGTGGCTGCCCTATGTGACTGGCTACAATATCAACGATGCCGACAACGGTTATGCAGGCGATAAAAAAATCATTGATGCTATTGAGGTGTACTACTACACGCCCGACGGAATGACCGTTAAAAAAGCAAAATACCGGGTATCCCCAATCAAGGGCAATTACTGGCCCTGGCAGTACGACAACGAAAAAGACGACAGCCAGGACGGCTATGCAGGCAGCTTTGGCCAGCAGATAGACCGGTTCCAGATCGTCATCGAGTAAGGAGGCCACATGGACTTAATCGAAAATCTCGCGTCCCTCTGCGGTTACTTAACGGTAATTGCCACCCTCTGTGGGGCGATCTACCGGTTTTCCCGGCGGTTAGAGCGCATCGAGCGCCACCAGCACAACGACTATCTCGCCATGCTCCGGTTGACCATCATGTCGGAGGAGATGCCCATCGAGGAGCGTTTGAAGGCCGGGGAGGAGTACGTCCGGGAGGGTGGCAATGGGGCGGTAAAGGCCCGGTATCAGATCATGACAGAACAATATCAAGAAGAAATTGGAGGAAACGACCATGAAAATTAACTGGAAAGTTCGCCTGAAGAATAAGTCCTTCTGGCTGGCCCTGATTCCCGCCCTGCTGTTGCTCATCCAGCAGGTCTGCGCCATGTTTGGCCTGACGCTGGATTTGGCCCCCATCCAGGAGCAGCTGCTGGGCATCGTGGGCACGGTATTCACCCTGCTGGCCCTGTTCGGCATCGTCAACGACCCCACCACTGCCGGCGGCTCCGACAGCGACCAGGCCCTGGGATACACCGAACCGAAAGAATAATACCCCAAAATGACACCGCCCCCGCTCGGATTCTTTCTCCGAGTGGGGGCGGTTTTTCTTTTGCAAATTATATGTTATGATAGTATAATCAAATGTGGCATCAGCGTGGCATATATGCCGTTGTGTTAGAGTTTATCCAATTTTTTTAGAGTTCAAGTCTCGCCACTCGGACCACAACACAAACCGCATGAATGCTGAAAACCCAGTGTTCATGCGGTTTTTTCTTATTTCCATACAAGTCTAAAGCAGACTTTAAAAGACGGGAAAAGTCATATTTATGTGGCAAACCGTGGCAGGCTTTAAGCGCGCATCAGAGCATTTAATTTGTCCGCTGCGTCCGATATCATTTTCGGCTTTAGGTCGAGATATACCTCGTGTATCATTTTGGCATTTGCATGGCCGACCAGCATAATAGCAACTTCTTCCGACACCCCCGCGATGCAGAGCATACACACATATTCGTGGCGAAATTGGTGAGCACATACGTCCGCGATCCAGTCTGTTTGGTGATAGGTATATTCCTTCCCGTTCCGTACCCTTTTATATTCTCGTACTACCGGATGCGCCATATCGTATTTGCGCCAAAATGCTGCCCACCTACGGGCATATTGAGAGGCGGTCAAGGGTTTATCTGTCCCGCTAAGAATATAAGTCTCTGGGGGCAAATCTCGCAATGGTTCGAGGGCTTCTTTTAACATAGACAGGAGGGGGGCTTTCCGGACGCCGGCATCCGTCTTTGTCTCTGTTAGATGCGGCTGATTATTTATGTGTTCTACTGACTTGTTTATGTGGATTGTATTATTTTCAAAATCAATATCCTTCAGTTGAATGGCACAGGCTTCTCCGCGTCGCTCTCCTGTGCAGAGAAATACGACGGCAGGCAGCGCATCGGGATCTCTATAATGGTCCTTGACAATCTGTACCTGGTTTTCTGTTGGCGGCGTTCGTTTCCCCTTAGAAAGCCCGCGTGGAAGCTTAGTAAGGGTAGAGGGGTTGTAATCGCCGCGCCATTCAGGGCTGTCAATCCAAAGCTGGAAAATAGAATTGATAACGGTTTTCTGGTTTGATACCGTGGTCTTTGCCTGGGATGCCATCCTCTGCAAAAATTGAGCGATCATGTAGGGTTCGATTTCGCGCATCCGCTTTCCGGAGAAATAGTCTTCGGCCCTGGCTATTGCCGGAAGGTAGGATTTTTGAGTTCCGTACTTCATTTGCATCACTTTTTCTCGATACAATTCTGCGACTTCCTCGAAAAAAGGCCCCAGTTCTTTCTCTTCGGATTTCAGGGCCGCTTCCTGGATAGCTTTGTCGCGCTTTTCCCAGACCTTTGCAGGGCTTTTATCTGCAAACCATCGCCTTTTTCCGTTGATAGTTTCAGTCCGCTCCCAGCGGCCGTCTGCGCGTTGATGCAATCCCTCTGTGATTTTTCTTTTAGGCATAAAAATACCACCTCCAAAAAGGTATAACTTGCAAAGCCTACCCGGAAGTGGTATAATCATCTTGTCGTGGAATGGTTATACTCACTCTGGGTAAGCTATTCTTTCCCGCCGCTCCCTGGTGCGCCAACACCAGGGGGCGGTTTTTTTTGCCCGTTTCTGTGCTGCAGGAGCGGGGTTTTTTATTTTATGGGGGTGTTTTTGGGGGCGCTGGGTCCCTTAATCAGGGAAACAACGGCCAGGACTGCGCAAATCAAGCACCAGGTGGCCCATACATACAGGTCCTGATACAGAGTGCCAGCCATGGCATATCCGCAGATTGCGGCAATGCCGAAGAGGACGATTAGAGCGATATTTCCGCCCTTTCCTCCGTTTCTGGTGGCAATGGAGACGATACCGCCTGCCAGCATCATGATAGCCACGATAAGGCCGGCGGAACCGCTGGACTCTCCTGTCTCCGCCAGGGTGTTTGCCACACCAGCCGCGCAGGACTGGAAGAGGACAAACAGACACAGAACGATAGACAGAATACCAGATACCAATTTCCAAACTCTCATTACATTCCCTCCTTTTCATGATATTTATCAACACGCTCTTTCGAGCGGGTTAACCTACTTCTTCCCTTTCCACTGTATCGGCGGAAAGGGAATTACTTTTTATGTCGTCATTGATGTACTGCGGCATACTTGCGATGATTTCAGATTGCTCCATGAGAGCGGTTTTGCCACGCTCGTTGAGCTTGTGATAATTTTGGGAAATGATTGACAACTTTTCATCTTCTGCCTTCTTCGATGGGCTTATCAATGCATTCTCCAAGTCATCCACCGAAAATCCTAAGCAGTGAACGAGGACTTTTAGCGTTGTGTATTTTGGGTCTTTTGTCTGCCCAGCGAAAATTTTATTGAGGGTTCCTTTCGGAATTCCTGATTCTTCGCTTATCTGCTCTGTGGTTTTACCACTGATTTTTTTCATTTCGCTCAGCTTGTCAAGCCACATTTTTAACACTCCTATCTAACTATATTATATATCGGCCCGTTCCGGTTGTCAAGAAAAAAATTACCGTCTCTGGTAAAAAAATTACGGAAATCACATTGACAATTACCATTAACGGATGTATAATAAGGCTATAGATTACCGCTGACGGTAATCGGAAAGGAGAAAATAGACATGCGTAATCTGGAAAAGGAAATGCCTAAGTTCAATGTGACATATCACGATTTGCAAAAAGTGCTTAATTGCACCGAAAAAACCGTGAGAAACAAGCTTACCGGCGTCACCGATTTTACCTATAGCGAAGTTTGCAGAATCCGAAATTCGCTCTTTCCTGGGATGAACATCGAATACCTTTTTGATGTTCCAACCGATGAGGAAAGAAAGGGGGCGTGATGGTAGCCGAATAGAAGCGTGTGTAAAAACTACACACATCATGTGCTTGGCGCTGACGACGCAAGAAAGGGGGGCGCGAAAACGGTAGAACCCAAGCGTGACGCGACATCGGAACTGGATCGGCTGAAGAAAGAAGCCTATCAAGAACAAGACGCGGAGCTTTCCCAAATTTTTCCCGGTTTGAGCCTATCGAGCAGGGCTGAGGTGGTGTCTCTGGCTCAAAAGCTAAAGGAAAAAGAAGAGGAAATCTCGCGTATAAAGGAGGTCTTGTATTACTTCAATAAGCTCAATCAAAGAGGACAACAGCTTTTCTTGGAGTATTTGGAAGCTTTAGCAGCCAATCCGAAAAATCGAAAAAAGAATAGATAGAGAGGTGATGATTCTTGCCCAGAGAAAAAGAGCTCTATCGCGATACGTTGGAACGAATCCGGCAAAGAGCAGATGAGCTTTATCCTGAAAAGCTCTTATACGAGCAAAAAGAGGCGGCTCGGATTATGGGGGTGTCTATTAAGACGATCCAGCGCAGGGGATTGAGCAATATGATTACCTGTGAACAATTGGCACGCGTATTTGCCTAACAGAAAGGAGACAACAACTAATGACTGAACTCGTGACAACCTGGCTGGCGGTCTTGCTGGCCCTGAGCCTGGCCTGCAATCTGGCCTACATATGCCGGGATATGGCCCGGGAGAACCGCAGGGAGCGCCAGAGAGCGCAGAAAACAAGGAGGGATAGCAAATGATGAGGTATTACGAAGGAAGCCACCTCTGGCGCTTAGGATATGATTTTTACGCAGATATAGCAGAAAAAATCGTTTCCCAACGCAAAGAAAGGGGCTTGACGCAGGAGCAACTCGCAAAGCTTTCCGGTTTGGAAAGCTCTAAATTGAAAAGATACGAATCTGTATCTATCCGGATGAGACTTTCGGACATTGAGAAAATCGCAAAGGTGTTAGATGTGCAAGCCGACGTACTTATGGGGGCTGAATATTGCGACCCGGATTGTCAAAATTGCCTGTATACCGTATGTACAGAAAAAGACAAAGCGTTCAGTCTCTATTTTAAAGCTAAAAGCCCTCAAGAGGCTTTTTAGAAGCTTATGAATGGTCAATCAAGGCACATATACGCTGGTTTGAAAGTCGCGATCGTGCTCTTGTGCGGCTTGTGGGGGTTCCTGTGAGAAAGTCGGACTATGCCCACTTTAGGAAAAGAACGTCCGATGAGGATGAAATCTGCCATGATTCGGCAGGTAAAGAAAACGCGCCCGCCCCGGCTGGCACCGGAGACGAGCGCAAAGAAAAATAAGGACAGCCTTAAGTATAGGCTATTTTGGAGGAAAAAGCAAATGAAACTTTTGAACCTGACTCTTGATAACTTCAAGGGCACGAAGCATTATTCCCTGGATCTGCCTAATGGCTGCAGCGCGGCCGTGTACGGCGAGAACAGCGCCGGAAAAACCAGTTTGGCGGACGCATGGTGTTGGCTACTGTTCGGCGTGGATTCTCAAGGCCAGAGCGACAGCAAAAACGGCGGTTTCCAGGTAGCTACCAAAGGCACCAGCGGCCTTGATTACTCTGTGTCTGCCACCATCGAGGTGGACGGCCGTGTTCATATCCTGCGGCGGGTGTACAGGGAAGATTTCAGCCGAAAAAACGGGGAATCGGAAAAAGGACAAGCCAAAAACCACACCGACTACTATCTGGATGATACGCCGCTGAAGACCAAAAAGCAGTACGACGCCTTTATCGACACCCTGTTTCCCTCCCGGGAGATCGGCCGGGCGCTGACCATCCCGTCTTACTTTCCCGACAATTCCGAGGGAAATTTAGGCCCCAACGCCCGCCGGGAACTGCTGCTGAAGCTGTTTGCCCCGGAGATCACAGAGGATTCTGTCATGGAGCGCCACCCGGAATTGGCGCGGCTTCGTACATATAAGGGATACAAGACAGTGGAGCAGTATCGAGACTGGGCGAAGGCCCAGCGCACGGCCATCAACAAGAACCTGGACAGTATCCCCGGCCGCATCGATGAGGCGAACCGTGCCAAGCGCGAGGACATCCTCACCCCGGAGGACGAAGGAGTTTTCCAGCGGCTGCAGGCGGAAAAGGCCAAGCTGGCCATGAAGATCAGCGCGGCCCGTAATGGTTCCGATGCAGCGGATGCCCAGCGTCGAAAGAGCGACGCGGAGGCTCTGCTTGCCCGTAAGAAAGCTGAGTATATGGGGAAATTCCTCCATGCTAATGATTCCCTCAACGCCGATTCCCAGGCGCTGAGGAAAGAGATCTCCGATAAGGAGCGAAGCCTGTTCCTCTTGCGGCGTAAAAATGAGGAGCGGGTGCTGTTTATGGAAAACACCCGCAAGGAGATCAAGCGTTTGGGCAGAGAGTGGCAAGAGTGGGACGGAAAGCGCTTCGATGAATCCTCCACCATTTGTCCCACCTGCGGGCAACCTCTACCGCCAGAACAGGTACAGGAAGCCCGGGAAAAATTCAACCTGGCCAGGAGCGGGGAAATCGCCCGTATAGAAGAAAAGGGCCTCAAACTGCGGGAGCAGAACGAAAAGGATGCTGCCATCATAAAGACAGAGCGGCAGGAGATCACCGCCGCCGAACAGGAGCTTACCGACCTGCGGGAAAAGCTGGACAAGCTGGCCGCTGCTATTGTCACCCCGCCGCCATTTGAGAGCACAGAGGAGTACCAGACCATAACCAAGCAGATACAGGGCATTGAACAGAAAATGGCCCTGTACAAGGCCAAGGACGGGAAGAGACTGGAACCTCTGCTGGAAAAAGAGGAAGCTCTTCAGCAACAGCTGGATGAGCTGGCTCGGAAACGGCTGAATGCAGAAGCGAACCAGCAGCAGGAGCAGCGTATCCGGGACCTTTTGGCAGAGCAGCAGCACTTTAACCAGGAGCTGGTTACCCTGGATGACGGCCTGGCCCTTGCGGATCAGTTCATCCGGCTGCGGGCCATGGACCTGGAAGAGGACGTCAACAGCCATTTTGAGGTAGTGCGTTGGAAGTTGTTTGATATCCAGGTCAACGGCGGAGTGAAAAGCTGCTGTGAAGCCACCGCTGACGAGCACGGTAACGGGATTTTTGTGGAGTACAATTCCAACCTGAACGACGGCCGGAAGGTAGAGGCCGGGGTGGATATCATCAACGCAATTTCCAAGGCCACCGGCATAACGGCGCCTTTCTGGCTGGATGCTTCCGGGGAACTGACCAAGGAGCTGCACACCGATTCTCAATATATCCGCCTGTATGCCTCTGGGGCGGACAAAACACTGCGGGTGGAGGTGCTGAGATGAAAAAATTCACTACCAAACAGGGATACATTGCATATGCCTGCACAGCATTGGAGACCACCTATCTGGGCGGAATGGGAATCTGCGATGACTGCGGAGAAATCGCTCTGAATGGATTTCTGGTACCGGTACTGAACCACTATATGTGCCCGGATTGTTTTGAAAAATGGCAGAATAGCGGCCGGTTCTATCCGGAAGATCTTCCGGTCGAAGCCAGAACTGCCGCGTATTATGAATACCGAATTCCCATGGATAGCGATAATGAAATTTTTACATATCAGGAGGAATAAGTCATGAGCGAAGAGAAAAAAGCCCCTCAAAACTTTGGCACGGCCCTGACCAAAGTCAACGATACCTTTATGCCGATGATTATTGCCCAGTTGGAGAAAAACAGCATCCAGATGTCACCCTATGCCAAGGAGTGCGTTCTCCACGCCATTTCCGCCATCAACACGGTGCTGGACAAAGCTGGCCTTACTTGGAACAGCACAGAGCTGGACAAAAGCACCGTCAGCGATATCCTGGTGAAAATCGCCTGTTTCCAGCTCAACGCCGCCGCATCTCCCAGAGAGGTATACTTCCAGCTGCGCAATGTAAAAACCGCCAATAAGGACGATAGCGGCAAGGATATCTGGAAAAAGCAGGTGGAAATGGGGATAGAAGGGGATGGCAATGATGCCATCCTGGCTCGTTTTGGGCGCGGTGTAGAGCGCGTCTGCCAGATCTGGAAAGTACGGGAAGGCGATACTTTTGTTTATCCCAAGTATAAAGGTTTGGACATGACCCCGCCTGAGTGGGAGCCTTCCGGCATTGGCAAGCTTTCCAAAATCGTATACCCGGTGATCATGGCAGGACACGACGGGAAATCCTATGTGGAATTCTACATTTCAGAACGGGCTGACGTGATCAAAAACCTCATTGCTCACATCAATAATAACCTGATGAACGAGACCTTTGGTATCGTGGAGAAACGGTACAAGGCCACGTCGGATCAGCTCAGCCGCATTGACGCAAAAAAGAAGGAACTTATTGCAAAAGCATCCAGTATGGATCTGGATAGTGCCCTGGATTGCCCTGACCTTGCTCCCTACATCAGCCCGGCATGGACGGAGCCTCACAGCCGAGAAGCTATGATCGAACGCAAAATGCGGAATAACGCCATCAAGAAAATCCCTAAGGATTTCGGCAACGGCGCCATGGAAACTATGTTTGAGGAAAACGATAATGAGGAAAGACACCCGATTGTCCGTGAGATAGGCCCCCAGGCAAATGGAGCGGTTATCGACATAGGAGAGGAAACCGGTGCACCGACGTCTCTTCCAGCCCCGCAGCCCCGCTCTGAAATGCCTATAGTCCATGAGGGAGCCTTTACAAAAGAACCTGTCCCGACAGCCAGAAGCCAGCAGCCAGCCAGCGCACCTTTTATGGACGGTCTGTTAGATGAGGAGTAAGATCTATTGTCTCGGCTCCGGGAGCAAAGGGAACAGCTACGCCGTGGATGACGGCCGCAGCGTCCTGCTCCTGGAGGCGGGACTTCCCGCTCCGAAGATCCTTTCAGGGTACCGGGAGCTGCTTCCCCGGGTAGCTGGATGTCTCATCACCCATGAGCACATGGACCACGCCAAGGGGGCGGCGGAGCTGGCCCGCCGAGGTATCCCTCTCTATCTTTCCAATGGTACCCGGAATAGGATTGAAAATATCCAGAACCCCTATGCCCTTCATACGGTCCGGGCATACGAGCCTTTCCATCTGTATGGTCAGGAAGAGGTTCTCTGGATGGTGATGCCCTGGGCAGCGCAGCACGACGCAGCGGAGCCGCTGGGGTTTCTTATCCAGAGCCGCACCACCGGAGAAAAGTTGCTGTTTGCTACAGATACCTGCTTTATCCCCAATACCTTCCGGGGACTAAACACCATTATGATTGAATGCAACTACGACCGGGATATTCTGGAACGGGCCATTGAAAACGGCCGCACAGATCCCCGTATTCTGCACCGGCTGGAGATCAGTCACTTTGCCCTGCACAATGTGAAGGATATGCTGGCTGCCAATGATCTGAGCCAGGTATCCCACATCTACCTGCTGCACGTTTCCGCCGCCAACGGGAACAAACAGTTATTCGAAGAAAAGATCCGGGCATTCACAGGAATCCCGGTCACTGTTTTTTGAGGAGGAACCAGTATGATCAACAGTATATGGATCGAACTCCATCAGGAAATGCCACGGCATCCCAAAACGCTGGCACTGGCACAGGCCCTCAAAATCAGCCGCCGGGAGGCCGTGGGGCTGTTGATCGACCTGTGGACATGGGGGCTTAACTGCGCGGATGAGACCGGGCATCTCCGGGGAATTACCAATGAAGGAATCGCCATGGCCATGGACTGGCCCGGCAGGCAGGCCGCCAAGCTGGTCAATGCGCTGGTAGACTGCGGCTGGATCGATGGAGAAAACGGTAGCTATTGCCTGCATGATTGGGCGGACTATACCAGCCGACTTTCGGACAAACGGAAGGACGCAGAGCGGAAACGGGAAGCCCGAAAACGTGCAAAGCAAGCGGACAAAACTCCGGAAAATTCTGAAAACGTCCGTGGACAATCCACGGACAGTCCACGGAAAAATACCGTTAACCCGCGCGCGGGTATAACCGAACCTAACCTAACCAAACCATATATAACTACATCTAACCTTAACGCAGCATCTATACCGGTAGAGGAGGACACGTCCAAGGATATGGCTGCGCTGCGTTGTGTGTGTGATGAGTTTTCTTCATGTATCCATGAGCCCAGCGAAAAGGAACGAGAGCAACTGCGCCTTCTCCTGAAGGAATACAGCCAGCCTACGCTGATGGCGGCTATCCAAGACGCCAAAGGAAAGGGACGCAGTGTAAATTACCTGCGGACCATCCTGGAAAATTGGAAGCGCAGTGGTTCTGCGCCGCCTGAAGATAAGCACACGCCGGAAACCAGCTTTGATCTGGATGAATATGAGCGCACCAGTCGCTGGGGATATCACAAAGGAGGAACGTCATGATCGAGTTTATAATTCCCGGGGAGCCCCGGGGGAAAGGCCATCCCCGGGTGGTACGGCTGAAAAATGGAGCGTCAATGAGCTATACACCGGACAAAACAGTGGCTTATGAGGAGCTGGCCCGCCAGCGTTTCCGGCAACAGTGGCCTTATGAGGAGCTGCCGTTCCCGAATAAAACGCCGGTGGGTGTGACGATCACGGCCTGCTTTGGAATTCCAAAGAGCGCCAGCGAAAAAGCCCGGGCTGCCATACTCGGCGGCCAGACCTATCCCACGAAAAAGCCGGATATGGACAACGTGGTCAAGATTGTTCTGGACGCCCTTAACGGCTTTGCCTGGCACGATGATGCACAGGTGGTAGATCTGAGTGTCATGAAGGTCTACACCGACCAGGAACCGTTTGTGCGGGTGGAGCTGATGTCACTGGACGAATATCGTGTTCCGTTTTGAGAGGAGATACATACCATGCCAAAGAAACGAAACTGCCGCCGGACGCCTGACGAGCTCCGGCAGCATGAAATAGCGGTGAAGATCCGCAAGATGACCGACCAGCAGCTGTGCGAATTTATCGACAGGCTTTCTATCAGCCGCCCCAGTGTGGAGGATTTCTTCCACTGCCTGGACAAGCAGGCCGGGAGCGGGAGCGGGATCAGCACCGGCACGATTCACAAACTACGGAAAATTGCAGTGAAGGAAGGATTTTTGGAGTGAACACTGTAAATCTTACGCATCTGAGCTTGTTTTCTGGAATTGGAGGATTAGACTTAGCTGCGGAAATGGCTGGATTCCAAACAGTGGGGCAATGCGAGTGGGCGGACTATCCCACAAAAGTCTTGGAAAAGCATTGGCCAGATGTGCCGAAGTGGAGAGACGTTAGAAAACTAACAGGAGAGGATTTTCGTGAGAAAACAGGGCTTAAATCATTTACCGTTGTGTCAGGCGGTTTCCCGTGCCAACCTCACAGCCTTAGTGGAAAACGTTTGGCATCTCATGACAAGCGCGATCTTTGGAGTGAGTTATTCAGAGTCTTTTGCGAAACTAATGCCCGATGGCTCGTGGGAGAAAATGTACCAGGGTTGCTCTCAAGTGAAAATGGAAGGTTTTTCGGAAGAGTACTTGGGGACTTGGCCAAAGTGGGGTGTCATGTATGGTGGTACTGCTTTCCAGCCCATGCTGTCGGTGCAAAGTTTTGGGGTGAGCGAGTCGCACTTGTGGCCACGACCGATAGCGAGCGATTCCGTTGCTTGGACAAAATGTTGCGCCCGCAATCCCCGGATAACTATTGCAAAAATGTGGGAAAGACATGGCCAAGACAGGCCTATTTACGATTTCATGTGGCACGGACTGAGCGCAACACAAGCGGCGGAATTCCACGAAATGATGATGGGATTCCCACCGCATTGGACAGACTTGAATGTCTCGGAAATGCGGTAGTTCCTCAGCAGTTTTATCCAATTTTTTTAGCTATTAAAGCCATAGAGGAAGGTTTTTTGGAGGGGTGAGCCATGAAGATTGAGAAAGTAATCAAGCAGCTGGAAAGCATTTTGGACCATGTATGCAGCATGGCAGCAAGTCCCGACGCGGACGATATCTGGAGAAAGGATATTGATGCATTGAAGTTTGCCCTCACCGCCCTGCGCTCCATGCCGGAAGCTGGGGAGACGTTTCACATTGACAGGAGCAAGTGGAAGCCGTGCGAGTTTTGCAACGGAAAGACGGTGCTTTACCAGTACACTAATAGCACAAAGCTTTTTGTGAATACCTTTGAAGGAGCTGCGACATTAGTTACAGAGTGCAACGACTGCCCACCATATGCTGATTGTTGTATGAAAGATATTTCGGCAAACTCTGCTTTTAGAATCAAATTTTGTCCCGAGTGTGGCCGCCTATTAACTGAAGCAGCCTGGGCAGAGTTGGAACGGAGGTTGAGGGGATGAACGAGTGGATTAGCGTTAAAAATGATAAGCCCAGTGATTTACAAGAGGTTAATGTAACATTTGTGAATCATTACCCAGAACCTTATTATTCAAGTGTAAAAGGCAAGCCGTTTACCGGAGCGTGCGTTTATTACAAAGGAGATTGGTTTTGGTACAGTTCGATCACAAGAGATGTGCTTGCGGAATACGGGAGATATGATTCAGAAAAAGTGGATTCAGACATTGAAATCACCCATTGGATGCCGCTTCCTGAACCGCCGGAGGAGGGATGAACGATGAGATGTTGTGAGTGTGAATTTAGAAACCAGTGTGACGAAAGCGAAACAGTGCTGACGGCATTTGTTCGTTGCTATAAAAGAGACCGGTTTTTGGAAGAGAAAAAAGCAAAAACAAAAGCCGACGAAGTTTCCCAAGTGATGCATGGGGTTCCAGTGATAAAAAAACGACCTGAAAAGTACGAAAGGTACGATGAATACGGCCTGAGTGAAAACGGAGAAATGCTTTATGTAAAACGTGCTTTGGTTGATGAAAAAAGCTACGCCATGTATTGCTCGGCTTGCGGGAAACGACTTTGCTCTAGGTTTATAAATTATTGCCCCAACTGCGGCGCGAAGATGGATAAGGAGGACTGACCATGAAGATTGAGGAAGTAATCAAGCAGCTGGAAAGCATTGCAGACCATACACGCAGCATGGCAGCAAGTCCCGACGCCGATGAAATCTGGAAAGAGGACAGTGATGCGCTGGAATTTGCCATCACTGCCCTGCGCTCCATGCCGGAAGCTGGGGAGCCGTTGAGTTTGGAACAGCTGCGGGAGATGGACGGGAAGCCGGTGTGGGTAGAATTTATCGGGCATCCTGACGGAACACCAATTGAACCTCTTTGGATGTTGGTGAATTGTAGAGAAAAAAGACTTGTAACTGACGTTGAATATGTGGACTGGGATTTTGAAGGTTGGTTTGCCTACCCCTACCCACCCGCTCACATCGACCGGAGTGGGTGGATCAGCGTCAAGGAAAGGTTGCCGAAAACAGGTACTGTACTTGTTACAGACGGAAAAATCGTGATTACCGCACCGTCTTCCAGCGTGACAAAAGATGGATTAGCAATCACCCACTGGATGCCGCTGCCGGAACCACCGGAGGAGGAATGAAAGTGAAAAAACTTAGAATCTGTCTTGAAGTTAATGGTCTTGCCGAAGACGAAAACGGCAATCCTTGTCCGGGTGGAATTTGCCTTACGTTAGGCGAAGACTGTGATGAAGAAATTGTTGGAGAAGAATACCAGCGCATTGTTGGTGGTGTTGATGTGGTTAGTGTTCTCAAATACATGGGGCTCGACAAGGTATTTTCGAAGGAAGATTGCCGGCTAATCACACCAGAAGAATATGACAGAAATTACGGTGAGGAGGACTGACCATGGAACACAAAGAACTGACCGCCCAGCTGCGCCGGATGTCTGTGGAGACTGGCAGTCTGATGTGTCTGGGCTGCGGATATGAACACAACTGCGGGATTCATGGCTGCGCGTTACTTCGGCAGGCTGTGGAGACCATCGAGAGACAGGCCGCTGCTCTTGAGGATTTGAGAGACCACGAGTGCAGCGGGTTAGTGGAGGAATGAGATAACCGTAACCAAAGGAGGGAAGGCCGTGGAAGAGCCGAAAACGCCGGAGCAGGTGAGAATCCTGCTGGAAAAATATCATGATATCCCCGCCATGATCGCCGAAGAGGAAGCCGTGATCCGGCACTGCCAGGAGCAGATGCAGGTGATTGCCTTATCCAGCGTCTGCGTCAACGGCCTTCCTGGCGGAAAGGGGCAGGTTTCCGACCCCACCGCAAACATGGCGCAGGGACAGGCGGGGGAGTATGAGCAGGAGATCAGGGCCTGCAAAACCCGGATTGCTGATCTGCGGCTGGAACGGATGTGGGTATATGACCATGTGCGGCGCCTGCCCCGCATCGACGAACGGATCGTGCGGCTGAAATATATCGGCCCTGCCGACCCTGTCCGGCGGGAAAAATGGCGCCAGCCTACCTTCTTTGAGATTGGCCGGAAAATAGGGTACAGCGAAGCCAGGGTGAAAGAACGAGCCTACAAAGCCCTAAAAAATCTTTCTAACACATAAAAACTCCATACGAAACCATACGTTTCCATACGATTCCATACGATTTTCCGAGTATAATATACAACCAAGGAGTTTCGCAGAGAGGGCAGCCGGCAGGCTGTCCTTTTTCGTTATGACCAGGCCGCTTTGTCACAAACCAAAACAGATAAAGAGGTGATCGCTTTGACAGTATGCCCGCTCAATGGAAATTGTATCTATAACCACCGTATCGATACCGGCGTAGACTGCTGCGGGCGATCTGCCTGCGCGTATCCAGGGGTGCAAAAGCAGCAGCTGGCCGGAGGAATCGCTGAGCTGTTGGCAATTATTCACCGCACTCCGGCACAGGAGGAAAAGCTCCAAAGGTACCGGCGATACTTCCGGGAACTCAGCCACCGGGGCGGTGATCCGTAATGGCAAAGCATCTGACGGATCGGCAAAAAAAGCAGATTATTGCAGATTATGCCACGTTGGGCACCTATGCGGCGGTTGCCAAAAAGCATATGAGAAGCGAAACGACAGTAAGGCGAGTTGTAAAGAGCGACCCGGAAACGTCGGAAAAAGTTGGACAAAAAAAAGACGAAAATACGGCAGACATCCTCCGCTTCATGGACGAGCAAAAGGAGGATGTCTGCTCTCTCATAAGCCTATACCTGAAAGAGATGCAGGACCCGAAACGAATTTCACGGGCCAGCGTCCAGAGCCTTGCCACAGCGTTGGGCATTGTGATCGACAAATTCACCGGCACGGCGGCAGAGGTGGAAAAGCTCAAAGCGGAGATCGCAAAATTGCGCGGAGAAGGTCAAAAGCAAGAGGTCCATCCGCTTGTATCTGACCTTGTGGCTGCCTTAAAGAAGCGGCAGGAGGGCAGCCATGCTGAGTGAAAAACAAGAATCTTTTATTTTAGCGCCGTTTCGGCACACACTCGACGTCGCAGAGGGAACACCCCGAAGCGGAAAAACAACTGCCTGTGTGCTGCGATATTTTCTTTTTCTTAACATCAGTCCGGACACATCCCATTTGATTGTTGGAGCTACTCAGACGCAGGCTTTCCGCTTGGCTATGGATGCCGACGGCAACGGACTTCTGCATCTGTTTCCCGGGTCTGTTATCAAACATGATGATTATGGGGACTATTTGGAAGCGTTGGCAGAAAGCGGTCTGAAGAAAATCTACTACAAGGGTGGAGCAAAAGCCGACAGTGACAAGAGTATCCGGGGCCTGTCACTGGGTTCTGTGTATTTCTGCGAGATTGATATACTCCACACCAACATGGTGCAGGAATGCTTTCGCCGTACATATGCGGCTGGTATCCGCTGGCACCTGGCAGACCTTAACCCGCCCGCTCCACAGCATCCAGTCATCAAAGATGTATTTGACGTTCAGGACACCAACTGGACGCACTGGACGCCTAACGATAACCCCATACTCACAGACACCCGTAAGGAAGAATTACGGCAAACACTAGCTCGCAATCCATACTTATACCGGCGCGACTGGTTAGGGGAACGCACAATCCCACAGGGCGTTATTTATTCCATGTTTGATCCGGGGCAGCATATCCTTTCTGCTATTCCACACGGTTGGCAGATGGTGGAAATGTACTTTGCCGGTGATGGCGGCTTGACGGACGCCACCAGTGTGGGATGTTATGGTGTGTTTAGAAAGCCGGAAAAAGGTTTTGCGCTGGTTAGACTGGCCGCTTGGTATTATGATGGTGGTAACAAAGCTATGAGCGTGCAGGCCCGGGAATTGGCCGGTACATTCGCTCCATGGTGCCGCCAGCAGTTTGGACGCAGGGAATCTGATTGGTTTGTTGATCCGGCCTGTAAAGCGCTCCGGAAAGAGCTGGAGCTTTTTGGCATCCAGACCACCGGGGCCGACAATAACGCCCATGATGTCAAAGGCAATCGCAAGGGGATAGAGGTAGGTATTGAGTACCTCCAGAACAGTATCCAGGAGGGACGCTTTTTCCTGTTGGAGCAAGACCTATATGGGCACCTTGACTGGATACGCGAAGCAGGTATGTACTGTGTGGACGAACATGGGCATCCTGTGGATGCATATAACCATACCATGGATGAGACGCGGTACGGACACAATCATTTTGCAAAAACTTATGTGTATTAAGGGAGGGCGGCCATGTTTGAACGCCTGAAACAATTTACAAAAAACGGGGTGAACCGAGTGGCGGAAACGCTTGATACTTTTCGTAAAGATATTTTCGACCTCGAAGGCGTACCGGCCTATCGGGAGTTTTACACGTTGTACATATTCCCTTGGAAGTACGTATATCGCGGCTATTACGCAGCGTGGCACAACGTTCCTCTGGTGACCATCGACAAACCCAAAGGACAAACACGCCGCCTTATGACACTGAACGCTGGAAAGATGGCGGCTTCTCAGCTTGCCAGGTATGAGTGGAACGAAAAATGCAAAATTCTGGTAAACACAGAGAATAGCGCAGATCCTGAAAACGATCCGCTTAACCGATTTGTCCATACAGTGTTGAAAGAAAACAGCTTTGACACCGCTTTTGGTGAGGTTATCGAGAAGTGTAACTCTCTTGGCGGCGCTGCCATCAAAGAATGGGCCGAAGTTCCCAAGGATGCAGACGGAAATGACGCGGGCCCGGCAAGAATCCGCCTGAGTTTCCATATGGCAGACCAGTTTGTACCCACTCGATGGAACAACCACCAGGTCAAAGAGGGGCTTTTCCTCAGTCGCGAGGCAAAAGACGGGTATTATTACTCCACTGTGGAGTGGCACTGCTGGGAAGGCACTACCTATCGAGTGACCAATGAAGTTTATCGGATGCCAATTTCCAAAGCCCCGGCAGAGCCGCAGAACATTCTTGGCTGGTGGTACCCGCTCAACATGGTTTATCCCTTGCTCTCTCCGTCCACGGAGTTTGAGAACTTGGGTAGGGCTATGTTTCAGTATATCCGGCCTTTTGGGGCAAACTACGCCGACGATAACAGTCCGCTGGGAATGTCGGTATACTCCACAGCAATGGACACGCTGCATTCTTTGGATGTGGCATTCGACAGTTTCAATCGCGAGTTTGTCTTGGGCAAAAAGCGAATCATTGTACCAGCTCGGGCAATCCGCAATGTTGTTGATCCGACCACCGGTCGAAACATCCGATATTTTGATGCCAATGACGAAGTATACGAAGCTCTGGCAACTGACGACACCGGAGATTTACAGATCCATGACAATACTGTGGAACTCCGCGTGGATGAGCACGTGGCGGCTATCAATGCTTTGTTGTCTATCCTTTGCGCTCAGACCGGTATGGACCCGGGAATTTTGTCCTTTGACAAAACAACGGGTCTCAAGACGGCAACTGAGGTTATTAGCCAAAACAGCAAGACGTTTTCCACTGTTAAAGCCCACGAGAACGCCTTACGGTCTGCCATTGAGGACATGATCGACAGTATTATCACGCTGGCTATATACTATGACGTGGAGTTTGAAGGCCAGAAAATTTCCGCCTTGGCCGCAAGAGGATATCAGAAATCCATTGCTTTTGATGATTCTATCATTGAAGATCGTGGAGCAGATATCAATGAAGGAATCTTGTTAGTGAACAGTGGGCTCATGAGTAAGATAACATTTATGATGGAAAAGTTAAAATACACGGAAGAACAAGCAACGCTGGAAATTGAACGTCTTAAAAAAGAAAGTAAAATCGGTCCGGAAGTCTTTGACAACCTGAATACGTTTGAAGCATAGGAGGTACGGCTGTGAAATGCCCATACTGTTGTAACCACCAAACCATCCAGCAAACCACATACGAGTACAACGAAGATGGCATTATTACTGCCCAAACCCTTGTGGAAAATCAAAATTTAAAACTGCACGATTGTTTGAAAGAAAAATGTGCAGCATGGCAAAACGACAGATGTGCCTATGTAGGAGCTGTTAACTAATGGCCGTTAAATTTGACCCTGCCAAGCTAGCGGAACCGATCGCAAAGGTATACCAGGAAATCACGGATCAAGTGTTGGAAAACATTGCCCGGCATTTCAACACCGGAAAAAACTTGGCTACCGAAGAATGGCAACTCAAAAAACTTGCCGAATTGGGACAAGTACAAAAAGAAACCTTACGGATCATTGCCAGAAAGACGGGACAAAATGAAGAACTGGTCAGTATAGCGTTGCAATCTGCTATAGATGCAGCACTTAAAGACAGCGAACCGGCCTTGAAAGAGGCAGCTCGTAAAGGATTTTTGAGCGATGCAGTAGAACTCACAGCATCTGAATCGGTAAAACAAGTTTTGACGTCTTATTTAGAGCAAGCAATGGATCACACCAACCTTGTCAATACTGTGATGCTGGATAGCGGACTAAACGCCTTCCGGACGGTTGTTTCCGATGTTGTACAGTGGGAGCAAAGACTCACTACAGCAGCCCAGACAAAAGCCGCACAAGAGATTTTGAACAGTGAAACAGGAAAAGTTATTACCGGAGTTTCTACTCGTCAAGAAGCCCTTAAACGGGCAATTAAACGCATGGCTGACAATGGGTTAACCGGATTTGTAGACCGCGGCGGTCACAACTGGACGCCCGAAGCGTATATCAACATGGACATACGCACAACTGCTGGTAATGTGGCTACTCAGGCCGTATTTGCTAGAAACGAAGATTATGGAAACGATCTTGTGTGGGTGCCTGTAAAAGCTGGAGCTCGTCCTCTTTGCTATCCGTGGCAAGGCAAACTGATTTCTACTAGCAACCGCACTGGAACTGTCAAAGACGCTCGCGGGCGTGATGTTGAAATTATTCCTCTCAGCCGTACTAGTTACGGCGAACCGGCGGGATTATGGGGAATCAACTGTGGACATACTCCCCCGAATCTTTTTATTCCCGGCGGATCTATAATTCGTGGAGAGGTACCCAGCGAGAAGAAAAATGAAAAAGAATATGCCGAAAGTCAGCAGCAAGCGAATATCGAGCGTCAAATTCGCTATGCAAAGCGAGAAGCGGCTACGCTTAAAGCTGCTGGTTTGGATACGGCAGATGCCGACGCTAAAGTGAAACGGTATCAGGCCGATATGAGAACTTTTATCAACGAGACAGGACGCACCCGGCGAAGGGATCGGGAGCAGATAGGAGGATAACATGGCATGTAACCACAAATTCCAAGGCCATAAAAACGGTGTGACTTGCCTGTTGTGTGGGTTAAGAATGACCGCAGCAGAGTATTCAAAATACGTTCATCCGCCTGATAAAGCAGAAATACCAAAACGCACCAGAAAGAAAAAGGAGGTTTCCTCTCAATGAACGAGTTTCAACGCCTTATCATGTTTTTGAAAATCCAGATTCAAAACTTTGGCACCATGCACCGGCATCTATCGGGGGACGGTTCTTGGTTTAAGAACCACGAACAGCTAGACGAATGGCAAAGCCAACTCTCCGACCAGTGCGACGACCTGACCGAAATCGGCATGGCGCTGGGCTATGAGGAACCCGGCATCAAGGACGCCGTGCTGACCTTCGGCGGCGAGCTGCTGGACGTTCAGCCCCGAGAATGTCGGGAAACCTTCGGCACCGCCCGCGAGATCATGCGCAGCGTGGCCGGGATGATGCAGGGCGCCGAGGCTATCGTGCCCGCCAGCGTGGCCAACAAGCTCCAGGAGTATGAATACCACTGGAACAAAGAGGCTGACTACAAGATCGCGCAGATGATGGGGCGGGGCATGGCCAAGCCTGCCGCTGAAGTATACGACGATGACTAAGGAGGATGCTGTGAAAATCACCAAAGACACCGAATTTTTGAGCAAAGCAATCGACCTTGTGGCCGGTTACACCGACGAGCATCTGGATAAATCTGAACCTGCGCCCGAGTACAAGGTTTTTGTGGTCTGGTGCTGCAAGATACTCCAGAACTTCAAGGCGCTGCTGTCCACCACCCTGTCCGACGGCATGTACTACGAGGTGACCTACAACGGCGACAAGGACGAGCTGTACTTCGACGCTTACAAGAAGAGGGAGAATATCTGCTTCAAGTTGTAAGAAAGGAGGTGGTTCCTCTATCTCCCGCGCAGGGTTAAGCGCATAGCAACCGAATATCAAAGCGTTCTGCCATCCGGTAGGGCGCTTTTTTATTACCATCTCGCCCCGCTCATGGCGGTAAACTGAGCGCGGCGCCGCACGTCTGGCGGCGGTAAAGAAAGGACGGTAAACATGGCACTTTTTAAACGCAAAGACCTTGAAACCCAGGGACTGAGTGAAAACCAGATTTCCTGGATTATGACAGAGGCACAAAGGGCGCTCGGGAATGGGTATGTCCTAAAGAGTGAAGCGCAGGAGCAGGCGGAACAGATGGCACAAAAGGCCAGAGAGGAAGCAGCCAAAGACCCGGGGAACATTGAGGAAACGGAGCAATACAAAGCTCTGGCTGGGGAGCTGGCCAAGGTGAAAACACTTTCCTCCAAGGAGTTTTCTGTGGTAAAGCCCAAATTCCGAGACGCTGTGTGGAACCTTCTGGACCACGAAAAACCCATCGAGGACCAGATTCCCACCATTCGGGAGCAGTACGAAGAGTATTTCAATTCGGCAGAAGAGCTGCCTAAAAATACTCCTCAGTATTCCCGGCAGCCTGGCCCGCAAAAGCCCAACCCCACCAGTGCTGAGGACGAACTCTATCAAAAGCTCAAAGACAATTGGTAAGAAAGGATGATTTGATTGGCATTTGACAACACCATTAATTATGCGGCCGTCTTTAACCGCATCCTGGACGAAAAGTTCTACATCATGCCCCGCACCTCTTGGATGGAAAACACCACCCCGGGCATCGTCTGGAACGGTGGCAAATATATCGAGATTCCCATGATGGACATGGACGGCCTTGGCACCATGCAGGGCTACAAAGCCCCCGACGGCGATCTGACTCTTGAGTACGAGACCAAGGAACTGGAGTACTACCGTGGTCGTAACTTTGCCATTGGCCGGTACGAGATGGACTTGACCAACATGGCATTGACTGCGGAAAACGCCCTCAAGGTGTTTCTGGCTCAGCACGTTACCCCCGAGGTGGATAAAATCCGTATTTCCCGGCTTGCCCAGGCAGCCAACAACTACGGCGGCACCTGTGTCAACGCAACCGAAACCAGTTCCATCACCAATGAAAACATTCTCGGCTTGCTGCTGGATGATATTGCCACTGTGCAGGACCAGATCGGCGAATCTGAGCAGCTGTATATTCAGATCAGCACCACCCTCAAAAACGTGTTGCAGCAGTCTACTCAGATCACTCGTTATCTGAACGTCAAAGACTTCCAGATCAAGAGTGCAACCATGCGTCTGGAAGCTATCAACGACCAGTATCTGATCGGCACCCCCTCCAGCTATATGAAGGCAGCATTCACGATGAACGACGGACGCACTACCGGCCAGACCGTCGGTGGCCTTACTTTCAACAACCTGGCTCCTGGCATCAACTGGATTGTCGCCGCTCGTCCTGTGGCTGACGCCATTTCCCGACCGCAGGTCACCAAGGTTATTTCCCCCGACATCAACCAGGAGGGCGAATTCTGGAAGATCATGTTCTCCATCTATCACGGTGTGTGGACCATGGACAACAAAGCCCCTGGCCTGCTGGTCAACATGGATACCACTTTGGGAACCATGCAGGTCACCAGCGTTGCCGGTCCTGCCAACGGTCAGACCCAGATCGCCGTCAACGCCACTCCTAACCGCGACAGCGTGCTGATGTGGAAGGCGCAGGCCAGCACTCCGCCTGAGGTTACTTTTGGAACCGCCCTCACTGGCACCAATGGATGGGCTGTATTGCCTGCTAACGGCGTTATCACCGCCACTAACGGACAAATGATCGCCGTTGCTCTCTGCGGTGCAACCAGCGGTTTGCCCTTGTCCAGCGGCAGCGCCACCATCGTGGCCAACCAGGGCTAATTATGGCGTACATCACATATGACCAGTATGTGGCAAATTACGGGACATCTCCTATTTCTCAAGCGGATTTTTTGGCCTATGCCGGATTTGCATCCGATTTGATCGACAGTGCCACTTATTACCGGATTGTAGAGGCAGGCGGACTTGCAACGCTTCCACTTGCCCTGCAATCGCAAGTAGTTAAGGCAACCGCGGCACAGATCATGTATTTTTCTGAGCTGGGGTTAGAAGCTGTCATGAGTGGCACATCCGGTGCGAATTTTACAGTTGGCAAAGTTAGCGTGGGGCCGTCTACCAACGGACGGTCCGGCGCATCCGCTATGCTGTGCCCGATGGCAAGGGTATATTTGGAGCAAACGGGGCTGATGCGTCCGTCTGTGGACGCAAGAGACGGTCCTCGATATTCTCCGTGGGGAGGTTGGTAAAATGCTAAGACCTATCCCGTCCCGCATCCTCAAACACACAGTCACGCTACAGGTGTGTGAAAGTGTGGATACCTACCAATCTCCCAGTTGGGGCCCTGTTATCACCCTATCCCGGGTCTGTATGCAACCCAGCAACGAAACCAAAAAATCAAAAGACAACACAGAGGTGGTGCTGCGGGGCGTCTGTTTTGTGGACGCCCGCCGCTCTTCCCCTGCTGGTATCGATCTGGATGCACTGCAAAAGCAAAGTGAGTCCAACGGATGGCCTATGACGCTTTTGTTTGATGGAAATCAATACACCATCTTAACCGTGGACACCCTGTATGACGATACTGGTATATTGCACCACACAGAATTGGGGTTGGTATAATGGCAGTCAAAATTAAAATGGACAAATCTGCTGTAATTGGAAGAATCAAAGCAGGAAAAGCTGCCATGATTCCGGCTGTAGCAGAGCAAGCATTAGCCGATTGCAATTACTTTGCTCGCCGCGATCAGGGTACTATGATCGAATCCAGCCAAACAGCCAGCGACCTAAAAAAAGGCGACTTGGTGTGGGACACATCATACGCTAAAAAAGCGTATTATACCGGTACTCCGTCCCATGATGTTAACCCCAATGCTTCTTTAATGTGGTGCGAAAAAGCGCAAGCAGAATTTGGGAAAGACTGGGAAAAAATCGGACAAAAATCATTTGCAAAGGGGATGGGATAATGAGTGTTTACGATGATGTATTGCAGGCGGTTGTTGGGCTTGCAAATGATACTACCCCCTATGCAGTGGTAACGATTGGTTCTCTTCCTGCGGATAATGGTATTTGTATGGCATGGGGATCTGGAAGCCTTAACACTTTTTTAAATAAAAAAGCAGCTGTTACTATGACCGCCGTATTAAATGCCAAAAACACCAACCAGCAGGCTGCGCTTGATGCTTTGAGTAATATCCATACAGCGCTCAATATGATGACCACATATCCAACCGCCGACAATTTCCAAATTACCAACATAGAGACCAACGGGCCACCCAGCTATTTGAGCCGGGAACAAAATTCTCAATGGCTTTATGGGTCGAGTTTAAAGGTCAAATTCTTTTTGAAAGGAGCGTGAAAGCATGGCAGGAACTTATGGGCTTACGACCATGCACAATCTTACTGCCTCTATTGGCACGTCCTCTGAAAAGGAAGCATCGTCCGTCACTTGGACTTATGCTCCACTCGAGGACGGTTTTGACAACATTTCGGAAGCCTTGAACGAGGTTGTCCAGCAGTATTTTTTTCTGAGTGATAACGGATTTGCAAGAAACCACGTTACCGGTATGGCCCCGGCGTTTACGCTGACGGGTCGCCGCGTCATGGGAGACGCTGCGCAGGACTATATTTTCGGGCAAAAGTACAACCTGGATACTGCCCGGCAGTCGTCTTTCCAACTCAAATACAGTGATGCCGCTGGCACCGAGCACACCATTACCTGTGATTGCACTATCTGCAATATTCAGGAGTGGAGCGGTGCTACAACGGACGACAGCGCTATTTCCGTAGAAATCCGCTTTGACGGTGCCCCGAAAATCACGCCGCCGGTAGAATAATTTGCATATAGGGAGGGGAAACCCTCCCTTGTTTTGTATAAAGGAGGTAACACAATGTATACGCTGGTACAAAATCAAAATTTTTTGGATGATATTCAACTGCAAAAAGCTGATGGGACGACGGAAGTGCTTCACATCTCTTTGTCCATTAGCTCTGATACTGTTAAACAGTATCGCCAACTGCAAGTAAGATTGATGGATCTGGAGAAAAAGCGTAAATCTGGAATCAACGAAGAAGTTGCTTCTCAAATAGGTATGGCAATCGTTGATATGTTTAACCTTTTGTTTGGAAAATCCAATACCCAAAAACTTTTGGAGTTCTATGCAGACGACTTCACTCGAATGGCAGCGGAAATCTTCCCTTATATCCAGGGGGAAATTATTCCCAAATTCCAGCAGATGGCAAAAATCAGAAAGCAGGCGCTCAGAAAGCGCAGATTTTAAATGGACAAAGTGTGCCTTTACCAGCAGCCTATTCAAAAAATCCGGTTTGGACGGTTTAACCTGCGGCTGAATCCTTCTTTTCGTAATGTGTTGTGGTGCTTTGATGTGCTGTCAGACGAGATTATAAGCGATACCGACAAAGTAGACCTCTGCCTTTCTGCGTTGCTCAAACATCCCGCACAGCGCCATTTGATACCGCGTAACCAACGAGCGAAACTTTTCCAAACTCTTTTTGACGCTTTTATCAACGCCAACCGTACCAGCAAAAAAACAACCTCCAAAAAATCCATGGATTTCCGCCAGGATGCGGGATATATTATAGCGGCTTTCCGCCAGTGCTACGGCCTTGACCTTGTAGGCAAAGACCGCAATTTGCACTGGTGGATTTTTTGCGCTCTACTCGGGGCACTTTCCGACGATACTCGCTTGATGCAGATCATCTCTATCCGCACAAAACCTATCCCAAAACCCACAAAACACAACGCTGAAGAACGTGCGGCTATTATCCAGCTCAAGCAGGAATACGCTTTGAAACTAACCGAAGAAGAACGGAAGGCCCAATATCAGGAGGGCTTACAAAAAATCGCAATCACATTGCAACGCATGGCAAAATCGAGGTGAGTAAATGGCTGACGGAAAAGTAGTATATGAGATTCGGGCCGATGACAGCCAAGTCCCCAGTGATCTCAATAAGGCTGAAAAAACCGTTGAAAAGCACTCGAAAAAAACTTTTTCTTCCATTGAGGAAGGCAGTAAAAAAGCCTCTAAATCTGTAAAAGAAGGCGCAGAAGACTCAGAGGAATCCATAAAAGATAGCTCTGAAAAAGCAAAAAAAAGCACGGAAGAAGTAGAAAAGGCCGCGTCTAAAATCGGCCCTGCATTTAAGTCTGCTGGCAAGATTGCAGGGGCGGGGTTGGCGGCTATTGGTGGCGCGGCAATAGCTGTTGGAACGCAAGCAGTTACGGGAGCTGTAGATCTTGACAAGGCTATGAATCAGTTTGCAGCGTCTACCGGAATGGCTGAGTCGGATTTAAGCAGTTATGAAGATACTCTAAAAAGTATTTATGCCAATAACTACGGGGATTCCTACGAAGATATTGCAAATGCTATGGAAACAGTTACCCAACAAATGGGTATGCTGGATCAAGAACATTTGCAGAACATTACGGAATCCGCTTTTACTCTGCGTGATACATTTGGTTATGATGTAGCGGAGAGCGTTAGAGCTGCAAACTCTTTAGTTAATCAATTCGGTGTTGATGGCGACAAGGCCATGGAATTGATTGCTTCCGGCGCACAAAATGGGCTAGATTTTTCCGGGGAAATGCTGGACAGCATTAACGAGTATTCAGTCCAGTTTAAAAAAATGGGTCTGAATGCGGATGATATGTTCAACATCATGCAAAAGGGTGCCGATTCCGGAGCTTTTAATCTAGACAAAGTTGGCGATGCCATTAAAGAAATGTCCATCCGAGTTGTGGATGGGTCAGATACTACCGCAGAAGGTTTTGCGATGCTTGGACTAGACGCGGACAAAATGGCCGCTAAATTTGCAGCTGGAGGAGATTCTGCCAAAGAGGCATTCAACGAAACGATTGATGCTTTAGCATCCATGAAAGATCCTCTTGCACAAAATACCGCTGGCGTGGATCTTTTTGGTACTATGTGGGAGGATCTAGGCCCGGAAGTGGTAACTGCGCTGGCGGATATTGAAGATGGAGCATATTCTACCGGCGATGCACTCAACAACATGAAGGCAGTCAAATATGACGACCTTGGTTCTATGTTGGAGGGCTTGGGACGTGCGGTAGAAGTACTGCTACTTCCTCTTGGTGAAAGCCTTATTCCACTATTACAAGAGCTTTTGGAATCTCTTATGCCGGTAATAGAGGAAAATTTGCCTATATTAACGGATTTCATTTCTCAAATGGTAACGGCTCTTGCTCCTATGATTGAGGAGTTTTTGCCTCAAATAATGGACATCCTTTCTACCTTGATGCCCATTTTTATGCAAGTTATAGAAGAAGTACTGCCGCCGATTCTTGATCTCATTAACCAACTGCTGCCGCCTTTGCTGGATTTGGTTTCTACGCTGCTTCCTCCATTGATTTCTTTGTTTGGTTCTTTGATTACACCTTTAGCCGAATTACTTGGGGCCATTCTTCCGCCACTGATTGAGGTTTTCAACATTTTGTTGGAACCTATCATGGATTTGATAGAAACACTGCTGCCACCCTTGATTGGTCTAATCGAAGGATTAACCCCTTTGTTTGAGGCTTTGATGCCGATTATAAAAACTGTAGCTCAACTTTTCAGTGAAAGCCTCGGAAAAGCCATAGACCGAGTGATGCCAATCATCGAAAGTATCATGGAGGTTTTGGACGGGGTTATCACTTTCATTACCGGCGTTTTTGAAGGCAACTGGGAAAAAGCCTGGGAGGGAATAGTTGGGATATTTAAGGGAATTTTCAATTCAATTCCTTCAATTATCGAAGCAATTCTCAACGGCGCAATTGGAACAATAAACGGCTTGATTAGTGGTATTAACAATATAACCGGAGCCATTGGCATCCCAAGCATTCCTTTAATTCCGGAAGTTTCGCTTCCCCGTTTCCACGCCGGTGGCATTGTAGACTTTAAAACTGGCGAAGGCCCGGCACTTTTAAGTGATGGGGAAATGGTACTCACCCCCCGGCAGCAAGCTGCACTATTCTCTTTTATCAACAATCCGATTTCCTCTTCTGGGGAGCTGGGAAGCGGCGCACCTGTTGTTATTCAAAACGAAACCCCAGTGTACTTGGATGGAAAGCTCATATCTAAAAACAGCACACAGCACCAATTTACGGACGCAATGATAAGGCGGGTGAGGTAATGGACATCTATATCAATGGTAATCTCCGCTCTGATATCAAAATCATGTCAGAGGGGACGCTGGATCAAGACAGTTCTCATACCACATCTTCTTCCATCACGGTAGAAATGCCGTTAAATAGCGCCCCGGTGCTGGAATGCGACACGGTAAAGTTGGTAGAAAACGGAAACACAGTTTTTGCAGGTACCGTCATGAAGGCAACGCAGGCAACATTTGACAACCTTAACCTGTCTTTTCGTCAATACACTTTGGACCTGAGCAACAACGCTGACCTGATCGCTACAGTTCAAACCAACCTGCAATTTCCTTCCGGGGCAAATGTTTCTCAACTGCTTTTTGGTAATCATCAAGGAGCCTCCTATTATTCTTCCAACCTCCCGGAGTTTTACGGGATTTTAGAGATCCGCGTGGTTCCGGAAGGAATTACCATTGGTACGGTAGATGATTTTACTTTCGCTTCACTGGAAGAGCCTGCAAATCTATGGGGAATGCTAGTGATTGACTGCCTAGATTCGTTGGCCGGAATAGTCAACGCCTGGTGGGAAATTACCAACGATAAGGTGTTTAATATGCGATCCGCACAAACTCGCAGTAGTGCTCCCACAGACTTAACATCTTCCTCTAAAATCTTCAATGTTTCTGTTTCTCGTGACGCACTGACTTTATATTCTGCGGTTCGGGTAGTAGGTGGGCAAGGTAAATATACCAATATGCCCACCTTTAACCTGAAGAGTAACGAAGGGACCCCGGACCAGTGGATTAACTGGACGCGCACATCAGATACTACCCTTACATCTTCTTTGCCGCTATATTCTGTACAAACTGTATTTCAAGGAAACATTCCTTCTCAATCCACACCCTCTTCTAATATTCCATATCAGGTCAATGTGGGATTTAAAGGGATACATGATGACGACCCGGATTATCAAGCGCTGATGGAATACGGCGGAGACACTATTGAAATGAAATCTGGTTATGAGTGGATCGACTTATCTCAATACACATTTCCGCCGTACCAGATTATGATCGACAACGCAATCTATCTTGTTGATATCAATTTACGATTAGTGGACGAACAGGCCGTACAAAGCATTCAAGCACAACGCGGAGGAACGGGAATTATAGAATACATTCTTGAGGACCCTAACCTTACAAGCCTAGCAGATGCAGCTTTAGAAGGGGAAAGTTTTCTGGCCACAAATTCCCAAAGAGCAACTACTATTAGTTTTGATACCTTTATTCCTGGCTGGGAAGTAGGACAAAGTTTTTCTGCTAACCTTGATTATTATAATCTGTTTGATGTGCTGGAGATCACCAAGGTTTCGGCGCAAGTAATAGGGGAGTATGAGTCTGGGCTACGTTGGAAATATTCGGTGGAGGCATCTTCTGTCCCTTACAGAGATCCTTATAAGCGGCTTTTCAACAAACAACAAAAAATATCGTTCAAGTTAGATTCGGGATTTTCCCCTACAGATGGATCATACGCAAATAACCAGATCAACATCCAGACTTATGTTGTTGCTTTTACGTCTACTCCTGTTACATGGCGCTATATTCAGCGAGTTTCTTCGTCCTGGACACAATTCCAGCAAAATTTTCCCACTTGGACAGCTATTCAGTCGCCCAGCAACAGTTATTTATGGTCAGAAATACAAAGTCTTGCTCCGTCATGGACCACTTTTGAATCCGTTTTCCCTACCTGGGCTGCATTACAAAACATACAAGGAGGGTGGTATTTCTTGGGGAATTATCTTACAGCGCTTGGAAGACAAAAAATTCTGGATATTTTGTCTGGGAATGGAGAGGCAGTGGACGCAACAGCTCTTAACGCTGTTGGACCTGTTTTTGTTAACGCTGGGACTTCTTCTGCCATGCTATCTCCAGAAGAAGTAACACCACCGTCCAACAATAGTATCACTGCCACTTATTATATGTCTCCAGATGAATATATTAACGTGATCGATAGTCTTCAATATCTTTATAACGGAAGTTCTTCCGATCCCAATTTCGAACAGCCTTTCATGGAAATTCCTATCAATATTGATAAGTCGGCCACTAACCCACAAGGAAAATTTGCGCTGACTATATCAGTTCGTCACACCATCGTTTAAGGAGGTATTATATGTCATATAATTCTCAAACCCCTAATCTCGGGCTCCCTCAATGGATACTCTCCGACCCTCCCCAGATGTCGGATTTTAACGGTGCTTTTTCCAAAATTGACAATTTTGCCGGTAAAACAACTCCGGTCGCTAAAGGCGGCACCGGCGCAACTACGGCAGAAGGCGCACGCACAAATATTGGAATAGGTACACAACTGTGGTCAGGATCGTGGTCTACGGGACAAATCACAGTTCCCAACTTGACAAATTACACTATGTTTTATCTCGACGTATCCAATTCCAATACTCTTGTACCGGCTTTTCGAGAAAATTCATCTCTGCGTGGGTCTAGCGGCTATTTTAGCAGTAACGATTACGGACATTTAGCGCTTTTTGATGCATCCGTAAGCGGGAACACCCTGACTTATGGCCATTTAATTGATATATCTATCAGTCGGGCTGGGAACATGGGATTTTCGGATGATCTGGAAGTGGTTGCTATTTATGGCATATTTTGAGGGGGCATACCGATGATAACCATAAATCTAAATGATTATTCTGCAAGTACTCCCGGCGGGCCATTCTTACTCCTTGGCACATATGATAGTTACGGAATCGAACAACTACAAATTATCACCGGGCCGGAATGGCAAGGACTTACCATTACGGTCACATTTTCTGCGGGCGGTACTGCTTTAGCCCCTCCTATTGTCGTACCGGAAAATGGGATTATCGACGTACCGCCGGGAGCAACTGCACAGGCGTTGCCTGCCTCTGCGCCAGGTGTAATAGTTTTTCGCGGGGTGTCTGATGGAGTACAGCGGATCTCCACAAATATACTTTACATTGTACTCAACCATGGACCTGTAGACGGCACCGCGCCTGCTCCTACTCCCAGTGAATGGGAACAGTATATCCAGCAGGTACAGGAAATCACAAATGCCGCTGTCCCACCCGAGGGTACTACTGGTTATGTACTGACCAAAACCGAGGACGGAACAGAGTGGGCAGAACCGCAAGGCGGCGGTGGAGGAAACGGAGGGTATTATACCCCGTCTGTAGAACAAACGGCCCCGAAATCTATGCAGGTGAACTGGGAACCGTCTGATCCTGAAATGCCGGCTGTAGCCCCCGTTAACATAGCCCTACCAGCAGGGCCACAAGGCGAGCCTGGTCCTATGGGGCCACAAGGAGAACCTGGAATACAGGGCGAACAAGGGCCCCAAGGATTGCAAGGAGAAAAAGGCGAGACTGGTGCTCAAGGTCCAGAAGGTCCTCAAGGCGAAACAGGCCCCCAAGGCCCAGAAGGGCCTCAGGGCCCACAGGGAGAAAAGGGGGATACTGGCCCACAAGGACCTCCTGGCGAACAAGGCCCTAAAGGTGATACAGGAGATACAGGGCCTCAGGGGCCCGCGGGCCCGCAAGGTGAACCTGGAGAAATCCCAACCGTTGATTTTGCGGCAATGGGATTGACGGAATTAATCCTTGATGAATCGTTTTCTATAGCAGTAATAACGCAAGAACAGTTTGAACAATTAGAGCAACAAGCAAAAACAGCTCCAATTAAAACAAGTGTTACTGTTAAAAACTCAGAAGTTACGTATAATTTTGTTGCTGTTTTAAATGGATGGCATCTTGAAAATTATCCTTCTGGTGGAGGAATAGTTGAGTTTTATGGAACCGGTTATATGGGACATGATTACCCTCCAATTCAAATTGTAATTATGGCGTTGCCTTTTGACGGCGATTACGTTCTTCGAGGATTCGCCATAAGCGTTTCTCCGGGAACAGGCCCGCAGGGCCCAGAAGGCCCAGCTGGACCCGCTGGCGCAGATGGCGCGGCAGCAG
>ERZ1090878.189-NODE-189-length-35254-cov-6.017074_pt1 | contig 35254 bp, 32 predicted proteins | sample MGYA00478473_ERZ1090878 | MGnify/ENA primary metagenome ERZ1090878 (study PRJEB33644, sample SAMEA5815720) | chicken gut metagenome | biome: Chicken; feature: Gastrointestinal Tract; material: Caecum | place: Ireland | collected 2019-01-01 | study: A study of the... | reverse complement strand
AAGCGTTGATTTCTCCTGCTAAATAGGTATATTGTCCCGTTTCTAAATAGTGCAATTTTTTCCTCCTCCTTGATTGTCCGATTTCGTACATCATTTATTATATCCGATTTCGTACATAAGTCAATAGACTTTTTGTTTTTTGAATCCGGATCTTTTTTAAACGAGGGGCAGTCTCAAATTTTCATCTGTATATCACCTCTTTTTGTCTCTCTTAAGCAGCTTACCTTACATTTATCTGACATTTCCGACAGAATCCGTAAAATCGTCCTGTCCGGTGCTATAATCTGAGTGAAAGGAAGTGATTATATGGAACTGTATGCTGACATCATAAAAGAAGCACTGCTCTTCTTCCCTGTGCTTGCTTTCTTTGTAACCATCCCTTATATCATTCATAATTACCGGAAATTTGGCTCTGTTCTCAGTCTTAGAATTCTCATCGTCTATTCCTTTGTTCTGTACCTTCTCTGTGCTTATTTTCTTGTGATCCTTCCGCTTCCATCCAGGCAGGAAGCAGCTCTTTTAACTGGCCCGAGACTGCAGCTGATTCCGTTTCATTTTGCGGCGGATATCATCAAAGAAGCCGGTTCCGGCGGTATTCTTTCCTATATCAATAACCCTGCATTATTTCAGATGCTGTTTAATGTCGCCATGACCATTCCTTTCGGAATGTATCTGCGGTATTATTTTCAGTGGTCACGAAAAAAGACGCTGGCCGCGTCTTTCCTTCTTTCTCTCTTCTTTGAACTTACTCAGCTTTCCGGATTGTATTTCTATTATCCGAGAAGCTACCGCCTGTTTGATGTGGACGATCTGATGGCAAATACACTGGGAGGAATTCTTGGTTATTATCTCACGGGTCCTTTTCTGAAAGTCCTCCCCAACAGACAGCAGATGGATGCCGTCAGTTTCCGCAGAGGACGTGAAGTCTCCCTTGCAAGAAGGCTTACCGCCATCGTCATTGACATCACAGCGGCTGTATTGCTTGGAGGGGCCGCAGCTGTTTTATGCCGGATCTGTTCTGTCACCATACCGTATCTTTCATGGATTGTCTGTTTCGGATACTTTGTTCTTCTTCCGGCTTTTTACGGCGGACAAACCTTTGGAAAACGCCTGACCGGAACGAAAATCGCTGCCGTCAGCAGACAAAATGCCGTCTGGTACCAGTATGTGATCCGCGGTGTTTCTATCTTTCTGGGTCTGTATGGTATTCCAAGGCTCGTCTATGAGTTCCTGGAGTTCTGTGCCAGGTATCATGTCATAACAGAATATGGAACTTTATTTCTCTCCGGTCTGTTTGCTGCCGGATACTGCTTCTATTTTGTGTTTGCAGCTGTTATGATGGCCCTTCACAAACCATTGTTTTATGAAAAAATATCCCGCACCCAGGTGATCAGCACTGTCCGGCGCCGCTTATGACCTGCCAAGGAAGAGACGGATTATTTTTTCCTTTATTGTATTATAAGGCATATATCGAACAGGAAGATCGATGCGGTCCGATTTCTTCAGGATATTTTTCCTGTGGGAAAAGGTTTCAAAACTGTCTTTTCCATGATAAGAGCCCATGCCGCTTTCCCCGACTCCGCCAAATCCCATAGAGGAAGAAGCCAGATGCATGATCGTGTCGTTGACACACCCTCCGCCATAGGATAAACCATCCATAATTTCTCTTTCTGCCTGACGGTTTCTGGTAAACAGGTACAGGGCAAGGGGTTTTGGGCGCTTTGCGATGTATGCTTTGGCATCTTCAAGAGTCTCATAAGAAAGAACCGGCAGCAGCGGACCGAAAATTTCTTCCTGCATCAAAGGAGCCTGGAGATCTGGGTTTCGCAGGATCGTCGGTGCGATTTTTCTTGTCTTTTTATCGCCGTATCCGCCGGCTGCAATCTCTCCCTGTTCCATCATTCCCATCAGCCTCTTATAATGCCGCCTGCTTACAATGGATGGATAGTCTGGATGAATGACCGGATTTTCTCCGTACATCACCCGGATCCAGTATTTCAGATACATGACCAGCTCTTTTTCTACAGTCTTGTCTGCCAGAATATAATCCGGAGCCACACATACCTGTCCGGCATTTAAAAGTTTCCCGAAAATGATTCGTTTTGCCGCCATTTTGATATTGGCGCTTTTTTCCACAATGCAGGGACTTTTGCCGCCCAGTTCCAGTGTAACCGGAGTCAGATGAGCCGCCGCTTTCTGCATGACAATTTTCCCGACAGGAACACTTCCGGTAAAGAAAATGTAATCGAATGTCTGATCCAGAAGTCTCTGGCTTGTCTCCTTTCCGCCAGGGATAACACAGACATATTTAGGCGGGAATACAGCGCGCAGAATCTTTTTTAAGATTCTGGCGGATTCCGGCGCATATTCCGATGGTTTGATCACACAGCAGTTCCCGGCGGCTATGGCACCGGCCAGTGGCTGCAGGGACAGTAAAAATGGGAAATTCCAAGGTGCCGTGATCAGCACAACGCCGTAAGGCTCTGTTATCTGAAAACACTTGGAAGGAAACTGCGCCAGAGGCGCTCTGATTTTCTTTGGTTCCATCCACTTTTTTAAATGGCGTCTCAGATAAGCAATTTCCTCTAAGATCATCCCGATTTCTGTCATGTAAGATTCCGCGGAGGACTTGTTAAGATCCCTTTTCAGGGCCTGCTTTATCTGGGGTTCATAGCTGGAAACAGCCTGTTCCAGGCGTGTCAGCGCTTTTATCCGAAATGCGAAAGACCGGGTCTTTCCAGTATTATAAAATTGTCTTTGATTCTCTAAAATTTCTGTCATATTACTCATAAAATCATTTTACTGCAAATATAAGGGGAATGCAACGGACCTCCGTGCGGCAAAATCCCTGAAAATTTTGCATATTTTCAGGGGCTGTGATAAGATGAGGAAAATTGTCATGAAAGGATTACAAAATGAAACGAAACATTCGATTATTAATAGAATATGACGGCGGCCGCTACCGCGGCTGGCAGAAGCAGGGAAAGAACGCTGATGCAGATACCATTCAGGGCCGTCTGGAACAGGTACTGTCCAGGATGACAGGAGAAGACGTCCAGCTGATCGGCTCCGGGCGGACCGATGCGGGAGTGCACGCCCTGGGGCAGGTGGCAAATTTTCATACGGACTGCGGCATGTCCTGTGGAGAAATCAGAGATTATCTGACCCGGTATCTTCCTGCTGACATTGGAATATTAAAAGTCTCCGATGCGGGAGAGAGATTTCACAGCCGGTTAAACGCAGCTGAAAAAACATACTGCTACCGGATTGCGGTTCCTGGCGTTCCCCATGTGTTTGACCGAAAATATCTCTGGCATTTTCCGGAACCACTGGATATGAAAAAAATGGAACAGGCAGCTGATTTTTTGACTGGCCGGCATGACTTTAAAGGATTTTCCTCTATTAAGCGGACAAAAAAATCAACGGTAAGAGAACTTTATGCCATTGATATTGAGAAGAAAGAAAAGGAAATCCTGATTTCCTTTACGGGAAATGGATTTCTTCACAATATGGTTCGAATCCTGACCGGTACTCTTGTAGAAATTGGCTGCGGCAGAAAGCAGCCGGAAGATGTCCTGACCGTCTTACAGACAAAAGACCGGCAGGATGCGGGAATGACGGCTCCGCCTCAGGGATTGTTCCTTGTGTCTGTGAAATATTAAATGCGGAGCGTTTTTATTTCACAGGAACGGGGTTTTCTGAGAAATGAAAAGAAGATGAGCGCAGGCAGAATATTCTGCAGACTCGCTCATCCTCAAAGTGGGTTGGCATTGTTATGATTTTTTCCTGCATTTTGAAAGGAACAGGCTGATCTGGCTGGAAATAAAGATAAAACATCCCATCATGGCCAGATAATCGAGATAAAAAGATACTTTGGATTCTCCAAAATCCAGGAAAACAAACATGGTGCGCAGCAGCATATAGTCTAATAGTCTTCTCTGGAAAAAGACGTACAGACCGTAAACGGCAACGCCGGCTCCAATGATATATTTCACGATCGCTGTTCCTGCGGATGGTTTGCTGCCTTTCTTCCGGAACATATTCATGAGCATTCTCCAGTGGAGTCCGATATGAAGGGACATGATGACGAATCCCCAGTAATTGGATGCCATATGCAGCTGTCTTGCAAAAGACATGTTTCCATCGATGTTCAGGAATGCAAATACGTGCCTGGACATCATGATTCCGCTTATCATCAGCCCGATCATGGCGGCAAACAGCAGAAAATTGATTATCAGCCGGAACACTCGATCCAGGGAATATTTCCCTTTCGGCAGATTTTTATACCACTGAATGTTCAGAACATGATGGATGATGAATAAAAGGAATATGGCAGCTCCAAACCATTCATGAAGATCATCTCCCCAATAGTGATATCCCATCAGCAGCAAAAGCAGAATGGTCATCAAAAGATCGACCATCATCTTAGTTACAGTTTTTCTGGTCATAGATTCTCCTTTTTGTATGATGTTACAGATCTGCAGGCTGTTTTAGTTTTTCTGCAAAATCTGCCATCGCTTCTGATATTTTTAACTGCTGCGGACAGACAGCCTCGCAGCTTCTGCATCCGATGCATGCATCAGGACGTTTGTCTTCGTCCAGGGCGTCCACCGCATTACGGGTAATAAAACCGGTGTGATAACGGCTTTCATTGTAAAGAGATAAAAGTGTTGGAATATCCAGATGCTTCGGGCATCTGCTCGTACAATAGCGGCAGGCTGTACATGGAAGAATATCCAGCATACTGTCTGTTACGTCCATTAACGCATTCATTTCTTTTTCTGTTAACGGTTTGCTTTCTTTATAGGTCTCTATATTATCTTTTAACTGTTTCATATTGGACATACCGGACAATACCATGGTCACACCCGGTATGCTCTGCAGAAAACGGAACCCCCATGCCGGATCCTCTTCTTCCGGGCGGAGCGCTTTCAGTTTCCGGCTGTTTTCTTCTGATAATACCGCAAGTTTTCCGCCGCGCAGCGGTTCCATGACCCAGATTGGAATCTTCCGTTCATTGAGAAGTTCCACCTTAGCTTTTGCATCCTGAAGTTTCCAGTCCAGATAGTTTAACTGGATCTGACAGAATTCCATATGTTCTCCGTAAGCATCCAGAAAACGTTTTAATGTATCGTAACGTCCATGACAGGAAAAGCCGAGATGACGGATTCTTCCGTTTTCTTTCTGCTGGAGCAGATATTTTAAAATACCATTCTTCTCATCCAGGTATGGATCAATGTTCTTCTCATATACATTGTGGAACAGATAGAAATCGAAATACTCTACGCCGCATTTGCGGATCTGTTCTTCAAAAATCTCTTCCACTTTTCCCATATTGGACAAGTCATATCCTGGAAATTTCGTTGCCAGATAATAGCTGTCCCTCGGATAATTTCCCAGGATGCGTCCGGTGACAATCTCTGACTGGCCGTTATGATAGCCAAAAGCCGTATCATAATAATTAATTCCCTGCTTCATGGCATAATCAATCATCTCTTCGGCTGCTTTCTCATCAATATCTGCGTCTGAGCCGCCTTCTATCAGCGGCAGGCGCATGGCGCCAAGTCCAAGAGCAGATAATTTCATTCCCTGAAAATCTTTATATATCATATTGTTCTCTCCTTCCTTTTTCCTCTGTCCATAAATATTTAATTATACCATAACACTTAAACTTCACTTTAAGTCAAGGAGAAAACGAAAAACCATCCGCTTTTGACATGGTCAGGACAGCTGCCTTCCTGCTTCATAGGCTTCTGTCATCGCTTTTGTACCGATGACTTCTCCTTTCTGCCATACCCGCTCGCCCCATATGATATTTTGCACGGAGCATCCGAGATTCTCAAGAATGGCGCAAAGTTCTTCTCCTGTTCTTCGCAGACCCTGTCTGCCGTCATGGCCGGTTACGATCACAAAGGCTTTTTTACCGCCCAGATCCTGCCATTTCGGGAGCAGACGGTCGATCATAACCTTCATTTGTCCGCTCATTGTCAGGAAATAGGTCGGAGAAGCGAGAACCAGCATATCGGCTTCCTCTGCCTTTTGAAGAAGATCCGCCATATCATCCTGCTGAACACAGGAACCGGTCCGGAAACATGCGTAGCATGCCCGGCAGGGAGAAATCTCTTTCTCCCTGAGGGATATTTTTTCCACCTGATTTCCCGCTTCTTCGGCGCCGCGGATAAATTCATCGCATAACAAGTCTGAATTCCCTTTTGCACGAGGTCTTCCATTGATAACCAGTATTTTCATATGTTTCATCTCCAATAATAAATAGCCGTAAACATTGCAGATTCTTTTCTGTCTTGTACTATCTCATTTCTTTTTCCCAGTAACGTATCACATTCAGCTGTGTCTGATCAGCCAGTTGTTCCAGTGATGCGATTTCTTCTTCTGTTAATTTAATTTCTGCTGCTTTTGCCGCATCCTCTGCCTGATAAACCTTTGTCACACCGATAATAGGCAGTGTCCCTTTTGCAATTGCCCATGCAGTCGGAATCTGCGCAGCAGCTGCATTATGATGATCTGCAATTTCTTCCAGTCTGGCATTTAGTTTTTCCAGCTGCGGCAGCATCGGATTGTACGTTCTTCCCCTGTCAGAATCTTCCGGAAACGGATGATCCGTATCATATTTTCCCGTCAAAGCTCCCTGCTCAAGCACCATATAGGAAAAGAAAAGAATATCATTTTCTCTGCAGTAATCCAGAATTCCGGATGTCTCAGAAGACCGGTTCAAAAGACTGTAGTGATTTTGGATTGCTGAAATCTTCAGCCCTTCTTTTGCAAGAATTTCTTCAGCCTCTTTAATCTCTGCCAGACTATGATTGGAAAGACCAATCTTACCGATTTTTCCGCTCTTTGCGAGAGGAATCAGTTTTGTTACCCATTTTGGCGCATCCATCGGATTGTGGATCCAGTAAAAATCCATATAATCTGTTCCCAGCAGTTCTGCGCTTTTTTCATACAGCGCTGTCACTGCATTTTCTGCGGCAGAATCCGCACACTGCGGAGTAAATTTATCTGAAATAAGATAACTGTCTCTTGGAATGGTTCCAAGAAAATCACCCAGAACTTTCTCAAACGCGCCCATGCCAATTCCTGTAAGATGTCTCTTCAATTACCTGAATTATATCATTTTAGAAAATCCCCATCAATTTACAATTCTCTTCATGATTCTGTTTGCAGACTTTGCCGCCGTTTTGTCTGCTAAAAAGAGACAGCGGGGATTGATATCGTTCCTCCCGACACTGTCTCTTTGTTTCATTGTAATCTGGTTCCATAAGGATGTTCTTCTTTATCCTTCGTATCCTTCAAAAGTTCTCCCAGACCGATTCTTCTTAAATTTGTAATTCGTTCTGCCATAATCTCTGGAGGAACCGGCATATCTTCTTTGATCCATTCAATGGTCAGTCCGGCCGACGCCATAGAATGATATTTTGTGAAAAACCGAAGTTCCTCCATGACCGGTTTTTCTCCGGCGTTTTTTTCATACCATTTTTCATGGTATTGAAGATCCCATTCGAATGGATGTTCCAGCATATAGCGTTTCAGACAGTTTTGTCCGCACATCATAACAGCGGGTTTTAAAAAGAAATGATACGCTTCTGCCCGCAGAAAATAGTCCTTCAGATTTTCGTAATATCCTTTTCCTGCATCAAGGTCATGGAAATTTGTCATTACACGATCATAATAAATCCAGTGAATCAGATCGTCTTTATCCCTGAAATGATTATAAAATCCCTGCCTGCTGATTCCTGTCTTTTCCCGAATATCTTTAATGGTAATTGCTTTCAGCTCCTTTGTCCTGCACAATTCCAGCAAGGCGTCTGCCACGATTTGTTTGATGTTAATTGCCACTTCTGTCCCGCTCCTTTCTTAATATTAATTTATCAGTTGTTTTTCTTCTAGGCAAATGCTTATATTTTATGGAACGTTATTGACATCAGGCATAATTTTGTCATATTGGCAGACTGAAATTTTTACATAATTTCTTTTATGCTGTTTTAAGAATCCTGTCCGTATTTTGCTCTTTTTTCTCTCTGCACACCCTCAGAACAATCAATAGGAAAGCACAGGCAATAAAGATAATGCCGCCCAAAATGATATACTGCGTTCCCAGACCGGAAAGGAAAAAGCCGCATACAGAAGTTCCAATGGTCGTTCCCAGATTTGTGGATGCCAGAAAAAGCCCATTTGCGAAATCCGGAGCCTTCGGCGCAGCTGTCGCCAGCCAGTACTGATTAATATTGGCGGCTGCTCCGGCAAGAATTCCCCAGATCAATATAAGAACTGCCATTGGCACTGTGAAATATCCAAGGAAAAACATGACTGCGTAAACTCCCCCAAGAAGAAACGGAAAAGTTAAGACAAATCGGATCGGACGGCCGCTGAGCATCCTGCCGGCGATCATATTTCCGATCATGTTGGCCAAACCATATACAAGAAGAAGGATGCTGATCCGTCCGGAAGACAGCCTTGTCACTGTTTCCATGTATTCTGAAAGATAGCTGTATACGCCAAATACAGAGCCATTCAAAAACATCACGCCGATAATAGAGAGCCATGTTTTCCCCTCTTTCAAAACACTCAGCTGTGTACCATAAGACAGCTTTTCTTTCACCGGAAGATCTGGTACGGCAAAAATGGTTGCAATCAGAGCTGCGGCGTTGACTCCCGCAAAGAAAAGCATTCCCACTCTCAGAGAAGTCATATTAGAAATATAACTTACAATCGGAACCCCCAGAACCATGCCGGCAGAAACTCCCATCATAACTTTGGATACAGCCTTTGGAGCCTCTTTTTCCGGTACAGACGCTCCTGCAACAGACATTGCCATTGATACATACACCGGCTGAAAAAATGCCGGAATTACCCGGGCAGCCAAAACTACCGGGAAATTTGCAGCGAATGCTGAAACTGCATTGCATAAGGTGAATACACTAAGAACAAGGATCATGGCTTTTTTTCTGTTAATTCCGGAAAATAGAAGCGGCATTGTCGGTCCTGACACTGCTACAACCAGTGCAAACATGCTGACAAGAAGACCTGCTGCAGACACTGTTACCCCGTAATTTTCAGATACCAGCGGAAGAATCCCAACCACTCCCATTTCTGTATTAATGATACTAAATACACCTATTGTTAAAATGAAAATCAGACTTTTGTTCATTTCAATGAAACCTCCTGCTTTTTTTCTATCTTAAATATAGCAGTCATATATCGAAACAACAAATACTTATATAAAATAGGATTCCATGCTTTTTTGGCATAGAATTACATTAAAACACACATTTGCCCTGATTTTCTATGTTCTTGTTTTACACTGGAAGCAAACGAGGTCATCCATTTTAATTCCTATGGTATTTTATACGTTTTACTAATTCGTCCAGGATATACCTCTTATTTTCATTCTAAAAAAGATATGCCAGAGTTTTCCCAAGGCATATCTTTTTGTTCTGTTTTTTATATTATCCCTGATACCGGATTCTTTCCACAATGGATTCTTTCTTTACATTTCGGCTTAAAAGCCAGGATAAGATCAGCTGCAGAGCAATGATGACGATTGTCATGGCGAGAATCTGTATCCATGGGAAATGATAAATATTCATACCGAAATAACTATGTGTCTTTGCGTAATAGAACACTGCGTATCCTGCCGGAATTCCAATGACAAAGGATACCAGGAGTGTTCCAACGCTGAAGAATAATCCTTCCATCTGCAGCATCCGGTTTAGCTGTCCGCTGGTCATTCCGATAGCCTGCAGGATTCCCAGCTCCTGTTTCCTTGTGATGATGCTGATGATCATGGTATTTGCCATATTCATAAAACTAATGATTCCGATGACTGCCATAAACGCATAGACCGCAAACTGCATCACACGGCTGGCTGACCTGGAAAGATTGAGCTGATTTTCATAAGAATCCATGGAAATATGATCGTTCTCATCTGACAGCTGTTCCAGAGCAGAGGCTACTTTGCCAAGATCCTCCTGGCTGCAGTCCACCCAGACGGTTCCGCTGGCATTTGCATTCTCAAGCCCCAGTTTGCGATAAGTATCTTCTGTAATAGCCCAGTCTGTATCCAGGCTTCCGAAAGATCCCATAATGACAGCTTCATAATTTTGACTCGTACTGCCATCTTCCAGATTTGAGGAAATTTTCTGTCCGATGCGGTATCCGGAATCTCCTATAAAATTAGACCATCCATAGAAGATTCCATTTTCCCGGGAGGCTTTCTCATAATCCATATCCCCAAGGATACCTCCTTCACCGGCATGTTTTTCAAAATCTTCTCTGTTAAGAACCATAACAGAATATGTGTTATTCCCTTCTGTCATGTACAGATATTTTCTGGAAGTCACATCGGTAACGCCGTCCATCCCTTTGATCTTCTCTATGGTCTTCTGTCCAAGCGGATTATTTTTCAGAATACTGTCCAGATTGTTTTCCGGATAGGCTGTGTCATTCATGGAGTAATCCAGCGACAATACAAACTGACCATGTTCTACTTCTTTTCTTGCATTATATTCATTATCGATGCTGCCGGCAAAGCTTGAAAGAGCCACAAACAGGACACAGGACAATCCCATGGCAAGGATGGTTTTCAGCGTCCGTTTCCAGTAAGCAGTTAGATTGGACTTGGTAAGTCCCCATACGGACAAGGCTTTCCGGCTCCGGCGGATTTTCTTTGGACTGCTGTTTTCCTGGTATTTCATAGCCTCCACCGGGGAAATTTTCGCCACGATCCTCATCGGCCGTTTCAGAGCAATCCATACGGCTGCCAGTGACAAAACGCCGCAGAAAACCAGGAGAGGCAGGCTGAAACAGGATACCATCTCAAGCGGCGGCATACCCGGCTGAACAGAGGAAGATTTCATCATAAGAATACGGGTTAATGCACTGCCGATCCCATACCCGGCAGCAACGCCAAAAGGTACGGCAGTCAGAGCCAGCAGCATTCCTTCCCGGAACACCAGTTTTTTCATCTGCCGCCTGGTTGCGCCCAGTGCTTTAATTTTTCCGTATTCCTGTACCTTCTGGGCGATTCCTACCTGAAAAATATGATAAATAACAACAACGGAAAACAAAATAACCAGCAGTGAGATTCCTGCGCAGATGGTAATGTTTTCGATGCCCGGATCCAGTTTCCACATAAGATAATACCCGTTGACGGAAACTCCCTTCGGGTCAATGCCGCATTTCTGTGCCAGATTTTTCATTGTTTCTTCTGCCGTATCGTAACTGATGCTGACAGAATCACTCAGCTGAAAATATGCAGTATAAACATGGCCGGCATCAGGAATGACAGAGTCGTAATATGATTTGGAAACCAGCCCGTAAAATGATGTCCCTTTTATATTTGATTCATAATCCTTTAACACCCCGCTGACTGCAAATTCTCTTTCTTTATATTTCTGAGACATACTTTCCCGGCTGTTTAGTACAATCCGGTCTCCCGGTTTTACAGAGTCATAGCCCAGCTGACGGAAGAAATCAGGAGATGCTGTTATTTCGTTTTCTTTCACTGGAAAACGGCCCTGAGAAAGATTTCGTCTCTGATTGGTCATTTCCAGCACGCTGCTGTCAGAATAAATCAGCGAAATGTCAGCTTTTCCTTCCACCTCTCCTGCTGTCGCCATGACTCCGGCTTTTTTAAATTCACCTCTTTGCTTCATCCGGGCAAACTGGTCTTCTCTCACGCCGGTGTACGTGCCATAATAAGTGCCGTAGAGTCTTCCGGCATTGACTCTCTGAGACTCCATCATCCCATATCCGCATGTGGCAATGATCGTCAGAAGCAGCGTCGTAAAAAATACCGCGGCTATCACCAGAATGCTTCTGACCTTGTTTTTCTTATTATTGGCTGCCGCAAGTGTCGTTATCATTTTCATTACATCTCCGCCACCTTTCCGTCTTCGATTACCAGAACACGGTCGGCAATCTGAGCAATTTCATCGTCATGGGTGATCATGACCAGTGTCTGTCCGTATTTTTCCACAGACAGTTTCAAGAGGCCGATCACTTCATCGCTGGTTTTGGAGTCCAGGTTTCCAGTTGGTTCATCTGCAAAAATGATATCCGGTTTGGAAGCCAGCGCTCTCGCAATGGCCACTCTCTGCTGCTGACCCCCGGAAAGAGTGTTTGGAAGATTCTGAAGTTTATTTTCAATTCCCAGAGTCTTTATGATATCCTGGACAAAAGTCTCTTCCGGCGATCTTCCGTCCAGTCCGATCGGAAGCACAATATTTTCCCACACATTAATGGAAGAAACCAGGTTAAATGTCTGAAAGATAAATCCGATTTTCCTGCGGCGAAACACCGCCAGCGCATCTTCTTTCAGGGAAAAAATATTCTTGCCTTTCATCCAGACTGTTCCGGATGTAGGCGTATCCAGCCCTCCCAGCATATGAAGCAGGGTGCTTTTCCCGGATCCTGATTTCCCGACGATCGCCACAAATTCTCCCTGGCGGACGGAAATGCTGGCGTGATCCACTGCCTTTACCTGATTTTCACCTGTTCCATAATATTTACACAAATCCTGTGATTTTAAGATTTCGTTCATATCGATCATTCCTTTCTTTGATTTCCCTTTGATTTATTTATAGTCTACAGGTACACTCTTTCAAAACAGTGACAATCAAAAAAAGAAATCTTACAGTTTTGTCAGAAACGGGTCATGTGCTGGTAACTGGCAGCTGAATCTGGAAAAGAGAACCTTTTTGTTTTCTTCTGCCGCCTGAAATCACTTTGATGGTTCCGCAGTGCCGGTTAATGATTTCCCTGGTCAGAAACAGACCGATGCCGCTTCCCTGCTGACAGCGGACTTCTCTGGCACCGCCCCGGTAAAACCGCTGGAAGACTTTATGCTGCTCTTCTTTTGGAATCCCGATTCCTTCATCTTCCACACAAATATGAAGAAAATTGATCCACCGGTCCATAGAGATTCGGATCCGGCTGCCTTCCGGGCTGTATTTTACCGCATTGTCCATAAGATTGATCAGCGCTTCTGTCATCCATTTTGTATCGTGAGACAAAATGAGAGTCTGCAGCGGCTCAGGAATTTCCAGCTCAACTGCAATTTTTTTATCTTCTGCTTTTGGAATAATCCGGTTTACAGCAAGAAGTACCGTATCAAAAATTCTCTTTTCTTCCATCTGAAGCCGGATCATGCCGGTTTCCATTCGGGAAATCTGGATTAGTGCAGAGGATAATTGTTCCAGTCCGGTCATCTGATCCTGGCATCGTTTCAGAAATTCTTTTCGTTCTCCCTCGTTCAGATCTTCCTGATCCAGAATTTCAAGAGATGCCTTCAAAGCTGCCATAGGGGTTTTCAGCTGATGAGAAATATCCGTTACCAGCGATTTGGTATTTTCCTTCTCTATGGCGGCAGCTTCCTTCAGCTGCTCGAAATAACTGCCAAGAGATTCCATCTGCATATAAATATCTTTGATGCGGGATGCGTCATCTTCCAGATGTTCCCAGAGGAGATCTGTCCGGAAATTTCCACTTCTAAAATCCTCCAGCATGGCCGAAATTTCTTCCAGGAGAGATTCAAAATCTTTTCTCTGTCTGCAGCGGACATAAAATAAAACCAGCGCAGTTCCGAGGAAACAAAGCGCAGAGCCAGTGATGATCCAGAGACAATGATGGATAAATTCCTCTCCGAAAAATGTGGAACGGATGGATTCATATCCATATTGGGACAGCACTCCCTCTGCTTCTTTCATGGACGGAAGTCCCTCGTTCTTAAGAATCTGTAAGTCTGTCTGGCTGTTTCCCAGAAGAAGAGACGCCATCTGATATTTCTGCTGATAATGTCCATATTCTGCAAATATCAAAAAGCTGTCCAGCAGCAGAAAAAGAAGTCCGGAAAAAAACAGCGCCGAAAAGATCCGGCGTTTCTCTGATCTCATCTTCCGCCTCCTTGTCTGATACATGGCTGATTCCATATATATCCGATCCCCCGGACATTTTTAATATATTCCGGATGAGAAGGATCCGGCTCAATCTTGCCTCTCAGCCTTCGGATATAAACAGCCAGGGTATTTTCATCAACAAAGTCTCCTTCCATATCAAAAAGATGTTCCAGAATCTGAGCCTTGGACAGAATCTGCTTTGGATGTTTCACAAACATAGAAAACATTTTCCATTCATTTTTGGTCAGTGAAATTTCCTCTTCCTCACGGTATAACTTCATAATATCAAGATCAGCTTTTAGATTTCCTGACTGAACACAATTTCCGCCTGCCCCATTTTGCTGTTTTCTGAAATATGCATTGACTTTCAGCAGTAAAACGGAAAGACTAAACGGTTTGGTAATATAATCGTCTGCTCCGGCCTCATATCCAAGCACCTGATCCATTTCCTGATCCAAAGCCGTCAGACATATAATGTGCATATCTGAATCTGTTTTTCTGATATAAGAAATCAGATCCGTGCCATTTCCATCTGAAAGATTCACGTCACAGATCATCATCGGAATCTCTGCTTCCTGTTTCAGAATCTGCTTTGCCTGAGAAATCGTAAAAACAGAAACTATATGATAACCGGCTTTTTGAAGAGTAAATTCAATTCCTCTGTTGACACTTTCATCATCTTCTAATAGTAAAATATCTGTCATATCGTCTCCTTTAACCTATCCTTCCCGGATCCGTTTCCCCCTGGACTTCCGCCATACAGCTTTCAATAGAACAGCGGATCATATCAGAGACTGCCTCGTCTGTAAAAAATGCCGTATGAGGCGTCATCAATACGTTGGGCATAGTCTTTAATACAGCCATATCATGATGGTTTACCGCAGCATATTTGTAATCCTGATAGTAAATTCCGCTTTCATGTTCCAGTACGTCCAGCGCTGCAGCTGATACGATTCCCTGATCCAGGGCCTCAATCAAAGCGGCTGTATCAATCAGAGATCCTCTTGCCATATTGATCAGGATCACGCCCTTCTTCATCTGTCTTAAGGTGTCATGATTGACCATATGACAGGTCTCTCGGGAAGCCGGAGTATGAAACGTCAAAATATCACATTCTCTCCACAATTCTTCCAGATTTGTATAATGAACAGTTCCCTGCAGAGAATCTTTCGGGAACGGATCATGTGCCAGGATCCTGCATCCAAATCCACTCAGATTACGGATAACCTGTTCCCCGATCTTGCCGGTTCCTACGACTCCAACCGTCATATTTCTCAATTCTTTCCCCCTGACATCTGTCAGAGAATAATCCTGCACCTGATATCGAGTAAGAATGGTTTTCATCCGGCGTATGGTCATTAATATGGCCATAACTGTATATTCTGCCACAGTATGCGGAGTATAACTTACATTAGATACTGGAATTCCCAATTCTTCTGCGGCTTCCAGATTAATATGATCATATCCGACGGTTCTCGTGGATACCGCCTGAATTCCTTCTTCTTTCCACGCCTGCAGAAGATCCCTGTTCACAGGTGTTGTAATAATGCTGACAGCCTGACATCCCTTTACAAAGGAACAGTTTTCAAATGTCGGTGTCTCTGATGTGACTGCCAGTTCTATATTGTATTTTTGTTTATAAAATTCAAAGAGACCACGTTCATCCGGTCTGCAGTTAAATACCGCGATTTTCATTGTCATTTTCAGCCTTCTTTCTCCGTTTTTTTGCTCCGGACTATTATAGCATTTCTTCTGTGATCCTACAATGCACTCCTGAGACGAACAACCGTTTTCGAAAAAACGACATTTTTTCGACAGGACTCATTGACGGTTTCCCGTGAAATCATTATAATAGCAAAGTATTGTCTTTTTCCATTCTGATAAAAGACACAAAAAATAAAAACGAAAGAAGGAAATATCATGAAAAACCTGATCTCAAAATGGAGCAGTCTAAGCCTGATCACCCGGATTGTAATCGGATTGATCTTAGGCGCGATTCTCGGAATCGCAGCTCCCAAAGCGGCTGCCATCGCCATTCTGGGAGATTTATTTGTAGGCGCTCTCCGGGCAGTTGCCCCGATCCTTGTATTTGTTCTGGTTATGTCCTCTCTGGCAAACGCAAAAGAAGGCGGCGCCCAGAACATGCGGACCGTCATTATCCTGTATATCATCAGCACCTTCCTCGGAGCTTTTGTAGCTGTTCTTGGAAGCTTTCTGTTTCCGCAGACATTAACCCTTGCGGAAGCGGCATCTGATGTAACCCCTCCAAGCGGAGTCGCGGAAGTGCTGAAAAATCTTCTGATGAATATCGTATCCAATCCAATCGACGCTCTTGCCAATGCAAACTATATCGGAATTCTTGCATGGGCCGTCATGTTTGGTATTGCCCTGAAATTTGCTTCTGATTCCACCAAACAGTTTCTGCAGGATGTTTCCGATGCGGTGACCAAAGCCGTTCACTGGATTATCGCATGTGCGCCGTTTGGTATTATGGGACTGGTATTTGATACTGTTTCATCCAATGGCCTGTCTATTTTTACAGATTATGGCCGCCTGCTTGCCCTGCTGATCGGATGTATGATCGTATGTGCCCTGATTTCCAATCCACTGCTTGTATTTGTCTGTCTTAGAAAAAATCCGTATCCTCTGGTATTCAAATGTTTGAGAGAAAGCGGAATCACGGCATTCTTCACAAGAAGTTCCGCCGCGAATATTCCAATGAATATGGATTTATGCGAACGCCTTGGACTGAACAAAGACAGCTACTCTGTCTCCATTCCTCTGGGAGCTACCATCAATATGGACGGAGCCGCTGTTACGATTACTGTTATGTCTCTGGCTGCAGCCCATACTCTTGGCATTTCCGTGGACATTCCAACCGCTGTAATCCTGAGTGTCCTTGCGACAGCATCTGCATGCGGAGCTTCCGGAGTTGCCGGTGGATCTCTGCTTTTGATTCCTCTGGCATGTTCTCTCTTTGGCATTCCAAATGATATTGCCATGCAGGTGGTCGGCGTTGGATTCATCATCGGAGTAATCCAGGATTCTATGGAAACTGCTCTGAATTCATCTTCTGATGTACTGATGACAGCCACAGCCGAACTGTATAACCGCAAAAAAGCCGGCGAAAACATCGTCCTGGTACCAAAACAGTCCAAAAAATAGAAGACAAAAGAAGAAAAAAAGAACGAATCCCACAGAGTCCGGCAAATACCCGGAGCATCGGCATTCGTTCTTTTTTTCTTGTTATTGACAGATCGGAACAAATAAAATCTGATTTGTCCCTCCGCAGATCATGCCCAGATTCGCGCTTTCCTCATTGGACAGTGAAAAATCCCGTACTGTGATTTGGCTGATTTGGGGCGCTGTCCGGATTACTTCGTTTTCCAAAGCTCCGCCGCCTATACTGCCAATGACCTTATCTTTGCACACCAGCATCATACTGCCGACTCCTCTCGGAGATGATCCGCTTTTTTTTATGATAATACATAAGACACCGTTTTCCTGCGTCTCCAGAAGTTCTTTTGTCATCGTACTGACAGTTCCCTGATTTTTGATCTGAATCAGTTCCGCAGCAATGCTTACCGCAATCTCTTCCGGCGTTCTGGCTCCGATGGCAAGTCCGATCGGGGCATGGATTCCTTCCACAGCTTCTTTGGAAAACCCCTGCGCCTCCAGAGATTCAAAGGCTGCTTTTACCTTTTTTCTGCTTCCGATCATACCCAGATAAGCATAGGATCTGGCAAGCACTTTTTTTACACAGATTTCATCTCCTGCATGTCCTCTTGTAACAACCACATAATAATGCTGATCTCCTTCCGGAAGATATTCTTCCGCTTTCTGGAAATCACAGCAGTAAACTTCATCTGCTTCCGGCAGCTTCTCACGATTGGCAAACTCTTCCCGATCATCCAGAACAATGGTGTAAAAATCCAGAAATCCGGCCAATTTCAAGAGCTGCCGCGCCACATGACCTGCTCCGAAAATAATCAGTTTCGGCTGGGAAGAAAACCATTCTTTTTGTATCAGAGACACATCTTTTTCTTCCTGAAGAAATCGGGCAATAACCTTTTCATATAAAGTATTAACCTGTCCCGGGCAGACCCGTACCCTCGCACTGGGATGCCGTCTGCGAAGCGGATTTACATAACCTTCCGTTACCAGTCTCTGCAGATGAACCGGCTCAAGGATGTCATCTTCTTTTATGCCAAGACACTGAAGAACCAGATCTTTTCGGTGGGCCGCCTCCCTGCATGTCCTGCCCAGAGCGGAAAGGCCCGTGACAATCTGAATCTCATCTGCAAAATCCGGAATGACCGGTTCGTAAGAATCCGGATATTTCACCGGCAGTCCCCTGGATCCATCTGCCTCAATCAATGCAGCGTCCGCAAAATCTGCCGCCTGTTTTAAAATTTCATCTGGAAGGGGACCGATCTTCTGGGTTCCTGCAATGCTGGTTCCTGCCATACAGTAGTTTTTCTTTTCCAGCTGTTCTTTTATCTCTTCTATGGAAGGATCCAGAATCGTCTCTTTTTCTATCTTCATATGTGTTGTTGTTCCAACAAACACTGTTTTCCCCTGTGACAGCCATTGATCCCTTAGTTTATGGATCCGGGTCGTTTTCCCTCCGGATCCTGCAACCGCAATTACCATATCTCCCTCCTACTCCACTGCCAGCTGATTCAGGGCGTCTGCCGCAAAACGGATTTCTTTTTCCGTTGTATCATATCCGAAACTAAAACGGACCATGCCCTGCTCTTTTGTTTTGTAATGTTCATGGACCAGCGGCGCGCAGTGAGCGCCGGAACGGGTCTGAATGCCAAATCGTTCCGCCAGTTCGTCGCTGACTTCAGATGATGAATAACTTCCAAGATTGCAGGACAGCACAGCGGTACGCTTTGTAAAATCCGAATCATCCCTCATTCCATAAATTCTGATGTCAGGTATGTTTTTGATCAGCTGATAAAAAAGCTTTATATTTTCCTGTTCTTTCATGCGGATCTGGTCCAGACCTTCTGACATAAGATAACGGATTCCGGCCTCCAGCCCGGCAATTCCCGGACCGTTTAAGGTCCCGGCTTCCAAAGCTTCCGGCATTCTTTCCGGGTGTGTCCTGGAAAAAGAATCAAATCCGCTTCCTCCGGTCAGAAGAGGCCGTATTTTTATTCCTTCCCTGACGCATAATCCTCCGACTCCCTGAGGACCAAGGAGTGCTTTGTGCCCGGCAAAGCATAAGACATCGATGTTATCCTTTTCCATGGAAATCGGGAAAATTCCGGCAGTCTGGGCTGTATCTGCCACAAATACGATTCCGTTCTCACGGCACAGTTTTCCAACGTTTTGGATATCAAAAACTTCACCGGTTACATTGGAGCCATGTGCCATAACAACCATCCTTGTATTCTCCCGTATCTCTCTGGCAATGGATTCTGCATCCGGAGATGTAATGGTTAAGGAGATTCCCTCTTTTTCTAATTCATAAAGGGGTCTTAAGACACTGTTATGTTCCATATATGTCGTGATCACATGATCTCCCGGATTCAGGATCCCCTTCAGCGCAATGTTCAGACTGGCCGTAATTCCGCTGGTAAAAGACACCTGCTCCGGACGGCTGCACTGGAAAAACTCCGCAGCTGTCTGTCTGGCCTGAAAAATATTTCTGGATGCCGCAAGGGAGGCCCTGTGTACGCCCCGTCCTGCATTTCCATAGGACATGGCTTTCCATACGGCTTCTTTTACCTGCCGCGGCTTTGCCGGATTGGTTGCTGCATAATCCGCATATAGGCCTTCTTTGATCGTTTCACGTTCTGACTGAAGCGTTAAAATCGCTTCCAGTACGCCGCCTCCGATGCAGCGCGCCTTGTCAGAAATAGTAAAACAATTATTATATTCTTCGATTCTCGGGTCGATATCCGCAATTTTAAACCCTTTAGTCACCGGATATTGATCCCGAATCAGGCCCCTCAAAAGCCCATCGATCGTGGCTGGAATATCTACAGTTCCATGTTCCGTTTCGATACGGGCGATGGTCTGACCTTTTTTTACCGTATCCGTAATATGACAGACATTACGGAGAATTCCCGCTTCCGGAGAGTGGATGACTCTGTCTTTCCCAACGCCTGCGATAACGCCCGGAATTCCGGTATTGGCAATGGCTTTCCCCTCCCGGATCACTCTTCCCAGCCGGTGTCCCCTTTTGGTCTCAATTACTGCGTCAACATCCTTTCCCGCCGTAAAACCGGGACCGAGGCCAATGGTAACCGGCGCCATATCCCGGCGGGTGCCGAGATTTTTCTTCGCCAGAATAGCGTCCACCAGCGCCAGTGGTTTCAGATATTCCAGACACTTTCCCTCCGGATCGATCATCAGCGCAGGATCCCCCTGCTCCATGATTTTTTCTGCTTCCTCATAAGTTGCTGCCAGCCGGCAGGTCATATCTTCGACTTTGGAAATTCCGTCATAAACTGCCTCAGAAAAGGCCACATTTCTCCGGATGGCAGACGGGGCTGCAGTCTCCAGCACAAGAACGCGAAACCCGCTTTTTACCAGTTTATAAATAGTGCCGGTCGCAATATCTCCGCCGCCCCGCACGATCACTAATTCTTTCATCAATTACTCCTTCGGATTCATAGATTTTTCTCTATTGTATCATGATTTCCGAAATGTTTCACAAAAGATTGTCTGGCGGCTTTATAAACTTCTTCCTGAAATTCCTCATACCGTTTCAAAAGATCTTCTCCTTCTGGTGTAAGCTGGGAAAATCCTCCGGATTTTCCGCCGGATACACTCTCCATCAGCGGAAATCCAAGGTCCGCTTCCGCCCTTCTTACGATTTTCCATGCCTTGCTTGCCGCCATCCCCATTTCCTTATAGGCCGCCGAAAGAGAACCTTTCTGCGCCACCAGACGCATCAGCTGGGCAACGCCTTTTCCAAACGCCGGCTCTTCGGAAAAAACCCGCAGCCGGAGATCAAATTTTGCCGGCATATGCTCTCTTTTCATCCTACCATCCCTTTCCAAATCCGCAGTTCGGATAGGTACAGATTTCACATCCAAGGCAGAATCCGCCCTCTCCCAGAGATGCCAGTTCTTCTGCAGTGACCGGGTCGTCTGCTATGATCCGCGGCAGGACCAGGTCAAAAATCGTTCTTTTTGAATACATGACACATCCTGGAAGTCCCATAACCGGAATCCTGTTTTTGCCGTAATACGCCAGCAGGAACATAGCGCCCGGAAGCACCGGCGCCCCGTAGGAAACAATATCCGCGCCAGTATTCTTTATGGCCAGCGGCGTCTGGTCATCCGGATCCACACTCATGCCTCCGGTACATAAGACCATCTGGGCTCCATTGTCCAAGGCTCTGAGAATTGCCCGGGTAACCTGTTTATGGTCATCCGGGAGCACGATATGCTCTGCGATTTCAGCGCCGTATTCTTTTAATTTTTCTTCAATGACCGGTGTAAACGTATCTCTGATCCGTCCAAAATAAACCTCATTTCCCGTAGTGATCACCGCTGCCTTTTTCGGCTGATATGGAAGCAGTGACAGAATCGGGCCTTCTTTCGCAATCTGTTTTACCGGCTCCATCTTCTCTTTCTCGATCACCAAAGGGATGATTCTCGTTCCGGCCAGTTTATCTCCTTTTTTCACCGGTGTATTTCCATGACGGGATGCAATCATCATCTGTCCAAGAGAATTGATCTTTAGCAAACGTTCCTTATCCACTTTAAAAAGGCCGTCATGTTCTGCTGTCAGTTCAACCTTTCCTTCTTTTACTTCAGATCTTGCCATTCCGTCATTTTTACAGGCTCTGCATAGAATCTCAGCCGCGTCATTTTCATGGAGCATATCATCTCCTGCTTCCCATACATAAAGATGGTCTTTTCCAAGAGATAAAAGAACCGGAATATCCTCCTTCGTCACAATGTGTCCTTTTCGAAATCTTGCATCCTTGGTGACCCCGCGGATGATCTGTGTAATATCATGACAGAGTACCGTCCCTGCCGCTTTTCTCGTTTCTATCAGCTTCATTGATTTCACCCTTCTATTGATTGATCGTGAATCCGTAAGATTTAAATACATCCAGAGCTTCGTCTGTCTGAAGGAATTTCACGAATTCATCTGCCATTTCTTTGTTTTTGCTGTTCTTTAAAGACGCCACAGGGTAGATCACCGGTGTTTTTAAAGCATCCTCAGGAGCTTCTGCCACTGCTTTGACGTCATCTGTGCTTGCGGCATCTGTGGCATATACAACACCGCACTCAGCGCTTCCTTTTGCCACCCAGTTTAAGACTTCTGTTACATTGGTTCCAAAACTTGCCTTGCTGTTGACATCATCCCACATATTAAGATTGGTAAACGCTTCTTTGGCGTACTGTCCCGCCGGAACGCTTTCCGGATCTCCCACTGCGATGGTTTCTGCTTTTGCCGCTGTCTCAAATGAAGTGATATCTTCATTGGCATTCTTTGCCGGAACAATGAGAACCAGTTTGTTCTCCAGCAGATCTACAACATCATCTTTGGAAATGTAATCTTCGTCCACCAGGTTATCCATCTGTTCTGTTGCCGCAGACATAAATACATCCGCTTCCATTCCCTGTTCAATCTGAGTCTGGAGTTTTCCGGAACTGTCATAAGTACCCTCGATCTTCACGTTGGAATGTTCCTTCTCAAACATAGGAATCAGTTTTTCTGTATAACATTTCTCCAGACTGGCCGCCGCCGCAATGGATAATGTTACGGATTCTTCACTGGAACTGTCATCTGAGGAACCTCCTCCGCTCTGACATCCGACAGCTCCCAGGGCCATTGCTGCAACCAGAATTCCGGCCGTTATCACATTTCTCAGCTTTCTCATATTTATAACCTTCCTTTCTTCTGCAGGAAATCTGCATATGGCTGAATGCGTCCCTCCCTGATTGTATATTGTTTTTGACAAAGCCGCCGCACTTCCTCTGCATCATGGCTTACCAGAACGGACGGCTTCTGAAAATCTGCAAGCATTTGGGATAATTCCTGCTGCAGTTCTTCTCGCAATTCTTCATCCAGCGCTGACAGCGGTTCATCCAGGAGAATGACCTCTGGTTCATAGGCCATAAGTCTGGCAATGGCCGTTCTCTGTTTTTGTCCGCCGGACAGCTGCCTCGGATATCTTTTTGCCAGTTCCCGAATCTGAAATCTTTCCAGCATTTTTTCCACGCATTCTTTGATCTGCCCCTTCGGCATTTTTTTTGCCTTCAGGCCGCACTGTACATTTTCTTCCACCGTCATATTGGGAAACAAGGCGTACCCTTGAAACAGATAGCCAATCTTCCTCTTCTGGGGCGGCAGATTGATTTTTTTTCCGGAATCAAACAAAGATTTCCCATCTAGGAGAATCCGTCCCTCGTCCGGTGTTTCAATCCCCGCGATGCATTTTAACGTCATACTTTTCCCGCTTCCGGAAGGCCCCATCAGGCCGGTGCATCCATCATGGATTACAAAGTCTGCCTTTAGCGTAAATTCCTTTAAATTTTTCCGAATTCTGATCTCAAGTTCCATACGATCTCTTCTATCCTTCGCTCTGTTTTTTCTTTTCCCAAACAAGATAAATATTCATTCCGACTACCATCACAAAACAGATGGCAACGATCACCATAACATACTGATAGGCTTCATCCATATTTCCCGCAGCTGTCTCGGAATATACCGCCAGCGGAAGGGTCCGGGTCTTTCCCGGAATATTTCCCGCGATCATGGCTGTGGCGCCGAATTCACCCAGACCCCTGGCAAAAGCAAGCACACCGCCGGAAATAATTCCGGGGAGAGCGTTTGGTATCATGATTTTGAAAAAAATGCTCCATTCACTCATTCCCAGTGTCCTGGCCGCAAAAATCAGATCCTGATCGATCTGTTCCAGAGCGCCTCTGGCCGACCGGTACATAAGAGGAAATGATATCACTACTGCGGCAAGCACCGTGGCTCCCCAGGAAAAAGCGATTTTTATTCCGAAAACATCCCGAAAAAAACTTCCCACCGGGCCGTAAGAGCCAAAAATATAGAGCAGAAAGAATCCTGCCACTGTAGGCGGAAGAACCAGCGGCATTGTAAAAATGCCGTCCCACAGGATTTTAGACGCCTCTTTCTTTCGGTAAAAAACGCCCCTGGCCGCCAGCAGTCCCAGTACAAATGTGATCAGGATCGTAACCGCTGCTGTTTTCATTGATATGATAATTGGTGAAAAATCCATAGACTATTTCTCCTTACAGGCCGCTCCGCATTCGGATGCCGTGCCTCTTAAAATCCTGATTCCGTGTTCCAGGCTGTCCATGATAAATGACAAAGATTCCGCAACCGCCTTCTCGCTTCCAGGCAGATTGATGATCAGCGTCCGTCCGCGTATGACAGACACGCCGCGGGAAAGCATGGCCCGTTTGGTGATCTCCATGGATCCGGCACGGATCGCTTCGGCGATGCCGGGAGCCTGCCGGTCTGCTACTGCCAGGGTCGCCTCCGGGGTGCGGTCTCTCATAGAAAATCCGGTGCCTCCGGTGGTCAGAATCAGACTAACCTGGCGGCTGTCACTCAGGCGGATCAATTCTTTTTCGATCTTTTTCTGCTCATCCGGCAGCAGAACCTCTTCTACTACTTCATATCCGTACTCTCTGAGGATTTTAGCAGCTCTCGGACCGCTGGTATCTTTGCGCTCTCCAGCAAATCCCTTATCGCTTAATGTGATGACGGCTGCTGTCAGCGGATCATCTTCCGGCTGAGACGTGACCCGGATCTGATCGCCTACAGTAATTTCCCCTCCGGATAAGACCTCCGCAAAAATTCCTTCCCGAGGCATGATACAATCTCCCACTCTCTGATAAATCTCACAGTGGTGATGGCATTCTTTCCCAATCTGAGTGATCTTAAGCCTGGCTGTGCCGCACTCCAGAATCGTTCCCACAGGGAGCGCCGCCAGATCAATTCCTTCCAGGAGAATATTTTCTCCGAAATCACCCGGTCCGGCCATACCTCCCTTCTGATTAAATTCATCTACTTTATCATGACTCAGCAGGCTGACCTGCCGGTGCCATTTTCCAGCATGCGCATCCCCCTCCAGACCGTACTGTTCTTTTAATACAGCTTTTTTTACATTTTGTTTCACTGTACCCCGCTCTTTGCTGATACAGACTGCTTTTACATAACCTTTCATATTCCTCCTTTTCGTTATTCTCACTTGAGAATAACGCTTCCATGAAACAAAGCGGCTTCTCACCGCTTTGTTTCATAATTATTCTATTATCTGACATTATTATACCAATCTTTTCACAAGAGCACAAGACAAAGAAAAGCATCTTCTGATAAAAGAGTTCATCCCCCGATCCGGTACATCTTTTCATCTGATGGTTTTTCCAGAAAATGATGAGAACGCGGTTTGCAAAAAACCGCTTCCCGGATCTTCTGCGCCATTTCAGTATCCGCGGCCCCCGTCCGAATCAGATCTTTTAAAGACAGCACCGGCGGATAATACAGGCAGGATTTAAGAGATCCGTCTGACAACAGTCTGATCCGGTTGCATTCTCCGCAGAAATTATGATGTAAAGCCTCGATCAATCCCAGATACCCCTGATATCCTTCCATCTGATAATAAACCGCAGGGCCGTTTCCTATCTGGGCGTCCACCTTTTTCACACTCCATCCCTTGTCCCTGATCTCCTTTAAAATCTTTTCTCCCGTCAGTTTTGGTTCTGTGTATCTGCAGGAACCCAGGGGCATCTGCTCAATCAGCCGGACTGGGATCCTGCGTTCTTTCATGATCTGAAAAAACGGCAGCAGATCCTCCATGGTATCTTCCGGCAGAATCACTTTATTGATTTTTATCGGGATGCCTGCTTCCTCTGCGGCGCAGATCCCCTGAAGCACATCAAAAAGACAGTCTTTGCCTGTAATCTGTTCATACTTTTTCTGATCCAGAGAATCAACGCTGACATTGATGCCGTCAATCCCTGTCTGTGCCATCTGTGCCGCAAAGGATTCAAGCAGGACTCCATTGGTCGTTACGGTAACCTGGCCGGTTTTGGGAAGCGCTTTCAATTCTTTCAAAAAATCCATGATGCCCCGGCGAATCAGAGGCTCCCCTCCGGTGATTTTAAACTTCCGGATTCCCAGCTGAAGGAAAATCCGGCAGAGTTTCAGCATCTCATCACAGGTCAGGCAGTCCAAATCCGCTGCATCAACGGGTTCAGGCCGGCAGTAACGGCAGCGCAGATTGCACTGTTCGGTAACCGATATTCGTAAATAGTCAATGTTTCTGTGAAACTGGTCTTCCATCTTATGATCTCCTATTTTATCTCTCTACTGGATTTCCGATCTTGTTACATTCCTGAGCCAGATATACTTCCGGTACCGGATTGTAGTCACTGGAACTTTAATAAGTTCATCACTCATCAAAAGTACATAAACCGCCGGAACACTCCATTTCCAAACGAAAGCCGCAAGGGCTCCCAGCAGAATCGAGCATCCCCACATAGTGGAAACATCCAGGATCAGTCCAAACCTGGTATCTCCTCCCGCCCGGAAAATTCCGACGACCATTGTCGTGTTATAAGCCTGTGCAACGACAAAATACGACATAACAAGGAACATGATTTTTAAATATTCTTTGGCCTGTGCAGTCAGTGACAGAGCCGAAACGGCCAGAGGAGTCGCCGCCAGAATCAGAAGACCTCCGGCAAGTCCCATAACAACGCTCAGAACGATAAATCGTCTGGAACAGGCTTTCGCCAGTTCCATTTTCTGCTCTCCGATGGTTTTCCCCAGATAGATCGCTGTTGCATTGGAAAGTCCGAAGGCGACAACTGTTGCCAGCTGTCTTGCAACCTGAGCCACAGAATTTGCCGCGATGGCCGCGCTTCCAAGATGTCCAAGCACTGCCGTATTGGCGGAAGTTCCGAATCCCCACATAACTTCATTTAATACAACTGGTATAGAATACACCAGAAAATCCCGAATCAGAACTTTCTCTGTATGAAGCAGATAACGGGCTCTGACCCGGATCTCCCGGTTATAAAATCTGGCATACAGAAAAACCAGAAGAAGTTCCAGACATCTCGATATAAGAGTCGCCAGCGCCGCTCCCTGAATTCCCATGGCAGGTAACCCCAGCAGCCCGAAAATAAAAACAGAATTTAATATAATATTGCAGATAAGGGAACACAAATACACGACTGTCGCAATCATGACCCGCTCTACACTCCGCATAGTATAAAGGTAAACCTGCGTAATTCCGATGAGAATATAAGACCAGGCAACAATCCGAAGATATTTGACGCCCTCAGCAATCACCTGGGGATCATTGGTAAAAATCTTCATTAAAAGTCCCGGGACAGTCAGCGCCGCAATCATGAAAACGGCAGTTACCATCAGTGACGCTTTGATCCCCAGAGCAAGAATCTTTTCTATGGTCCTTCGGTCGCCTTTTCCCCAGTACTGGGCTGTCAGCACAGTAGCTCCTGAGGTCAGCCCAAACAGAAACAGGGTCATAATGTACTGGATCTGCCCTGCCAGAGAGGCGCCGGACAGGACTTTCTCTCCAACTCGTCCAAGCATGACTACATCGGTGGCGGTAACTCCTACATTGATCAGATTCTGCAAAGCCATGGGAATGACCAGGGCAAATACAGCTTTGTAAAAAGTTTTCCATTGAATTTTTGATTCTTTTTTCTTTTGTCTTTTTAACATCTTTTTCATTCCTTCTCTTTTTGTACCATTACTATTATATACAAAACCGGCAAAAAGGGAAGAAAAAAAGGAGAGAACCTGAAACACTCTCCTTCTTGACTCTGCTGTAAATCAGAATCCATTCTTTGTGCTATTTTTAATAAAAAATTCAAAGATTTATTTTATTTTGATGCGTGACGCTGTTTCATCTCTGATATTCATCCATAAAATCAATGCAGCCGGAAAAAGAAACAGACCGGTGACCCCGGCAAGTCTGGCTCCTGCAAACATGGAGATCAAAGCCGCCAGAGGGTGCAGTCCGATCTGTTTCCCGACAATCTTCGGTTCCAGAATGTTGCGGATCACAGTAATCACAACATATAATATCAGGATTCCCGCCGCCAGAGAATAGTTCCCCAGAAAACCGCTGACCGCCGCCCATGGGAGAAGGATGCCTCCCGTTCCAACAATCGGAAGAATATCAAATACCGCGATCCCAAAAGAAATCCATCCCGCATAGGGAATCCGGAGCAGCCATAAGCCTGCCCATAATTGCGCAAAAGTCAAAAGCATCAGCAAAGCATAAGATTTCAGATATGCGGCAATGGTATGAAGGCCGTATTTTTTCACTTTACAGCACAAATTCCATCCCTTTTCCGGAAGATTTCTCTTTAAAAACCGTATGATCTGGTCATAATCCGCGGCAATAAAATAAGTAGCAATGATCATGACAACCCACTGAATGACCAGAGCCGGAATTTTCGCCATATATCCCGGCAGACTGCGCATGATGCCGCTGGACGCCTCAGTAAAGCCCTGTCCCAGTTTCTCCAGTATCCGGTCCACAGCTTCACCGATCTGTGCCGCCGCTGCCGGATCTTTGCGAAACGCCATCTGTTCGATCCGGTCTGATACCGCTTCCACGGCCGGCGCCATTTTGTCCTGATAAAATTCAGGAAGTTTTACCAGAAAGTCTCCTGTCATCGGAAGGAATAATTTTACAGCCAGAATTACCGTTCCGATGATCAGTCCGTATCCCGCCGTGACCAGCAGAAGCATCGTATATTTCCTGGAAAGGGGCACCCAGCGGAAAAACTTCTGATGAATCCTGCTTAAAATGCACGCAATCACAGCCGCTGCCGCAAATGGCAGAAACACCGGCAGAAGATATTTTACGGTCAAAAACAAAATCAGCGCGATCGTGCCATAATACGCCATATTCATAAGAAACTGTCTTTTTCTGTCCATAAAATCCGCTCCTTCTTTTTCTTACTATTATGGACAGATTTCATCCTTTTGTATTCTTATCCGCAGATAATTTTAAACAAGAAATCCTTATATAACTTCATTAACCATCTGCAGATGCTTCCTCTCTCCGGACAGCATATAGGTCATTCAGCGGGATTTCCATGTGAACGATTGTCAATTTTCTCATATTTTTGTCAATTTTTGAGACAAGGCCTGTCATTTTTCTGTACTCTCCATGGCAGAAATAAATCACACTTACCATATCGTTTTTCCGAATCTTCTGAAATTCCCGGTCCAGTTCCTCCTGGTAGTCCGGCGCCAGCTCTTTCTTTGGCACGAGGATTTTTTCTTTTCTGCGGAGCGCCTCCGGATATCCTTTTAACGCCGCAAAGGGCATAAACTGTTTTGCCCTGTCCTGACGGCACATTTTCCTATGTTCCACTCTTATGACCTCCAATCTGCCGGTTTCTTTCCAAAGTTGTGGCTCCCTCCTGCAGATCCATTCCCCGGAACAAAGCGTTCTTCCCAAACCGGTTTTTGATCTCCAGTACGGTTTTCTGGATCCGGTATTCTCTCTCCGCTTCTTCCGCATCATAAAACAGATCATACTGGCGGCAGTCTCTGTCAGACACCCGGTTAAATGTCAGGGTGATTCTCCTGACTGGAATATGAGGATTTACAATCTGTTCATACAGACCGGAAACAGCGTCCATGATCTGCCGGGAAGAATCAGTTGCAGTTCTTAAGGAAACAGTTCCGTGGGCTGACCGGTGTTCCAGGCGGTTGCTATATCCCACATGAAGTGTGACAGATTCCGTCAGCAGATTCCCGGCGATCAGCTCCAGACAGAGGGTATCTGCCATTTCCCTTGCGATCATTCTCCCTTCTTTGAAATCATAATCACGGCTTAAGACCTGTCCGCTGGAAACAGAAGATGCCTTCGGCTGATATGTCTTAATATCTTCCATGGTAACTGTTTCCCTGCCCCAGGCATGATCGATCAAAAGTTCTGCATCGATTCCAAACATCCGATACAGCATATCCTCATTCGTGTGGGCAATATCTCTCATTGTGCGAATTCCAATCTTCTCCAGGCGGCTGGAAATCCCGGAGCCAATCCTCCAGAAATCCGTCAGCGGCCGGTGATCCCACAATCTCCTGCAGTAAGTATCCTCATCCAGCATGCCGATCCTGTCCGATGTATGTTTCCCTGTAATGTCCATGGCAATCTTTGCCAGGTAGAGGTTCGAACCAATTCCCGCAGCGGCCGGGATTCCCGTTGTTTTCAGGACATCTTCCATGATCTTTTTGCACAGTTCTTTTGCCGTTGCCTGATACAGGGAAAGATAATCCGTAACATCCATAAAAACCTCATCGATACTGTAAACATGGATATCTTCCCTGGCAATATATCGAAGATAAACAGAATAAATCTCCGCGGAATAATCAATATACAGCTGCATCCGGGGCGGCGCCATAATATAGGAAATACCTCGCGGTATCTCAAAAACCCTGCATCTTCCGGGAACTCCCATGGCCTTCATCGATGGCGATACCGCCAGACAGATGGTCTTATCGGTCCGTTCGGGATCTGCCACCACAAGATTCGTTCTCATGGGATCCAGATTCCTTTCGCGGCATTCCACCGAAGCATAAAAAGATTTCAGATCAATGCAGATATAAGTTCTTGTCTTTCCCATATCATTTTCCCTCCATAAACAGCAAACGTATGTTCTGATTTTATTTTAACAGAACATACGTTTGCTTTCAATGTTATTTTATGGAAGTATTATGGGCTTTGATAAAATCAGATGCTTCCTCCAGCGCATCTTTCGCCTGGTCAATGATTCCAGTCAGGCTGACAAAAGCATGATTCATTCCTCCATACCGAACCGCCTTTACCTGACATCCTGCGTCCTTTGCTTTTTTCGCAAAAGCTTCCACCTGGGGGCGAAGATAATCATATTCCGCGCTGATGATCAGCATATCCGGATAAATCGTATAATCCGGTGTTATAATTGGCGAAACCAATGGATCTTCTTTTGAGGCCTGATCCTGGACATACAGCTTTAAAATCTGGGGCTCAAATCCACGCAGACTCTGTGCGCAGTGGCATTCCATCTCTCTCTCTGTTCCACTGTAATCTTCCAGATTCCATTTCCATCCATGGTCTTCCATTGTAAGATCAACGACCGGATAATAAAGAATCAGTCCTTTGAAAGGCTGACGCCCGGTTTCTTCATATTCCTTCTGTGCACAGGCAATCGCCATATTGCCTCCGGCACTGTCTCCGCCTACATACATTTGTTCCCGGTCAAAAAAATATGTTTCATCTGTCCTGATTTTACGGATTACCCGCAGGCAGTCCTGAATGTTTCCCGGAAACGCTGTCTCCGGCGCCAGACGATAATCAATGTTAATGACCAGTGCCTGTGTCTGACTGCTTAAATACCGGCAGAGATTCTGAAATGCCTGTGCGCATCCTCCTACGAATCCTCCGCCATGTATGTATACGACACACGGTCTTTGCTTTTTCTCTTCCTCTGTCTGCTGATCCGGTTCGGATATCCAGACTGTCACACCTTCTATCTCTTTTTCCAGATCAGAAATTCCTTCACTGATATCCACTGACGGCTGATCCGCATTGTCCCTCATATCGCCAACAGGCTCTCCCATGACATAATATGGATTTCCTGTAGTTTTTGGCGGTCTGCTGTTACGAAATTCTACAAGTTTCTGATCCAGGTACCCGATGCCTTCCGGATCTGGTACCGGCTTATATAAAACAAACGATTCTTTTTTCGTCTGACTCAATGAAATACCCCCTGTCCTTTTTAAAATAAATGTGTTTCTCCTCCTTTGATCCGATGAATTTCTCCATCAACGCAAAGCCATACATCGTTTGAACCAGGATTATAAACACCCTGCATATCCGCAAAATAGATGAGATTTTCTGCGCATTTCATATAATCATAAATTTCAATGTTCGAAGCATACCAGATATCATCCCTGCCTCCGGCTTTCCGGGCAAATTCTTCTATCAGATCCCAGTTTTCATCCCGGTCGAATTCATAGCTGTGTCCCCAGACATAAAACAGCATCAGTCTCTGATCATATTCTGTATGAAGAAATTGATCCAAATGTTCCATCAGCCGGTCATTATGATGACAGGTTGGATTCCATGCGTAAAAATCATCAGGGAGATCAAAACGATGGGTGCTCCTTGTCGTCCTTCCATACACAATTCCGCAGTTTTGCAGAAGGCCGTGCAGCTTTTGACCGTGCACCCCATTCGGATAAGAAAATCCCCGGACCGGATATCCGCTGATTTCCTCCAGGATTCTCCGGTCTGACAGGATTTCTCTGATATTTTCTTCTCCCGGCATTCTTGTCATCGTAGGATGTGTGCTTGTATGTGATGCAATTTCATGGCCGCGGTACAGACTGACCGCTTCCTCTTTTGTAATATAAGGAAGACTGTGTCCTTCTTTTTCTCCCAGATATCCGGAATTCAAATGAAAGGTTCCTTTGATTCCATTTTGATTGAGAATATCAACCAGCCTTCGGTCTGTAATTTTACCGTCATCATAACTAAGGGTTAACACCTTATAATTTCCTTCTGGAAAACAGATATAGATTCGTCTCATGCTGCTGTCTCCTTTTCTATGATTTTTTTCAGGACAGGCACGGCTTCTTCTGATATCACATCCCCCGCAAGAGCATTCAGATGCAGATGATCTCCGATATCATATGCCGCATCCAGACAGGAAGCGTCAAACCGGCTGCGCACACAGGCATCAACATCCAGAAAATACGGCATCTGCCGGATCCAATGGTTTACTTGCTGCCGGACTTCTTCCCGCTGTCCATCTTCTATCTCATTATACCCTAAGAATGGAGAAATCGTTGCAGGAAGTGGAATGCTTCCGTTCTTTTCTGTCATGCAGCACAGTTTTTTTAATCCGCCGATCAGTTCCTCTGCCGTTACAGTTTCACTGATCGGGGATCCGTTCCCTGGATGGACCAGATCATTGACGCCCTCCGCGATCAATACAATGTCCGGATGACAGGATGAAAATACATCTGTTTCGAACCGCCGGATCCCGGCTTTTCCAAAAATCGGATTCAGATTGGAAGAAGAATGATTGTCATAAAGTACGCGGTTCCCTGATATTCCTTCATTGTACAAAAGCCAGCCCGGCATGGATTCCGCAAACCTCCTTTGCAGCGCTCCTGCCCAGTATCCCTGCTGTACGATGGAATCCCCAAACGCTGCCAGGATCACAGGCTTTTCACGACTGGCAACCTCAATGCTTCTGATTCCAAAGACAACATGCGGACTGAAATTTCTTGCTGCTGCGCGGCTGATCTTGGCTGCTTTTACTCTGCCTTTTTTTTCAAAAAACATAACATTTCCTATGTTATCACTGTGGAATCCACAGCATCCGCTGATATGACATTCTCCGGGAAACGTCATTTTGACAGTCACCAGTTCTCCGGCTTTTACCGGCAGGAGAACCGGATCTGTCATGCATTCCTCCCCCGGAGACAGAATCATCCCAGGAGAAGAATGAATGGTCATTGTACGGACAATGTCCGCTTTTTCGTTTGTAAAAGAATTTACAGGTTCTTCCGATACCATCACCTGAAGATTGGAAATCGGCAGCGGCTCCTTCCCATATAAATTGGAAAGCCGGATCCGGATGCTTTCTCCATCGAGGTTGTTTCGAAATGTCATCTGCTGCGTCAAATCTGACGCAGATGCTCCGATTGGAGCATAATCCTGTACATGGCATCTCCAGACAGGATACCATCTTCTTCTGTCCTGCATCGATCCGTTTATACTTTTCTGCATTTATGCCACATCCAATCCTTTTTTCTGTCTTGCTTTTCCAATCAGCAGCGTGGAAACAAAGGCAAGAACAAAGGCAAGCGCCATACAGAAATAATGCTGAGGCCAGAACTGTGCCGGAATGATCGTAAATGCCAGCGGTCCGCTTGGTCCAAGGGATACTGCATAAATCTTAAATATCATAATCAAAATACCTGCTACTCCGGAACTTAAGATAGAACAGATAAATGGATATTTTGCGGCGATGGTCACACCAAACATAGATGGTTCTGTAACTCCCAGAAGGGCTGCGGTTCCGGCAGAAATTGCGATTCCTTTCTGGTTCTTACTCTTCATAAGTCTTGACATTGCAAGAACGGCTCCTGCTTCTGATACACAGGTAATCGTGATAATAGAAAGCATATAACTTTGCTGGGTTGCTGCAACCAGCTGGATATTTAATGCGATAAACGCATGGTGCATTCCTGTGACAACCAGCGGCTCCCACAAAACTCCAAAGAGGAATCCCGCAAGAATCGGTACTTTATCAAAGGCAAATACGATTGCATCGGTAATCCATGTTGCTACCTGATTCATTGCCGGTCCGATGAAAAGGAATGTTAAAAATGATGTTACAAAAATAGCGATCGGAGCAACGAAAATCAGCTGAACAGAATTCGGCAGATGTTTTTTCAGCCATTTTTCCAGGATAACCAGAACCCATGCTGCAACGAGCGCCGGCAGGACAGAATTCTGATAACCAATTTTCAGGATATCAATTCCGAAAATATTCCAGTACTGAGGTTCAATGGCTCCGGAAATTACAGAAGACATCTGAGATCCCGGTATCAGATCCCCATTGATCAGGACAAGTCCAAGAAGAACACCCAGCATAGGGCTTCCGCCAAAACGTTTAACGGCAGACCATGCTACCAGTACAGGAATATATGTAAACGCAGTATTAGCAACCATTGTGATCATGTCCGCCAGTCCGGCAATGGCAGGATACATTACAACAAGAGATTCTTTTCCGAAAATTCCTGCATTAGTTAAAATATTGCTGATTCCAAGAAGCAGACCTGCTCCTACGATAGCCGGAAGAATCGGATAGAACACATCAGAAAACAGCTTCAGGGCTTTCTGCAGCGGATTCATAGCCTTATCTTCCACATCTTTCAATTCGCTGCTGTCAGCTTCTTTGGCGCCGGTCTCCGCTAATACAAGATCATATACCTGATCTACCAGTCCAGGCCCGATAATGACCTGATACTGACCTTTGACAGAGAAACATCCTTTGACCAGGGAATTTTCTTTCAGCGCTTTTTCATTGATCAGAGACTCATCTTTTAAGACAAAACGAAGTCTTGTAACACAATGTGTCAGCAGAGAAATGTTATCTTTTCCACCTACATTTTGAATGATATCTAAAATATCGTTCTGATTGATTTTCATTTTAATCTCCTCCAGAATTGTTTTTTTGTTCGGTACCGTTTACAATTCAAATTATATATGTTTAAACATATTTGTCAACGCCTTTTTGTGTTTTTGTTAAGAAACCACAAAAAATCTCCAC
>ERZ1090878.187-NODE-187-length-35478-cov-9.708325_pt1 | contig 35478 bp, 34 predicted proteins | sample MGYA00478473_ERZ1090878 | MGnify/ENA primary metagenome ERZ1090878 (study PRJEB33644, sample SAMEA5815720) | chicken gut metagenome | biome: Chicken; feature: Gastrointestinal Tract; material: Caecum | place: Ireland | collected 2019-01-01 | study: A study of the... | reverse complement strand
ATACCACAAATCGGTAAACAGGGCAAGCAAACCCGTTTTACGGACAAAAGCCATTCTGCTTTTTCTATAAATTTTACTTGCATTTGGCGCTAAATCCGATTATTCTTTGTAGAGAATTTCAAAACTTTCTTCGGCCCAGATATTTCCATTAAAGTAAAAGTCAGGAGGTACACATGGCATCCATTCTCAACCACACCATGCTGCACGGCGGCGACTACAACCCCGACCAGTGGCTCGACCGGCCCGATATTCTGGCACGCGACATCGAGCTGATGAAGCAGGCGCACATTAACTGCGTCTCCCTGGCGATTTTCGCCTGGGCTGCCCTCGAACCGGAAGAGGGGTCTTACACCTTCGGCTGGCTCGGCGATGTGATCGAAAACCTTTACCAAAACGGCATCTATACCGTTCTGGCCACGCCAAGCGGCGCGCGCCCGGCGTGGATGGCCCAAAAATACCCGGAGGTGCTCCGCGTCGACGAAACGCTCCACCGCGCGCACTTCGGCGAACGCCACAACCACTGCTATACTTCGCCCGTCTACCGCGAAAAGGTATGGGAAATGGACAAGCGGCTGGCACAAGCCTTTGGCAGCCACCCCGGCGTGATCTTGTGGCATCTGTCCAACGAATACGGCGGCGCCTGCTACTGCCCGCTGTGCCAGGCGGAATTCCGCCGCTGGCTGCAAAAAAAATATGGTTCACTCGACGCGCTCAACCACGCCTGGTGGACCAGTTTCTGGAGCCATACGTATACGGACTGGGAACAGATCGAGGCGCCCTCGCCGCGCGGGGAGATGCTCGTGCACGGCCAGGTAATTGACTGGCGCCGCTTTGTCACGGACCGCACGGTGGATTTCTGCGCCTGGGAAAAGGCCGCCGTGCGCGCGGGCGGCAGTGATCTGCCCGTCACCACCAATCTGATGGGCTTTTATGATGGCCTCGACTACACGAAATTCAAAGACGTCCTCGACATCGTTTCCTGGGACAATTACCCCGCCTGGCGTACGGACCCGCGCGGCGATGTCGCCGTGGCCATCCACACGGCCATGACGCACGACCTGATGCGCTGTGTGCAGCGGGCACCCTTCCTGATGATGGAAAATTCGCCCAGTCAGATCAACTGGCGGACCATCAACCGCCTGAAAGCGCCGGGCCAGCACGAATTGGCAGCCATCCAGGCCATCGCACATGGATCGAATTCCGTGCAGTATTTCCAGTGGCGCCAAAGCCGCGGCAGCAGCGAAAAATTTCACGGCGCAGTGGTCGACCATTACGGCGGGCCGGACACACGCGTGTTCCGCGAAGTCACGCGCGTGGGCGAGGTGCTGGAGGATCTCGCCCCGTTGTGCGGAACCTGCCCCGCGCCAAAGGTGGCGATCCTGTTTGACCGGGAAAACGGATGGGCCATTGACGCGGCCAGCGGCCCGCGCAAGCCCATGCATTATGAGGAGACGGCCGAAGCGCATTACCAGGCGTTTTGGCGGCTGGGCATCGGCGTGGACCTTATCAATGAGGAAGTCCCGCTCGATGCCTACCAGCTCGTCGTCGCGCCCATGCTCTACCTGCACCGGGCGGGTATCGCAGAGCGACTGCGCGCCTTTGTCGAGGCGGGCGGCACGCTTGTGGGCACGTATTGGAGCGGACTGGTCGACGAAAACGACCTGTGCTTTTTGGGCCCCACGCCCGGCGAGGGCCTGCACGAGGTTTATGGCCTGCGGTTCCAGGAGATCGATGCGCTGCGCGACAGCGACCGCAACCATATGGAATGGAACGGCAAGCGCTACACCCTGACCGAGCTCTGCGAGCTGGTGGAGCCGCTGATCAGACAGCGGGAAGAGGAAGACAGCATTCTCTACTTTGAGGAAGGCGGCGAGACCGCCGAAATTCTCGCCTGCTATGCGGACGATTTTTACGCCGGCTATCCGGCGTTGACCCGGCACCCCTTTGGCCGGGGCACGGCCTATTACCTGGCTGCCCGCGCGGAGGACGCTTTTTATTATGATTTCTACAAGCTTCTGGCACATACATTGCATTTGCCGCGCGCGCTCGACGCCGATCTTCCGGAGGGCGTGACCGCCACCGTCCGCAACGGCGCGGAAGCCGTGATCTGCGTACAAAATTATAACCCGCAGCCCGCGACGATTCTCCTGCGCACGCCCGTGCGTCTCTGGGGCGCAGAGCCGTCAGAAAGCGGAACGATCGACACGCTGACGCTTCCGGGCTATGGCTACGCCTTTGTGACTGCGTGCCCATAACCGCAGCAAAAATCCCGCCCGCTGCCGGAAACTGTCCGGCGGCGGGCGGGATTTATTCTCTTAGTCGATTGCTTGTATATGCTTTTCGCGGATCACGGACAACGCCGCCTCGTCGGCGAACACCGTCACATCGCGATGCAGCTGCAAAATCGAGGCCGGGATCTGCGGATTGATCGGCCCGAACAGCGCCTGCTCCAGGATCTCCGCCTTGTTTTCGCCATTGGCGACCAGCACAATCTTCTGCGCCTTCATGATCGTCTGGATGCCCATCGTAATGGCGCGGCGCGGCACCTGTTCTTCGCTTTCAAAAAAGCGGGCATTCGCCTTGATCGTCACCTCGTTGAGCTGCACCACATGCGTAATTGTGTCAAAGCGGTCGTGCGGCTCGTTAAAGCCGATGTGGCCGGTGTTGCCAATACCCAAAAGCTGCATGTCCACACCGCCCAGGCTGTCGATCAGCTCCTCATAGCGCAGGCACTCGGCCTCCATATTGTGCGCATTGCCATTGGGCACGTTCGTGTTTTCAATCGGGATATTCACATGATGAAATAGATTCTCATTCATAAAGGACCGGTAGCTCTGCGGATGCGTCACCGGCAGCCCGATGTATTCATCGAGGTTCACCGTATGCACCTTTGAAAAATCGAGGTCCCCTTTTTCATACCAGTTGACCAACTGCTTGTAAACGCCTACGGGTGTGCCGCCGGTTGCCAGGCCCAGCACACAATCCGGCTTGATGATCACCTGCGCGGAAATAAGGTTTGCTGCCTGCCGGCTCATGGTGGCATAGTCAGGCGCACTGATGATTCTCATGAAGAAACCGCCTTTCTGTCTCTTTTCTCACGTTTTTCTTTCAGTATAAACATCCGCGCTCCCTGCTGTCAATATAGATCCGCTTTTGTGTCGATTTTATGCAGTATCGGACAAGGATGCGTACTTTCGGGCCCTTTTCACAAAAGCATCACAAAATTTCAAAAGGTTTTTAGACTGCGTTCAATCTCTGTCCATCTTTTTCCGGTATCTTAAAAACAGTTCCAGATGGAACGCGATTGCGACAAATTTCCGCCTCACGGCCGCGGTACAATAAACCTTGCGACTGCGGCGGCTGCCGTACTTAATTCTTTTACTGCCGAGTTTCGCGGGATGGACGGAATACCGACCCGACGAACGTGGCAGACTAACAACAATCCTCCTGTTTTTCAGGAGTGACTCTTTATAAAAACCTTCGTTCTCTTTTTCTAAAGCGTCCTGCTTTTTTGGCAGGGCGCTTTCTTTTGATCCGGCGCGCCCAGCTGATTTCATAAATCCCCTCCCCGCTGCATAAGAATGAACATCTGAACGCGGACGGAATCTGTCCGCAAGGAGGGCAGAATCAATGAAGGGCATCGTGGAAGAGCGCGCTGTCGAGCTTGGGGAATACATCTGCGCCCACGGCGCCACTGTGCGCGCCGCCGCAAAGCGATTCGGAATCTCCAAAAGCACGGTCCATAAAGACGTCACCCAGCGCCTGCGCCAAATTGACCGGCCGCTTTACCGGCGCGTCAAGCGCGTTTTGGAAATCAATAAAGCCCAACGCCATATTCGCGGCGGCCAGGCCACCAAGGAAAAATATGCCCGGCAGGCAGCCCTCGCCGCCCAGGCGGCGGGCCGGAACAACAAATAAAAAGGCACGGGGTCCAAAGCCGCGATCAAGCAGCCGAATCCCGTGCCTCTTCTTCTGTCACAATCAGGAACAGACGTGCGCCAGCCGCCGCTGGCAGTCGCTCCCCTGCGGGCAGATATTATATACCTTCCGGTCTTTGCCGACCATGGCAATCGGCAGCTTTGGCAGCAGGCTGTGCAGCACATCCACAAAGCCATTCACCGGAACCTCCGCCATACCGGTCACAATGTACACCGCATGGATTTGCCGGGCAAATGCCGCCGCCACATAGGGCGCGCCGTCATCAAAATACACTGTCATATCTGCATTCGCACTGCGAGCTGTCTGGCGCAGATATTCCAATTCCTCGCAGTCCGCGTCAGCGCCCTTGCTGGTGGGCTGCACACACAAAACCTGCAGCTGCGCCCCGCGCTCCTGCGCCAGTTCCTGTCCCGCGCGGATCAACCGGTCACAGTCGCGCTGTCCTGTCACACATACCAGCACCGCTGTCTCGTTCATCCAAAGCGCTCCTTTCCGTCGTACTGTATCTTCCGGTTCTTTTCTAGTATACTGAAAAAAAGCGACAAGACAGCAAACAAAAGGTGTCTAAACTGTGAATATTTCACGAAAGGCGTTTTGGAAGTTTCCGTCAATTTTTTCTTTTTGATGATAGGTGTATCCAGTGGATCCAAATATCAATCCTTTTCTGGATCGATAAAAAAAGAATCCCGCAGAGCCCATGCTCCGCGGGAAATACCCCCAGCCCCTCACTGAAAATAGGAGGTTGGGTCCAGGAATGCGCCGTCTTTCTGGACGGCAAAATGCAGGTGCGAAGCATCCGCAGCCTCGCCCGGCACGGTGCCCACCGTACCGATTTTGTCCCCGGCCTTGACCGTATCGCCCTTTTGGACGGTCTTCTGATCCAGGCCGCAGTACCAGGTGATCAGCCCGCCGGCGTGCGTGATCTGCACAGTCTGCCCCATCACGCCCTGCACCGACACGTCGCTGACCGTGCCGTCGGCTGCCGCCAGGACAGATGCACCTTTTTCCGCAGCAAAATCCACACCCGTGTGTGCGCGCCAATCCTGCATCGTCTTTGAGTACAGGGGCGTCTCGCTGAAAGCCAGCTGCACCGCCGCATCTTTCACGGGCAGCGACATCTTTGTCACTGCTGCGGCGGCCGGTTTTTCAGCTGCGCTGGCGGCCTTTTTCTGGGTGGACGATGCCTGCTGCGAGGATGCAGGCGCGGAAGAAACCGGTGCAGACGAAGCGGGCGCTTCGCTGACGGTGGGCATCAAAACAGGGGTACTCTCCGGCTGGACGCTCTGGATGGTGCTGGCGGCTGTGTCCCGATACTGCGACACGCCGTCATAAGCGGACCAGGCCGCCACACCCACCGCAGCCAGACAGACAGCCAATGCCACAAAAAAGCCTCGCCGCCCCCGGCTGCCGTCCGGCTTTTTGCCGGCAGGCTTCCAATCCTTCAAATTCGGTTCCATATCACTCAATCCTGCCACCTCCGTGCTTAGTATGGGGCAGGATTATCCGAAATATACCAAAAAGAAAAGCAAATGTTGCATTTTTTAAATCCCAGCGCCTGTGAAGCCCGCTTCATAGCGGATCGATCAACTCGACCAGCAGCGCGTTGGAGACCAGAAAGCCCTTTTGCGTCAGCCGCACGCCCTGCGGCGTGACCGCCGTCAAGCCTGCGCGCACATAACGTTTGGCAGCCGCCTCCAATGCGGCCGGGATGCCGTGGCCAAACCGTGCCCAGCAGCCGGCCCTGGTCAGGCCCTCCGTAAGCCGCAGGCGCAGCATGGCGTACTCGGCAAAAGAACCCGTCGGACAGCCCTCGTCCGATTCCGGCAGCAACGGCCCGCCCGACAAAAATTTGCGCAGCGACCGCGGCCAGGAAAACCGTTTCCCCCCATAATAAGAATGCGCGGCCGGCCCAAGCCCCAAATAGGGCTGCTGATCCCAATATTTCAAGTTGTGGCGGCTGGCAAAGCCCGGTCTGCAAAAATTGCTGATCTCATACTGGCCATATCCGGCCTCCTCCAGGGCGCGGCACGCTTCCAGATAGAGGTCTGCCGCCGTGTCGTCATCCGGCAAATCCAGGCTGTCGCGCTCCTGCCAAAAGCGGGTATGCGGCTCAATTTTCAAAAGATAAGCGGAAACATGCACCGCGCCCACGCGGGCACAAAAATCTACGCTGCGGCGCACGGCCGCCGCATCCTGCCCCGGCACCGCAAGCATCAAATCCAGCGAAACATTCTGGATGCCCGCCCGGCGTGCAGCCTCCACCGCGCGGGCAGCGTCCCCAGCCGTATGGCGGCGGCCAAGGGCGCGCAGCACATCCGTGTCCGCACTCTGCAAGCCCAGTGAGACGCGGTTAACCCCGCCCGCGTGCACTTCGCGGAAAAGTTCGTCCAGCTCCCCGCCAGGGTTTCCCTCCACCGTGATTTCCGCTTCCGGCATCACGGACGGCCGCAGCGCTTCCAGGATGCGGCGCAGCCGCGCGCCGCCGAGCAGCGTCGGCGTGCCGCCGCCAAAATAGACCGTATCCATCCGCAGCTCCGAATTTTCCGATTTGTAATCATTGAACTTTTGTATTATACCATCTGTATATTGATCCAGCAGCGTCTCGGTGGCGCGCATGGAATAGAAGTCGCAGTAGGGACATTTTCCGTCGCAAAACGGCACATGAATATAAAGGCCAATGGGCGTCATCATACGCGCCTCCTTTTTCGCTCTTATTATCGCACAACCTTTGCCCCGGCACAAGGCGAGGCGCGCCCATGCATTCGGTGTTTCTGCCGCAGTGCAGGCGCGATGCCAAGCGCGTCCAGTCCGGAAAATGGTCCCGCTTTGTGCGGCTTTTGGCGCGGAATTTCCCGCCCGATTTTACGTGCAGGCCGGTTTTATGCTATAATACGGGGCAGAGAGATTTTTCGGAAAAGGACAGGTGAATGCCTTTGCATATTCCACGGGAGCGCATCCGCAATTTCAGCATCATCGCGCACATCGACCACGGCAAGTCCACGCTGGCCGACCGCATTCTGGAGCAGACAAAGTCCGTGCCCCTGCGCGAGATGGAGAACCAGATTCTCGATGACATGGATCTGGAGCGGGAACGCGGCATCACAATCAAAGCGCATGCGGTGACGCTTGTCTACACCGCGGCCGATGGACTCGATTATGTTTTTAACCTGATCGACACGCCCGGTCACGTGGACTTCAACTATGAGGTCAGCCGGTCGCTGGCCGCGTGCGAGGGCGCGGTGCTGGTGGTGGACGCGAGCCAGGGCATTGAAGCGCAGACGCTCGCCAATACCTACCTCGCAGTGGACGCCGGGCTGGAGGTCGTCCCGGTCATCAACAAAATCGACCTGCCCAGCGCGGACCCGGACCGCGTCAAAAAAGAAATCGAGGATGTGATCGGCATCCCGGCCGAGGACGCGCCGTGCATCAGCGCCAAAACCGGGCAGAATATCCCCGCTGTCATGGAAGCGATCGTCCACCAGATTCCGCCGCCGGGCGGCGACAGCAGCGCGCCTTTGCAGGCGCTGATTTTCGATTCCTATTATGACGCCTATAAGGGCGTTGTCGCGCACGTGCGCGTGATGGAAGGCACGGTACGCATCGGGGATGTCATCCACATGATGGCGACGGGCAGCGATTTTACAGTGGTCGAGTGCGGCTATATGCGCGCGACTTCCTTTGAAAATGCGGGCGTCCTCGAGGCGGGCGAGGTCGGCTACATCACCGCCTCCATCAAGGCCGTCAAGGAAGCCCGCGTCGGCGACACGATCACGCTGCGGGACCGCCCCGCCCAAAAGCCGCTACCCGGCTACCGCGCGGCGCAGCCGATGGTCTTTTGCGGCATCTATCCGGCGGACGGCGCCAAATATCCCGACCTGCGCGACGCACTAGAAAAGCTCCAGCTCAACGACGCGGCACTTTCCTATGAGCCGGAAACGAGCGCGGCGCTTGGATTTGGTTTCCGCTGCGGCTTTCTGGGCCTTTTGCACATGGAGATCATCCAGGAGCGGCTGGAGCGCGAGTATGCGCTGGACCTCGTGACGACAGCGCCGAGCGTGGTCTATGAAATCCGCCTGACCGACGGCACCGAGCTGCACATCGACAACCCGACCAATTATCCGGATCCCAGCCAAATTGCCGAAGCGCGCGAGCCCATCACCAACGCGCATATCTACACGCCCAGCGAATACGTCGGCAATGTCATGGAGCTCTGCCAGGAGCGCCGCGGCGTGTTCAAGGATATGCAGTATATCGATACCGACCGCGTGGATATTCACTATATTCTGCCGCTCAACGAGATTGTCTATGACTTCTTCGACGCGCTCAAAAGCCGCACCCGCGGCTATGCGAGCTTTGACTATGAACTGGCAGGCTACGAAAAGAGCAATCTCGTCAAACTCGATATTATGATTAACGGCGAGATTGTCGACGCGCTTTCCTTTATCATCCATGCGGACAAGGCCTACGGCCGCGCGCGCAAAATGGCCGAAAAACTCAAGGACAAAATCCCGCGCCAGCTGTTCGAGGTGCCGATCCAGGCGTGCATCGGCGGGCGCATCATCGCCCGCGAGACGGTCAAGGCCCTGCGCAAGGACGTGCTCGCCAAGTGCTATGGCGGCGACATCAGCCGCAAGAAAAAGCTGCTTGAAAAGCAGAAAGAGGGTAAAAAACGCATGCGCCAGATCGGCTCCGTCGAAATCCCGCAGGACGCCTTTATGGCGGTGCTCAAGCTGGACGAATAGCGAATTTTTTGGCTGTGCCGTGTGCATCCACAGCGTGCTATTTTTCGTTTCATTGCAGAGAGGCGAGGGGCTTTCCCGCGCCTTTTTTACGATGCTTTCGGAGGAGGAAAAGTCCCTTGATTCTCAGCGTGAGCCGGCGCACGGACATTCCGGCCTGTTATGCCAGCTGGTTTTATAACCGGCTGAAAGCGGGGTATGTGTATGTCCGCAACCCCATGCGCTTCCATCAAATCAGCAAAATTGCCCTCACGCCGGAGGTCATCGACGGGATCGTGTTCTGGACCAAAGACCCCCGCCCCATGCTGAAAAGGCTGGATGCCCTGCGCCGCTATTCCTATTATTTTCAGTGTACGCTGACGCCCTATGGCAGGGACGTGGAGCTCAATCTGCCAGACAAAAGCGGCGTTTTGCTTCCGGCGCTCCAGCAGCTGGCGCAAAAAATCGGCCCGGAGCGCGTCATCTGGCGGTATGACCCCATTTTTCTAACTGCCAAGTACAGCGCCGCCTATCACCTGCATGCCTTTGATGCCATCGCCAGACGGCTTTTCGGCTATACGCATCGATGCGTCATCAGCTTTTTGGATGATTACCGCAACACCCAGGCACGTATGCGGGGGCTTGGCCTTTTGCCGTTAACCGAAGCGCAGATGCGTGCGCTCGCAGAGCAGCTCTCGGAAATCGCCCGCCAAAATCATATGGAAATGGAGTCCTGCGCAGAGGCAATCGACCTGTCCGACTGCGGCATCGCACACGGGCACTGCATCGACCGCACCCTGCTGGAAAAGCTCACGGGCTGCCCTCTGGATTTGCCGAAAGACAAAAACCAGCGTCCGGCCTGCGGATGCGCAGAAAGCATTGACATCGGCCTGTACGACACCTGCCAAAACGGCTGTCTTTACTGCTATGCGACCCACAGCCCGGCGGCTGCGGCCCGCCATGCTGCGGCGCACGACCCGGATTCCCCCTTGCTTTTCGGCACGCTGCTGCCGGGGGATATGGTCCATGAGCGGCCCATAGCTTCCTGCAAAAGCGGCCAGCTGCATTTCTGAGCGCATCGCCCAGGACGGCCGTCTGGTTTCTACTGGATCTGCTTTTATAGGGTATAGCGATTCTGCACTTCCCCGTCCAAATCCTTCCACAAAAATTCCCGTCCCGCGATGACCATATAACCAGGATAACTGCCATTTTTCGGAATGGACACAGAGCCAGGATTCATATAGAGAATGCCCTCCGCCTGCTCGCAGGCCGGAATATGCGTGTGGCCGTGGAGCAGAATATCTCCCGGCTGCATCGGCGGCAGCGCGCCCAGGTGGTATCGATGCCCGTGCGTTGCAAAAATCATGCGGCCTTCCCAAAACAGGATGCAGGAATCCGCCATCACCGGGAATTCCAGCACCATCTGGTCTACCTCTGCCTCACAGTTCCCCCGGACGCAGAGGAGGCGGTCTTTGCGGGCGTTGAGCAGCTGGATGACTTCTTTTGGCGCATACTCCCTGGGTAGTGCATTGCGCGGGCCATGGTACAGCAGGTCGCCGAGCAAAAGCAGCCGGTCCGCCCCTTCCCGGTCGAACGCTTCCAGCATCTTCCTGCAATAATAAGCTGAACCGTGAATATCAGATGCAACCATAAGTTTCATAAATTCTACCCCCGATCATATGGCAGCGGATGGGTTCTCTCTCCTATTTTCCCGCTGCTATTATATTGATTATATACCCGCTTTTCTCCCTCTGCAACGGAAGAACTTTTCCGAGAAATCGGTGGGATGTTGTGTTCGCGTTTGTTATAATAACAGTAGAAAGGCAGGCGATCTGCACGATGAACAAAATTTTATTTATAAACGCATGCGTGCGGCCAAATTCCCGCACGAAGCAGCTGGCCGAATGCGTGCTGAACCGATTGAACGGTTCAATTGAAGAAGTCAATTTGGAACGGGAAAATATCCAACCCCTCAACTGGACGTCGCTGCAGGCGCGGGACGCATTTGTGCAGGCGCAGGATTTCTCTGCACCCATGTTCCGGTATGCCAGGCAGTTTGCCGCTGCGGATGAAATCGTAATCGCTGCACCCTATTGGGACCTGGCCTTCCCGTCAAGCGTCAAAGTTTATTTCGAGTCCGTCACCGTCCTGGGCCTGACCTTCCGCTATACGCCGGAGGGCATCCCGGCCGGCCTGTGCCAGGCCAAACGCATCCTCTATGTGACAACTGCGGGCGGCCCGGTCAACGGACTCGGTATGGGGTATGCATATGTCAAGGCGCTGGCCCAGACCTTTTATGGCATCCCGGAAATTCTGGGTTTCAAAGCGGAAAATCTCGACGTTGTCGGCGCCGACGTTGCGGCAATTTTGGAAAAAGCCAAGCAGGAAATCGCATGCAGCACCTTAGAAGCCCCACCTTTACAGTGAAACCGATGTGTTTCCCCGGTGGAAAAGCCCGTAGTCCAGAGACAGCGTCTCTTCTTCCTCTCTTTGCTCTTACCACATCTCGCTGTCTGCAAGTTCTGCTCCGCCCAGGAGATTTCAAACGCAGCTGTACAGCTTCCCCAAATACACAAATACACAGCATTCCTCTGTCTTCTCCCTGATCTCTGTCCCCAGTTCCGGAAGTTCCTGTATAAAATTTTCAAACGGAAGGCCCTTGCGACCATGATCGAAGCGTAAGCGATCTTGATTGGACGAACCAAAGCCGCAGATTCGGGTAGCAGCCGTAGCTGCCGCCCAAAATCTGCGGCTTTGGTTTCATGATTTTTCTATGTTCTCTTGGCGGCGCGCGGTTGACGCGCTCGGCACTGTTTATTTTTCCATATAAGTGACGACTTTATCGATTTGCTCCGCAAAGGTGCCGTCAAACTTATTTTCAAAAAATGCGCTGCCAATCGTGAAAGCCCAGGGCGCGGCTGCCTTCACCTCATCCAGGCGCTGATAGCTGGAAACACTGCCCGCCAGGCAGACCGGCGCCGGCACTTCCGCGACAAACCGGCGGTTCAGCTCCACCGCGTCGCCGGTATAGCGGTAGCCCAACAGGTCAAAGCCGTCTACGCCTTTCTCCAAAAGCCCCTTTGCTTCTGCGATCATGCCGTCAATCGTGCCTTCCAGGACCGAAGGCCGGCCTGTGATTTTTCCGACAAAGGGCATGTAACGCAGCTGATGTTCCTTGCAGTATTCGTGAACAGACGGGAAATATAAGGTGCCCATCAGGATATCGACACCACATTCAACGCCCATCTCCGCACCGCGCAGGCATTCAGCCTCCGTATAGGCCACGACCTCCAAGAAAGTGGTCTTTCCGCAGGCCTTCATGCGCGCATACAGCTGCTTCATTTGGTCCAAAGGCAGCCCCTCTTCTTTAAAGCCCCAGTATTGCGCTTTGCTGTCCTTGCAAGCCTCAAAAATTTCGGCAGCATCGGCGACTGTGCGGTCGTTGTGCGTGAGCATAACGATCAATTCCGGATGTTTTTTCATTTGTTCTCATGCCTTTCTTTTCAAAATATCCATTTGGACTTACATGTTGGATGTGCAGTGCCAGCTGACCACGGCTTCTGTATCGCCAATATTAAACAATTGATGGCCTGTTTTCGCCGGGATCAGCAAAGCGTCTCCCTTCTCCAACTCATAATACCGGCCATCTTCCGGGAAGTGGCAAAGCACATGGCCTTCGATACAAAAGAAAATTTCGTCTGCATGTTCATGCCCTGTGTCCAGCCCGCCCACAGCGCCGGGCTGCAGATGCGATACGCCAAAGGTCGTCTTGTCCGTCTGAAGATACGTCCGGACAACCTCTTGCCCTTCCAGCGCTACTTCCGCATCCCGCGGCCGTATAATGCGTCCCCGCTTTTCCATGGTGTTCCCTCCTTTAGTCAGCGTAACCGTCCGTGCGCTCCAGCGGGTTAATCCCTGTATACGGCACTGCATTTCCATCGCTGTTCGCGCCCTTGCCCGTGCGCGTGATCGTACAGCCAGTGTACTCCACAATGCCGCCGATGGGCACGAACGGCTTTTTGACCGTCACGGTCACCTGCTCAACCGCATCGCTTGCTTCAAAAATTTCATCAGCGATCCGCTGCGCAACCCGCTGCACCATTTTGTGCTGCTCGGTCGTGACCACTTTCTTTGCCGCATTGTATAAAGTCAAATAGCTGACACCCGTCTCATAGTCATCGTTCTGACACTTGCCCGTCTCGTCAGACACCGCTTCCACATCCACAACAAACTTTGCGCCATATTTATTCTCTTCGGGAAATAAACCGTGCGTTCCCCAGAACTGCATGCCCTTTGCGATCGTCGTACAATTGCCCATTCTAAATCCCGCCTTTTTTATTTCGTCTTTCTTTTAGTCTTTCTGAAACGGCTGTCCCTTCCAAAAATCACGGACGCAGTCTTTAAATTCCTGCCGAATCCGTTTTTCGTCCAGATTGATGGCATGGCCATCTTGTGCGACCAGTTTCCCGTTGACATAGACCGCCTGGATATCCTCCGGTTCTTTGCGCCAGAAAACTTCCTGAACCAAATTGTTTTCTTTCAGATAAATGGAAGCATTTCCGTCCAAAATCTGAAAATCTGCGCTATAGCCCGGCATCAACCTTCCAACATCCGTATAGCCGATGCCGCGCGCGCCGCTCTCGGTGGCAATTGCAAAGGCCTGGGCCGGCTCCAGGGCGTACTTCGTGTAATTTTTGCCCATCTGCATCAAGGCCAGATAGCGCATATTCTCGAAGAAATTGCCCTCGCCATTGTCAGTGCCCAAGCCGACGCAGATGTTGTTTTTGAGCATGTCGCTGACCGGCGCGATACCGGCGTTGCACAGGGCATTGCTGCGCGGCTGCGTGGAAATGCCAACCCCCATGGTGCCCATAATATTGAGTTCCACCGGCTCCATGCAGCTGCACTGATTTGCCCAAGCTTTGCCGCCTTCCCAGAAACCAATCTTCTTATAGAGTTCGGCCGTAGTCATGCCATACCGGTCAAAGCAGCACTTGCACTCATCCGGACCTTCGTTCATATGAATCTGGATATAGGCATCCAGATCCCGCGCCATTCCAGCCGCCTTTTTCAAGAACGGAACCGAACAGGAGAAGGTCGTATGGGTGCAGATCGTACCGCGGATATCCTCATTTTCGCGCTGCCGCATTGTCAGAATAAAGTCGCGGTTTTCCTGCAAATTTTCCTCGCCGTTTTCGGTGCTGATGCGTTCGTTAGATTCCAGGGAGAGAACACCCTTGATGCCCGCCTGCCGGAGGACTTTTTCCTCGGTCAAAAGGCGTTTGCCCGCCTCTGCAAACGGCGCCTCCAAAATATCGTTGATGAGCGTTACGCCTGTCTTTAAATGTTCCAGCGACGCGTATTCCGCTGTGATCCGGATGGTTTCCAGCGTCTGGCGGTTCTCGACCACCGGCCACCAGAACTCTTCGAGCAATGGTTTCAGGCTCAGATTCGGTTCCACAGCCCCGTGGGCGATTGTCTCATACATATGGGTATGCGTACAGGCAAAAGTTGGGCAGACAATCTGGTCGCGGGCATCGATCACGCCCGGCTTTCCGACGAGCTTTGCGTTGGGAACGATCTCTGTGATTTTCCCGTTTTCGATCACTAATCCACAGTCCTTTTTGACTTCCTCGGCAGATTCAATCAGCCAACCCGCCATAATTCCCGTTACTTGATCCATACTGCGCACTCCTCCTTAAAAATAGACGTCACAAAAGCGTTCTGTTTTTTCGGTCCTTCAAAAATAAAACGAAAAATCGATTTTAAGCAATCCAAATCGCATGTTTCGGGCATACGCCAAAGCAAAGGCCACACACCCGGCACCGCGTTGGGTCGACCTGCATCCTGCCTCGTTCATCAAAGGTGCGTGCCCGGTAAGCGCATGCTGTGACACAGCGGTTGCAGTGAACACACTTTTCCGCGTCAAACGCAAAATCGCACGGCTGCTTTTCCGGCAAAAGGCCGCTTCGCAATGTCAGCCGGGATACCGATGCGATATTGGGATACTGATAGCGGTCCATCAATTCGGCGAGATCCGCTGTCAGGCGGCGAAAGACGTCTGGGCCCTGGAGAATGGCGGCCGTGCACACCCCGACCGCCGTTGCGCCTGCCATCAGCATTTCCAGCGCAGCTTCGGCATTTGTGACGCCGCCCAAGCCGATCAGATCTTTCTTCGTATGGGCAGCGATATCGTGCACATACCGCAGCGACAGCGGCAAAATCGGCGCCCCGGTCAGATACCCATAGCCATTTCCACCCAGGAGGGGCTTCCCCGTCGCAATGTCCACGCGGTAGACAGGACCGATGGAATCGATCGCCGTGATCGCGTCTGCGCCAGCCGCATCACACGCCTGGGCCACTTCTTCCGTATCCTTCCAATTGCCATTGACTTTTACGATCACTGGAATCTGAACCGCCTGCTTGACCATGGCCACCAGGTGCACCAGATCGGCTGCCTCTGTGTAGCCGTTCACGAGTTCGATCATATCGGCGCCCGCCTTCTCGGCCACGGACGCCACTTCCAGCGTCTCGTCCAGCCCGCCATATCCGTACACGCTGGCGATTAAGACTTTCACACCCAGGTCTTTCGCCCGTTGAATCTCGTGGTCCCGCCACTGTTGCAGCGGCATATCAGAGCCGCCTTCGTTATTCAATAGGCTTAAAGCACCGTTCGCCACCATGTGACGCGTCGTGTTGACCGCGCCGTGGATGGTAAGGGACTTGGTGACAACCGCGCCGCAGCCGGCTTTCGCACAGGCGGCCAGCGCTTCGGCGTCCCAGCCGCAGGGACCGGAGCCTAGCACGAACGGCGTTTCCAGACGCTTTCCGCAAAGTGTGGTCTGTAAATCGGCCATATGGATTCCTCCTTTGTATCATTTCAGATTTGCAAGGGCCTTTTTCGCAGGGGGCTTTGCCGTCATGGCATCTTCAAATAGGCCATCGCCGCTTCAATCCGCACGACATAGCCCGTGCAACGGCATAGATTTCCATTCAAATACGCTTTCACATCATCATAAGTGGGATTTTTCAGGGTGCGCTTCATCGCATAGACCAGAACGACAAACCCCGGCGCACAATAGCCGCATCCTTCTCCCCCAACATGAACCAGGCAGTCTACAATTTTCTCCGCCTCTTCCCCGAGCCCTTCCACGGTGCGGATCTTATGTCCGTCCGCGCGCACGGTCAGATATTCACAGCTGAGGATCGGCGTATCGTCCAACAGCACGGTACAGGTCCCGCAGGCGCCGTCCCTGCAGCTGATCTTAACCGAAGGACAGCCATGCGCGCGCAGTGTATCGGCAAGGCATTCATCCGGCGGCACATCCCAGATCTCTTTCCTGTCGTTCAATTCCACATGCACTTCCACTTGTCAACACCTCGATTCCACGCCGGGCAAAAACCTGGCACAGTGCCCGCCGGTAATCCGCGGAACCACGATAGTTGCTCCCAAACCGGAATTCCGCTGTAATCTGCGCGGCCAATTCTCGTGCATCCCCCGGATCAACCGGCCCGGCCCGCAGCTTGGCCATTGTCTTTTCCGCCAGCTTCGCCCGTCCGGGGAAGATCCCTCCTGCAATGATCCAGTCCGTCCCCGCCCGACTCATGGCCAGACAGAAAATCGAGTAATCGCTATAAGACCGGCGCATCATCTGCACCAGACCCCTGCGCTTTTCCTTGGGCAGCAGAATCTCCACCAGGATGTCTTTCTCCGGCTTTTTCTCCTGCATATACGCCCACAGAGTCTTGACGCCGCCGTGGTAAAAACGCACGCTGGCGTGCAGGGCCAAAAGCGTGGGGAGAATATCCGAAAAACCGAAGCGGGAAGCAACATGGGCGCCGATGGTAATGGCATTGCGCAGCTGCACGCCGACCAGATGAGCAAGCGGCTGCGATAACATCTCTCCGAAGTTTTGATGAACAATGGAGCTTGTCTCCACCGCACGCAAGGAGGTGTAGGCACCGATCGCCACACAGCCTTCGTCTTCCCGAATATAATCCAATCCGCACGCGTCCAGATCAATGGCCACATTGATGCGCAGATGCGTTCGATTCAAGAATGTGCAGCCGCCGAGCAGGCGGTTCGAGCGGTTTTTGCAAAGGAGCGCGTACGCCTGTTCCAGATTATCCGGTTTTGCATATTCCCGAATTTCCATCCAGGTTTCCCTCCTTTTCCTGTATCGCGCGCCACACCACTTCCGGCGTGATCGGCAGCGTATCAAAGTGGATGCCCAAAGCGTTAAACAGCGCGTCTGCAATCGCCGGTGCCGGCGAACCCGTCGCGATCTCGCCGAGAGATTTTGCGCCAAACGGCCCGGTCGGCTCATAGCTCTCGATAAACGTAACGTCCATTTGCGGCATATCCATCTGACACGGAATCTTATAGCTCTGCAAATCGCGGCTGAGCATCCGGTTGTCGTGTTCCCCATACTGAACCTGCTCAAACATCGCCATGCCAATGCTTTGGGTGATGCCGCCCATGGCCTGCACGCGCGCATTGCTGGGATTGAGCACACGCCCGCAGTCAATTGCGGAAGTCATGTGCAGCAGCCGGTAAAACCCGGTCTCTTTGTCCACCTCCACTTCCACGCAGGTGGCGACGTACGGGCTGGGGGCAAAGCTATCCAGAAATGATCCACTCACGGTCAGCGGATCTCCGCCATCCCAATAGCTGCCCCAACGGTCTGCAAACTCGATTAAATCCATCAGGCGCTCGCCGTTTTCCCGGTAAAAGGTCTCATCCTGAAAGCGCAATGGCGCATCTGGCGGAAGGTTTGCCGTTCTGCGAACGCTTTTCCATAACAGCGCCTTCATCTTTTCGGCCGCAACTTTGGCTGCGCTGCAGCAGCGGTACACATTCGAGGAAGCGTATGTACCGGCATCGAATGGCGTACAAGCAGTATCTGCTGCGATCAGATGCAGGTGCTCGATCGGCACGTCCAATACCTCTGCCACAATCTGCAGCATAACGGTGTTGGAGCCTGTCCCGATGTCCGCATGTCCCGAAAAAATGCAAAAGGAGCCGTCTGCATTCATCGAAATGTTCACATTCCCGCGGTCAACGCGCGGCACGCCGGAAGCGTGGGAAGCAATTCCAATGCCGACGCCGTGCACAATGGTTCCGTCCGGCGGAACACGATTGCGCTTTTCCTGCCAATGAATCTTCTCCATCGCGCAGCGGATGCAGGCGTCCAAGGTCGAGCTTTGCACATACGCCGGATCATCCGGCAGCCAGCCATTCATCACAGGATGAGAATCCCCCACCTGCGCAATATTTTTCAGAAGGACTTCCGGCAAATCCAGATTCAGCTCCGCCGCCAGATGGCGGGCGGCGGCGTTTAGCAAAAAACAATTTTGCGTCGCGCCAAATCCACGGAAGGCGCAGCCCTCCAACGTATTACTAAAAACGGAATACTGCCGAATCCGCATGGCGTCTACGCGTGGAAAAATGGCATAGGAATTGTGAATGCCTGTCTCCAAGACATCCTCGGAAATTTCCGAATAAGCGCCCGCATTCTGAAAGCCGTAGGAATCGAGCGCACGAATGGTTCCGTCCGCATCCGCGCCGACGGTCAAGCTGAGCGCATAGGCGTGCCGCGAACCGATGGTGAGCATCGCTTCTTCCCGGCTAAAGATGAGGACAGCCGGACGTTTTGTCAGATAAGTCACCAACGCGCACCAGCAATAGGGGCTAAAGATATTTTTCCCGCCAAAGCCGCCGCCGACTTGCGATTTGATGACCCGTATTTTGCGCCGGTCAATGCCAAGGCTTCTGGCAACGTCCTCCTGCATGGCATCTGTTGCCTGGGTCGGCGCCAAAATGGTCAGATACCCGCGGTCGTCGTAATAGGAATAGCAGCGGTGCGTCTCCAACTGGGTGTGGATCTGCTGCGGCGTTCTGACCGTCACCCGCGTCACGTGCGCACACTGCGCGAGGGCTTTTTCCACATCGCCGTAAACGTGCTCGCTAAAATACGCCTGATTGTGTTCCGGGCGATACGTTTCCCGCATGCTGGGTGAAACGACGAGTTCATCCAAATGATCGCCGTGCACGATTTTTTCGCTATGTAAGGCCTGTGTAAAATCCATCAGCGGCGGGTGGACTTTCCATTTGATACGCAACAGCTTTCGGATCCGTTCTGCAGCCTTATCCGTTTCAGCCACTACGAGCGCCACCACATCGCCTTCGTATCTGCCGACGCGGTTGAGCACATGGCGCTCATATGGCGTATAGTTCCATCCGAAATTCGTGACAATCGGGGTATCTTCCCACGTGATTAAGCGCACAAAACCGGGAACGCGTTCCGCCGCGCGCGCGTCGATCGATAGAACCTCTGCCGATGGATATGGGCAATGTACGGCTTTGATAATCAGCGCGTCCGGCCGGACCCTGTCCGCCATATACACCGGGCGGCCCAAGCCAAGCGCTTTCCCCTCAATGCGCGGCGTCAATTTTGTGATGTACTTAAATGACTCCATCGCAACCTCCATTGGTAGAGTAAGATAGTCTCTCAAATCTTTTTGCGGACAATCATATGTCGAATGACACGATCAATAAAATATTCTTCAGAATACAGCACGGGGTTGGCATGCAGGTCATAGCCGACCTCTCCCAGATATAACAGTCCATACCCCAATGGGATTTCCAGCGCAGCAGATACCTCTTCCGTAGCAGGCATCGAACGAACTTCCGCCAGGTTTGTCTCCACCGACGTGTTGCAGAATTTTTCCAAAAACGCGAAAATAGATGGTTTAAAATCCGATTGGTGATAATTGGGATTTCGGATCAACCGCGTCGGCACATAGTCAATACAAAATACGCCCGGTTTTCCGTTTGCCTTGATCATGCGGGACACACGCAGCAGTTCTTCCCCCTCCGGGATTTTCATCTGCACCGCAAGCTCGGCTGACGCGGGCACCTTTACGCTGCGCAGCTGGCATGTTTCTGCATGCTTGCCGTTCATCTCCAGCGTGTTCGACAATTCATAGTTCAGGTCCAGCCGTGTGCGGACATGTACGACATCTCGATTGACCAACGTCCCGATGCCGTGCTTGCGTGTCACCCAGCCTTCCCGCTCCAGGCTGGTCAGGCATTCCCGCAAAATATGCCGGCTGACACCGAAGTGTTCCGCCAGCTCTACCTCTGGCGGGAGTGTGTCGCGCCCCGCATATTCCCCGCTTTGGATCTCATACAAGAGCATCCGGGTAATTTTTTCGGATAATTGTTGTGTTTTGGGCATATTGAATTCCTTCCTATCTGTGCATGCATAATAAATAGGTTATACCTACTTTTGAGATTCATCTTATCACATGAAAAATGAATCATCAAGTAGCACACAGGCTTTGCCACATAAAACACAAACTTTATGGATGAATCATCTCTCCACCCTGCAAGCCGCACAAAAGCCGGCGCTCATCCACAGCGCCACGAATCCACGTATTGGCTGTCGCCATGTTCTGCACGCGCACCTCGCCGCAAAGATGCATGCGGCTTAACGCCGTGCGGATAGGTGCATCCTCTGGGCAGCGCACCCACATCGTATGGATGGCGCCATAGAGATAGCAGTCCGATTCCCGTTGCCGCAAGCGGGCAAGGTCATCGCACACAGTCGCCAATGGAATGGAGCTCCACGCATACACAATGGGCAAGTCCAGCTCTGTCAGCACACGGACGGTCTCCAGAAAGGCATGGTAGATAACGGATGCCGCGCCGCCCTCTTTCAAAAGCCACACCGGCCCTTCCGGAAACGTCTCCGGCATCCTGTCTGTCACAACCACTGTGCCGCGCGGCCAGGTGTCGACACAGCCATTTGGCGTCTTTGCCGTTTGCGGCCGTTTGAGCTCCTCCGGTTTATCCAGCCGGAATTCGACGGTTGGCGGCTGCCAGGCATTCAATTTTCTGCAGTCGAAAGAAAGATCCGCGGCCTCCCCACACAGGGCAAAAATCATATCCAGCGCGCCCCGCCAGGCGTACCGCCCCTCTAGATCAATGTCGGTGACCTGATTCATTCGACGTATCCTCCTTCCCCGAGAAACGCTGCCTCTAAAACGCCCAGATGGATGCGCCCCGTTGTATAGGCATGACCCGTAGCTGCATTGAAAAAATTGACCTTACAGGGGGCATCCCATGCGCGCGGCACGTTGGCCCAATTGTTTGCGCACATTTGGAACAGCGACTGAAACGGCGTACCGTAGATGTCTGTATTTTTGCAAAACGGGATATCGGCCAGCATTTGTTGAATGGCTTCGTCCGTGCATCGAACCGTCAAATTGGTTTCCTGACCATAAATCAGGCAGTCATTCACGCGTCCATAGGCCACGCCCTCGTCGTCCACGACAGAGACAAGCGGCGTTGTAGCATTGCCCGCCAAGACCGCATCCATGGAAAACCCGCGGTCATAGACCGTTGGCAGAGACTGCTCGACATTGCGCGCACAGACCTGCACAGCGCCCGTCATGTTCCCGGTGCGCGCCGCCAAAATATAGAGCCGTTCCGGCGACGTGCCGCAGGCATGGGCGATGGCTTCGGCGAGCGTTTCATCCGGCATTTCTTCCGTCTGGACGCCCGCCACCGCCTTTCGCGGATTTGGGTCGCGGTACGAGACTGCCTGTGCAAAGACGTCGGATCCCAAAATCGCGCGCACCGGCCCGGACACGACCTGCTGTCTGCCGTGCCACGGCACCCGCGTCGCCGCCACGTAGGAGGCCATTTCACAGATACCGGGGTCGTCCGTCACGACTTGCAGGCCCGGCACCAGATAGTGCCGCAGGGGCAATAGCGTATAGCGCAAGCTCCCCAGCATCCCCATGCCGAGCTCTGCAAAGTACTTTCCGGCCCGGAACCCGCCTTTGCTGTGGATGCCCATGTCCAAGACGACGGCGCCATTTTCCAGCGGTATCACCTCGATATTGAGCCGCTCCGCCTTTGGCAGGACCTCGCGCTCCAGGACGCGGGCAGATGCTTCATTCACACTCCAGTGCTGCATGTTTTTCCCCCTCCAGTGCCTGCCGGCCGGCGCGCAGCGCTTTGGCGGTCAAAGCCAATTTCTTTCCGAGCAGCTGTGCGTTCTGCATGGCCTGCCGGTCTTCCGCCGCGCCTGCCGCCAAACGATCCTGGCTCCAAACAGACACGCCGGCATAAATACCCAGTCCGCCATTGACCACGGGCATGCCCTGCGTATGGTAAAAGCCCAGAATCGCTTGGATCGCAGTTTCCTGCCCGCCATTTCGCGTACCGCCAACCGCCAGCGCGGCGCCGGGCAGGTACATCCGCAGGAAGGGATTCTGCCGTTGGTTCAAATATTCCGAACGGAATCGAGACAAAAAACTGGAAAGCTGCGGCGTCATGCCCATTTCATAAACCGCTGTGCCGATCAACACCCCGTCGTACGTGAAAAAGCGCTGGTTCCAATCTTCCATATCATCGTGGTACAGCACACATCCGGTGGTTTCCTTTCGGATGCATGCATCGCAGTGAATGCAGGGGGCGATCTTTCGATTTTGCAAATAGAGCATATCCACCTGCACCTGTTCGACCGATTCGGCGCCTTTCCGCGCTTCCTCCATGGCATAAGCAGTGGACGCTTTGCGCGGACTTCCACACACAAAGAGCAATTTCACCATCTGTCTCTTCCTCCCTTCTCAAATCAATCGCCAGCCGATTACAAACGCTGCAAAAATGCCCTCATTTTTTCGGACGCTTCCGCAGCAACCTGTTTTTCATCCAGGCCGCAGGCGAAATCCCCCTTATAATAGGCAAGGCGGCCGTGGACAATCGTCGCTTCCACGTTTTCCTGGCTGGCATTGTACATCAGCGTCGCCATGGTATCGAAATCGGGAGAAGAGCGCAGGTAAGACGGATCAAACAAAAACAGATCCGCCAATTTTCCGACTTCGATGGACCCCAGGTCGGTCCGGTGCGTCGCCTTGGCCGCATTGACGGTCACAAAGTCCAGCATGTTCTGTGCGGACATGGCCACCGAACTGCACGTTTCCGCCTTTTGCAGCAGCAGCCCGAATTTCAGGCTTTCAATCATGTCGGAAGAGTTGTTGCTTGCCGCGCCATCTGTCCCCATTGTGATATTGACGCCCTGCTTCAGCATGGAGGCCATCTTCGGAATGCCGGAGCCGAGATACGCGTTGGAAACCGGGCAATACACGACGTTGACGCCGTGGCGGGCAAATACCGGAATTTCCTCCTCCTGCAGGCGCACACAATGCACGGCGAGCAGCCGGTCCGTCAACACACCCAGGTCTTCCATCGTCTGCACGACCGTTTTGCCGAACCGCTCCTTTGTGAAGTTATTGTCCTCCTCGGTCTCCAAAACATGCATGGTATAGGGGATCCCCGTTGTGTTGGAGTAATCCACCATCGCTTTATAGAGGGCCTCTGTCGTCCCCCACGGCACTGAGGCACCCGCCCAGACGCGCACCAGTGGATGCTGTTCATTGACATACTCCTGAACCAGGGCATCGGTGCGGCGGATGCATTCCTCCGCAGGATGGATAAACGACGGGTGAACGCCCATCTCCAGCCCGGTGTCGTGATAGCAGTCCATGTAAATGCCGCGAATGCCGACTTGTTCCATGGTCTCGATGCTCGCGCGTGGAATCTCTGAATTCTGCTGCAGATAATTAAAATCCCCCATGGTCGTGACGCCGCATTTCAGGCTTTCCATCGCCGCAATTTTGGTTCCCAGCGCATAGAGTTCCGCCGTCATGGGCGGTCCGCAGCGCAAAGGAGCCGCCTGCAGCCACGCCATCAAGTTCTTATCGGCGCCCAATCCTTTCATCAGAGACTGAAACGCATGGACATGCAGATTCTGCATACCGGGGAACAGCGCTTTTCCTGTCCCATCCAGCGTCATTTTTGCGGACCATTGTGTCCTTGGCAGATCGCCAATTGCCACAATCTTACCATCTCGTATTGCCACGTCAGTCTGTGGCAGAACCGACCGAACAGCATCTTGGGTATAGACCGTGCTGTTGCGGATCATGATATCTGCTTCTTGCCTCATTTGTCCTCGCGTCTCCTTTTTAAGAATCGATATCAGGTACGACGGCGCCATACTGGATACACTGCCGTGTAAAAAGAAAGTTTTGCCGGTGCATCCCCACGCTGACGAGCTGACTGTGCGGATGCGACTTCCAAGATTTTGGGAAAGCAGCACCCGGGGAAATCGTGCCCCCTGCGTATACCATCGAATACGTGACAAAATATTCATCTAAATACCCGGCATCCAGCAAAGCGCTGCAATAGGTCGGCGACTCCGCAGAAACCAGCTCCATCCCCATTTGGCGCAGGGCGTACAGCATCAGCTGCATATCGGGTTCTGCCCCGACCCCCGTCATGAGGACCGGTATCTCGGAAAAGCCACCGTGCAAGTCCGGCAAATCGGCTTTGAGAATCTCTTCCTTCGTGGTAAACGGGCCCAAAAGCCGATGGACATGCGGGCTGTGCGACTGAACGAAAGCGCCTCCTTCCGGCGAAGTCGCAATCATCACCTTCAAGCGCTCCGCCGGGTCCACAGAAAATGTGTCGTGTGAAAACGGAATATCGGTGCCATCCAGACTGACAACCACCTGGCACGGCTGGTCCGGCTTTTGCAGGACCTCTTTTCGCTGCGCCATCAGTTCCCGGTCCATACAATGGTTGATATATGCGCTTTCGCGGTTCAGCGTATTGGCGCCGATGAGCAGTCCATCTGCGTAGGCGCGCAGCAGATTCAGACACCAGAAATCACATGCGCCGCCGTCCGGATCTAAAGCATTGCATTTGGCAATCAGCGGACCGACGGGATTATCCTGAAACGCCATTTTTCCATCTGCGCTCAAAACAATCGAAGAAATCAAGTAGGGCCTGTCCGCTCCCGGCTTGGGAAACACGAGCGGTGTCGGATAGTAGTTGACTGAATCCGGGAGCGGTCGTCCGCCTTGTGCGCGGCGCTCGAAATCCTCCAAAAGCGGTGTGTTGCGATAGATCGCAACAATCTTCCGATCTTCGGGGACCGTATTCAGATAGGACAGCCGTACTGTTTTCATCTGTGCTCTGGCTCCTTTCACTCGTTCGATCACGTTTTACGCAGGCGTTGCCGATACGGACGGTTCGCCCTCCCGCTTGCCGGCCATCAGCATGCCCAGCCGCTCATAGGTAGCCTCTGACCGGTCCATCTCACCCAAAATTTGTCCTTCATAGATGACGCCGATGCGGTCGGCCAGTGCCAGAATCTCATCGAGTTCCGTCGAAACCAGGACCACCGCACAGCCGCGGTCGCGCGCCGCCATGATTTGTTCATGGATAAACTGAGTCGCGCCGATATCGACGCCGCGCGTCGGATGGACCGCAAACAGGAGCTTGGGTTCCTTGTTGAGTTCCCGCGCAACGACGACCTTCTGCTGATTGCCGCCCGACAAAGAATACATATCGTTTTCTGCATTTGGCGTCTTAATTCCATAATGTTCAATCAAGTATTTCGATTGCTCAGCCACTTTTTTCCAATCCAAAAAGACGCCGTGTGTGAATTGATCCTGGTAAAAGGTGTCCAATACCAGATTTTTGCGAATGGACATCTGCATGACCACGCCCATGCCTTGCCGGTCTTCCGGAATGTGCGCGACGTTCTGGTTTAAAATCTCGCGGGAAGATGCCTTTGAGACATCCTTGCCGGCAATCCGCACGGTTCCTGTCTTTTTGCAAAGGCCCACGATGCCGCGGATCAATTCACTCTGTCCGTTGCCGTCCACGCCCGCAATGCCATAGATCTCTCCGGCGCGCACCTGCATGCTCAAGTCGCGGACTGTCTCCACCCCTTGTTTGTTCTTGGCATGCATGTGTTGAACTTCCAACAGGACTTCGCCCGGCTTTTGCGGGCGTTCATTGACCGTCATATGTAATTCTTTGCCGACCATCAGATTCGCCAAATGCTGCGCATCTGTCTGGCTGGTCTGGACGGTGCCAACGACTTTGCCCAGGTGTAGAATCGTAATAATGGAACTGATCTCCATGACTTCTTTGAGCTTATGGCTGATGAAAATGACGCCCTTCTCTTCTGCAACCAAATTTTGAATGGCGTGAAACAGCTCCCGCACCTCCTGCGGCGTCAGGACGGCTGTCGGCTCATCCAAGACGAGCAGATCGCAGTGCTTATACAGGGCTTTGATGATTTCCACACGCTGCTGCTGGCCAACTGTCAGCGTCCCAACCTTTGCGTAAGGATCGACCTGCAGCCCGTATTTTTGGGAAATCTCCATGATATGTGCGGCAACCTGTTTTTGATTGATAAAGGCCTTTTTCTCATCCAAACTTAAGATAACGTTCTCGACGACCGTCAAAGTCGGAATCAGCATAAAATGCTGGTGTACCATTCCAATGCCGTTGGCAATCGCCGTTTTCGGTGAATCCAATGTAGTCTCTTTCCCGTTAATGAGAATCTTTCCTGCGTCGGGCTTTGCAAGCCCATACAGAATGTTCATCAACGTACTTTTGCCCGCCCCATTTTCGCCCAGCAGCGCATGAACTTCTCCGCGCCGAAAGCCGACCGACACCTGGTCACATGCAACCGTACCGGGGTAAACCTTGGTGATGCCTTGTAACTCGACAAATTGCATCGTTTTTCTGCCTCCTTGCGCTTCTACTGCCTCCATCTTTCTTTCAAAAAGAGACGCTTTTAGGATTGCGATTGAGCTTGCGATTGCACCAGTGTCTTCAAATCAACGCCATCGTGCGATTTCTGCCACAGATCTTTGAGGGTCGCCTTCTGTTCATCCGTCAGAACATCCGCGTATTTCCCGGAATAGTCGGACAAGGTGATGACACCGTCTGGCGCGCCCATATTTACAAAGCCAGACGGCAGCTGACCCTGAATGGCGCGGTCAACCGCAAGCTCGATTCCAAGCTTCGCGTCCTGCAGAACACTGACAAAGCACGACTGGCCTTCCGTTGTCTGATCGGACACTGCGCCGACATTCATCAGGCCCAGTGCGTCGCATTCCTGCACGGCGCCGACTCCGCAGGCATCTGCATTCTGCGTCACAATGTCTACGCCTTGCTGCTTGAGCGCGTCGACTGCCTGCTTTGCTTTGAGCGCATCGTCATAAGAGCCCGTATAGACCGGGATGGTCTCACAGCTTGCGTCAATGTACTTCGCGCCGTCTGCGACGCCCTGTGCCCATGTAACAATGGAATCAATCTTGTTGGAGCCAACTACGCCGATTTTCTTTGTTTTGGTTGCCATTGCGCAGGCTGCGCCGTCCAAGAAGCCCAGCTGATACGTGGCAAAATCGATGCCGGTCAGGTTCGGGTCCTGTCCGGACTGCGCGCTGGTGCAGATGAAGCGGATATCGGGATATTCCTGCGCCATTTGTTTTGCTGTATCCAAAAATTCTGCGCCGTGCGAGACGATGATCGTGTAGCCAGCATCCGCATAGCCGCGCATCGTGCTCTCATAGTCGGTCGACGCGATAGACTCGGAATAATTGACCGTACAACCCGGATATTTTTCTTTGATCGTATCCACGGCCTCTGCCGCCAATTGGCTCCATCCGCCGTCTTTCGCACTTCCAGTCAGCATCAGGCCGATCTTTACTTTGCTGTAGTCGGTCACAGCCGTGCCTGCTGTGGAAGCCGCCGAAGCCGCCGCGCTCCCTGTGCCGCCAGAAGACGTGTTACTCTGGTCATTGCCGCAGCCGCTAAAAACGCCTACAGCCATACCCACGGACAGAAGCAACGCAATTCCCTTTTTCATGTGTTTCATCGAATTTTCCTCCTTGTTTTATAGGATTCTCGTGAATGGATTTATGAAAAGATTCCAAAGGAACCTTAACGGCTCTTGGTATATGGAACACCCAACGCTGCGGGATCCTTGACATTCCGCGAGAAAATGCACAGCGCGAGAACGGTCAACACATACGGCAGCATCAGTGCAAACTCATACGGGAAGGCGCCCCCGCTTGCCTGCAGCCTGTAAGAAAGGGTTTCGCCGACGCCGAACACCAGCACGCCGCCCAGCGTACCCAGCGGCGTGTATCTTCCGAAAGTCACTGCCGCCAGGGCAATGAATCCGCGGCCCCCGGTCATATTTTCAGTGAACTGATTCAGGATGCCGGTGGACATGAACGCACCTCCAAAGCCGACCAGCATGGCCCCCACAACGCACGCGCCGTACCGCAGCTTCTTGACGCCGATGCCCACGCTCTCTGCTACCTTTGGATTTTCTCCAACGGAACGCAGCTGTATGCCGATTTTCATTTTATAGAAGACCACCGCGATCACCGCCACCAGACCAAAGGCGACGAAAGTCGGGATCGGCAGGCTCAGCACATCTCCAAAGGTCGCGCCTGCGTCCATCCCATCAAAGAAGGCGCGATTTAAAGTGGTTGTCAATCCAGCGCCAACCAGGTTGAAGGCGACGCCCAGCACCACCTGATTAATCCGATATTCCAAGGCTAACGCCGCAAACAGCAGTCCAAAAAGTCCCGCTGCAACAGCCGCCACCAAGCCTCCCAGCCATGCATTTCCAAATGCATGCGTTGCCACAACACCTGTCAAACAGCCGATCACCATCATGCCCTCGGCGCCCATATTGACGATGCCGGCGACTTCCATCACCAGAACGCCCAGGGACACAAACAGCAAAGGCGTCGAATATCGGATCATCGATAAAATAAACGATAAAATCATCTCAGGCATGCGCTAGCGCCCCTTTCCTCTGCTTTTTCGAGACACGCTGTAGGATTCTTCCCAATATATTGACAAGCACGCAAACAATCACCAGTGCGCGAATCAAATCGACAACCGAAGACGGAACGCCAGTAAACATCTGAATCGCATTGCCGCCGCTCTTCATCGCGCCCAATAGAACGCCCGCCAGCAGCATGCCAAACGGATTGCTGTATCCCAGCAGTGCAACCGCAACTCCATCGAAACCGAAGTTGCTGGCCATCCCCTTGAGCAGGCGGTGCTGGACGCCCAGCACCTCGATTGCCCCAGCTAGCCCTGCAAAGCCGCCGGATACAAACATGGCCATTAACGTGTTTTTCTTCACCGAAATTCCCGCATACGCAGCAGCCAATTGGTTTGCCCCCACGATCTGCATACCGAATCCCGCCGTCGTCTTCCAAAGATAAACCGCAAAGAAAACGAGGCAGAGGATCATGAGCAAAAATCCGAAATTCACTTTAAGGCTGGGGAGCAGATTCCCCATCCAATAACGTTGTGCAAAAATAACCGTCTGTGCCGCGTCGCTGTTTGGATCTTGGATCGGACCGGAAACCGCCCACTGCACAAGATACTGGGCGACGTAGTTGAGCATCACTGTTGTGATGACTTCATTCGCACCAAAACGAACCTTGAGCACGCCGACAATCAATCCCCAAATTGCGCCGCCGAGGAAGCCTGCCAGCAGTGCCACGCTCATCACCAAAACACCCGGCCCGGGCATATAAAGGACGACCAGCGTCGCGCTCAGGGCGCCCATATAAATCTGTCCCTCTGCGCCGATATTGATAAGCCCACATCGATAAGCGAAAGCATAACTCAGGCCCGAAAGCGTCAGTGTCGTGGTCTTGGCCAATGTATTGCCGACACTCGTGACAGATCCAAACGCGCCGGAAAACATCGTCCGGAATGTCGTGAGTGGTTCCTGGCCAATGATCAGAATGACGACAGAGCCAATGAGAAATGCCAATAGAATAGAAACGATCGGCTCAAAGACTTTGCTCGCTTTTACCATATACGTATGTACCCCTTTCGTAGCCGCTGCTGTTTTCAAGGCTCGGAAATTGGTTGATCCTATTTGTGAATATCATACCCGCATTGTTTTTGCCTGTCAATGCATTTTTTTAAAAAAATCTTGCAAAAGCCACATTTTGGCATTGTTAAAATTTTGTAAGTGTGAAAATAGTTGGGGACGCTATTTCCGGTTTTTTATTATTCCAACATAAACCCCAGGCAAAACTTTATTTATTATTTTATTTGGGCCTAAAATCTTTCAAATATAAAGCCGCTTTCAGATTTTTCCGATTTCAATTAACCCCTATCTTTATTTTAAAAACAGCAAATTTTTGTTCATTTTGACAGGCATTCGTATCCTGGATTTGTTAAGCAGGCATATAAAATAAACTTTTTACGTTTGTGCTTTGTATAATATTTCCTGTATCAACTGAAAATGAAGTGTGTTTTGAGCAATCCATTCTCAATAAGAAGCTCGATTGCAAGAAATGGTGCAGTGAATTGCGCAAAATAGCTGGCAAAAAGGGCGGAAACATTTCCAACGGCCATTTTTGCGCAAGAAAACAAAAAATGCCCCAGCAAAAGGCCGGAGCTGTGACAAAAGCATTGCGGGCATTAATCTGAAAGAACTTGCAACTCTTTTTTCATAAAATTCTTGACACTACCGAGATCAGCATGATACCATGTAGTTGTTATACTATAGGTTGTACCAATAAACCAATATCACAAACATTATATTAAGAAAGGGTCTGCGAAAATGGGACCACAAATCTTGGGAATTGACATTGGCACCACCTCGCTGAAAACCGCGGTATACGACCATAGCGGTCAAAAGCTCGCCTCGGCGGTCGTCGAGTATACGCTGCTAACCCCTCAGAATGGGTTTGTCGAGGCGCCCTGTTCAATTTATCTCGAGTCGATACAGGCATGCCTGCAGCAGATGGCATCTTCCGGCAAGATTCAGCTGGAATCGATCGGGGTCATCGGATTTTCTGTTCAGGGGGAAACCCTCGTCCTCCTGGACGAACACGGCGAACCGCTGCGAAATGCGATTGTATGGATGGATAACCGCGCATCCAAAGAAGCCCAGCAGCTGCGGGAGCGGTTTGGCGATGCGCAATGCTATCGGGTGACTGGCCAAGTGAGCTTTGAAGGCTGTTGGCCGGCGGCAAAGCTTCTGTGGATCCGCACACATGAGCCCGCGACTTTCGCGAAAATCCGGCACGTATTGCTGCTGGAGGACTACATTCTCTATCAATTGACAGGCCGTTTCGTTTCAGAAGGGTCTCTATTGACCTCCACGGAATACTGGGATCTCCAGACTCGGGACTACTGGCCGGAAATGCTCGCTTTTCTCGGCATCGACCGGGCAGTTCTGCCAGTGATTTTGGAGTCAGGAGAGTTGGTCGGCACCCTATTGCCCAGCGTCGCACGCCAACTCAACCTGTCGCCGCAGACGCAGGTTGCCACCGGCTGCCTGGATCAAGCGGCCGGCGCAATCGGCGTCGGCAACATCTATCCCGGCATTTTTTCTGAAAATATTGGTGCGGCTCTGGCGATCTGTATTCCGACTGCCTCCTGCACGTATGACCCGCACCGGCAAATGCCTGTCCATTATTTTGCGCTTCCTGGGACGTATATGATGCATACGTTCACGACCGGCGGCATGTGTCTGCGTTGGTTCCGGGATGCGTTCTGCCAGATTGAACGGGACACTCAGGCGCTGACGGGCCTCGACGCCTATGCCCTGATGGATCAGGAGGCGGCAAGCGTGCCCGCCGGTTCAGAGGGACTTTTGACGCTGCCGCACCTGCAGGGATCGATGGCGCCGGATATGAACCTGGACGCCAAAGGGGTATTTTTCGGTGCAACGCTGCGCCATCGCAAAGCCCACTTCATCCGCAGCATTATGGAGAGTTTGGGTTATTTGATTCGCCGTAACCTGGAGGCCAGCGCGGCGATGGGGCTGGAGGTTCAGCAGATCCGGACAATGGGCGGCGGTTCCAAATCGGATATCTGGAACCAAATCAAAGCGGATATCACCGGCAGGCCGCTCCATGTGACCTATTCCGCGCAGGATACGGCCTGTCTGGGGGCCGCGATCCTAGCCGGAAAGGCGGCCGGGGTTTTCCCGAGTGTCTCCTCTGCGGTCGACGCGATGGTCCATATCCGAAAGACGTATCAGCCTGACCCCACATATCGCGCAGTCTACGAGACGCAGTATCAGAAGTTCAAGCATCTTTTCGAGGCCTTGACGCCGCTGTTTGCAGAAGACGCCCGCCACCCCTGCTGACCAGATTCCTTGACCGCGCAAAACGTGCTATAATTGCTATAATAAAGGAAAGAGGTGCCCTCCTGAAACCGTCTAGAAACCCACCCATCCGGCAGGAAACGCTGTCAATGCAATACCGCTGGCGATCCGGACGGCCGGGGCACCTCGGCGGAAAGGAGCGGCTGAATCGCGATGCAGCATACCAGAACGCCTGTATACAGGTTGACCACGGACTGTGTCTGGAATTCTTTCCGAACTAGCGGCAAGCGGCACCTGCTCCTGACCGGCAGCCGGAACAGCGGAAAGACCACGCTGCTTTTAAGCCTTTTCCCTTCTCCCCTTCCCGGCATCACCACGTGGGCCGAACCCGGAAAAGCGGTCTATTTAAAGGAAAACCAGACCGGAGAAACCGCGCAGGTGGGGCGTTTCGAGGAAGCCCTGCCCGGTACGGAAAATCGAATGCAGCCGCTGCCGCAGGGTTTCCTGACGCTTGGCATTGCCGCGCTGAAGCGGTGCGCCGAAGGGCACAGTGAATGGGTCTCCATCGACGAAATCGGTTATCTGGAATCCGGCTGCCCAGCATACTGCGACGCGATCCGCTCACTGATGGAGCACAAGCGTCTGATTGCGGCCGTGCGCAAAGAAAATCTCCCTTTCTTGTCAGAGCTGCGCAGCCGTGCGGATGTGTTCCAGGTTGATTTGGACGCGCCCTTTGGCACCATGGGCTGTGTCATCATGGCCTCGGGACTTGGCCAGCGGTTTGGCGGCAATAAGCTGATGGCAAATTTCAAGGGGAAGCCCCTGCTCCAGTGGATTCTGGACGCCACGGAAGGGATCTTTGCCCGGCGCGTGGTCGTCACGCGGCACCAAGCGGTCGAAGCGCTGTGCCAAAGGCAGGAAATTCCCGTGATCTGCCACAGGCTTCCGTATCGCAGCGACACCGTGCGTTTGGGGCTGCAGGCGATTATGCAAGATGTGGACGGCTGCCTGTTCTGTCTCGGGGATCAGCCGCTGCTGCGCCGGGATACCGTGGCTTCCCTGGCATTGAGCGCGGCCCAGGAACCGGATGCCATCTGGCGCGCCGCCTGGGAAAGCACCGCCGGTTCGCCTGTGCTGTTCCCCAAATGGGCCTTTCCGGAGCTGCTTGCCCTTCCGAAAGGCGCGGGCGGCGGTTTTGTGGTCAAAAAACACCCCGAACGGGTGCGTTTTCTCCCCGTGCAGAGTTCCGGGGAACTGCTGGATGTAGACCGTCCGGCGGATTTAGAGAGGCTGCAAAGGCAATAAAAAATAGGCGCGGCCGTGTGATCGGGAATCTCCCATCACACGGCCGCGCCATTTATTTGCGGGCCAAACGGATGTATTTATGTAGGCTTATGCTGTCGGGAGGTCAATCCAATCCGGATCCACCCAGTAGCCCCACGTTTCATTCCAACGGCGGTACTGCACAACGCCGTAATACAAACGATATTTTGTCACAATGACGTCAATTCTGGCTGTCCCGGCCTGCGTCTGACTCGCGTCGGAACTGGCAGGGGCAGGATCAGCCGCATAAGCCGGCAGCGCGAAGCTGGCCATCAAGCAGGCGCAGACGCAAATGCACGCGAATACTTTTTTGAACTTTTTCATGATTTGATTTCGAACCCTCCTTGAATAAACCCATCAACAATCTGTTCAGGAATTTCTTGGATTTTCTTTCCGTTCATGACTATATAATATTTGCCATCCGCGTCCCGCACAATATAGGCATTGTCGGGTGTTATTTGCTCTGCATTTGAATTTGGCGCAATATCACTAGCTGCCGGCTCATACGCAGGCTGCACCACAAACGCAAACGACAGCACCAGGAGCGCCGCGAACAGGCCGGTCGTCACGGCCGCCACCACCCGGTTTCGTCGTTTGTTCTCCCGGTATTCCAGCACCAGATCAAAGCGCTGTCGCAACTTCTGCCGCGTCGACGTGAAGAAATCCGACGCCAGGGACATCGGGTTTTGCTTCTTCTGCTCACATGCGCATTGCAGTGTCCGGATCATCGTTTCCAGATAGGCCTTTCTTTCCGGGATTGCCCAGTCTTTTGTAACCGACAAATCGCAGCGGATTTCCAGGCTCTGGTTCAGGTTTCGGTCCAGCAGGTAGACAAAAGGATTCCACCACATCAAATAGCAGGTGAGCTTGACCAGTAACTTGATCCATTGGTGCCGCTTCCGCCAGTGCGTCAGCTCGTGATCGAGCACGCAGGCGATCTCTTTTTCCGTATACTGAAAATCCGGAAACAAAATGGTCGGACGCAAAAGCCCGGTAATGGCTGGCGATTTCAACCCGACATACCGCACGATCCGCAGCCTTTTGACATGATACGCCGCTGCCTTTTCAACAGCAATCTGATAAAGGGGCCCCTCGTCTTCTTCCAGCATCTGCGCCAGCTGGAAAGCACTGCGCCCATACCGCACCAAGAACCGGACAATCAAAAATACGCTTCCCGCCGCCCAGATTCCCAGGAACAGGTAAATCGGCGCGATGCCCAAGACCGGCGTTTGCCAGCGCAAGAGGAAACTGTCAATTTTCAGATACCATTCATCTGTCTCGCTAATCACCTGCGTGAAGCCCGGAAAATCCACCGGCAAAAAGGCACGTAATAAAAAGCCGCCGAACAAAATCAGTGCCGGCAGAATGCCAAAGCTCGCGATCATCTTTGTGTTTCTGCGAAAGCAAAAAAACAAAATGCAAAACAAACTGCTCCACAGGAATGCCATGGTCAGCGCCCAAATGGTCAGCTCCATCAGCACTCCCCCTCGTCGTGCGGCTGCTCTTTCTCCTCAACCGCCTTCAGGCGAGCCTTCAATTCTTCCAGGATTTCTTCATTATCGCTTTCCGGCATCAGCGTCGAAACCAGGGCCGGAATGAATTTCGGCGTGTAAGAAGGCATGGATTTGACCTGCATCGCCGCATATTCCACTTCGGAAATCGCCGGTGCAAAGGTGCGCGCATATTTTTTGGTGTTGAGGACAAAGCCCACTACCTTGACAGCGCCCTTCTCCAGCAGGGAGTTCATCAGCACATGAAACGAGCTGGCCCGCCACGTGCGGTCTTCCGACAACGCAATCACTTCTGCGCGCGAGAGCGGCCGTCCAGCCTTCCACATAACCTCCATAATTTCCCATTCGTTTTTTGTCAGACTAAAATAATGTTGCGCCATTTCAACACCTCCTTTATTGCATCATTTGAAATTCAACCATAGTATATCCGATTGCTAACTTATTATACTACATTTTTCGCAAGATTTCCAGTGTTTTTTAACTTAACTTTCACCCAAAATCAAAAAAGGCAGACTGACTTCATTTTGGGCGGTGCATCAGCATTTTGCTGCGGCTCTTGTTTTCTGCATTGAAAGGCGGCGGCTACAGGCGAATGGATACTCTGCACATAGCAATATAGATTTATTGTGCGGATTGCCCCTTGCGGATCCGGCGCATTTTTGCTATTCCTAATAATAAGAATTGTATCAGAACGGAGGCGGTCTGCCGAAACGCCGAAGCGTTTTTGCGGCCGCACGCAAAAATAGAAAGGAAGTTTTGAAAGATGGGCTTTAAAGAAATCAACCCCTCCCCGCGGATGCTGATGGCGCCGGGCCCGGTCGAGGCAGACCCCCGCGTGCTGCGCGCGATGAGCGCCCACATCATCGGACAGTTTGACCCGGAGTTTACGGAACTGATGAATGAGACAATGGAAATGGCGCGTCAGGTCTTCCAGACAAAAAACCACCAGACGTATGTCTGTCTCTTATACACATCTCCGAGCCCACGAGACACTGAGCGAGGGCGTAT
>ERZ1090878.186-NODE-186-length-35559-cov-10.301741_pt1 | contig 35559 bp, 32 predicted proteins | sample MGYA00478473_ERZ1090878 | MGnify/ENA primary metagenome ERZ1090878 (study PRJEB33644, sample SAMEA5815720) | chicken gut metagenome | biome: Chicken; feature: Gastrointestinal Tract; material: Caecum | place: Ireland | collected 2019-01-01 | study: A study of the... | reverse complement strand
TCTGTTTTGCTTAAAATTTTCTTACATCACCTACTTGACTTCATACCATTGGACTCTCTATTTCAGCTAAGACAGGGTGAAACGGCGTTCTGTTTTGAGAAGGTTTTCCCAGCGCCCTGCGGGCAGTGCAGCAGCGGGGCATCCGGGAGGTAGGGGTTCATTGCTTTAACAGCCCCGACCACGACAACACCCTCACGAATGTGGCGGCCCACAAGGGCGTCTGCCTGGCCCCCGGATTCCTCAACAACCACTCCGGTCAGTTCGCCTGGATCCCTTTTGACTGTAAGGAGAAGTTCGACTGTGTTCTCTGTACCCACAGTGCGGATGAACGAAAAGAGGTTCTGGACTTTGTGAAGCTGTTGCAGGAGATTTATTCTCAAATCGAAAATGAGAACTTGTTATAAATAATGAAAGGGTCCGTTGCAAAATAGGCCCCAAAAAGACAGGCTGGACAGCCCGAAAAGGATTGCCCAGCCTGCCTTTTTGCTTTCCTTTTCAAAAAGCATGGAAACAACCCGACGTTACCAGGGATACTTCCCCTTTTTGGCATAAGGAAGAAGTTTCCCATCGAATTGTATGATCACACGGTGATTGCCATCGGCATCTTCCGTTACATTGACGTCCAAGCCAAAATCAATGGCGCTCATAATCGCGTTTCCGCCTTGTTCATGAATAATGTCTTTAATGGCCGGTCCATAGGTGTCGATCACTTCATGCAGGCGATATAAGATCGGATCGGTGTTCCCTTTGTAGGGATGCTCCGCCAAAAATGCAGTTGCGGTCCGATCAATTCCAAGCGCATCGGCGAGTTTATCGCAGTATTCTTCCGGAACATACTGTTGCCCTTCGAATGCGGAAGCGAGCCAGACTTTATTGACGCCCACTTTCTCGGCAAGCTGTTCATAGGTAAGTCCAGCTGCTTTTTTCGCTTTTTTTAAGGCTTCCAGTTCTTCTGAATGCACGAGGCGGGTGAGATACTCGGCATTGTTCATAGGTGTCATTGAGGGTTCCTCCTTCAAAAAAATAAAGGAATGCCGCCGTGGGCACTCCTTTGTATGGATCGATTATAAGACGGTCCCGCCCAAATGTCAATTGCGTATGGGGGATCGTTTTCAATCCGCAGGCAGCACAAGCATGCCGTGCCGGGAAATGGAATGAGCCAGAAACAAAAAAGCCTGAACGCAAACTTGCGCCCAGACTCAGCGTGGTTGCGGGGACAGGATTTGAACCTGCGACCTTCGGGTTATGAGCCCGACGAGCTACCGGACTGCTCCACCCCGCGATATCTTGTTGTGATCTTTACGGAACTCTTTTACTATATCACTCTAAAAAACGTTTGTCAAGACTTTTTTCAAAAAAATTGTGTATGGACGTTTGAAGTATGCTATACTGGAAAGAAAAGGAGGGATGACAGATGGCGTTTCTTCCGATACGCCTCCCGATAGGGAAACTGTTTTGGGGGCAGCTGCTGTTGATTCTCTGCTGCGCCCTGTATCTGGCCTTTTGGAGTGTTGGGTACAACCCGCACGTTTCATTCGGAATGGCGCCCAAAGCGGCGCTGTTCGCCTGTACGGCACTCTGCGGCGCGGCTGGGGCTGTTCTGGTGGTGTCCGGGATCAACGCCACCGAGCAAAAGCCTGTCCCGCAGTTGGCGATTGTCCTGGCCGGTGTGGGGGCGTATGTGCTGTTGTTGCTGCTTTCGCTGTGGATCTGGAAGCGGCAGGTGACAACCGAGTTGGCGCTGATCCTCGCCTGGGCGGTGCTGGAGCTTTCGACGCTCAACGCGCTGGCCGGCGCGCATGCCTGGAGCAGGCCGTGGCTGGTGGGGTTCGCAGTCATCGTTGCAATCGCGGTGGCCGGCAGCATGGTGTGCTACCTGCTTTACTACCGCCTGCCGGAAAATACGGCCTTTGTCGTGGGGATGGTGCCGCTGATTCTGCTCGCGCTCGTCATGGCCGGCGTCTGCTGCCGGATCGCCTGGAAAGCATCGTAGTTTGCTGCGGCTCACTTTTTAAAATTCTGTTTCGACTTAAAGAAATAACTTTTTTAAGGTTCTTCACAAAAAGAAAGAAAGAATTTTGCCCGGAATCTACGAAAAATTCTGCCGTGCATCGTTGACTTTTCAGAAGGTCCGCCCTATAATATGGATTGGAAACAGTAATGGCGCTGTAGGGGGTCCCTATGGTGCCTTTTTCCTTTTTTACAATTGTGTGTTTTTTCCAAAGATAGCAAGTTGTATATTACAAAGCAGGAGGTTCGCAAGATGAGCAAAGTACCCGAACTGTTTGGCAGCCAGGTCTTTAACGAAACCGTTATGAAGGCACGCCTGCCGAAGGATACCTTCAAATCCCTGATGAATACCCGCCGGACCGGCGCGCCGCTGGCGCCGGATGTGGCGAATGTTGTGGCCAATGCGATGAAGGATTGGGCCGTGGAGCACGGCTGCACCCACTTTACGCACTGGTTCCAGCCGATGACCGGCATCACCGCCGAGAAGCACGACAGCTTCATTTACCCGGTGGAGGGCGAGCGCGTGATCATGGAGTTTTCCGGCAAAGAGCTGATCAAGGGCGAGCCGGACGCCAGTTCCTTCCCGTCCGGCGGCCTGCGCGCCACGTTTGAGGCGCGCGGCTACACGGCCTGGGACCCGACGAGCGACGCCTTTATTAAAGATGACACGCTGTGCATCCCGACCGCGTTCTGCTCCTACACCGGCGAAGCGCTGGACAAGAAAACGCCGCTGCTGCGCTCCATGAACACCATCAACAAGCAGGCGCTGCGCATTCTGCGCCTGTTCGGCGACCAGGAGACCTGCCGCGTGCACACGACCGTCGGCCCGGAGCAGGAATACTTCCTGATTGACCGCGACATGTACATGAAGCGCCGCGACCTGGTCTATACGGGCCGCACGCTCTTTGGCGCAAAGCCGCCGAAGGGCCAGGAGATGGAGGACCACTATTTCGGCGTCATCAAGCCGAAGGTCAAGGCCTTCATGAAGGACCTCGACGAGGAGCTGTGGAAGCTGGGCATCCTGGCAAAGACCGAGCACAACGAGGTCGCGCCGTCCCAGCACGAATTGGCGCCGATTTTCTCCGACACCAACGTGGCCGCCGACCACAACCAGCTGACCATGGAAGTCATGAAAAAGGTTGCTGCCAAGCACGGCCTGGCCTGTCTCTTGCACGAAAAGCCGTTCGACGGCGTCAACGGCTCCGGCAAGCACAACAACTGGTCCATCTCCACCGACACAGGCACGAACCTGCTGGATCCGGGCGAATCCCCGCGCGAAAACGCACAGTTTTTGCTGTTCCTGGTGGCGGTCATCGAGGCCGTCGACGAGCATCAGGATCTGCTGCGCCTGTCCGTGGCGGATGCCGGCAACGATCACCGCTTGGGCGCCAACGAAGCGCCGCCGGCCATCATCTCCATGTTCCTCGGCGACGAGCTGACCGCTGTGCTCGAGAGCATCGACAAGGGGATCCCATACAACGCGAAGGACCGCGAGGTGCTGCAGATCGGCGTCGACGCGCTGCCGCCGCTGCCGAAGGATACCACGGACCGCAACCGCACGTCTCCGTTCGCCTTCACGGGCAACAAGTTTGAATTCCGCATGCTCGGCTCGACGGTGTCCATCGCCTGCCCGAACATGATTCTCAATACGATCGTCGCGGATGTTCTGGAGAAGTATGCCGACCGCCTCGAAAAGGCCAAAGACTTCACAAAAGAACTCAACGCGATTCTGCGCGAAGCTTATCATGCGCACAAGCGCATTGTCTTTAATGGCGACGGCTACACGGACGCGTGGGTGGCGGAAGCCAAAAAGCGCGGGCTGCTGAACCTGACTTCCACCGCGGATGCCCTGCCGTATTATGCGCATGAAGAAAACATCAAGCTGTTTGAGCACCACGGTGTGCTGACCGGCGACGAGGTTCGTTCCCGCTGCGAGATCCAGCTGGAAAATTACTGCAAGCAGCTGCACATCGAGGCGCTGACCATGGTCGACATGATCCAGAAGCAGATCCTGCCCGCTGCCTCGAAGTACCTCTGCCAGCTCACCGGCACTGTGGCGGCCACCACTTCGATCTGTCCGACCGCGGCCTGCGCGTATGAGAAGGAAACGGCCAAGAAGCTGTCCGATCTGATTGACGCCCTCTTTAAGGAGTGCGGCGTACTCGCCAAGGACATTGAAGACGAAGAGAGCAAGGCCGACGACGTTAAGAAGCAGGCGGTCTATGCCCGCAAGACGCTCTTTGCCCAGATGGAAAAGACCCGCGCCATCGCCGACCAGATCGAGCCCATGGTCGACAAGGCCCTGTGGCCGTATCCGACGTATGGCGACATGCTGTTTAGCGTCCTGTAAGGAAAACTGACGCGGCCAATTCAGACAAAGAAAAGCCTGGCCGTATTCTCTGGAATATCCGCAGCAGGGCACACGTCTTTTGATCCTTAACAGGGGCATTTGCAGAATCTAGTTTTAATAGCAAGTTGCACAGAGAAATCTGAAAAACAAAGAGAAGCCCCGTGCTGAACGGCCTTTTTACAGCCGATTGGCACGGGGCTTTTTGCAATATTTTCCTTGGGGCTGTTTTGAACGCCCAATTGACCGGTGGAAGTGGACATATGCTTTATATTGATTTTGACGCAAAAAAACCAATTTATCAACAGTTGTATGAATCCTTAACCAATCAGATCATTTCGGGATTATTACAGGTTGGAACACGTCTTCCGGCGACGCGCCAATTGGCGGCGGAATTGAGGATTAGCCGGAATACGGTCAATAGAGTTTACCAGCAGCTGATCTCGGAGGGGTACGCAATTTCCAGGCAGAGCAGCGGCATTTATGTCAATCAATTTGATGGCGGGCTTCATCGCAAGCAGAACCAGATCTCCTGCCAGGCGCCAGCAGATACACCGGAGCCGAAATATGATTTTTATTACGGCACCTCAAACGAATCCGTTTTTTTATACAATGAATGGGAAAAAAGCATCAGTGACGCGCTTGCGCTTTTGCGGGCGCGGCCTATTCGCAATTATCCCAGACGTCAGGGCGAGCTGTTCCTTTTGAAAGCAATTGCGCAATATTTGTATCAGGACCGCGGCGTCCAGTGCACACCCGAACAAATCCTTCTGACGTGCGGGCATGCACAGTCTATGGAAATCCTCGCAACCTTAATGAGGCCGCGCTGCGATTCTTTTGGTATGGAAAATCCGGGATATGATGTGACAAGGGAGATCTTTGCGCGCAATCGGTTTCGCATAGTACCGATCCCGGTGAAAGCGGACGGCATTGCTTTGGAAGCGGTCACAAATGGGGATTGCCGCCTTTTGTATTTGACGCCCTCCCACCAATTCCCGACCGGCGCTATTTTATCAGTTGCGAAACGGCAGCAACTTTTAGACTGGGCTGCCAAGGCGGACGCGTATCTCATTGAAGATGACTATGACAGCGAACTGCGGTATGACTGCCGGCCGCTGCCTTCCCTTCAATCCCTGGATCAGCACAATAAAGTTATCTATACGGGCACGTTTTCCAAGTCGGTTTCCCCAACTTTGCGTGTCGGCTATCTTGTTTTACCGCCAGAATTGCTGCACGCATATGAGGAAAGATATGGTCTATATCAGGTGCAGGTATCGGTTTTGATCCAATATGCGCTCGCAATTTTTATTCGCAATGGGAGCTTTGAAAAACAAATTCGTTGTTTGCGGACGTATTATCACAACCAGCGTGATGCGTTAATCCGCGCGATAAACGAGGCGTTTCACGACAGGGCTCTCATCTACGGTGCAGACACGGGCATGCATATTTTATTGGAACTGCAAGACGCTGCAGACACCGATACGCTCCTTGCCTCCGCCCAGAAAATCGGAATACGGCTTTATCCCACACAAAATTTTTACGCGGATGGGCGCTGCCCGAAAAAGACGCTCTTCCTTTTGGGCTTCGGCACGGTGCCAAGGGAAAAGATGGATGAAATTTTTGCCGCTTTGGAAAAACAATGGAGAGCGGACGGCTGCATTTGAGACGTGCTGCCGCGCATGAAACGGTAAAAGAGCGGCTGAAAACACGGCGCGCAGTTTGCGTGGATTGTATGTACTTGGCTCACGGTGGACCGCTTTTGCTTTCAATGGTACTCTAAAAAATTCATGAATTGGAACTTTACTGTCCTTGCCCGGTGAATATAATTAGAATCAGTAGAACGTTCTATATGTGAAAGCATTCTTTTTGATATGTCAACATTCTGCCACGCTTTCGAAATGCCAGACGATGATGTCTGCCGCCCATTTCTTTGGCGTGGCTGTTTTTATTTCCAAAGTTGGGCGCCTATTTGGTGACAAGGGTTCTGTAAACAGGCGTTCTTGACCTGAAAACCGGCTGGCATTTGGGATTTGTCCTGAAGAGCAGCACATTTGTCAAACAGTATTATGCCATGAAGGAGAATGAGAAAGATGCTTCAAGAAATGAGAAGAAAAGATAATTTGTTGTCTCAAGAAGAAACGGTTGCTATCCTGAAGAATGGTTCCTACGGCATTTTGTCGACAGCGAATGCGGCAGGGGAGCCGTATGGGGTGCCGGTCAATTATTGCTATGAAAATGGGCATATTTATTTTCATGGCACAGCGGAGGGAGGTATGAAGGCCCGTAACCTGGGGCAGAATCCGAACGTGTCTTTTTGCGTAATTGGAAAAGCAGAAATTGTGGCGGATAAATTTACGACCCGTTATGCGTCCGCGATTGCGTTTGGCAAGGCCAAACTGGTCGGCGATCCTGAAAAAACAGAGGTTTTGAAGAAATTTGTTGAAAAGTACAGCGCACCGTTTCGTGTAGAGGGCGCCAAATTCATCGAAAACCTGCTGGATAAGTGTGCGGTATACGACATCGAAGTAACCGGTCTGTCCGGCAAAGCACATCGCGTATAAACCCGCGCGGCATTCGCGTAGGCCTGTAGCTTTCAAAGAGGAAGGGCGCGTTGCAGAATAGACATCTGCAGCGCGCCCTTCCTCTTTGCACTTTTCTGGCAAAAAACAGGCTTGCGGATATTAGGGAAAATGAGAGAAACATAATAAAGTTTTAGCAAAGGAGTGGAGTACATGCAAAGCAAATCGGAAGTTCTGGTCGAGGTGACCCGCGGCCCCATCCCGGAATCCAGACACCATGGGTCTCTTGCTGTGGTGGACAAGACGGGGAAGCTAATCGCTTCTGCAGGGGATCCTTATGCCATTACGTACATGCGTTCTGCGGCAAAACCGCTGCAAGCGTTGGAGGTCGTCCTTTCCGGCGCTGCGGACCGATATGCGTTTACAGACCAGGAATTGGCCATTATGTGCGGCTCCCATTATGGCGAGACGTTTCATCGGGCGACAATTTTTGGAATTTTAAACAAGATAGGGTTTTCGCTTTCGGAACTGACGTGTGGCTCGCCGTATTCCATTCGAGGGGCGGTGCGCGACCAGCAGCTGCGGGATGGGATTGTGCCGGATCAGGCGAACAGCGATTGCTCCGGGAAACACTGTGGTTTTCTGGCGGTCTGCAAAACTATGAAATGGCCGACCGCGCAGTATGCAGACCCGGAGCACCCCCTGCAAAAAGAAATTTACAAGCTGCTCAGCGAAATGTGCGGCATTGCGCAGGCCGACATTGTGCTGGGCACGGACGGATGTGGCGTTCCGGTGCATGCCATGCCGCTGTATCATATGGCGCTCGGCTATGCGCGCCTGGCCAATCCTGAAACGCTTCCAGAAGCGCGGCGCAGAGCCTGTAACCGCATTTTCGCCGCGATGAATGCCGCACCCCAAATGGTTGGCGGAACGGGCAGCTTTTGCTCGGAATTCATCCGGCATACGCATGGAAGACTCATCGGTAAATTGGGCGCGGAAGCCGTTTATTGCGTCGGCATCCGCGGCGGCATATCGATGGCGGTGAAAATAGAAGACGGAACCGTGGATCGGGCTTTATACCCGGTGGTACTGGAAGCGCTCATGCAGCTGGATGCGATTTCGCAGCAGGAGGCGCGTAGCCTGTGGAAATTTTATCATCCGGACATTTTGAATCATGCGGGAAAAGTGGTGGGGCACTCGGCGGCGTGCTTCACGCTTACAAGACGCAGATAACAGGAGGGAGAACGCATGGAGGGTACAATCAAGGTCACCAAAAAAACAAAAAACTTTTTAAACCATTTTTTGGACCGCATTGAGCGGATCGGCAATAAGATGCCAGACCCATTCACCATGTTTTTGGGGCTGAGTGGGATTGTAATAGCCATTTCAGCCATTTGCAGCGCAGCAGGCGTCAGTGCTGTCAGCCCGGCAGATGGATCTACTGTATACGTGAAGAATCTGTTTTCTGCGGAAGGCTTGCAGTATTTGTGGGAAAACGTCGTGACAAATTACGCTGGTTTTGCGCCACTGGGCATGGTGCTAGTGGCGTTGGTGGGATCTTCCGCAGCGGAAAAAAGCGGATTCCTATATTGTTTGATGGAACGTTTTTTGGGCGGAGCAAAGGAGTGGGTGGTCACCATTGCCTTGATTTTCATCGCCATCAATTTGAATGTAATCGGAGACGCTGCATATATCATTTTACCACCTTTGGGCGCCATCCTATATCGTTCCATCGGCCGCAGTCCCCTTCTTGGGCTTTACGTGTCGTTTGCTTCCGTGTCTGCGGGTATGTGCGCAAACATCGGGCTGGGACTGGCGGATGCGTTGGCGTATGGCTTCACGGAGCCTGCGGCAAAGATGGTCGATCCGAATTACAGTGGGTCCATGGCGATCAACTGGTATTATCTGTTCGTGTCGACCTTTGTGCTTACCATTGCGGGCTCGATTCTCGTGGAGAAGGTGCTGGTACCCCGGTTTGCCAAGACGAAGCAGGAGGTATTGCAGCAAAATTTCAACGAAAAGCGGGCCGGCATCACGCTGATCCAACGGAAAGGGCTGCGGCGTGCCGGTGTGGCGCTCCTGATCTATGCAGGCGTGATATTGCTGCTGTCCCTGCCTGCTTTTGGATCAAAAGCGATTTTGGCTAATGAAGCGGGTTCAATCACAGCCGGCAATGCGCCATTTACAAAGGGGATTGTATTCACCGTTTCGTTGGCACTGCTCATTCCGGGCATCGTCTATGGCGCCGTCATCGGGAAGTATAAAAGACCAAAGGATGTTTGGGCGGATATCACAGAAGGCTTTTCGGAGATGGGGAACTACATCTTTATGTGCTTCTTTATCTCGATTTTCACCAATTTCTTTTCGGAGTCCAACTTGGGCACGATCCTGGCGGTAAAAGGGGCCAGTGGACTGAAATCGATTGGGCTCAGCGGCATCCCGCTTCTGATCGGTTTGCTTATTTTCTCTGGAATCATTAATATATTTATGGGCTCTGCTTCTGCCAAGTGGGCAATTTTTGCGCCAGTGTTTGTCCCAATGATGATGATGATGGGGTTTGATCCGGCTGTGACACAGCTTGTGTATCGCATGGGCGATTCTCTGACGGACCCGATCTCGCCTTTGTTTACGTATATGCCGGCTATGCTCGGCTTTGTCCGCAAATACGACAAGAAGGCGGGCCTTGGCACGTTGATTGCCAATATGACACCCTTCACGATCACATATGCGATTGTGTGGATTATCCAGCTAATCATCTGGACGGTCCTGAACCTGCCGCTGGGGCCGGGCGGTTTTATCTATCGCCAGTGAGGCGCATAGCGTGCGGATCCAGGATCCTATCAGGAGGCTATGACATATGAATATTTTTAAAGAAGCGGAAAATAACTTTGCATATGCGGTGCAGCACCGGCGCTATTTGCATGCGCATCCGGAAATGACAGGCAAGGAATTGAACACCGTCGCATACATCTGCAAAGAGCTTGAGCGCCTGGAGATCCCTTATGTAGAAGTGCCAGATGGGGGCGTGATCGGCCGGATTGACGGTGAACGCCCAGGAAAAACAGTGTTGCTCAGGGCCGATATTGACGCGCTTCCAATTACGGAAAATCCGCAAAATCTGGCAGGGGCCAAGCAGTGTGTTTCTCAGGTGCCGGGGCTTTGCCACGCCTGCGGCCATGACGCACATACGGCCATGCTGTTGACGGAAGCAAAAATTTTAAATGCACATAAAGAAACGTTAAACGGGCACGTGATCCTATGTTTTGAACGCGGGGAAGAAGGAGGCGGGCAATTTAAAAACCTTCTGTATTATATCGTGAGGGACGCAAAACTGCCGATCGACTCCTGCATGGCCACGCACGTGCGGTGGGATTTGGATACCGGGTATATTTCTGCGGAGCCGGGCCCTGTTTTTGCTGGCGTATATGGCTATGTCATCAAACTGCACGGTCTGACGGGACATGGCTCCCGGCCGGATTTGGCGCACAGCGTGCTGGATTGCTTCCACGCGATCTATGACCATATGCAGATGATTCGCATGAAGTATGTGAAACCAAGCGATATTTTGACGTTTTCCATTGGAACGGTGCAGTGTGGCACCCTGAAAAACATCATCCCGGATGAATTGACGTTTGCCGGTACCATCCGCACGTACAATGTGGAAGGGGCGGGCGGCCCCTTTGTGCGGCAATTCCTAAAGGTGCTGCAATATGAATGCGAATTGAACCAATGCACGTATGAGATTGTGTATATGCCAGACCCCGTGTTTGAATCCTGCAACAACGAGACATGCAGCGAGATTACCAAAAATGCAGTGCGCACCTATATTGGCCCGGAGGCGATCCACAAGGTGGAGCCGTGGATGGCGTCTGAAACCATGAACGCCTATTTGAAACTGTGGCCCGGTGTGATTACATTCACCGGCATTCGGAATGCAGCCGTGGGTTCTGGCGCGAACCACCATACACCGGAATTTGACATCGATGAGCGCGGCATGATTTACGGCGTTGCCGCCGGCGTCGGCTATACAGTGGACTTTTTAAATTACCAGGGGGGAATTCCGTTTCAGCCCTTTACAGGGACGTTAAAAAACCTATTGGAACGCTTTTTATGAGGCTGTCCGGCGCTGCCTGCGCAAACGGAGGCTCACTGGATCAAACCGCCCAAGACGTAGTGCCCGCTTACAATACGTCTTGGGCGGTTTATAAATTTCCTCTATACTTTTTGCGTCCAATCTGCTACAATTAAAGGAGTGATTTTTAAAAAACATTCGCACGCTTTGCAACTATAGGAGTGGAGTGTCATGAGCAAATTGCCAAGTGATCCGGAGCCTGTTTTCCATCCGGAAGTCCGGGTGCGCGTGGCCGCGCAGGCGCCCTTTTTCGGGCCGGGCCCGGCGCAGCTGCTGCGTTGTATCCAGCAGTGCGGGTCTGTTCAGGGCGCATGCACGCAGATGGGGCTTTCCTATTCCAAAGGCCGGGCGATCCTGCGGATGATCAAGCAGCAATCCGGCAGGAAGGCCGTGACCTGCCGCAAGGGCGGCGTGGGCGGCGGCCAGGCCGTTTTGACGCCGGACGGCGAAGAGCTGCTCGAACAGTATACGCGCTATGAACAGGACGTCCGGGCCTATGCCGCACAGCGGTTTGACCGGTATTTTGCGCCGGCAGAACAGGAGGATGATCGATGAAACTGATGAAAACAGAGGACGCGGTCGGGCAGGTGCTCTGCCACGACATCACCCAGATCATTCGGGGTGTAAAAAAGGGACCGGTCTTCCGCAAGGGCCATGTCATTACAAAGGAGGACATCCCGGTTTTGCTCAGCGTGGGCAAGGAGCGCGTCTATATCTGGGAAAACAACGAAAACATGCTGCATGAAAACGACGCGGCGGATATCCTGCGGGAAATCTGCCAGGGGCCGCACATGCATGCAACCGAGCCCAAGGAGGGGAAAATCGAGCTGGTCGCGGATATAGACGGCCTGCTGCTGATCGATCTGGAGCATCTGCGCGCAGTCAACAGCCTGGGCCAGATGATGATCGCGACGCGCCCCTCCGGCTTTTTGGTCAAAAAGGGCGACACGCTCTGCGGCACGCGCATCATCCCGCTGGTGATTGAAAAGGAAAAAATGGCGGCTGCCAAACAGGCGGCCGGCAGCCAGCCGCTTTTGCAGCTTTTGCCGCTGCAGCCGAAGCGCTACGGCCTGGTCACAACGGGCAGCGAGGTGTTCCATCACCGCATTGAGGACACGTTTTCGCCGGTCATCGAGGAGAAGCTGGCAGCATTCGGCTGCACCATGGCGGCGCACGAGATCCTGGACGACGATCCGGCCGCCATCACCGCGGCGATCAACCGGATGCTTGCGGATGGCTGCGAGATGGTGTTCTGCACGGGCGGCATGAGCGTGGACCCGGACGACCGCACGCCGCTGGCCATTAAAAACACGGGCGCGCGGATCGTTTCCTACGGCGCGCCGGTGCTGCCGGGGGCCATGTTCCTGGTGGCCTACACAGCGGACGGGCGGCCCATCTGCGGGCTGCCGGGCTGCGTGATGTATGCGAAGCGGACCGTGCTGGATTTGGCGCTGCCGCGGCTTTTGACCGGCGTGCCCATCACAGCGGAATGGCTGGCCGGGCTGGGACACGGCGGGCTGTGCCTGAATTGCCCGGAGTGCCATTTCCCGAATTGCAGCTTTGGAAAAGGGACAGCCTAAGTTTTGAAAATTCCCGCAACAGCGAGGGATGTTGCGGATATTCTCGAAAATAGGGAGGCGGATCGATGCTGGATCGCTATGGCCGCGCGATTGATTACCTGCGCGTTTCGGTCACAGAGCGCTGCAACCTGCATTGCCGGTATTGCCGGCCCCAGCGCCAGGCGACGTCCAGCCCTGGCGCGCCGCTGCCGTTTACGGATTTGCTGCGCATTTGCCGCGTGGCCGCTGGGCTGGGGATCACCCGGTTTAAAGTGACCGGAGGGGAACCGTTGGCGCGCGCCGGGTGCGTGGATTTTATCGCGCGGCTGAAAAAACTGCCCGGTGTGGAGCAGGTCACCTTGACGACGAACGGCCTGCTGCTGGACAACGTGCTGGCAGACCTGTGTGATGCGGGGCTGGACGGCGTGAATCTCAGCCTGGACACGCTTGACGATACCCGTTACCGCGCCCTGACCGGCTATGGAGGCGCGGCGGTTGAAAAATTACAGTCTGTTTTGCGCCGCTGCGCAGCGGCGGGCCTGCGCGTCAAAGTCAACACCGTGCTTTTGCCGGAAAATCTGGCGGAAACGCCGCAGATCGCCGCGCTGGCCGCACAAATGCCCGTGGACGTGCGCTTTATTGAACTGATGCCCATTGGCGCTGGGGCTGGGATGCAGCGCGTTTTGGGCGCGGACGCGATGGCGCTGCTGCAACGTGTCTGGCCGGATCTGCATCCGACCGCCGAAAAGCGCGGCAATGGACCGGCGCATTATTATGCAAGCAGGGCGCTACTGGGGCGTATCGGCCTGATCGATGCGGTCAGCCACGCCTTTTGCGCCGAATGCAACCGCCTGCGCCTGACGAGCGCCGGATTGCTCAAGCCCTGCCTGTGCTATGATACGGCGGTGGACCTGCGCGCACTGCTGCTTCGCGGCGCGGGGGACGAAGCGCTGGCCAGCGCGCTGCGCGGCGCGATCCTGTCCAAGCCGCGGGCGCACTGCTTTGCCGAGCAGGGGGGCGTTACGGAGCATCGATGGATGAGCCAGATCGGAGGATAAATATGGAAACAAAACAGAAAAAGCCGCCTTTCCGCGCGGCGGTCATCACGCTCAGCGACAAGGGCGCGCGCGGCGAGCGGGTGGATGAAAGCGGGCCCGCGATTGTGCGGCGGCTGCAAGAAGCGGGCTATACGGTCGTGGAGGCGCTTTTGCTGCCGGACGACCAAAAGCAGCTCGAAGCCGCGCTTATCCGCCTGTGCGACGGGCCGAAACCGGAATTGATCCTGACGACCGGCGGCACGGGCTTTGCCCCGCGGGATGTGACGCCGGAAGCAACCCTGGCGGTGGCCGACCGGCTGGCGCCCGGCATCGCGGAGGCGGTCCGCGCGGCGTCTTTGGCCATCACGCGGCGGGCGATGCTGTCCCGTGCGGTGTCGGTGATCCGCGGGCAGACACTGATCGTCAACCTGCCCGGCAGCCCGAAGGCCTGCATGGAGAGCATGGACGTGTTTCTGGATGTCCTGCCGCACGGCCTTTCTCTGCTGCGGGGCGAGGTCGCCGACTGCGCCCGCCATTAAAATGCCCGGTCTCGGCAGCCGGATGGATGTTTGAGAAAAGCGAGGGGATTGCTTTCAATGGAAAATTATCTGGAAGCGCTGCGGACGGCGCTGCAAAATGGAGAAGACGCGGTTCTGGCGGCCGTGATCGGCAGCGCCGGTTCCGCACCGCGCGGCCCGGGGGCGCAGATGCTGATTACGCCGAAACGGGTGTGCGGCACAATTGGCGGCGGCGTCATGGAGCACAAAGCGGAGCAGCTGGCGCGGGAAGTGCTCGCCGAAAAGCGGTCGCGCACGCAGCTTTTCCCGCTGCATCCAGATGGAGAAGGCGGCCTTGGCGCTGTATGCGGCGGCGACGTGACGGTCCGTTTTCAGTATCTGCCTGCGCAGGATACGGCGGTGCGGGCCGCGGCGGAGGGCGCGGTGGCGCTGCTCGCCAGCGGGGAGAAAAGCTGGATGTTCCTAAACCTCACGGCCGAAAACGAAGGCGGGCTTTCGGTTTATGGCGTGCAGCGCGGCGTTTGCGGCGCGCCGGTGCCAAAGCAGGCGCTCGAGCGGCTGGGGGCGTTGCCCGCGCAGATCGAAAGCGAGGGCAGCACGTATTTTGTGCAGCCCTTGGTGCGCGGGGGCCGGGTCTATATTTTTGGCGGCGGCCACGTGGCGCAGGCGCTGGTGCCGGTCCTGAGTTCCGTGGACTTCCGGTGCGTGGTGCTGGAGGACCGAGCGGAATTTTGTAACCCCGCGCTTTTCCCCGGCGCGGAGGAAGTCCGGCTGATCGATATGAAGCGCATCGGCGACTTTGTGCAGGTGGGGCCGGAGGATTTTATCTGCATCATGACGCGCGGGCACGCGGACGATTTTACGAGCGAAGTATTTGCGCTGCGCACGCCGGCCCGTTATATCGGCCTGATGGGCAGCCGCACCAAGGTGGCCTTTGTGCATGAAAAGCTGCGGGAGGCGGGCTTTACGGATGCGGATCTTGCGCGCGTGACGACGCCGATCGGACTGGATATTCAGTCGGAGACGCCCGCGGAAATCGCGGTGAGTATCGCGGCGCAGTTGATTTGCGTGCGGGCGCAGTCGGACAGGCAGTCTCAGGCGTAGGGCTTCAGCGCCAAGGCGGTTGTCCGAAATCCCGCCCCGCGCAGCAGTCCCAGCGCCGCCTGGGCCTGCTGCGCCGAAGCCAGGTCCGCCTGCGTCAGAATCACCCCAAAGTGCGGCGGACAGCCTGCGGCCGCAAAGGCCCGCTGCGCCAGCAGCAGGCAGTCTTCCGGTGTAACGGGGCGCTCCGGCGCCGCGGCAAAGGCGGGCACCAGCGCAAACCGGTGGCAGACTTCGGCCAATGGCCGCCCCAGTGCGGAGAGGCCCATCAAAAACAGCACCGCGTCCGTGCCCGGACAGAGCGCGGGTTCGTGGGCCGCATGGACTTTGAGCGGCAGACGCCGGGCGCCATCCGCTTCATAGAGCAGGCGGTCTGTCCACGCGCGGGCGTCGGGAAACGAGGCGGCGGGCAGGCCGGTGCATTTGCCGCCGGGGCCTTTCGACAGCGCGGCGGTGATGCCCGGCTGCTGGGCTGCCTGCCGGACAAGGGGGCCGGGCTGCACCACGCGGCTGCATTGGCCGGCAAGCGGCGGCAGAATATGCGTGCTGGTGGTGACGAGCACGCGCTCGCCCTGTTCGGCACAGCAGGCGGCCAGCCGCCAGAGCAGCGTGGTTTTGCCGCCGCCGCCAATCAGGGCGGTCACTTTTTCGGAAGATAGGGCCAGAAGATCGAGCAGCATGGGGATTTCCTTTCTGCAGCGTCGCCCCAAAAGGCGAAGCAGGGATTCTATATAGATTTGAAACGCGTGGCAAGTTTGGCGCGCGGTTTTAAAACGATGAACTCATTATAACAGCGGCCATGCAAAAAGAAAATGGAGGATTGCGGATGGAACAGGAAAAAATCGTCTTTTGCCGGGGCGGCGGCTGCACCGCCAAGCTCGGCCCCGCGGTTTTGCAGCGGGTGTTGTCCAAATTGCCGCCTCCTGAGGACCCGAACCTTTTGATCGGCACGGAGAGCAGCGATGATGCAGCGGTCTACCGCCTGTCGGATGACATCGCCTTTGTGCAGACGCTGGATTTTTTCCCGCCCATGGTGGAGGACCCGCATCTGTTCGGCCAGATTGCCGCGGCCAATGCGCTCAGCGATGTCTATGCCATGGGCGGAAAGGTGCGCACAGCGCTGAACATCGTCTGCTTCCCGGAGGATATGAAGCTCGACGTGCTCGGCGAGATCCTGCGCGGCGGCGCGGAAAAGGTCAGGGAAGCGGGCGGCGTGCTGGCGGGCGGCCACTCCATCGCGGACAAAGAGGTCAAATACGGCCTGTCCGTCACCGGTACCATCCATCCGGACCATATCCGCCGGAATAACACCGGCCATGCGGGCGATCTGCTGGTCCTGACAAAGCCGCTGGGCGTGGGGTTAATTTGCTCCGCGGCGCGGGTGGGGCAGGCGCCGCCGGGCGCCATGGAGGCCGCCGTCGCATCCATGACCACGCTCAACCGCTGGGCGGCCGAGGCTGCGGAAACCGCGGGGGAGGCGATTCATGCCTGCACGGACGTGACGGGCTTCGGGCTGCTGGGGCATCTGGCCGAGATGCTGCGTCCGGCCATTTCGGCGCGGATTTTTGCCAAGCGCGTCCCTGCGCTGCCGGGGGCTCTGCAGGCGGCGGATGACTGCCTTTATACGGCCGCGGCCCAGCGCACCCGCAACCATCTGGCGGGCCGTGTGCGCTGGCAGCACGTGGACTTTGCCATGCAGGAGCTACTGCTGGATCCGCAGACCTCGGGCGGCCTGCTGTTTGCTGTGGACCCGAAGGCTGCCCCCGCGCTCCAGCAGGCGTGCCAAAAGCGCGGCGTTTTCTGCGCCGTGATCGGCGAACTGCTGCCGCGCATGGAAACGGATATCATTGTGGAGGGATAAAAATGGATGCGAAAGAATTTTTGCTCGATTGCCGCGGGAAGGCCTGCCCGCGGCCTGTGATTGAAACCAAAAAAGCGCTGGCCGACAAGGGCGCTGTCTGTACGCTGGTGGATAACGAAATCGCGGTGCAGAACCTGCAAAAGATGGCGGCGCACGTGGGCGCTGCGAGCGAGGTTGAAAAGCGCGGCGATGACTTTGCCGTGCATGTGACGCCGGGCGCTGCGCCTGCCGCAGCGGCGGATGAACAAGCGCTTCCTGCCGCGCCTGCGGGCAAGACCGTGGTCGCGGTTACCAGCGGGCAGATGGGCCAGGGCGACGACAAGCTCGGCGGCATTTTGATCAAGGGCTTTCTCTTTGCATTGACCCAGCTCGATACGCTGCCGGACACGCTGTTGTTTTATAATGGCGGCGCGTTCCTGACGTGCGAGGGCTCGCCGTGCCTGGAGGACCTCAAGACGCTCGAAGAGGCCGGATGCGAGATTTTGACCTGCGGCACGTGTTTGGATTTTTATCATTTAAAGGAAAAACTCGCGGTGGGCGGCGTCACCAATCTCTATGACATTGCGCAGCGATTGACCACAGCGGCCCGGGTGGTGCGTCCATGAACGCGATGGTGGTGGTGCGCGGCGCGGGCGATTTGGCGACCGGCACGATTCTGCGGCTGCACAACTGCGGCTTTCGCGTGGCGGCGCTGGATATTCCGCAGCCGAGCGCCATCCGCCGGGCGGTCTCCTTTTGCGAGGCCGTCTATGACGGCGCCTGCACGGTCGATGGCGTCGCGTGCCGCTGCGTGGAAAGTTTTGCCCAGTGCGAGGAAGCCTGGCAAGCGGGGGAAGTGCCGCTTTTGATCGACCCGGCGGGCGAGCGCATCCGGGAGCTGCGGCCCGCAGCGGTGGTCGATGCGATCCTGGCAAAGCGGAATTGCGGGACCAGCCGCGACATGGCGCCCATCACCGTGGGCCTTGGCCCCGGCTTTACGGCAGGGACGGACGTGGACGCGGTGATTGAGACGCAGCGCGGACATGACCTGGGCCGCGTGCTCTATACGGGCGCGGCCGCGCCAAACACCGGCATCCCAGGCATTATCGCGGGCTATGGCGCCCAGCGTGTCCTCCATGCGCCGGCCGCCGGGCCGTTCGAGCCCTGCGCGCAGATCGGCGACCTCGTCGAAAAGGGCCAGCCGATCGCCGCCATCAGCGGCACGCCGGTTTTGGCCAGCCTGACCGGCGTGCTGCGCGGGCTGATCCGCCCCGGCTATCCGGTGACAAAGGGCCTGAAAATTGCGGACATCGACCCGCGCGCGTCGGAGCGGAAAAATTGCTTTACTGTCTCGGACAAGGCGCGCTGCATTGCGGGCGGCGTTTTGGAGGCCATCTTGCACTTGGCGGCGGAAAGGGGAATTGCCCTGTGATCTACTTTGACAGTGCGGCGACCACCTTCCAGCGGCCGCCCTGCGTCGGGGAGGCCATGCTGCACGCGTTGGCCCACTGCGCCAGCCCGGGCCGCGGCGCATACGCGGCTTCACTGGACGCTGCCCGGCTGGTCTGGCAGTGCCGCAAAAAACTGGCCAATCTGTTCCATTGCCCGGATCCCGCGCGGGTCGTGTTTACCTCCGGCGCGACGGAATCGCTGAACCTGACCCTGTGGGGCCTATTGAAGCCAGGCGACCATGTGATTGCTACGGCGATCGAGCACAATTCCGTTTTGCGGCCGCTGTATGCCTTGCAGGCGCGAGGGGTGCAGGTGGAGCTGCTGCCCGCCGATTCGATGGGCCGGGTGGATTGGTCCATACTGCCCGCGCATATCCGGCCGCAGACAAAAGTCGTGGTCACCGCGCATGCCTCCAATGTCACGGGGACGGTGCAGGATATCCGCGCGATCGGCGCCTGCTGCCGGGAACACGGCGTCTCGTTTGTGGTGGATGCGGCCCAGACCGCGGGGGCGCAGGAGATTGATCTGCAGCGGGATGGGATTTCTGTCTTGTGCTTTCCCGGCCACAAAGGCCTGCTCGGACCGGCGGGCGTGGGCGGGCTCTGCGTGGCGCCCGGCGTGGAGTTGCCCGCCGTCAAGACCGGCGGCAGCGGCGTCCAGAGCTTTTTGCACGGGATGCCGGAAGATCTGCCGGAGCGGCTGGAGGCCGGCACGGTGAATACGCCGGGCATCGCGGGCCTGTCGGCGGCGCTTGACTTTTTGCGGGAAACCGGAATGGAACGGCTCCGGCAGCAGGCGGATGCGGTCTGCCGCCGGTTTGTGGCGAGTGTTACATCCATTCCGGGGATTGTGCTCTATGGCGACGTGCATGCGGAAAAGCGCGCGCCCATCGTGCTGCTCAATTTGCGCGAGATGCCTGCCGCCGCTTTGAGCGACGCGCTCGCCGAGCAGTATGACATCTGCACGCGGGCTGGGGCGCACTGTGCGCCGCTGATGCATGAAGCACTCGGCACAGACAAGCAGGGCGCCGTGCGGTTCAGTTTTTCCCCATGGAATACGGATGCGGAAATCGACCAGGCGGTGCGGGCGCTGCGCGCGCTGGCCGGGGCATAACCAGAAAGAAGGCGGCGTAATGCGTCCAAAACAGAAACGGACCGTCTGGGCCTTTGCCACGACGACCCAGGCGCTGCGGGCCGAAGAGGTCTGCCAGGACGCCGGCCTGCCGGGCCGGTTGATTCCCACGCCCGCGGATATTCGGGCAGACTGCGGCCTGGCCTGGTGCGCGCCGCCACAGGCGCGAGAGGCCATCGACAAAGCGCTGCAAGACGGCGGCGTTACCCCGCAGACGGTCTGCGACCGGATGCTGTAGCAGGTTGTTCTGGATGATCCATTCCTAAAAGGAATGGATTTATTTCTCACAAGAATAGGAATGCTTCTTCAATATTTCTTGTAAAAAAGCATTGTCAAATGCGCGCAAAAGGGCTATACTAATGCTGTGTCCCGTGAGGGCAGATTCCGCCGGCGCATGCCTGGCGAAAGACGGGTGCCGGAATGAACACATTTGTCGGGAATATATGCGGAAAAGTTATGGATTCTGACAGAGAGTGGGCAATTTCCGATTTGGTGGCCGCCATTTGGCAAAGGCTGTGCTGCAGCGGAATGGATTCGATATGAGGGGGTTCTTTTTATGGCAGACATGAGTTTGAAACAAAAGCTGGAGACATTCGGCATTAAAAAAGCAATTTCGTATTTGAGCAAAGATCCGGAAAAGAATGCACTCAAGGTGCTGGGCCTGGTGGATGCCTTTGACCGGGACGACCACTTTTTGGGATCGCGCGAAAACATCCGGCGCGTGCTGGAAGACCCGGACAGCAACTGGGGCAAGCTGATCCACAACTTCTTCCAGAATGTGGACGAAAAAGTCATCGAGACGATTTTTGCGAACTTCATCGTGACGGCGACGCTGCTGGGCACCAAGAAGCAGGCGAAAATCCGCGAGCAATACGGCTGCAACGTGCCGTGGGCTGTGCTGTTGGACCCGACCTCCGGCTGCAACCTGCACTGCACAGGCTGCTGGGCCGCGGAATATGGTCATCAGCTCAATCTGACTTATGACGAGATCGACGACATCATCAACCAGGCCAACGCGATGGGTACCTATATGTTCATTTACACCGGCGGCGAACCGCTGGTGCGCAAGGCCGATCTGATCAAGCTCTGCGAGGCGCATCCGGACTGCATCTTCCTGTCCTTCACAAACGGCACGCTGATTGACGACAAGTTTGCGGAAGATATGCTGCGCGTGCGCAATTTCATCCCGGCCATCAGCGTCGAAGGCTTTGAAACAGCAACCGATGCCCGCCGCGGCAACGGCACTTTTGAAAAAGTCAAGCGCGCGATGAAGATTTTGCGCGACCACAAGCTGCCGTTCGGCGTTTCCTGCTGCTACACCAGCCAGAACACCGAGTCCATCGTCAGCTCGGAGTTCTTTGACTGGATGGTCGATCAGGGTGTCTTGTTCGCCTGGTTCTTCACCTATATGCCGGTTGGCGCCGATGCCCCGACCGATCTGATGGTTTCCGCGGAACAGCGCGCGCTGGTGTATCACCGCATCCGCGAATACCGCAAGACCAAGCCGCTGATGACCATGGACTTCTGGCATGACGGCGAATATGTGTATGGCTGCATCGCCGCGGGCCGGTATTATCTGCACATCAACGCGAACGGCGACATTGAGCCGTGTGTGTTTATTCATTACAGCGATTCCAACATCCGCGAGAAGACGCTGCTGGAAGCGTATCAGAGCCCGCTGTTCATGGAATATCACAAAAATCAGCCGTTCAATAAGAACATGCTGCGCCCGTGCCCGTTGCTGGATAACCCGTACCGCCTGGAAAAGGTGGTCAACGACGCCGGCGCGCATTCGACGGACCTCGTCAAAAAAGAGGACGTGCATGCATTGTGCGCTAAGTGTGAGGCAACGGCAAAACGCTGGAAGGTCATGGCGGATAAGCTTTGGGCCGAAAGCGCCATCGACGGCCGCCATTGCATAAACTGCGAGTCCACGATCCTGCCGCAGAACCGACTGGATCCGTCGGAAATCATCCACTTCTCTGAGGTGGTCGAGATGCAGGCCAAAGAAGAAAAAGAAGCTGTCAAGAAGAACGCATAAATTCTGAACTTAGATTAACAAAATCACCCCATGTACCAAGAGAGAATTGGGCATGGGGTGATTTTTTGTGCATTTTAGGAACATTTGGCTGTAAGTTAGCTGCAAATAACATAACTTTGCATAAACTAAAAAAATATTACAACACGTTACAATGCTAAAATCTAACAGAAAATTTTCCTAAAAGATGGCACCTTAGTATACTTATGTATTCATTCTCGGGAAAAAGGCTTCATAATAGATATTAGTATTTGGGCTAGGTGCAAAAGCATGGTTATTAAACCACTTTTGCCTTACAACCTGGAAGGAAACAGGAATGACAGACAAGGATTTGAGAAAACTGACACGGGCGGACCTGCTGGAGATGCTGCTGGAACAGAGCAAAGAGCTGGAGGAAACCCGCGCACAGCTTGAGGCGGCCTTTTGTTTATTTTCAAAATTCTTATATTTATATATCATAACAAAAGCTTTCCCGCGTAAATCTTGTGCGGAAATGCTTGCATTATTGCGCAGGACTAAAATGGAGGAACGCGATGAAAACGAAGACGAAACCAGAAAGAAGATTGCGATTATGGATTGCGCTCGCACTTTCTCTCGCAGTGGCCGTTTCTGCTACAACAGGGGCGTTTGCCGCAGGCAAAACGGACGTCAATACGAGTAGTTTGCCGAGTGATACTTCGAGCGATGCGAGCACACCCACCACTTCCGGCGGAACAGAGATCACTAGCGAGGAGGATTTGAATAAAGCCCTCACCGGCGCTTCTGGTTCTCTCACGCTCGTTGTGACACAGGATTTTGAAATTGATGAACCAATCACGATTCCCGAGAACGCACAGGTCACCCTAACGACCGGGACAAGTGATGAAACGACGTCCAGTGAATCCTCCAGCTCGGAAGCAAGCAGCGAATCGACTGAATCTTCCAGCCCGGAGGTAAGCAGTCAGCCGGTCGAATCTTCCAGTTCGGGGGTAAGCAGCGAGTCGACTTCCTCGGAGGCATCGTCTGAAGGCACAGCCTCGGAGTCGCAGCCTTCGGAGAACAGCAGCTCTTCGGAGGCTTCGGAAACTCCTTCCAGCAATGAAACACAGGAACCTTCCACGCAGAGCTCAGACGCAGATCCCCCGGACAGCACCGTGACTGGCGGCGGTAAAACAACCTTGCAGACCGCAGCCCGTGCGACGCGTGAGGTGGACGGGGATGAATCGAGCGCGACGGTTGCGCGCACGATTACGTTTTCTGGCGCTGGCCAACTGAACGTAAACGGTACGCTCACTGTGGACGAAACCTTTACGATCACAAGTGCCACCAGTTCCGCGGATACACAGCAGGTGCAGGTGGGCGCGGACGGCCAGATTATCGTGGACACTGGCGCAAACCTCACGCTTGAAGGCGGAACGGTGGTTGATGGCGGCTGGGATAGGAAGACGACCCCGCCTAAGATCAATCATGCAAACTCTATGATAGCGGTGAACAAAGGCGCTAAACTCACGATGAAAGACGCGACGGTGCAGAATTTCTGCAGTTACAATCGAGGATCATCACTACGGCCGGGTGCAATAATTAATAATGGTTCCCTCCTTATTGAGAAGGAAGCTGTCATTCAATATAATTATATTTATAGTGATTCTGGCATACCAGTAGGAGGAGGCGTTACCAATGGCGGCGGTACAGTTAAAATGGAGGGTGGCACCATTTCGAATAACACTGTCCGCTGTGGTCTTAATTCTTCAGATTCTTCAGGCATTGGCAGCCTTGGTGGCGGTATCGGCATGACTGCTGAGGGGTCTGTGACGATTACCGGAGGCACTATCCAGAAAAATACCGCGGAATTGGGCGGCGCCATTGCTTCTCTGGGCGGCTCCATTTGTATTGAGGGTGATGCCGGAGGCGTTACGATTTCTGATAATCGAGCGGTTTCTAATGAAGACGGAATATATGGATATGGTGGTGCGATTGCTACATTTGAGGACGCATCCATCTTAGGAAACGTCGATATTCGGAATAATTCCAGCGATAACTTGGGTGGCGCAATTTATGTGAATATCGGCGCAAAGTTAAAGCTTGAAAATGTTTTAATTACAGGAAATCATGCCACTTCCTTGGGCGGTGGTTTGTGGTCTTGCCCAGTAGGTAGTGTTGAAGTGTATCTCACAAACGGAGGGGCGATTTATGACAATAAGGCTGATGGAGCCGGCGATGATTTTACCAGTATGTATGCGGCTAGTGGCCAGGCGCATATCTGGTCATTGTCCAACGTAATGCTTGGCGGAGGAACTGCGTCTTGGTATAACGATGGCGGTTTGATACCGAAATCAGAACCTGGATATGCTAATGGAGACTACGTCAACGGCCAGCCAGATGAAAATGCACCACGCTATGGAGAAGATGCGTCAGCAGAGCCTTTGGCCGCTAATCAGTTGATCAACCAGACACGTGAGGCTACGCTTAAAGCTATTGCTGATGACGGGGCGAAAACTTTGGCGGCAGGACGCGCGACAGTAAAAATTACTGACAATGAAGGTCGATATGGAGGCGGTATTGCTACAAACGGCAGTGTCATTATCGGTATTAAGACAGACTTGACCATTGGCAAGTTGGTTTCCGGCAATGACGCAAACACGGAAGACGAGTTTACGTTCCAGATTGATTTGACTGTGCCGGACGGCGAAACTTTGAAAGACCAGTACTACGGTACAGTGCAGATTATTGCTGACCCAGAAAATCCGCATCATGGTACCGGTACGTTTACGCTGAAGCACGGTGAGGAAGTGTATCTTTCCCAGCTGCCGATCGGCACGGAGTACACCGTGAAGGAAACGGACGCGAAAGGCTACACAACCACGTGGAAAGGTACCGTTTATCAGAAAAATGATGACGGAAGCGTGAATCCAACTCCCGTGACTAGCGGAACGGGTAGAGAAGTAAGCGGCACAACGAAGCAGATCACAACGGTCACCGGCGAAGATGCCAGTGTGATTATCTTTACCAACACGAAAGATAAAGAACCCCCGCCGGATAACCCGCCTCCACCCCCGCCCACGCACAACAACGGCAACCTTGAAATTTCTAAAAAAGTCACCGGTAAAGGCGGAGACGCGAACGCGAGCTTTACGTTTACGGTAAAGCTGACGGATAAAAACGGCGAACCAGTTTCCGGCACGTACAGCGGCGTCACGTTTGGCGCAGACGGCACGGCGCAGGTCACGCTCAAAGGCGGTCAATCCCTCACGTTGACCGGTATCCCGACGGGCACGCGCTATACAGTCACTGAGGATAAAGCAAATCAAGACGGCTACACGACAACCGCCACGAACGGCTCAGGCACGATCACGACCGGCACTCAGCACGCGTCCTTTACAAACGACCGCGGCGCAGGTGACCTGACCGTTTCCAAGACCGTCTCCGGCAACTTGGGCGATAAGAACAAGGCCTTTACTTTTACGGTCGCCCTCGATGATACGAGCATTAACGGTACGTACGGCGGCATGACGTTTATTGACGGCGTAGCTGAGTTCACGCTCAAACACGGCGAGAGCACGACCGCGACGGGGCTGCCCGAAGGCGTCAAGTACACGGTCGTAGAGAGTGACAACGACGGCTATACGGTCACGAAGACAGGCGACATAGGCGTTATCGTCAAGGATGAGACACAGACGGCTGCTTTCGAGAACAATATGGACGCGGGCGACTTGACGGTCACGAAGACGGTGACAGGCGACGGCGACAAAACAAAAGACTTTACATTTACAGTCACGCTCTCCGACACGAGCATCAACGGTACCTACGGCGAAATGACGTTCGTCAACGGCGTCGCGACCTTCACACTGCGCGACGGCGGGCACAAGACAGCTTCAGGACTGCCTGCCGGCGTCACGTATACGGTTGCGGAAAGCGGCAATAAGGGGTACACGGTCACGAAGACAGGCGACACAGGCACGATTTCTGCGGACGCCGCGTGTGTGGCAGCCTTTACGAACGACATGCAGAAGGAAGAAGAGACGCCCGGCACGCCGGAGAACCCAAGCACACCTGGAAATCCGGCTACACCGCAATCGCCGGCAAATCCGCAGAACCCTCAAAATCCGCAGAATCCCTCCACTCCTGCGAATTCGAACGCTCCAAAGACGGGTGACGAGTCCCATATAGGCCTTTGGATAGCGGTGTGCGGCATAGCGGCGGCAGGTGTCGTGATTGTCTTAGTAACATTCATCGCACGGCGGCGCAGAAAGCACGTCACCCAGAACCGCTACCTGTAAACGGCAAAGGCATTCCATGTTGAGATCCTAAAACGCATAGATCAAGACATGCTGGCAGCCGTTGTGATTTTCAGAAGAGAAAACGCGGCTGATGATAACAGATAGAATTAAAAATAAAAGCAATAGAATCTGTCTTCATGGAACAGGCTCTCTGCAGCAGCAGGGGGCCTGTTCCCTTTTCCAAAGCGATCAAAACAGGTTGAAAGAAATACGCCGAAGCATTATAATTTATCCAAAAGGAGTGGAATAATGGCAAAACAAACGCATAAGAGACAGAGAAAAAAAGGTAACCTGATCCTGACGCTGGTGCTGATTGCTGCCATTGCCGTGTTCTGTTTTGCAGCCTATCATCTATACAACATATATGCGGAATATAAAAAAGGTACGGATGAGTACCATCAGATTGAGCAGATAGCCGTTACAGAACGCGAGCCTGACAGCACGATATCACCCGAACCGGATACAGCTGATACAGCAGCATCGAATAATACAGCAGAACCAACTCCGCCAATTCGCGTGGATTTTGACGCCCTGAAAAAAATCAACGAGGACGTGGTGGGCTGGATCTATATAGAAGCGTTGGATGACGTCAGCTATCCTGTTGTGCAGGGAAAAGACAACGAAACCTATCTTCATACCACCTTTGAGAAAAAGAAGAATTCTGCGGGCTCTATTTTTATAGACTGCAAAAACAGCAGGGATTTCAGTGATTGCAATACACTTGTTTACGGACATAACATGAAGAACGGTTCCATGTTCGGACAACTGAAAAAATTTATCAGAAATCAGGAAACCTACGAAAAAAGCAAGTATTTTTGGATTCTGACGCCGGAGAAGAATTACCGCTATGAGATTATATCGGCCTATACCACCCAGGTCGACAGTGATACCTATACGCTGTTTCAGGAACCGAGTGATGCGTTTCAAAGGTACCTGGAAACCATCAAAAGCAAGTCAGAGATTTCCACAGACGCCACAGCGCTTACCAGCAAAGACAGGGTCGTGACGTTATCCACCTGTACGGGAAGCGACTCGGACCGACTGGTCGTGCAGGGAAAACAGGTGAATGCGGAAGCGGTTTCGTAGCACCTGCCCAAAAGAACGCCGGGGCCGTATCCACGGTCAGACTGTCAATAGATAAAGAAAAAGCGGGGCGGCATGACTTTTTCAGCCATGCCGCCCCGCGGCAATATGAAGGACGTTTTGTGGTTAAAATCGAAGATTTTTCAGGACTTAACCGACCTGGCGCAGCAGGTTGACCATTTCGATGGCAGAGACGGCCGCGTCAAAGCCTTTGTTGCCGGCCTTGGTGCCTGCACGCTCGACCGCCTGCTCGATATTGTCCGCCGTCACGACGCCGAACAGGACCGGCACATCGGTCTGCAAGCCGACCTGCGCAATCCCCTTGGCGGTCTCGTTGCAGACGAGGTCATAGTGCGACGTCGCGCCGCGGATCACGGCGCCCAGACAGATCACGGCGTCGTATTTGCCGCAGACGGCCATGCGTTTCGCAGCCAGCGGCAGCTCGAACGCGCCCGGCACCCAGATGGCGGTGATGTCCTCCTCGCGCGCACCGTGGCGGCGCAACGCGTCCAGCGCGCCGGACAGAAGCCTGCTGACGATGAATTCGTTGAATCGGGACGCCACAATGCCGAATTTGGCGCCCTCCGCGATCAGTTTTCCTTCGATAATCTGCATGATGATTCCTCCTCAGCCTGCGTGAGAAAACAGGTGTCCCATTTTCTCCTCTTTTGTTTTCAGATAAAATGCGTCGTCTTTTTGCGGGGCGATCTCGATGGGCACGCGCTCAATGATCTTTACGCCGAAGCCGTCGAGGCCATAGATCTTGCTGGGGTTGTTTGTCAAAAGGCGCAGCTCCCGCGCGCCGAGATCCTGCAAAATCTGCGCGCCGATCCAATATTCACGCAGGTCCGGCGCAAAACCGAGCTCCAGGTTTGCCTCCACGGTATCGCGGCCGTGCTCTTGCAGCTCATAGGCCTTGAGCTTATTGATCAGCCCAATGCCGCGCCCCTCCTGGCGCATATAGAGCAGCACGCCGCGGCCTTCGCGCGCGATTTGCGCCATGGCCGCGTGGAGCTGGGGGCCGCAGTCGCACCGGCGCGACGCGAAGACGTCGCCGGTCAGGCACTCGGAATGGACGCGGCACAAAAGATTCTTGCCGTCGCCGATGTCGCCCTTCACCAGCGCCACGTGATGTTCGCCGGTCAGGTCGTTGATGTAGCCATAGATCTGGAACTCGCCGTATTCTGTGGGCAGCTTGGCGGATGCTTCGCGGACAACGTGCTTGTCGTGGCGCCGGCAGTAATTCTGCAGGTCGTGAATCGTGATAAACGGCAGGTCGTATGTTTTGGCCATTTCCCACAGGCCCGGTGTGCGCAACATCGTGCCGTCGTCGGCCATGACTTCGCAGCAAAGGCCGCAGCGCTTCAGCCCGGCCAGGCGCATCAGATCGACCGTGGCTTCGGTGTGGCCGCCGCGCACCAGTACGCCGCCTTTGCGCGCGATCAGCGGGAACATGTGGCCGGGACGGCGGAAATCCGTCGGCTTGGCGTCATCCGCCACGCATTGGCGGGCCGTCAGACCGCGTTCCACCGCGGAAATGCCGGTGGTCGTGTCGATATGGTCAATGCTTACGGTGAAGGCCGTGCTGTGATTATCTGTGTTCTCTGCCACCATCTGCGGCAACAGGAGCTTCTGCCCCAGCGCGGCGTCCATGGGCATGCAGATGAGCCCCTTGCCGTGCGTTGCCATGAAATTGACGTTTTCCGTGGTGGCGTGCTCCGCGGCACAGATGAGGTCGCCTTCGTTTTCACGGTCCGGGTCATCGGTGACCAGGATGCATTTGCCGGCGCGCAGCGCGTCGAGCGCTTCTTCTATGGTGTTGTATTGATACGGCATGAAAATTCCCTCCTAGTATGCAAATCGAAAAAATAGAATATAAAATTAAAAACCGTTTTCCTTTAAAAACGCTAGGGTCAATTCCTTCTTCGGAGAACCGGCCGGCGGGGGACTCGGGTGCAGCAGACGCTGCACATATTTTGCCAGCACGTCGGTTTCCAGATTGACGCGGCTGCCGGGCCGCTTTTGCAGCAGGGCGGTCGCCTGGCCGGTGTGGGGGATCATGGCGATGGAAAAGCCGGCGCTGTCCAGGGAAGCGACGGTCAGGCTGACGCCGTCGACCGCGATGGAGCCCTTTTCCGCGACAAGCCCCAGCACGGACGCGGGCGCGTCGATCCAGAGCATCTTGGCGTTCCCCTCCGCTTTGACCGCGCGCAGCGTGCCCGTGGCGTCCACATGGCCCTGGACAATATGACCGCCAAAACGGCCGCCCGCCAGCATGGCGCGCTCCAAATTGACCGGCGCATTGGGCGCGAGCGCGCCGAGCGTGCTGCGGCGCAGGGTTTCGGGCGTCGCGTCTGCCGTAAAGCCGTCGGATGCCAGAGAGGTCACGGTCAGGCAGACGCCGTCGACCGCGATGCTGTCGCCGATGCGCGTGCCTTCCAGCACGTGGGTGGCGGCGATGGCGATCTCCCCGGACTGCGCGCCCGCCAGAACGCGGCGGACCCGGCCGATCTCTTCTACGATACCGGTGAACATGGCCCGCCCTCCTTTTCGACGTCAAATTCCAAAAGCAGATCTTCGCCCAGTTCCAGCAGCCCGGTGCGGCGCAGACGGATGCAATCGTCCGGCGTATCGACGCCGCGGCCCGCGACGGGCGTCATGGCCTGCGCGCCGCCAAAAAGCTTTGGCGCGAGGTATGCGCACACGTGCTGCACCAGCCCGGCGCGCAGCATCGCGTCGTTGAGCGTGCCGCCGCCCTCCAAAAGAACGCTGTCGATCTCCCGCTTGCCGAGTTCCCGGCACAGCGCAGACAGGTCGACTTTCCCGTCCGGGCCCGGCAGGTCGAGGACCGTTACGCCTTTTGCCTCGAGCGCAGCCCGCTTTTCCGGGGAGGCCCCGGCTGCCGCCACGATCACGGGCGCTTCCTGCACGGTTTGGCAAAGCCGGCTGTCCGGCGGCAGATCCAGACGGCTGTCGCAAATAATGCGCACCGGGTTGCGGCCGCCCGCCATGCGGCAGGTCAAAAGCGGATCATCCTGCAAAACCGTGCCGATGCCAACCAGGATGCCGCGGTGGCGGTGGCGCAGCCGCTGAACATGCGCGCGCGCCTTTTCGCCGGTGACCCATTGGCTGGCGCCCGTGCGTGTGGCGATCTTGCCGTCCGCGGTCATGGCGTATTTCATCGTCACATAGGGCAGGCGGGTCGTGATGTAATGGAAAAACACGGGGTTGAGCTGGTCGCATTCCGCGCGGAGGAAATCCTCCTGCACGTCGACGCCCGCCGCGCGCAGCAGGGCCGCGCCTTTCCCATGCACTTTCGGATTCGGGTCGCGAGAGCCGATGACGACGCGCCGGATGCCCGCCTGCAGGATGGCGTCTGTGCAGGGAGGCTGGCGGCCGTGATGGCAGCAGGGCTCCAGCGTTACAAAGAGCGCTGCGCCGCGGGGCGATTCCGTGCAGCTTTTGAGCGCGGCGCGTTCCGCGTGCAGGTCGCCGCAGCGCGCGTGCCAGCCTTCGCCGATGATGCGCCCGTCCTTGACCAGCACAGCACCCACCATGGGATTCGGACTGACCCAACCCTCGCCGCGCCGCGCAAGTGCAATGGCCCGGCGCATCAGGGCTTCTTCTGTCAAATCAAGACACTTCCTTTCGGGAGCCGTTTTTCAGCGGCCCCGCCAAGCTGCCCTCTTGACCGGCTTGATAGAAAAAGCCGCCCTGCACGAATGTGTCTCGTACAGGGCGGCTCAAAATATACCAAAGAAGATGCAGAATATGCCGCCCGCATTCGGGCAGCGATCCTGCACATGCCAACTCTTCTTCCATCCAGACTATACTGTCGGTTTTGGAATTTCACCAAATCCTGAGCTTTCGCTCCTGCGCAAACCGCGCTCGCGGACTGTCACCGCCGATCGGGAATTTCACCCTGCCCTGAAGAGGACGCTATTCAGATTTCGCTATCAGTATAGCACAGCGCCTGCCAAAAGGCAAGAAAAATTTTGTGAAAACCGGCAAGAAAGCTTATCCCAATTCGCGCACTTTTTCTGCAAGGGCATGCGCCAGCTTTTGATGGCCTTCTCCATCGAGGTGCAGGCCGTCCAAATTGCACGGCTGCACAAAGGCGGATGCATTCAAAAAAGCCCAGTTATTTTGGCGGGCAACCGCCGCATATTGTTCGGGCAGTGCCGCGGATTTTTCGCAGCAGCCCGGGCCCATCATCCACCAGAAGCCGCCGCGGGTGTAGCAGGGCAGGACACGCGGCGGCGCAACCAGGAGGATTTGCGGCTTCCCTGAATCCCAGCAGGGGAGGGCCTCAGCCCTTTGCCCCAGCCGCTGGACGCCATTTGCAACCGCCTGGGCCGTGGCGCCGAAACGGGCCTGCAGGTCGTTGGTGCCGAGCATCAGAATCAGCAGATGGATGGGCGCGTGATGCAGCAGGATGGATCGAATCTGCGCAAGCCCACAGAGGTCCGGCTCCTCCGGGTCCTCAAAAACTGCCGTGCGGCCGCACAGGCCCTCTTCGATGACCGTGCTGCCCGGCCCCAGCAGGCCGGCCAGCGCGCCCGGCCAACGCACGTTTCTCGGGAATCGGCCGCCCGTAACGGGATCAAATCCATAGGTGTTGGAATCGCCAAAGCACACAATCCGCATCGCTCTTTCCCCCAAAGCATCCATTTTCCATTTTATGATACCATGCTGATGGGGGATTGAAAAGTCTGCTGCCGTGTGGTCAGCAGAGGCCGGGGCAGCCAGCCCGGTACAGCGTGCGGCCGTCCTTGATGGTTTCCAGGACCCGGACCCGGCGCACCTCGGTCCTGGGCACGGCGAGCGGGTCGCGGTCGAGCAGCACCAGATCCGCGCGCATGCCGGGGACCAGGGCGCCTTTTTCCTCTTCCTCAAAGTAGGAATAGGCGGCGTTGCAGGTCACGGCGCGCAGGGCCTCGTAAACCGGGATGCGCTCGTCGAGGTCAAATTGCCGGCCGCTCGCGGTGACGCGGTTGGCCGCGCACCAGACCGTCTCGAGCATATTCGGCCGCAGGACAGGGGTGTCTTGATGGAGGGTAAACGGCAGCCCCAGGCGCAGCGCTGTGTGCAGCGGGCTGATGCGGCAGGCGCGCCGCGGACCAAGCCTGTGCCAATGCACGTCGCCCCAATACCAGATATGCGCCACAAAAAAGGAGGGAATCATGCCCAGCGGCATCATCTGGGCGAGCTGGTCCGGCCGGACGGTCTGGCAATGGACCATCACGGGCCGCAGCGCGCCCTTGGCGAGAAAATGGGATTGGCAGAGCGCCTGGCGGTAGCAATGCAGGAACTGATCTGCGGCGGCGTCGCCGTTGCAATGGGCGAGCAGCTGATGGCCATGGTTGATGGACCACCGGGTGAACGCCAGCGCTTCCGCATCCGTGAGAGCAGATTGTCCGCAGCTTCCAGACCCATCCGCATAAGGCGCCGTCAGCCAGGCGGTGCCCCCCTGCGGCGAGCCGTCCAAGAGCATTTTGCAGCCGCCGAGCTTGTAATGACCGTGATAACAGCCATCATAGGCGGCGAATTTCGCAAAGATTTTTTCGATGTCCGGGCTGCGGGCCGGATAAGCGATGACGTCCAGATCCAAAAGCCCGTCTTCGGCCAGCGCCGTCATGTCGCATACATCTTGGAAGGTGGCCGCCCCATCCTGCACAGTGGTGATGCCCTGCTCCAGATAGACGCGCTGCATGGCGCCGATCTGCCGGTGCAAATCGATATGCGTGCGCGCCATGGCGGCTTGGTAGAGCGGCGCGAGTGCGGGGGGCTCTTCGGCATAACCGTCCGGCGCTTTGCTGCCGGGCATCCGGCCAAAACGGCCGCCCGGCGGGTCGGGGGTATGCGCGTCGATCCCCGCCAGGTGCAGCAGGGCGCTGCTGGCCACGGCCATATGGTTCGATGCCTGTACAATCAGAACCGGCGCGCCGCCGCAGGCGCGGTCGAGCAGCGTACAGGTGGGGTGGGTGTGTTCCTTGAGCGTGTTTTCATCATATCCAAATCCCCAGAGCACCTCGTCCGGCGAAAGCGGGTGCGTTTTCTGGAAAACGGATAATGTGTGCGCAATCTCGTCAAAACTGTGGCAGTTGGAGAGATCCGCCATGGTACTGTATTGTACGGCTTTGGAAAAGTGGCTGTGTGCGTCGATAAAGGCGGGCAGCAGCGCGCGTCCCTGCAAATCGACCCGGCGGACACGCTGACCGCACAGCAGGGCGCGGGCATCCTCCAGAGCGCCGCAGAAGGAAATCCTGCCGTCCTCCACGATCAACGCTTCCACACGGTCCGGACCACCGCGAATTGGGCGGATGCTGCCGCCGTAATACAGGGTTTGCATGTCACAGGCCTCCTTTGCTGCCAGTATAGCATGCGTTGGCGCGCGCAGAAGGCGGTTTTTTGTCTGGAACGTTAGAAAAGACGCCTTGCGGCGCGCGGGCCGGATCAACGGCAGTCCTGTTGGCACAGGGATTTTGTGAAAACGAACAGCCGCCGCCGTCCATGCAGCGGTAGGGCGGATGGCTTTCAAAACGCGGACAGCGCCGGTCAGGGGGCTGCACCCGCAATGCCGCGCAGGCCGCCGCCGCGCAGCAGGCCGACCCCCAGCAGGCCGGGGCCGGTATGCACGCCCAGCACCGGACTGATCTGCCCGCGCAGCAGCAGGCGGCCTTGTGGGATGCGCTTGCGCAAATCGACCGTCAGCGCGGCTGCCTCCAGCGCTGCACCGCCATTCATCAGGCACATGGCCACGTCGGCGCAGCCGGTGGCAAAGCGCGCGGCCAGATCGAATACTTTCTGGATGGAAGCCTTGCGCCCCAACGCCTTGCCCGCCGTGTAATAGATGCCGTCACTGTTGCACGAAATGACGGGCTTCAGCTTCAGAGCGCTGCCCACAAAGGCCGTCACTTTGCCAATCCGCCCGCCTTTTTGGAGGTATTCCAGCGTTTTGACGCAAAAGAACACCTTGGATTCCGGAACCAGCTGCTCAATCCGCTCGATCAGTTCGTTCCATGCCATGCCGTTTTCCACGTATTGCGCTGCGGTGACGGCCAGTAAACCGCTGCCAATGGAGATATTCCGCGTGTCCACGACATGGGATTGCAGGGCGCGGAAGCCGTCGCACATCAGCCGGACCAGGTTATAGGTGCCGGAGATTCCGGAGGAGATGCAGACAGCCAGCACCTTTTCATAGCCGTCGGCCTGGATGCGCTCCAGGATTTTCAGCACCGCATCCGGGCTGGGCAGGGAGGTCTTCGGGATCTCCTGGGGCATGCGGCTGTAGACTTCCTCGGCACGAATCTCGACCCCGTCGAGGTATTCTGCATCCGGGTAGATCACCTTCAGCGGCAGTACATAAATGGGATAAGCGGCAAGCGCCGCAGCAGGAACATCGCTGCAGGAATCAGTCAGGATCGCAATTTTTTCCCGGTTCATAAGAATCTCCTTTTGCTGGCAAAATGGGATGATATCCGAATAGAAAGCTTGCAAAGTGCCGCAGGATTCGGCTGGCGGACTTGCAAAGAGGTGGTTGACAAAAAGACGAAAATAGAGGTATGATGTGCTTGTCCGGGGCCCGTTCCCCGGCATCTTGGCGACATGAAGGAGGCTGTCCAAAATGGTTCAAAAAATGATTAAGCTGCAGGATGTGTCACAGGTGAAAGCGTTTAACACAGCATGCATGAAAGCGCCCTTTGGCATTGACATCCGCCAGGGGAAGTACCTGATTGATGGAAAGTCGATTATGGGGATTTTCAGCCTCGATTTGAGTGCTCCGCTTGCTTTGGAGGCAGATACCGACGATGAAAACGCGGTGCAGGAACTTTTTGCGGCCTATCTTGCGAAGGACTGACCCGCTGCACAAAAATCAAAACGAGAGAAAGAAGGCTGCCTTTTGCAGGCGGCCTTTTTGATTGCCGCGGCGCCGGAACGCTTTGCCTGTCGGCTTTCTGGCGCAGCTTTTTGGACAAGCCATTTTCTGTACAAAGAATAGGATATCAGGAGTTTTCTTCAAATTGTGCCGAAAATTGGCAAAAGGAGTGTAAAACAAAACGCACCCCGGGAAAGGGGTGCGTTGGCTGGGCTGGCGGGATTCGGACCCACGCAATGACGGAGTCAAAGTCCGTTGCCTTACCGCTTGGCTACAGCCCATTATAAGAAGTACGGGGCCTTAGTAAGAATTTCCTAATGCCCCGTACTCCATTCATGTGGGGTGGAAGATGGGACTCGAACCCACGGTCTCCAGAGCCACAATCTGGCGCTTTAACCAGCTAAGCTACATCCACCATGTTGGCGCGCCAAAAGGGACTCGAACCCCTGGCCTACTGCTTAGAAGGCAGTTGCTCTATCCAGCTGAGCTATTGGCGCGTGTCCTTTTGGAGCGAGTGATGGGAATCGAACCCACGCGACCAGCTTGGAAGGCTGGAGTTCTACCATTGAACTACACTCGCATTAAGCGGCGGATATTATTCTACCACAGATCGCCAAGGCCTGTCAAGCTTTTTCGGAAGATCCATCCGAAAAAATG
>ERZ1090878.183-NODE-183-length-35920-cov-5.633041_pt1 | contig 35920 bp, 40 predicted proteins | sample MGYA00478473_ERZ1090878 | MGnify/ENA primary metagenome ERZ1090878 (study PRJEB33644, sample SAMEA5815720) | chicken gut metagenome | biome: Chicken; feature: Gastrointestinal Tract; material: Caecum | place: Ireland | collected 2019-01-01 | study: A study of the... | reverse complement strand
GCCGGAAACCCCTCATATACCTAAAAATCCTCCACAAAAAACACACCACGCCCTGGCGGGTGTGCCAAAAAAACCCCCAACCCCGGCCCCCCCCTGGGGGGGGCCCCTTTCGTGTTCACATCACAGGATATTGGAAAAACAGGATTATTGCAGCAGCGCGCGGTAGGTTTCCTCGCGGTCGGGCTGACCGACAACAGCGAGCGACACCTGCTCGAAATCGAACACACGGCGCGCCAGCTGAAGCAGATCTTCTGCGGTGACCTTGTCGTAGGAGGCAAGCACCTGTTCGACTGCCGCCACGTGTCCGCGCAGCAGTTCACTGCGCCCAATGGTCATCATGCGGGTGCCGGTGCTTTCCAGCCCCATGAGCAGCGTGGTTTTGACCTGTTCGCGGCAGCGCGAAAGCTCGTCAGGGGTAGGCCCGTTCTCACAGAAGCGGTGCAGCTCGCGTACAATCAAATCAAGCGCCTTTTGCTCGGTTTCCGCACCAAGACCGGTGTAAATCGAAAGCAGGCCGGTATCCAGATGCGGCGTGGTGAAGGTATAGATCGAATAGCACAGGCCGTTTTGCTCGCGCACGCCCTGAAACAGGCGGGAGGACATACCGCCGCCCAGAATAGAGCTGAGCAGATTCATGGCGAACCGCTCTTCAGACAGAAGCGACACGCCCGGGAAGGACAGACAAAGGTGGTTTTGCTCAATGTCCTTTTCGCGCAGCAGCAGGCTGGGCTGATAAACGGCGGGCGTGATCTGGTTGCGGCCCTCGCCCTCCATGTGGGAGAACAGCTCGGCGATATAGTCCAGATCGTACTCGGTGAAATGCCCGGAAACCGCAACGACCGTATCGGACGGACGGTAATAGTGGTGCATATAGTCGTGCATCGCCTCGGAGTTGATCGTTTGCAGGGTTTCCGCCGTGCCGAGGATCGGACGGCCCAGCGCCGAGCTTGCATAGCATTTCTCAAACAGCTTATCAATGGCGACGTCTTCCGGGGAGTCCTCGTACATATCGATCTCCTCCAGTACGACACCGCGCTCCAGCTCGATATCCTCCTGTGCAAAACGGGAATGCATAAACATATCCGCCAGAATGGAGACGCCGGTTTTGAGACGCTTGTCCAGCACCTTCATATAATAGCAGGTGCATTCCTTATCGGTAAAGGCGTTGGCCTGTCCGCCCAGTGCGTCGATAGCGATAGCGATGTGCTGGGCCGAGCGCTTTTCCGTGCCTTTGAAGATCATGTGCTCGATGAAATGTGAAATACCGTTCAGCGCGGCCGGTTCGTACCGGCTGCCGTTGCCGACCCAGATGCCGACGGATGCCGTCCGCACGGTATCCAGCTTTTCCGAGATCAGGCGTACCCCGTTGGGAAGAACACGTTTAACATACATACTGGTTGCTTTCCTCTTTCTTTCGTCATTAAAGAAGGGGGTATGATCGTGGTATCATACCCCCTGTACGAATCATATTGATTTAATAATACACCCGATTGCCGGAGTCGTCCAGATAATACCGATCTCCATCGGAATCGTAGTAATCTCCGGTTGCCGGATCGTACCGTCCGCCCTCTTCCGCAAGGGAAGCGGGATCGACATTGCTGTCGGAAGAGGAGGTATCGTCTGTGGTGGCCGGTGCGGTCGGCGGTTCGTCATAATCGACGCCGCCCAGCGGCTCATTGGACGTATCCGTGCTGCCGGAATCCGAGGAATCGGTGGAGGATGTGGAAGCGGTATCGCCGGGGAATACATCGTTATAGATGTATTCATGGATATGGTCGGCAGCCACATCCAGATCATATAGGATGTATTCGCTGGAAGCGCCGTAATAATCCCACTCTCCGTCCAGCGGAACGCGGGTGTGCTCCAGCGTGGGAACGCCGTCCTTGACTGCGCCGACGATCAGCGGAGCGATCTCGGTCGGAGAGAGCGAAGTCGTCACATAAGGGACGAGCTTCTGCATCAGTCCGATCAGTTCGCTGGCGCTCATTTCCTGCACTTTGGTGAACATGGCTTCCAGAACGATGCTCTGACGCTCGACACGCCCCCAGTCGTCGCCGGTGCCGCCCTTGCGGATACGGCCGTAGCACAGTGCCTGCACGCCGTCCAGCGTTTGCAGGCCGGTCTGTTCTATACCGGAAAATTCCTTGCCCTGTTCGATGCCGTAATCCCGGATGACGCGGTTCAGCTCAAGCAGTTCCGCGGTGGTTTCCACATTGATCTCTACGCCGCCCAGCGCGTCGATGATTTCGACCAGCTGCTCAAAATTCACTGCAATGTATTCAGTGATGTCTGTGCCGAAATTCTCGTTGATGGTGCGGATAGCAAGGCTCGGTCCGCCGAGGAAATAGGCGGCGTTGAGCTTGTCCTCACCATGACCGTCAATATTGACGAGAGAATCGCGCATCAGGCTGATGAGCTTGATCTTGCCGCGCGTATTGTCCACGGAGACAATCATCATGCAGTCCGAATGGCTTTGGGTATCGCCCTCGCGGGTATCCAGACCAAACAGTGCAATATTGGTGATGTTTTCATCCGCTTTGACGCCGGCCGCCAGATCTTGCCCGAACAAGGAGCCGTCATAGGTGAAGCCGAAAAACGACCGGTAGGCGTACAAGCCGAGACAGAACAGAATGGACAAAACAACCAGAACGGTCAGCACGCGGACAAGTCGGCGCTGGAAGCGTTTGAGAGACATAAGATTAATCCTGTACGAACTGCGCGAACGACCGCTCGGTCAGCTGATGCACGCGCAGCGTGTTGGTGTAGTTGACATGGCCGACCGGCATACCGGCGGTGATGGTGATGATATCGCCCGCGCGCAGTTCTACTGCGGAGACAGCTGCCTGCTCAGACAGGTCATACAGCTCGGTGCCCGAGGTGGGACGCTTGGGAACCACCACGGGCTTGACGCCCCAGGACATGCTCAGACGATGGAAGGTCTTTTCGTTCGGCGTAGCCGCGATGATCGGTGCGCCGGGGCGGTAGGTCGATACCGCACGTGCGGTCGAACCGGATTCGGTGAACGCAACGATGCACTTTGCGCCCAGATCAGCGGTGGTGGAGCAGGTTGCGTGCGAAATCGCCAGCGTCTTGAGGTCGCCTGCAACATTCATGTTCTGGAACTCCAGACGGGTTGCGCGGCGGCGATCGTAGTGGATGGTCTTTTCCGCGTTCTCTGCGATCATGCTCATGGTCTTGACGGTTTCAACCGGATACTTGCCGACCGAGGTCTCGCCGGACAGCATGATGGCGCTGGTGCCGTCGTAAACCGCGTTGGCAACGTCGGAAACCTCTGCACGGGTCGGGCGCGGGTTCTTGGCCATGCTTTCGAGCATCTGGGTCGCGGTGACAACGCGCTTGCCGCGGGAGATGCAGGTCTTGATGATATTCTTCTGGATTTCCGGCAGCACTTCAAACGGAACCTCAACGCCGAGGTCGCCGCGGGCAACCATAACGCCGTTGGCCTCGTCGAGGATCTCCTGAATGTTGTTGACGCCTTCCATGTTCTCGATCTTGCAGATGATCTCAACGTCTTCCTTGCCGTGCGCCTTCAGGATCGCCTTGATGTCGCGCACGTCCTGTGCGGAGCGGGTGAAGGAAGCGGCGATAAAGTCGATGCCCTGCTCCAGACCGAACTCGATATCCTCGCGGTCCTTATCGGATACAAACTTCATATTCAGCTTGATGCCGGGAACGTTGATGGACTTGCGGTTGGAGAGCGGGCCGCCATTGAGTGCGCGGCAGACAATGTCCGTGCCGTCCTTGACCTCAACAACCTCGAACGCAACCAGACCGTCGTCGATCAGGATGCGCGTGCCGGGCTGTACGTCTGCCGGCAGGCCTTCGTAGGTGATGGAAACGATGGTGTTGTCGCCCTCGATGTCGCGGGTGGTCAGGGTGAATTCCTGGCCCTCAACGATTTCGATCTTGCCATCCTTATATGTTTTGGTACGGATTTCCGGGCCCTTGGTATCCAGCATGATACCGACCGGCATACCCAGTGCTTCGCGCGCAGCCTTGACGGCATCCATGCGGGCCTTGTGCTCTTCATGAGAGCCGTGGCTGAAATTCATGCGGGCAACGTTCATGCCTGCCTTGATCATTTCCGGAAGAACTGCGTCGGTCGCAGGGCCGAGCGTGCAAATAATTTTGGTTTTACGCATCGAAACATATTCCTCTCTGCATCATCGCGTTTGTTAGTCTGACATATTTTTAACAGCACCATTTTAGCAGTTTCCCAGCCGTTTTGCAATCGTTGGGCGCAAGGCACTCGGATTTTCATGCTTTTCGACAAAAAAGGGCGCGCGCGCCGCAAACATCTTGTGTTTTATGATATGGTCTTGTATAATAATGAAGTATTCCAGATGGGGCGGAACATTAAACATGCAGAAACGTCTGTTTTTCTGGAATAAAGACTGGATAAAAATGTATCCGGCGGCGCTGCCGCCGTGGAGAAGGAGAAGTGAGCAATGGCAAAGCCGGTTTTGGTGATTATGGCTGCGGGCATGGGCTCGCGTTACGGCGGACTCAAGCAGATCGACCCGGTCGGCCCAAACGGGCAGATCATTCTGGATTATTCGATTTATGACGCGCATCGCGCGGGTTTTGAGCGGGTTGTGTTCATCATCCGGCCTGAGCTGCACGAGGCGTTCGAGCAGGCGATCGGCCGCAAGGCGCGCCGCTTTATGCAGGTGGATTATGCGTATCAGACGCTGGACAAGCTGCCCGAAGGTCTGCATGCGCCCGAGGGACGCGAAAAACCGCTCGGTACGGCCCATGCCGTCTGGTGCGCCAGTGAGCTGACCGCGGGCGCGCCGATTGCAGTCATCAATGCGGATGATTTTTACGGCGCGGATGCGTTCCGCAAGATGTATGATTTCCTGTCGGTCGCGCAGGACGATGAAAAATACCGGTACTGCATGGTCGGCTATCAGGTAGAGAATACGCTGACCGAAAACGGTACGGTGTCGCGCGGCGTGTGCACGGAAGATGAAAACGGCCTGCTGACCGGCATTGTCGAGCGCACCGCGATCTCGCGCACGCCGGACGGCCGGATTGTGTATGCGGCGGACGGCGACGCGCCGGCAGGAGAAATCCCGGCAGGCACGCCGGTTTCGCTCAATCTGTGGGGCTTTACGCCGTCTTTCCTGCCCACATTGGAGGAGGGATTGCGCCGCTTTTTTGCGGAAAAGCTGCCGCAGAATCCGATGAAGGGCGAGTATTATCTGCCGTTTGCAGTCGATGAGCTCATTCAGGCGGGACGCGCGACCGCGCAAGTGCTGACCACCACGGCGCGCTGGTTCGGCGTGACCTATCGGGAGGATAAGCCGACCGTGTGCGCCGCCATTGCGGAGATGACCCGGCAGGGCGAGTATCCGGCCGATCTGTAAAGCGGGAGGAATACCATGGACTTTTCGGCTGAATTCATCGGTTTGCGCAACCGATTGGTGCAGAAATTGGACCCGGCGTTTGTATCCGCACAGAATACCGAGGTTGCCGGGCGTACAGCGGCGCTGTTCAGCCGGTTTGACGTCACCAGCGAGAAAAAACTGCTGGGGATGATGTCGATGGGCACATCCAGCCACGCGCACGAGTATCGCCTGCTGTTTGCCGAGCCGGAGCTGAATACAGCGGCGCTGGCGGATTGGTGGGAGTATGCCAAACGGGCGGAGCAGGCGCTGGTGCAGCCCGATGCCGCACACGATTTTTCCATCCTGTCCTTTATTCTGGCAACGCGGCAGGTCGAGCGAGATATACAGAAAAAAGTGCGCCGACTGGCTGCCGAGCGGCAGTTTGAAAACGGCAAATACGGCTGGTCATCCATACACTTTGCGGTGGTCGATCTGGAGGCACGCAAGATATATACCAATCGCATGGGGGCGTCGCTGAAGAATATTTTGTTGCCGATTGTGTGAAAAATACTTGAAATTTTGCATTTATCGTGCTATACTATCGTGTATGCAAATATGGCGCGCCATTGTTTGGCGCGATAACGGAATGAAAAAAACAGTGGAGGAATCGTAATTATGACTACCGCACAAATTGCACTTTCGATCGTCATGATCGTTGCCAGCCTGTTCCTGATCGTTGTGGTTCTGCTGCAGAGCGGCGCACAGCAGGGTCTGGGCGCGATTTCCGGCGGCGCGGAAACCTTCTTCGGCGCAGGCAAGGCCACGGCAGCGGATAAAGTATTTGCCCGCCTGACTTCGGTTGTGGGCGTGGTGTTCGTCATTGCTGCGCTCGTACTCAACCTGATCCATTGATATGCAGACGGTACAGCGCGTTCTGCTGCTCGCGTTTGCGGTGCTTGCAGCGCTGACGGTTTTCCAGCAGATGCGGTATGGCATGATCTGCGGCCGTGCCGAGGGCGAGGACAAGCAGGACGATCCCAAGGCGAGAGCATGTCGCCAGCGTGCAGTGTTGTGCGCAGTTGGGGCGGCGATTTGTCTGGGCGTCAATATTGCGCTCGGCGCTTTGAACCGGTAAATGCGTTCCGGATGCAATGATGCAAAGAATGGATAAAAATGGTGCGCTGACAAAAGCGCACCATTTTTTTATCCTTATATTTGCAAACAAGATATTTGTAAACAAGCCGGTTTTGCAGAGAGAAAAATGCGGCATCGCTTCCTTTTTTCGCCGGAATATGTTATACTAAAAAAGGAAAGATCTGCTGTTTTGGAACAGCTGGATGAGAGGTTTTTGGGAAATGAGGAATCAGTCAAATGTCCGTCGTATTTTGGTGGTTGACGGACAGGGCGGCGGAATCGGCAGCCAGTTGGTAAAGCAGCTGCGTTCCTGCCTGCCCGAACATTGTGAATTGATCGGTGTCGGCACTAATGTATTGGCAACCAATGCCATGCTGAAGGCGGGCGCCAGCCATGGCGCAACGGGAGAAAATGCCATTGTGTTCAATGCGGCGCGTGCGGATGTGATTCTGGGACCGATCGGCATTGTGGTTGCCAACGGTATTCTGGGTGAGGTTTCGCCCAAAATGGCAACCGCGATTTCGGGCGCGGACGCAAAGAAAATATTGATTCCATCCTCCACCTGCGGCATTTACGTGGCGGGAACGGAGGAGTGCCGTCTGGAAGAATACCTGCGCCGTGCAGTGCAGGTTTTGCAGCAGGTTGTCGCGGAATGAGCGGGGAGGATTATGAGGCTCTGCTGCGTGCGCATCGCGCGCGGTATCCACTGATGGAAGCGCAGGATTGCGTCAAGCTGCTCTACCAAAGTGAGTTTGGTCCAAGGCATTTGGGCGAGGACCTCGACAGGCTGATCAACGGTATCGCAGAAGAATGGAAAACAGTGCCGGAAAACGCGCTGCCGATCCAAGCGGAAAGAATTGGCGGCGGCCTTTGCCGGTTTCCGCTGCGACCGGGTGCATTTTGTCCAGAGGCTGCGCGGTTGCTTGCCGGATTGATGCAGCAAACCGCGCTGCATTGCCGAGCAAGTCCGGCACATCTGCGGCAGCAGTTGGAGCAGCTGAGCGTCGGGGAGCCGGATTTGCGCCGGTGGCTGGCACAGACAGACTGGGATTTTGCTTCGCCGGTGCGACATAGCGCACAGTTTCGTGCCGCGTATCAGCCGCATTACCGCCTGCTGCGGCAGGAATATGCCGGATATTTTCCGCTTTTGCTGCGAATTGCGCAGGAAATGCGCAAAAAGAGCCCGCTGCTGATCGCCGTTGACGGTCGCTGCGGCAGCGGCAAAACGCAGTTGGCCGCGCTTTTGCAGGCATTGTTTCCGTGCCGGGTGTTCCATACCGATCATTATTATCTGCCGATTGCAAGGCGTTCGGCGGACTGGCGGGAGCAGCCTGCCGGCAATATGGATCTGGAACGTTTGTGGACCGAGGTCATCCAGCCTGCACGGGCTGGCGAGATGGTATATCAACGAATATTTGACTGCGCAGCGCAGCGGCTGAAAGAGGCGCAGGCCGTTGAGCCTGCTCCGCTCACCGTGGTGGAGGGCAGCTATTGCCTGCATCCGAAGCTGGCCGATGCTTATGATCTGCGCATTTTTCTCACCTGCTCGGACGATGAGCAGAAAACGCGGCTTCAGGCGCGCGAGGGCACGTATTTTGAGATGTTTGAGCGTGTTTGGATTCCGATGGAGAGGCTGTATCATGCGAAGTGTGATCCGCTGTCGTATCATCCGATAGAGATGGATACCAGCGCGTTTTTTCGCAAATCGTTCGATACGCTTTCCCTATAAATTGATTTTGCTGCCAGGAAGGCAGTGTTATTCCCCAGCACCTCCTGAAAAAAGCCATGAAGGCTGTGCGGTTTCAGAAGAAACGGCTGAAAAGACTTTTATAAGGAGCGTTTTTTATCATGCAAAAATCCATTCGCAATCTGGTTCTGGCCGCATTGTTTCTTGCACTGGGGCTGATTCTTCCGTTCTTTACCGGACAGATCCCGCAGATCGGGAGCATGTTGCTGCCGATGCATATACCGGTGCTTATTTGCGGCTTGATCTGCGGCTGGCAGTATGGCGCGATCATCGGCTTCATCCTGCCGTTGCTGCGCTATGTGCTGTTCGGCATGCCGCCGATTTACCCCACCGGTATCGCCATGTCGTTTGAATTGGCTACTTATGGTCTGGTCGTCGGTGCGCTCTATGCGCATTCGCGCTGGAAGTGTATCATTGCGCTTTATCGGTCGCTGTTGATTGCAATGGTGGCGGGCCGCCTTGTATGGGGCGTGGCGGAGATCGTTCTGCTGGGCCTGGGCGGTCAGGCATTCACCTGGAAGCTGTTCCTGAGCGGCGCGCTGCTGACCGCGATTCCCGGTATTATCCTGCAGCTGGTATTCATTCCGGCGCTCATGATTGCATTGGATCGCACCGGTTTGGTTCGCTTTTCCAAAAAAACGGCGCCGGATGCAGCATAATCATTAGGCAGGATAAAACGGAAAGAAAAACGGCGCTTTCAGGAAGAAAGTACCGTTTTTCTTTCCGTATTATGGATGGGGCTGCAATAGCAGGACCGTGACATCGTTGACATTGGTGCCGGTCGGTCCGGTGCGGATCAGCCCGCCGACGCGGTCAAGAGCCGTGTAGGCGTCGTTTTGCTGCAAAATCTGCTCGATATCCATGCCATGTGCATGCAGCGCATCAAGCGTGCTGCCGTCCACGATGCCGCCTGCGGCGTCGGTCGGGCCGTCGGTTCCGTCCGAGCCGACGGAGAACAGCACGGCATTGGGGATGCCAGCCAGTCCGCGCGCGGCGGAAAGCGCCAGTTCCTGATTGCGGCCGCCCTTGCCCGTGCCGGTGACATGCACAACGGTTTCGCCACCTGCGATAAACGCGCAGGGCTTTGTGCAGATGCGTGCGTGATACTGGGCGATAGAGCCGAGAAAGCTGCCGGCCTCGCGTGCTTCGCAGCCGAGGCTGTCCGTCAGGATCAGGGGATCATAGCCCAGCGCGCGACATTGCGCTGCCGCAGCGGTGCACAGTTCGCGCACCGAACCGGTGATGTGGGTTTCCACGTTGTCCAGCGTGTGCGGCATCGGCTGTCGGAGCAGGGACAGTATGGTCGGGCTCAGGTGCAGATCATATTTCTCAACAATAGCCATCGCCTGCTCGGTGGTGGACTGATCGGGATAGGCGGGGCCGGATGCGATCATATCCAGCGGGTCGCCCACAATATCGGACAGCACGATGGAAAAAACGTGCGCCGGTGCGCAAAGCTGAGCAAAACGTCCGCCTTTGACGGCGGAAACACGCTTGCGCAGCGTGTTGATCTCCACGATGTTTGCGCCGCAGCGCATGAGCTGATCGGTCATATCGGTCAGCTCGTTCGGCGGGCAAAGCGGCTTTTCAAACAGGGCAGAGCCGCCGCCGGAGATCAGCAGCAGAACCGTATCCTGCTGTCGCAGCGGCTCGACCAGTGCAATCGCCTTTGCGGTGGCATCAAAGGAGTTTTGGTCGGGGATGGGATGCCCGGCCTGCCATACGGTGGTGTGGGGGATCGGCCCCATGTCATGCCCGTATTTGGTGATGACGATGCCTTCGCTGATGGCTGCGCCGAGCGCTTCGCTTGCCGCGTGCGCCATTTGCCATGCTGCTTTGCCGAGCGCAACCAGAACCAGCCGGCCTTCTGGCTGGCGGAATCCCTCAAGCGCGCGGCGAACGGCGGCATCGGGCAAAACCGCCTGAAGCGATGCCTGCATGATTTGCTCTGCGTCTTTTCTCATATTCATTTTCTCACCCTTTCCTTTTCAGCAGGCAGACAGGGCAGATTGCAGCGGGTTTGGCAGAATCCGAGCATCCGCCATGAATGTCTTGCCAAAATCTTCAAAAACTGCTAAGATGGAAATCAGAAGTCCGAATGTTGTCAGGAGGCAAAAGAATGGCCGCGAACAGATCCATTCAGACGATGGGAGATCAAGTATATACTATCCTACGGAAAGAAATTTGTGAAGGGCGTTTTGCGCCCGGCGCCCGGCTGCAGGAAATTGAGCTGTCGGAAGCGTTGGGCGTCAGCCGAAGCCCGGTGCGGGAAGCGCTGCTCCGTTTGGTATCGGACGGGCTGCTGCTGGCGGTGCCGAATAAGGGTACGTACGTCAAAGAATTCACCTGTCAGGATATTGATGAAATTTTTGATATGCGGGTGATGCTGGAAAGTTACAGCATTTTAAGAAGCCAGAAAAGCATGACCCCGGAGCGGAAGCAACAGCTGTTCGATATTCTGGAAGTGATGGAGAAAACCCATACGGAGGATAATGTGGAGCAATACACCCGAGCAGATGAAGAGCTGCATAATGCGATTGTTGCCTTGGGTGATAATAGCTTGGTCAACACAACATATGCGCGTGTGCGCTCGATGAATCAGCAGTTCCGCGTGTTCTCTTTGGCCGATCGAACCCGGTTTGACGATTCGCTTGAGGAGCACCGCAAGATCATCCATGCGCTGGTCAATGGACAGATCGAAGAAGCGGATCGAATCAACCGCATCCATCTGGAATTGGCCTGTCAGTGCATCAAGGATCAGCTGCGAAAGAACGGGACGGCGTAAAAACAAAAGGATCGTCTGTTATAGTCAAATGGCTGCCGCTTGTGCGGCAGCCATTTGACTTTTTGCTTAGTGAATAAAGAAGGAAAGAATAATAAAAATAGCAGAGCCGAATGCAGGAACCAGAATCGAGGCAATCGACCAGGTCTTGAGGCTGGTCTTGATGTCCATGCCGGAGAAGTTGGTCACAACATGGAAGTACGAGTCGTTCAGGTAGCTCGGGCACATGGTGGCAAGGCAGAGTGCCAGAGCCGCCAGATAGGGGTTGACGTTCAAACCGGCCGTCAGCATCGGTGCGACGATTGCCGAACCGGTAATCATTGCCGTCGTGCCGGAGCCCTGCGGGAAACGCATGATAACGCCGATGATGATCGGGATCAGGATGCCGGGAACACCGGCTGCTACGATAGCGTCCGCCATGATCTTGGCAGCGCCGGTGGCATTGATGACTGCGCCCAGCGCGCCGCCGGCCGCCGTGATGAACACGATCGGGCCTGCATCGCGGCAGGCTTCCTGCATCAGGTTGATGCAGGTCTTTTTGTCAAAGTTGCTGCACAGAAGGAAGGCGCCCATGCACAGAGAGATAAATAGCGCCATGACCGGCTGGCCGAGGAACTCGATGACATCGGCAAGAAGTGTGCCGTCCAGCGAGGAAATCTGGCTGACCAGCGTATTGGCGAAGATCAGCAGAATCGGAACCAGAAGCGTAGCAAAGGACAAAAATGCGCTCGGCAGTTTTTCTGCTGCCAGCAGCTCGGCAAAGTCCTCGGTCACCAGATCTTCATTGCGCTTGTATTTTTCATGGATGCGGTCGAGCACCTTGAGCTGCTCGGGTGTGTACTTGGAACGGTCGATCTCATAGGGAACGATCAGGTTGGGGTATTTGCGGCCAAAGAAGCGGAACAGAGAAGATAAACAGGGGAACGGAAATGGCAATGCCGCAAAGAATGTAGATGCCCAGATCAATCGTCAGTCCGTTTTCTTGGAAGGTGCTGACCACAGCCAGCGGGCCGGGCGTCGGCGGGACCATGAAGTGGGTGATGTACAGGCCCATGCCGAGGATGCCGCCCAGACCGACCATGGATTTTTTGGTCAGACGGGAGAATTCCTTGGCTAGCGAGGACAGAATGACGAAACCGGAGTCGCAGAAAACCGGGATGGAAACGACCCAGCCGGTCAGGCCCAGCACAACATCGCAGTTTTTCACGCCGACCAGCTTGAGGATGGTCAGCGCCGCTTTTCTCCAGAAAAATGCCCATGATGCAGCCGAAGCCGATAACGACGCCGATACTGGCCATGGTGTTGCCGAAACCGGTTGTCACCGTGCTGATGCATGCGGTCAGGCTGGATACATCTCCGAAGAGCATGGCCAATACCGCAATCAGGATGGCCGAAATAATCAGGGACGGGAACGGATGCACCTTGGTGAAGATAATCAGCACCATCATGACAATAATGCCGATCCACATGGCTATGACAGGACTAAACATGGTTTTACCCCCTTGTTAACAAACAGGATTCTCGTTGGATGAGTGCATGGGCGGCGCACCGCCCTTGTCTGTTTTTATGAAATGGCAGCGGCCCGGGCCCTGCGCAAACGCTTCACCTCCTTGGTGCAGCAATGGGGGGCTGCTTAAATGACCGGGCCAAGACAGAAAATATCCATGGAGCCGAAATAGCCCAGCGCTTCGTTTTTCGTCATCTGTCCCGAAAGCACGCGGAGCAGCAGCTCGAACGCCTCTTCGCCCACTTCTTCGATGGTCTTTTCGCCGGTGATGATCCGGCCCGCGTTCAAATCCATGTCGTGCTGCATGCGTTCAAAGGTGTTGGGGTTGCCGCAGATTTTGACGACCGGCATGGACGGGAAGCCCTGCGGTGCGCCGCGTCCGGTGGAGAACAGCATCAGCTGTGCGCCTGTGGCGGCCATACCGGTCAGGATTTCCGGCTCGCGGCCGGGCGCATCCTTGATCCACAGGCCCTTCTGATCATCTACGCGGTCGGTGTATTCCAGCACGCCCTGAATGGGGCGGTGACCCGACTTGACAATCGCGCCCAAGCTCTTTTCCTCGATGCTGGACAGACCGCCTGCGATGTTGCCCGGCGTCGGCTGACTGCCGCGCATATCTTCTCCGATGGATTTGGCGCGCGCCTCCATACGGTTGACAATTTCGTAAATCTTCTGCCCGACCGGTCCGTTTTCGCCGCCTACCGCGCGGCGGGCAAGGATGTGTTCGCCGCCGAGAAATTCGGTCGTTTCTCCGAATACCACGGTTGCGCCCAGATCAACCAGCTTATCCGCCACATAGCCGATCACGCAGTTGGAGGCCATGCCGGAAGTGGTGTCCGACGCGCCGCACTTGATCGCCATGACAACGTTGGAGATATCGACGGTTTCGCGCTGCAAGCCTGAAATCTGCTGCACCAGATGCTGCGCCGCATCAATGCCTGCCTGAATGGCGCGCGATGTGCCGCCCAGCTCCTGAATGCGGATGATCTCAACCGGTTTGCCGGTGGCGCGGATTTCCTCGACCAGACGTTCGTGGTCGGTGCCCTCGCAGCCGAGGCTGACGATCAATGCCGCGCCCACGTTGGGGCTTTGACCGAGGTTGGACAGCGTATCCGTGACGCGCTTGAGGTCGAGCGGGAGCTGGCAGCAGCCCTGATGGTGGAAATAACCGATGGTGCCCTGCACCTGCCGGCAGATTGCCTGCCCGACATCGTTGGCACAGATGACGCTCGGGATGACTGCAACCAGATTGCGGGCGCCGAATTTACCGTTGGCCCGCCGGTAGCCCTGAAAGGTATAGCCCATATGTCGTTCCTCCTCACAAATCGCCGCGGCCGCGCAGCGCTTCCAGATTGTGTACATGCACATAATCGCCCTTGTGGATGGGCTCGCTGGCAGCGCCGATGCATTCGCCGTACTTCATGATTTTTTCGCCCTTGGCAATGTCGCACAGAGCAATCTTGTGACCATATGGCACATTGCCGTGCACGATGATCTCTTCCATATTGCCTTTTTTGTCCCGCACTTCTACCGCGGTGCCATCCGTGATATCGTTTGCGAAGATGGTCGCCACGTTATCCAGATCATCAACCTTGAGCGCCAGTTTCAAATCCATCATGCTTCCTCCTTGTCCTTGACCGCCAGAACCGCCACGCCGTCCGGAATGACGACCACGCGCGCGTCGCTGCCCACCATTTCGTAGGCCATTTGCAGCGCCTCGTCAGGCGAGGAGGCCGGGATCATGTTGGCCTTGCGCACCAGTTCGTGATCCAGATAGGTGGTCACCAGAATGATTTTATGCTTTTTCAGGATGCGGGAGAAAATCTGCGCGCACCACTGTTCGGGGATGGTCTCCTTGGGCGGGATTTTGGACAGATATTCGTCGATCTCGTCCACCGTTCCCTTGATAATCAGCTTTTCAAAATGCGTGCCGCCCATGCCGTCGCAGCAGGAGGCGCACATGATGATCACGCCACCGTCGCGGCAGCAAGCCTCCGCGGTGGCCACCGCCTTGGGGCTTTGGTACAGGTTCTGATCGAGCGGGTAGCCGCCGTTCGAGGTGATGACGATGTCGCCCGTCACGCTCGGGCACTGGGCCAGACTGCGCACAAAGGCTACACCCTCGGCATGGGCCTGTTCCAAGTCGCCGGCAAAGGCAGCGATGACCTTTTTCTCGGCGTTGAGCGCGACATTCAGAATAAACTGCACATTGACCGCGCGCGCCGCGCATGCCATATCCTCATGGATCGGGTTGTGTTCGAGCACGCCCGTCGTGGAGTAGGGGCTGGAAATGGCTTTGTAGGAATGGTTTTCGTTGACCGTAGTCGCATTGCAGATACCGGGCAGAATGCTCTTACGACCGCCGGAGAAGCCTGCGAAAAAGTGCGGCTCGATAAAGCCTTCGGTAATCAGCAGATCGCAGTGCAGCGCCAGTTTGTTGACCCAAAGCTCTGCGCCGGAGGGCAGCGTGCACACCTGCTCGAAATCCTCGTCCACAAAAGCCTGATTGACCGTAATTTTTTCGTTGTCAACAATGTTGTCGCCGAACATCCGGCGCTGTTCTTCTTCGGTTGTGGGACGGTGCAGGCCGGTTGCAATCAGGATGGTGATATCCGCATCCGGGTTCCCGGCGCGGATTTCCTCCAGCAGAATGGGGAGCGTTAATTTGCTGGGAACGGCGCGGGTATGGTCGCTGGTGACCAGTACGATTTTCTGTTTTCCCTTTGCCAGTTCACGCAGGCGGGGGGTGCCGATCGGATGTTCCAGTGCATCGCGCACCAGTTCTGCTTCGCTCTTACCGGCATCATATTCGTCGGTGCGGGAATTGAGCACCGCATGCAGGTTTTTTTCGTCCACATGCAGCTCCAAAGATGACCTGTAATACGGAATGGAAAAGGTTTTCATTTGACTCACCTGTCCTTACTGGAGGTTGTAGACAAAATGTTGTATTATGTATACATGCTTTTGTCTGATGAATTCATAATACTCTTGAGGAGGGGGAAAAGTCAACGAGCCAATTATCTAAAATTGCAAAAGATATTTTGTGAGAAGTGCGAGCAGGATGGAGGGAATTTTCTCAGCGAGTGCTGTGCTTCTGTGCACAAATAGAAAAAGCGTGCCGCAAAGCGACACGCTTTTTCGCAGATAAGAAAAGGAGATAACAAGAAAAACGAATCGATGTATGCTGTAATTGTCACTAAAGAGAACCCTGCGGTCAGGGGAGTGATTACAGTGCATCAATGTTGATGGAAGAAACCTGCGGGATCGCGGAAAGCTGCAATAGCAGGTCCGAGGTGGACACATCGCGCCCGTGCATGCCGAGGTACAGCTCGAACCGCACGCGGGAGTGCTCTCCGTCCACATCCCGGCTGGAAAAATTGCTGATGTTGGCCTCCTGCAGATCCAGCGTCTTGCAGATGGTATGGAAACAATCCCCTTGCTGGCTGCAAAGGAAAGAAATTTCAAAGCGTGGAAATTTAAACAGCCGCAGGGCGAGCATGGCAATCGCAAAGCCGCAGAGCGAGATGATATATTGCCCCGCGCCGACAGCCAATCCCAGACAGGCGGATACCCAGAGGGTGGCGGCAGTGGTCAGTCCGCGTACCGAGCGGCCCTCTTTCATGATCGTGCCTGCGCCGAGAAAGCCGATGCCGGAAATGACCTGTGCGCCCAGTCGGGCGGGGTCGGAGTTGGCGGTGCCGACAAATTCGCCTACGGTCTGACTGCCCAGCAGCATGACCACAGCCGCGCCGAGAGTGACCAGCATATGCGTGCGCACCCCGGCGGGATGATGGCTGCGGGCGCGCTCCCAGCCGATGCCGCCGCCGATGCAGAGCGCCAGCAGCAGCCGCAGCGTGGTATGGCCCAGCAGGATAAGATGCTCCATGCTGTTTACCCCCTTTGGTGGATAAAGAGCGGGTTGGTAAAGGCGAGATGTTGACCGGCGCGGCCGTAGTATGTGCCGATCAAATCGGCACGCAGCCAGCCCGGCGCTGCCGTCAGATGCAGGCGCTGATGCGGCTGCACTGGACAAACGGCCAGTATGCGACCGTTTTGCACAAGGCGCAGCTCCTGCGGCTGGACCTGACTGCGGTCCCAGTCGTTGGGTAGGGTGTCCGGGTCGATCGTCAGTTCGATTTCAAGCGGCCCGGCCTGTACGTCGTCTCCGATCTCCCATCGGGTGCCGTCGGCGTCCGTGCCGTGCATAGTCAGCAGTGGCCCGGCCGCCAGACAGACATGACCGGCGCGGATCGCTTGCATAATCGTGTCCTGCGTCAGGGCGTCTTCCACCCCGACATAGGTGTGCGCGTAGGCAAAGGTATCCTCGCGGTGCCAGTCGCGGCCGCTGGTTGCAGTGATGCGGCAGCCCCGGTCCAGCAGCTGTTCCCACAGCGCAAACGCGCGCAGGCTCTGGATTTTGCGCGGCGCATCGTCGCGCGACCAGACTTCCAGATAATCGACCGCCGTCCAGTCGGCCACCTGAAACTCCCAGTGATAGCCGGTGTTGACCGGATTAGACAGCGCAAAGGGATGTGCGATGCCAACGATGCCGCCGTTTTGGTGGATGGAGGCGATCGCACGGTCGATTTCGGGCGGCTGCACACCGCGCCAGTCGGTGTAGCCCTGTTCGCCCAGTACCAGCATATGACCGAAATATGTCGTCCATTCGATGCCTGCCACACCGACAAGTCCTTCGCGCTCGAGCGCGGGATAAAACTCCCGCAGGCCGGAGGCGGTGTTGTGGTCGGTCAGCGCGATGGCGGCAAAGCCGCGCGCATGGGCGGCTTCAACCAGACCGGATACGGTGAAATCACCGTCGCTGTGTTCGGTATGGGTATGCAGTTCAACCGGATACCACTTCATCGGGCACCCTCCCTTCGATGCGCAGTGTGCCGCAGCACACCGGTGAGATGATTTCGTGCAGATGCAGCGCACCCGACCATTCCCCCGACAGCCGGGCCGGCGGATTAAAGCCCCGTGAGGCAGTTTCGGTGGTCAGGATATGCTCCTGTTCGGTCGCCCAGCGGTGGGCGTTGCCGATGTATGTGCCGTCCTTGTCCAGAGAGATTGTGATCAGGTTTTTGACCGGCAGAAACTGCTCTGCCCGCATGGGTTGCAGTTCGTGCGGATAGCAGTCGTAGTAGCGTGTCAGCGCTTTTTCCACTTCCGGGCGGCAGATCTCCTCCGAGGTCTCCCGGCCGGGGGAAAACGTGAAGTACAGGCGCACTTCGTCTGCCCCATCCGGACAGGTGAAGGAAAACGGCACATCATGCTGTGCATCCTGCGGCGTCCAGCGGTAGTCCTGTTCAAAAAGTACCAAGGGTCAGACCTCCTTTGCGTAATATGGGATGCATTGTGTCGGCTCCTGCGCAACGCAGCACAGCGCGCAGGGCGGTTTGCCGTTTTGCAGTCCGAAGGGCTGCGATAAACGGCCGGTGGTGTAGACCTGCGCCGGTCGGCCGTGCTCGGTCAGATATTGCTCGGCCCGTGCCTGCACTTCATCACAGGCACTGCGGAAGGTGCGCGCCTCGTCCGCGCACATCAGGAACACCTGCGGGTCGCAGGCTTCGACCAGACTTTGCGGCATACCGTCGCGCTGACCGTGGTGAGTCAGCTTGAGCACCTGTGCGCGCGGAAAATCCGGCGCGGCGCAGCGTGCGTCCCAGCCGCTGCATAGATCGCCGGTCAGCATGGCGCGCCAGTCGCCGTATGCCAGACAGCACGCAAGGCTGCACGTGTTTTCCACCTTGTCAAACGCACGCATGGCGTCGCGCTGCGCGGCAGGGTCCTCCATGCGGCAGAACGCCTCAAATTGCGCACGGCGGGAGGCAATCTGCGTCTCGTCCATGCCGAACAGGCGGATGCTGCAGCCCGGCCAAAGGGGTTCATAGTGGTCGGTGGCGGCGCGTTCCCGAACAGGTATGCCGCGTGCGGACAGGATTTCCCGCAGGCGTTCCCAGTGCTGCAAGCCGGTGGTGAACAGACGCAGGCTCAGATCATCCGGGCATTCGGGCAGCGCAGCGGCAATGGCGCGCTCGGCGCCGGTTTGCGGCCAGCAGTTGACCCAGAATGCGTCGATCGGGAATTGCGCGGCGGTTTCCACCAGACCGCTCAGATGGTCGTTGTGCAGATGGGTACAGATCATGCAGTCGATCTTTTGCACGCCCTTTTGGTGCAGAAAGTCCGCCAGACGGATGGTGCCGGGCTGGTCATAGGCTTCGTCCTCGCTGCCCGGACCGCCGTCCATGACCAGACAGTGCGCCCCGTCTATGAGGACGATCGCCTCGCCGTAGCCGACGCTTAAAAAGTACAGTTCCATAAAGGCTCCTCCGTGGAAAAACGGACACATGGGCGGTCCGCTTGCCGAACCACCCATGTGATAGCTTGTTTAACGGACCGATGCGGTCTTTTCCTGATTGCGTTCCGCCATGACCAGTGCGACGCGCTCTTCCTCGGTGTGCGTGGAAGCAGGCGTCAGCAGGCTGACCACGATGCAGAAGATAAAGGTTACAATGGTTACGGGAAGCGCCGGGCCCTTGAAGACCTCGGTGATCCAAGCGTTAAACGGCTGGTAAACCAGATAGATTACGCCGAATACAATGCCGCTGGCCATAGTTGCCACGCCGCCCTGCCAGGTGGCGCGCTTCCAGAAACGGCCAACCAGCAGCGCTACCGCCATGCCGGGCGTGAACGAGCCGATGACGTTGTTGATGTAGCTCATGATGTCGTTGGCGAAGATGGTCATGCCGAACGCGCCAACCAGCATAATGACCAGAATGATGCGCGAGTATTTCGGGATATCCTCATCCGCAACCGGCTTTTTGAAAATCAGCGCATAAACGTCGGTCAGGAAGGTGGTGACGCCCGCGATTGCGTCCGAGTCCGCCGAGGACATGATGGCGGACAGACCGGCGATCAGGCACACAAGGCCGATGGCAGGCGGGAATACGGTCGTTGCCATGAAAGCGAAGGTGAAGTCCGGGTTAGCCAGTACGCTTTCCGCGCCAGTGTTGCTGGCGATGGTGAAGCCGGACATGCCGACGATAGCCGGCAGGATCGAAAAGCAGCCAACGACTGCCGCCGCGATCAGGATTGCCTTGCGGGCCGTTGCGGGGCTTTTGGCGGTGTAGACACGCATGTGTGCGGTCGGGCCTGCCATTGCGCCGTAGTAGGAAGCGAGTGCAACAGCCAGTACGCCGAGCACGCCCTTGGAGCCCACACCGAACGCGATCATTGCGCCCGGATTGCCTGCCGCTTCGTATGCCGCGCGGATGTTGTCAAAGCCGCCCGCTGCCGGGATAGCCAGAATGGCGATCAGAACAAAGCCGCCGAACAGCAGAACCGCCTGAATGGCATCGGTCCAGACAACGGCCATGTAACCGCCGACGAATACGTAAACGCCGAATGCAAGAACGGTGATGATTTTAGCCGGGATCATGTCCATACCGATCAGAAAAGCCAGATAGTTGGCGCCGCCGTTGATGGCGCTGCCAACCCAGACGATCGAAACGATGAAGATAACAACCGACATGAATTTGCGCATGTACGGGCTGCCGTCGTAATAGAATTGCAGCTCTTCGCACAGCGTACGGAACTTATGCTTGCGAACATGCGAGAAGCAGAACGCAACCGTTACCAGACCGATCGCATTGGCCAGCGGATAAACCGCGCCGAGCCAGCCGTCGCGGAAGCCGTTTGCTGTCGCGCCGACCGAGGTGCCCGTACCGACTGCCGTCGCAGCCGCCGTGCAGATCAGCAGCAGCAGGCCGACATTTCGGCCGCCCATCAAGTAGTCCTCGCCTTGTGTGGTTCCCTTTTTGCTGGTCAGATAGGCAATGAGTATCATCAGCGCGATGTATACGAAAAAGCCTATGACGAAAAGTACCGCTTATTGTCCTGATACCATACGATTTCTCCTTTCCATCCCTCAATAAGTGGTATAGACAACCTGTGGTTCTTTTATATCATATGCACACAAAGTTGTAAAGACCTCTTACGAAATTTTGTCGAAACGACGTTTTTTCACTGGAGGAATTATACAATATGCCTATGTAAAATCCATTTCTGACAAGAGAAAACTTGCACTTTTGATAAAACTATATATAATAGAACATATCAAAAACGGCGGCGCGGCCATGACCGGACGTGCGCGCGACAGGAGGAGGAACCACATATGCAGCAAAAATCTTCTGCCTTACGCGCAAAAGAGGCGTTTTTGGCGTTGTATCAGGCGGGAGAGTTTGAACCGGGCAGCAAGCTCCCGTCCGAAGTGCATATGGCGGAGCGGCTGGGGGTCAGCCGGGAAACCTGGCGCAAGGCGCTGAACCTGCTGCGCAGCGACGGTTTGCTGGTATCCAAGCATGGCTCGGGCACATACCTGTTGGAACGGCCCCGCCGCATTGCCAATGACCTGTCCCAGCTGCAAAGCATGGGCAAAATGATCGCGGCGGCGGGGATTGAGGAAGAAGAGTCGCATGTGGAGTGCTCGGTGGGCAGGGGACCAGCGGATGTCAGCCGCTTTTTTGAAGCGCCGCCGGAGGAGGAGTTTTTCATCCTGCGACGCATCCGCCATGCGGATTGCGGCATCATCTCTGCCAGCCTGAGCTATCTGCCGCGCAAATATGCGCCGGAGCTGCAAGAGCATGTGCCGGCCTCGCTGTTTTCCTATTTGGAGCAGTCGCACGGCATTCGCATCAGCCGTGCGCTGACCGAGTTGTTCATCCCGCCGCAGGATGACCCGATGCGGGCCTTGTTGCAGCTGCCGGAGGGCCGCGAAGCCTTTGGTTTTCGTCAGTATCATTATGATTCGCGCGGAAATCCGCTGCTTTACTCACTGGATTATCTGCGCAGCGATCTATTCCACTTCACCATTATGCGCATCCGACCGTGAGGTCGGGCAGCCTTTGGGGCGGAAGCGTGTGTATCAAAAGAAAACAGCCGCCGTGCGGTCGGTTCGGACCGTACGGCGGCATTGTTATTGTTTGAGGTATTGCTCCAGCAGCGTCTGCACACCCTCCCACTCGCTCTGATGCAGGCAGCACAGACTTTCGTGCGGTACGGTCCGCGCGCTGCCGTCCATGCGGCGCGCGGGCAGATCGTGCGCCGCGGTATGTGCGGCGGCAAAGTCGGCAAGCGCGACAAATACCATGTCCGCAACCTCGCTGCCGGGAGCAAAAGGTGGGATGCCGTCGATGCGGGTGAGAAACGCAAAGGCCAGCTCGTCGTCAAAGCCGCCGCCCTCGCCTCTCGAATACTGCTGGCGATAGCTGCCTGCCGGAAGAATATCCGCCGGGCGCAGCATCAGTCCGCATTCCTCCCGCGCTTCGCGCAGCATGGCGGTTTCCGGCGTTTCGCCGGGGTCGATGTGCCCGGTGGCAGACAGATCGAAGCCGCCGGGGTAGAGCGGGCGGTCAAACTGGCGCTGCTGCAGCCACAGACCGGGGATGCCGTCCCGCACGCCCACCGTCCACAGGTGGCAGACATGGTGAAATAGCCCCTGCGCGTGAACCACCGCACGCGGCCGTTCGCCGCAGGCCCGTCCATCCGCATCGTAAACTGTGAGCAGCTCGCCGCCGCTCTGCGTATCGAGCAGGGCTTGCTTTTGCGCACGGCTGAGGCGTTTGATTTCGGCTTCCCGCCGCATGGCCTCACTTTGCGTGGGGAAGATTTCGCTGTACACCAGTGTGACCGGGCCGCGTCCGCGGGTGTATTTGGCGCCTTTTCCGCTGTTGTGCGCGGCCAAACGGGCGGTCAGGTCGTTGGTCCAGCCACAATATAGCGTATCGTCTACGCAGCGTAGAATATAGGTGTAATTGTTCATTGGTGCGAGCGGATATCCCGCTGGGCAACGACCTTGCAGCCCTTGCTGCGGATGAGGGCGCGCACTTTGTCGTGGCTTTTGTCGCTGCTGCCGCTGGCCGAGACGAGCAACACCTCCACCTCCTTGCCGGAAGGCAGCAGATTGACCATGGTGTTGAACGGCGGGGCGGGGAATCCGGCCCAGACCGGCGCCATCAGGACGATGCGCTCATATTCGGACAGGTTGAGATTTTTTTGCAGCGGTACGCTTTTCTGCCGAATGGCAGCGGGGCAGCCGCGTGTGAAGGCGGTCAGCGGGTTATATTTTTTGACCGGTACGGCTTCCAGCAGGTCAGCGCCGCGCGCGTTGGCTTCCGCGCGGGCAAAGGACCGTGTGGCGCCGCCCTGAGAGAAATAAACAACGGCGGTTTTCATAAGGCACACACTCCTTGTTGTCATCTGAGGTTCATAGGAACTGTTTATAGTATACCACAAAAGAGAAAGCAGCGGATGCATCATCCGCTGCTTTTTTGTCTTTTATTCCGCACTTTCCGGGTTGTGTTCCGCTGCGTCGCGCGCGGCTTTCCGCTTTTTATACAGGCGGCTGCCGATGAAATAGCCGAGTGCGCCACAGATGATCGCGCAGATATTCGCATTGGGCGCAGTAAAGCCGGCAATGCCGATTAAGCCGGTCACGATATAGCCGCCGGCCACACCGAATGCGGTGGCGTGGAAGCACACGCGGCGCAAACCGAAGATCTTGACATCGGCGGGGTCGATATCCTCTTCCTTGACTGGTTCTTCTGCGGTGTCGTCTGCTGTTTGGATAAGATCGTCGCTGTCGTTCTCCGCGGGCAGGACGGGCGCTTCCGGTTGTTCGGAAACGGGCTGCACCGGTTCGATGGGTTCTTCGGTCAGCGGCTGCTGGTTTTCACGCATAAGGGGCACATCCTCTCGTTTAGGAGGGGTTTTACTGGACGGCGCTCTGCGTCGGGATGATGATGGCGGCAAGGATATAGGCTAAAACGCCAGTCCCGCCGAAGCAGCAGAGAAAGGCCCAGGCAAGGCGGATGAGTGTGGAGTCAAGGCCGAAATACTCGGCAACGCCCGCGCATACGCCGCATAACATGCGGTCGGACTCACTGCGGTATAATTTCTTGCCATTCATAGTAAAAACTCCTTTTCTTCTATCATACGTTGTTTTTGGAGGTTCGTCAAGGGGGAGACGGCGCTGCCGTCACTCCATGGTATGCAGTTCAGCGGTTCCGCCGCCGTTCACATGGATTTCCAACTCGTTGATGGGATTGCTCACAGATTTGCGGTTATCGTAGCGCGAAACACCGGAATTCGGGCCGACTAATTCCTCATCGTTGAGGGTTGCGGGGCCGTAGTTGCTTTTTGCTTCGATATGGTAGTTTTGCGCATGGCCGTCCAGATAAGCGTACAGCAGACCGTCGCTAACCGACAGATCCAGCTCGCGGGCGGATAGCAAGTCAGCATCGATCGAGCCGCTTTCTGCATGTAACTCGATTTTTGAGGCACGCAGCGGGACGGCAATATAAACCAAAGCATCCAGACGGGAGGCGATTTCGATATCGCCATAGCTGGAGACGCTTTCCGGCAGGATGAGTGTCACCTCGTCGCTGTTACAGGTGATTTCCAGTTCCCATTTTTCGTTGTCAAATTCGTTGGATACAATGGAAAAGTCGCCTTCCAGACCATAGTCCGCGCCGCTTTCGATGGTGAAGCTGCTGCTGGTGCCGCTTTTGAATGTCAGGTCAAGGTCGCGGATGGTATCGAGCGAGGCCTTCGGCAGGTCAAATAATTGAATCGCTTCATGCCGCGTATCCAGCCAGTCGTCCACCCAGTCGGTGTTGAAGTCGTCCAGCGCGTCATCGACCGCATGATCGACCGTATCATCAATCCAGTTGTCCAGATGGTCGTCAAACCAGCCCGAGTGCCAGCCGTGTTCATCCACCCAAGAATGATACTGCCACTGGTTTCGCATGCCATAGGCAATATCGCGGATGCTTTCGCTGATCGGGTGCAGCGCGCCGTTATAATAGGAAGCGTACAGCTGCCCGCCCGCGGCCCAGCCGCCCAGCATCAGGCAGCCGCCAATGACCACAATCGCGCAGCAGGCGAGAATTAGTTTTTTCATTTGCTTTCACCTCCGTTTTTACGGGTGCGGCCGCGGATCTTGTCGATCGGCCAGCGCAGAACGGCCACAAAAGCGCGGAACAGCGGCGGCACAAACAGTGTGCACAGCTTGATCATCAGCAGCGATACCAGAATGCCTAACGCGAACAGCGCAAGACCGCAGCCAAGGGTCATCACCGCGCTGGCAGGCATACCCCACAGGACAAAGGAGATGCCGCACAGGATGACGCCCGCCGCCAGCAGGCAGAGCGGAACGACTACAACGAATGCCAGCACCACCAGCACGACAGACAGGAGTACGCCAAACAGGGTGGCGATCACGCCGATCAGCACGCCCACAAGCGGGATGCCGACCGGGATGGCCAGCAGCACGAGCACCAGCAGCAGCCACGGGTTGATGCCGCGGCGGCGCGGTTTGCTGTTTGGCACGGTGCCGTCCGGCTGCGGGACGGAAGCGACCTCCCGATAGTCGGCCAGAATTTGCGCGGCGACCTTGTCCGGCGCGCCCAGATCGGCAATGACCTTTGCTTCGTTTTCCGGTCCGGCATCGTCAAAATATTCTTCGTAATAGCGCAGGGCGCTGGCGCGTTCCTCCTCGGGCAGGACGGAAAGCGCACGCCGCAGCGCCGCCATATATTCAGTTCTGTTCATTGGCTATCCCCTCCAAAAAAGATCGCGTCGATGCCGTTCCGATAGTTTTGCCAGTCGATGCGGTGCTGCCGGAGCTGGGCGCGGCCGTGCTCCGTGATTTTGTAATACCGCCGGTTGCGCCCGGAATAGGCTTCGTCGTAGGTTGTCAGACAGCCGTCCTTTTGCAGGCGGCGCAGTACGGGATACAGCGTCGATTCGGAAATTTCCAACACTTCTTGCACATCTTGTGTGATGCGGTAGCCGTAGGTGCTCTCCCGCTCGACCACCGCAAGCACGATTCCGTCGAGCAGGGAGGAGGCGATCGGGTATGACATAGGAAACCACCTCTCTTTTTGTGTTTGCAATAATATTATATGAAATATAATATAACGTGTCAACCGGTATTTCAAAAAAAGAGTGTGAAGGAATTGTAAATTTTGTAGAAATGATGCGCGGAAAAGCGCGGTTCTGCATTGTATTTGCGCGTCAAATGGCGTATAATGTTATCCGTATGAGTAGAAGGTAATAACAAGAAGGGGCGAAACAGGAAAATGAAACTGGCTGTATTATTTGGTGGCATTTCCAGCGAGCACGATATTTCGTGCCTGTCCGCTGCGTCCATTCTGCGCAATTTGGACAAAGAAAAATATGAGATCTACGCGGTCGGCATCACGCAGGAGGGCAAGTGGTTTTACTGCCCGACCTGCGATCCCGACCGCATTGAAAACGGTTCGTGGGAGCGCATGGCGGATAAGGTGCCGGCGGTGCTCTCGCCGGACCGCGGCGTACATGGCCTGATGCTGCTGCACGAGGGAAAAACCGAAGCGGTGCGTCTGGACTGTGTGTTCCCGGTGCTGCACGGCATCGGCGGCGAGGACGGCATGATGCAGGGCCTGCTGGAGCTGGCAGGCATCCCGTATGTGGGCTGCGGCGTGGCGGCAAGCGCCAATTCGATGGATAAATCGATCACCAAGGCGATCGTAGAGACTGCCGGTGTGCGGCAGGCGAGATACTTCCTTGCACTCCGTGAGGATTTTGAGCGCGGCGCGGAAGGCGTAGTCCGTGCGGCGGCCGAGGCGCTGGGCTCGTTCCCAGTGTTCGTCAAGCCCTGCTCGCAGGGGTCGTCGGTCGGCGTTGCCAAGGCGGGCGATATGCTGGAGCTTGCTGCGGGCCTGACCGAGGCGTTCAAGCTGGACAGCAAGGTGCTGGTTGAGGAATTTATCGACGGGCATGAGGTCGAGTGCGCGGTGCTGGGCAACCAGCGTCCGATCGCGTCCACCGTGGGCGAGATCGCGCCGACGCAGGCGTTCTATACATTTGATGCGAAGTATAAGGATGAAAGCTCCAAGTTGTACATCCCGGCCCATATCACCGAGACGCAGCTCGAAACCGTGCGGCAGAACGCGCTGCGCGTGTATGCGGCGCTGGGCTGCCGCGGCCTGTCCCGCGTGGACTTCTTTGTCACCCATAAGGACGGCGAGGTCGTGTTCAACGAACTCAACTCCATCCCGGGCTTTACCTCGATCAGCATGTATCCCAAGCTGTTTGATTATGAGGGCCTGCACTATCCCGCTTTGCTTGACCGCTTGATCGAGCTGGCGCTGGAGGAGCATCATGGATAACCGTGCGATCGGCGTATTCGATTCGGGCCTCGGTGGATTGACCGCCGTGCGGCGGCTGCATGCGCTGATGCCGCAGGAAAATATCATCTATTTCGGGGATACCGGCCGCGTGCCCTATGGTACGCGCGGACGGGATACCATCATTAAATATGCGCGGCAGGACGTGGCGTTCCTGCGGCAGTTTGACTTGAAAGCCATCATCATCGCGTGCAATACGGTGTCATCCGTGGCGCTCGACCTGCTCGACCGGGAGAACGATATCCCGATCATCGGCACGGTCGAACCCGCGTGCCGCCGCGCGATGACAATGACGCAAAACGGCAAGGTCGGCGTGATCGGCACGGCTGCGACCGTGCGGTCGGGCGCGTACGAGCGTTATCTGCATCATGCGGACGGTAGTTTGACGCTTTATACCCAGCCCTGCCCGCTGTTTGTGCCGCTGGTCGAAAACGGCCGCGTGCAGCGCGGGGATGTGGTGATCGAAACGGTTGTGGCGGAGTATCTCACGCCGCTGAAAGACGCGGGCGTGGACACATTGATTTTGGGCTGCACGCACTATCCGCTGCTGGAGGACGTGATCGGGGACTTTATGGGCCCGGATGTGACGCTCATTGACTCGGGCGCGGAGGCGGCAAACCTTGCCTCCACCCAGTTTGACCCTGCCGGCGGGCCGGGCGAGACCCGGTATTTCGTCTCGGACGATCCGGATGGATTTGACCAGCTTGCGGGCCTGTTTTTGCAGGAGCAGATCGATGTGGGCGCAGGTCTGGTGGATATTTCAAGCTATTGACCATGGCATGGATGGAGAACAAGCAATGAAAAAGGACGTTTGGCTGTCGATTTCCTCCAAACAGCAGTTTGCCGACTGCGATGAGGAGCGGATCAACTTAGTGACCGCCGCAACGCTGTATGAGCGCGGCGGGAAATATTACATTGCCTATGAGGAGAGCGAGCTGACCGGGCTGGAAGGCACCAAAACCACGGTCAAGCTGGACGGCAAGACGGTCGCGCTCATCCGCACGGGCGCATACCCTTCGCACATGCTGTTTGCCGAGGATGAACGGCATGTCGGATTGTATCAGACACCGGTTGGTTCGGAAATGACGGTTTCCACCCATACCTCGCATGTGCGCAATACCGTAGGGGAAAACGGCGGCGAACTGGTGATTGATTATACGGTGGAAGTGGATCATTCGCTCATGGGCGAGCACCATTTTGAAATGGTGGTATCCACCCAGCCGATACAGGTTTGAGAAAAATTAACGGAGAGTGAACAGATGAACGCATATGAATTTGCGCGTGCCGAAGCAACCCGCGTGGTTGAGGCGGCTTACCATAAAGCGGTGGCAGCGGGCGTGCTGCCCGAGGGCGATATCCCGCCCGTTGCGGTTGAGACCCCGAAGGACGCCTCGAACGGCGACTGGGCATCCACCTTTGCCATGCAGTGCGCCAAGCCTCTGCGTATGGCGCCCCGCAAGATTGCGGAAGCGATTGTGGACAACCTCGATTTGACGGATAGTTGCTTTGATACGGTGGACATCGCCGGTCCCGGCTTTATGAACTTTACGCTCGGCCAGAGCTGGTATGAAAAGGCGGTCAAGGGCGTATTTGAGATGGGCGACAATTACGGCCGCACCCAGACCAAGACCCCGGAAAAGGTGATGGTCGAGTTCGTGTCCGCTAACCCCACCGGCCCGATGCATATGGGCAACGCGCGCGGCGGCGTGCTGGGCGACTGCCTTTCGTCCGTTTTGGACTGGTCGGGCAACGATGTCACGCGCGAGTTCTATATCAACGACGCGGGCAATCAGGTCGATAAGTTTGCGCACTCGGTTGAGGGCCGCTATATTCAGGAAATCCGCGGCGAGGACGCGATCGAGTTCGACCCCTCGTGGTATCAGGGCGACGATATTAAGGCGCTCGCGCATGATCTGGTCGAGCAGTACGGCGACAGCCTGATGGACAAGACCCCGGAGGAGCGTTTTGCCATCATCGAGGGCTATGGCCTGCCGACCAACATTGCGCGCATGGAGCGCGACCTCAAGCGCTACAAGATCAATTATGATGTCTGGTTCCGCGAGAGCGAGCTGCACGAGAGCGGTTATGTCAAGGAAACCATGGACCTGCTGACCGAGAAGGGTGCGACCTACGAGACCGAGGACGGCGCGCTCTGGCTGCGTTCGACGGCGTTCGGCTGCGATAAGGATGACGTACTGCGCCGCGCCAACGGCTTTTACACCTACTTTGCGGCGGATATCGCGTATCACCGCAACAAGTTTGAAAAGCGCGGCTTTGACCGTGTTATCAATATCTGGGGCGCGGACCATCACGGCCATGTCAAGCGCTTGCAGTGCGCGCTGGATGTGCTGGGACTGGACGGCTCGCACCGTTTGGAGATCGTGCTCATGCAGCTGGTGCGCATGACGCAGGGCGGCGAGGTCGTTCGTATGTCTAAGCGCACGGGCAAGAGCCTGACGCTCACCGACCTGCTGGACGAAATCCCGGTCGATGCGGCGCGTTTCTTCTTTAACTCCCGCGCGGCGGAAACCCAGATGGAGTTCGACCTTGACCTTGCGGTCAAGCAGGATTCGGACAACCCGCTGTATTATGTGCAGTACGCGCACGCGCGTATCTGCTCGGTTATCAAGAACTGCACCGAGGACGGCGTGCCGATGCCCGATCCGGCAAGTACCGATTTGTCCGTGCTGACCGGTGCGGATGAGCGTCAGCTCGTCAAGACGATTGCGCAGTTCCCGGAGGAAATCGTGCAGGCGGCGGTCAGCCGCGACCCGTCGCGGCTCAATAAGTACGCCGTGGCGCTGGCGCAGCAGTTCCACCACTTCTACAACGCTTGCCGCATCAAGTGCGACGATGAAAAGCTGTGTGCGGCGCGCCTGACGCTGTGCCTTGCCGCTCGTCAGACCATTGCAAACGCGCTGGGCCTGATCGGTGTGGACGCGCCGGAAAGCATGTAATATATAAAGATATGGAACGGTGTTTGGCCCTCTGAAATGGAGAAAGTTCATGAAAAAGATAGCAAAAAAGCTGGTTGCTCTGGCGCTTGCAGCGGCGACACTGACCGTCCCTGCGGGTGCTGTCACACAGGATGGTCAAAGCGAAACCTGGTTTGACGGCGTTTGGGCGCTGATCAATACCTTCGGTCTGAAAGCGGAAGATAACCCGTATGTGCTGCAAAATTACATCAATAAGTATTTGCAGGAGCATCCGGAGGAGATGTACAACGTCATCAACGATATCCTGTCGCTGCTCGATACGCATTCCATGTATCTGTCGAGCGAAGAATATTCGGAGGGCTTTTCCACGCTTGAGGGCTTTGTCGGCATCGGCGTGGGATTGCAGCAGGCGTCCGGCGGCGTGCTGGTCAGCGAGGTGATGCGCTACTCCGCTGCGGAGGAAGCTGGGCTGAAAGCTGGCGACCTGATTGTCGCGGTTGACGGTAAGGACGCCACGCAAATGACCCATACCGAGGTGGCCGAGCTGCTGCGCGGGAAAGAGGGCACGAGCGTGTCCCTCACGGTGCTCCGGCAGGGCCGGGAGCTGACCGTCACTTGCGTGCGGCGGCAGGTCAATCAGGTTTACGTCTCCGATCAAACCGTGGCGGACGGAGTAGAATATATCAAAATCAGCGCCATGGGCTCGGAAAACGATTGGGAAGCCTTCTCGGAAATCTGGGAAGGGCTGGATGAAAAGAATACGCGCGCGGTCATTCTGGACCTGCGCGGCAATGGCGGCGGCGTGATTGATGTTGCGCTCAAAATGGCGGACGTTATGACGCAGGAGGCCGACATTTATCTGGCCGGTGTGCACTGGCGCGAGGATATGGGCGGTCTGGAGCAGCATTACTCCACCGGCGGCGGTTTGCCGCTCAACAAAATCATCGTGCTGGTGGACGGCGGCACGGCCTCGGCGGCAGAGCTGCTGGCAGGCAGCTTGCAGGACACCGGCTCGGCAATGCTGATCGGTGAAAAAACCTATGGCAAGGGACAGGGACAGTATCATATTGATCTCGCCAACGGCGATAAGCTGGTCATCACCACGCTGGAGCTCGAACTGCCCAAGCAGGGCTGCTATGAAGGGGTCGGCCTGACACCCGATTTGCAGATCTCCAATCAGGAAGTGACGGTCAACGCGGACAACCTGACGCCGCTCGATGCGACGGAAGGACTGCGCTTCGGCACACAGTCGGACAATGTCTATGCCATGACCGAGCGGCTGGTCTTGCTGGGTCTGCTGGACGAGCCGACCAATACATTTGACGGCAAGGTGATGGATGCAGTGCAGTCGTTCCTTGCAAGCTACGAGATGCCGTCCGAGCTGTATGCTTCGCCCGAAATGCTTGAGGCTTTGGATGCGGCGATGCAGGCCCTGAACGGACAGACCTATCAATTGGATGAGCAGCTGCTCGCGGCGCTGGAAATCGGTAGGCAGGCGGCAGCCGAGCCGCAGCAATATACCGCGCTGCCGGATGGCAGCTGGAAGAAAAACTAATTTTGCGGGAGTCTTCTTGGGAGGAAAAACGACATTGGATATTCCTTTATGCCCGATAGAACACAAACCTCAGATTCTGCTGACCGATCCGGCGGCGCTGTCGCTCTGCCGGGAGCAGCCCGCACGCTTTGCGGGTGCCATTGCGCCGGATGGGGAGACCTGTGCGGCTTGGGCGAAGAGCCTTGCTCCGCTGCCGGTCGGTCTGGTGCTGGATTGCCCGCCCGTTCCGGATGCGGAGGAATGCGGACGGCCGGTTACGATGGTGTACATGCAGCAGTGCAAGCAGGCGTTTCGTGCGCTGCTGCACGATGACGCGGCGTTTTACTGCCTGCGCGGCGCACAAACCTTTGCGGCGCTGCGCGCAGCGGTGCTGGCGCTGGGCGATTTGTGCGGCCGCACGGTGATCGCGGAGCTGCTGGTGGAGGATGACGAAGGCCACTTGGCGGACGGAACGGATGTCCGCGCGGCGGTGGGCGTGTTGCAGCGCATTGGCGTGACGACGGTCATTCTGACCGCGCATGATCCGCAGTCGATTACCGAAGCACTGGATATGACCGCGCCCTATGCCCGCCTGTCGCTGGGCGTGTGCGTGCATTCCGCGTGGCTGCGCGCGCAGACCCCTCTGTACAATACGGAAATCTTTCTCCCGGCTGAGCATGACGATACCGCACGGCTACTGGCGGCAATCGACGCCCATACGGGCGGCACGGTGGTCGAGCGTGACCATGATGACTTTATTCTCGCGCCGGACGGCAAAAATGCGCACTTTATCGACCCGACGATCGACATTTCGGACGAGATCGAATGCGGGCCGCGGCTGGAGGAAGCGCTGATTGCGGCGGAGGATGATGCCGGAGCGCTCAAGCTGGTGCTGGAAACCGAGGATGATGTGATCGCGCTGGAGGAATACTGGTATATGATCTCCCGGCCGCTGTGCCTGTGCGCAGAGTCGGCCGAGCTGCTCGAACAGGGGCTGCGGGTGTATCCGGGCCTTGCGCTGTATGACGGCACATGGGAGCAGCCGGAAGAAGTTTTGCATTATCTGGAACAAAAATACGGTTTGATCCGTTTATAAGAGTTGGGCCGGAGAAAAAGACACTGCGGCGCAGGAATACATGTGGAGGAATGCAATGGACTGGAAGGAAGTCACGATTTATACGACCACAGCCGGTATCGGTCCGGTCGAGGCGTTGCTGGAGGACAACGGCGTAGAGGGCTATGTGCTCGAGGACGCTGCGGATTTTGAGGAATTTTTGCAGGATACCGAGATCTACTGGGACTATGTGGACGAGGATCTGGTGCGCGAAAAGCGTGCGCAGGAAACCTGCCTGAAAATTTACCTGTCGGACGACGAGGACGGCGCAAAGCAATATGCGGCGATCTGCACGGCGTTGGAAAATCTGAAGGCGCGCGACGAGGACCATGCATGGGGCCGCTTGTGCACCGAAACCGCCCTGACCCGTCAGGAGGACTGGGAATGGGGCTGGAAGCAGTATTTTAAGCCGTTCCCGGTGGGCGATACCTTTATGATTAAGCCTTCGTGGGAGACGGTGGACGATACGCAGGGACGCAAGATCCTCGAGATCGACCCGGCTTCTTCCTTTGGCACCGGCAGCCATGACACCACGCAGCTTTGCATGGCGGCGCTGGAGAAAATCGTCCGGCCGGGCGATACGCTGCTCGATATGGGCACCGGCTCGGGCATTCTGGCAATTGCGGCGGCAATGCTGGGCGCGGAGGTCAAAACCGTAGTCGATATCGACGAAAACTGCCTGAAAACCGCGCAGGAAAACGCGGAGAAAAATCATGTTTCGATCGGCAGGGGCCTGTGCGGCGATGCGCTGCGTAACCCGCAGCTGGCGCAGGAGATCGGTGCGGGCTATGATATCATCGTGGCCAACATCGTAGCGGACGTGATCATCGGAATGGCCCCGATGTTTGCGGACAAGCTGGTGCCGGATGGACATCTGATTTGCTCGGGCATTCTCAACGAGCGTGCGGACGAGGTGCGCGCAGCGCTGGAGCAAAACGGTTTTACCGTTTTGTCGCATGCGCAGAGCAAAGATTGGAGCGCTTTTACCGCAAAAAAGTAATTCACGGAATGTTCACTTGCAATAGCGTGTTTTTTTTGATAGAATAGGAAAGGTTACTTGATTGTTATGCCGAGATTCTTTGTGGCCGAACAGCCGAAAAACGGTGTGCTGACGCTGCGCGGAGAGAATGCGCATCACGCGGGACGTGTGCTGCGGCTGCATCCGGGCGAGTCGGTGACGCTGTGCGACGGTCAGGGCACGGATTTTGATTGCACAATCGAATCGGTGGAGAAGGAGTCGGTGGTTTGCCGTGTGCAGAGCAGCCATCCGGCGGAAACCGAACCGAGGCAGCAGCTGACGCTGTTTATGGCGCTGCCCAAGGGCGATAAAATGGATTTCATCGTGCAGAAGGCGGTTGAGTTGGGCGTGCGGGAAATTGTGCCGTATTTGTCCAAGAATTGTGTTTCGCGGCCGGATAAAACCGAGAAAAAAGTGGAACGCTGGCAGAAAATCGCTTTGGAAGCCGCCAAGCAGTGCGGCAGAGGATATTTGCCTGCGGTCGGTGCAGTGGTATCGTTCCAGCAGGCGGCAGAACGGGCAGCGCAGAGCAAAACCGCGCTGTTCTTTTATGAGAACGAACGGCAGACCGGCCTGCGCGATGCGCAGGAAGCCGGCGTCGGAGAGACTGTTTCGCTGATGATCGGCCCGGAGGGCGGCTTTGCACCGGAAGAGGCTGCATTTGCCGCTGAAACGGGATTGACAAGCGTATCGCTTGGCACGCGCATTCTGCGGTGCGAGACGGCGCCGGTCGCGGCGCTTGCCGCCGTGCTGTATGCAGGCGGAAATATGTAAGAACAAAAAAGAGGGAGTGTAGGCATTGGCTAAAAGCAATGTGGGCAAAAAGCCAATCAGTGAAGAAGAATATACCACCAATAAGGTGCTGACGGTGTTCAGCGTCTGTCTGTTGGGTGTGCTGGTGCTGATGGTGCTGCAGCGGCTGCTCAGTTACGCAAACACTTGGGAAACCGGTGTGCTGGTTTCGAGAATTCTGCTGGGAATTGGCGTTTTAGGCATCATTTGCAGTGTCGTTTTGCTGGTGCGTGAGGCTTCCGGCAAGCGTTCGACTGCGCGCCGTATCCTGTGCGGACGCAACGTGTTGATTGCCAGCATCGTGCTGGTGGCTGCCATGTCTGCGATCCTGTATATGGGTGTTGGCCCAATCAAGATGCTGTATGTGGTGCTGCCGGTGCTGGCGGTATATTATCTGGTATATCATTCTTATGCGCGGGAATTTTTCCTCATCGCATTGGATACCGGCGTAGGTGTCGGCCTGATGTGGCTGGTGCATCGCGCGATCGCCAGTGCAACTTATGCCTGGATGCCCTATGCGGCGCTGGGTGCGGCGGTTGTGCTGACGATTGCACAGCTGGCCTGCGTGGCTTCGCTGCGCAGCAAGAACGGCAAAATCACTTACCGCGGCAAGAAGATCAACATGCAGTTCAGCCGAAACGCTTATACCATGCTGACGATCACGCCGGTGCTGATGACCGTGCTGGTGGCGGCGGTGCTGTTTGCGCCTGCGCACATTTTGATCGCAATGGGCGTTGCGGCGGCATATTTGTTTATCACAGCGGTATACTATACTGTGAAGCTGATGTAATTGGCAAGAGCGATGCGGGCGGACGGCTTGACCGTCCGCCTGCTTTTTCGTAAGGAGGGAAAGCATGAAGCGGCTGGCCGGAATCTTGTTGGTTTTGCTGCTGGCCGGCGGCGCTGCGTTCTGGTGGTATCCGCGGGCGGTCGCGCCGCATGTGCAGAATCCACATCAGGCGGCGGCGCTGCTGGAGGAGGACGCACGGGCGGGCGGCGACGGGGTGCTGTTCCGCACCGAGGAGGTGGACCCGGACGAGGTGTATCGCGCGCTGGAAGCGCGCTATCCGTTCGCGTTTTCCCTGCATGCAACCGTGCGGCCCAACCAGACCACGGAGCTGCGCGTCGAGGTATCCCGTCAGGCACGGCAGGATCAGGCGGCGACCTACGCCGAGGCGCTTGCAGCGGAAAGCATCACGGAGGATATGACCGAGGAGCAGAAGCTGCGCGCCCTGCATGACACGCTGGTGTGGTTGTGCAGCTATGATACCGATACGGCGGCGCAGACAGCGCCAGACGGCGCATCCGCACCTTTCGCGGCAGACGGGGCGCTGCTGGATCACCGCGCCGTGTGCGCGGGCTACGGTCGCGCATACGGGATGCTGTGTGAAGCGGCAGGGATACAAAGCATCTATGTGGCCTCGGAGGAGATGAACCACGGCTGGAACGCGGTGCGGCTGGATGGGCAAACCTATTTTATCGACTGTACCTTTGACGACCCAGTGCCCGACCGCGGCGCCTATGTTTCCGACCAGTTCTTTTTGCTGACGGCAGAGGAGCTGTCTAAGACCCATGTTTGGGACCAAGCGTTCTATGAACAGGTGCTCGACAACATGGAAAAAGAAAATTCATAAAATTCTGAAAAAAGCCTTGACACTACATAGAACATGGGTTATAATAACTATCGTCGCCGGCGAACGGGCGACGCAGGAAAGCGAGTACGGCGGTATAGCTTAGTTGGCTAGAGCGTTCGGTTCATACCCGAAAGGTCATTGGT
>ERZ1090878.179-NODE-179-length-36343-cov-7.925072_pt1 | contig 36343 bp, 32 predicted proteins | sample MGYA00478473_ERZ1090878 | MGnify/ENA primary metagenome ERZ1090878 (study PRJEB33644, sample SAMEA5815720) | chicken gut metagenome | biome: Chicken; feature: Gastrointestinal Tract; material: Caecum | place: Ireland | collected 2019-01-01 | study: A study of the... | reverse complement strand
TTTCTAAAAGCAAATAACTATGAGAATGGAGAAAAAAATTCCTCCAACTGAGTACAATATAGCATAGAAATGGAAGCATGTCAAACTTTACTATAAAAATGTGAATTTATTGAGGAAATGTGAAAGAATAGAAAACCGGTTGACATAGGTAAGGTTTAGGTATATATTAAAGTTTGCAACTAGTAGAAGTCTATCTAATAGTATATTCTATCATAATTTTACATATTACCTATAAGCTACAATACAGATAGACACATTTATAAAGGAAGAAAAAGATTTGGAAAGATATTATGCTAGTACCAAGTACATGTTCAGGAAAATAGCAGGAGAAGGTGTACTTGTATCTGTAGGGGAAGGTGTAGCTGATTTTTGCGGAATTGTAAAGCTCAATGCATCTGCGCAGCAGTTATGGATAACTTTGCAGAATGGAGCAACAAAAGAGGAACTGATCCAAAGTTTGATGGAAACCTTTTCTATATCGGAAGATAAAGCTAAAGAAGATGTGGAAAAATCTCTGCAGCTTTTAGAAGAAAAGGGGATGGTAACACATGCCTGATATATCTAAGCGTTGTCCGGTAAACGGGACTTTTGAACTTACAGGACGCTGTAATTTGAGTTGCAAAATGTGCCTTGTTCGTGTAGATAAAAAACGGATTGAAGAACTCGGACTGCGAGAACGTACTGCAGAGGAATGGATTGATATGGCAAGGCAGGCTGCTGAAGCAGGAACCTTAGGGCTTCTTCTGACTGGCGGAGAAGTAATGCTTAGGCCGGATTTTTGCGAAATTTATGAAGCTATTGCAAAAATGGGCTTTTTGCTAACTTTATATACCAATGCTACTATGGTTACAAACGAAATCATGGATGTCCTGAAGCGATATCCACCTCATAAAATCGGTGTAACTATGTATGGTGCTTCGAATGAGACTTACGAAAGATTATGCGCTTGCAAGAATGGATATGACAAATTTGTAGAAGGTATCTATCGGTTGTCAGAGCTTCCGTCTTTATTTGAAATGCGTACAACGATTGTAAAGGACAATGTTACCGATATAAACGCTATGAAGGAATTTGCAAGGCGTAAATTTGGCAAAGATAAAGCCTTAATAATTAGCAGATTTGTTACAAAGAGTATTCGAGGAGGTATTGCCTGCGCTGAGAAGTGCAGACTTACACCAGTAGAAAATATAAAACTTATACACAATGACTTGACAGAGTTGTATGAAAAAGTGAAAGCAAACGAAATTAAACTGCCTAAGCCGGAAGAAAAACTAAAAACACATTATAGAAATAATATTTCAGAAGGCGACTATCTTTTTGAAAACTGTGGTGCAGGATTAAATCAATATACTATCACATGGGATGGGGCAATGTATGCATGCGAGTTATTGCCAACAGGCTGTACATTTCCCTTTGACACAAACTTTCGGCAGGCCTGGGAAGAACTGCCGGAAAAATATCCACGGAGCCGGATAAATAAAAGATGTATGGATTGTAAATATGCTGCATTTTGTGAAGCATGCCCAGCAATTCGAATGGCAGAGACAGGGGATTATTTTGATGCACCAGAATATTTCTGTGAAGAAGCTCAATATTTCTACAATATATTATCAGAATTAGAAGTAGTATAAAGTCTTAAATATCGAGGAGGAAATTATAATGGAAATAAAAAAAGAACAAAAAATATACGAAAGTCCTAAATTTGAATTTGAAGAATTAAGACTATCTGAGAGAGTTGCTGCTGTATGTTGGGGATATGCCTATGCATGGTATGATGCAGATAAAGATGGTTCCATTGATGGAAAAGAATTAGTAAAACTGTCAGATTTAGGGTTAAAAGAGAATGGATGTCAAGGAAATGCGGCAAGAGAAGCATTACAGAAATATTTCTTTGATACTTTTGAAATACGACTTTCTGAAAAAGACGTTTCAACTAATACAGACAGTAATGTAGTGATTGGCTCTAACAGCTGAATATGGAAGATAATAGGATTTTAAGATTGCCTAAATATTTTGAAATCGGGGACTGTAAGATTTCTTTTTGCAAAAAGAAATCAGAAATTCGTATGAAGATTCCATATGCTGGCATGGCTTTCTATCAGCCAAGCGGGAAACATGCAGATTTTCGCTTCTTAATTGATGATCGAGCTAAGGATAATAGTGGAAAGCTGGTATGGGGTTCTGGGGAATTTGCTGTTCCAACATTTTTGTATCAAAGAGATTCAGGAGAGTTTGACTGGAAAACAGAAAAGAAAGACAGAAACCCGGTACTTTCTTTTAGAATATCACAGGATTGGACAGAGTTTGTATTGTATGAAGATTTTACTGGAACAAATGGAGAGCGGGCTTTTCATGAGTTTGGCTCTCTATTTTCCTATGCCGTTTTGAATCACCATGCCTGTGTTCTGCATGGAGTAGTTATGGAGTATGAAGGAAAAGGTATTTTAGTGACTGCGCCGTCTGGAACAGGAAAAACCACTCATACTCGTATGTGGCGGGATCATAAAAATGCGTTGATTATTAATGGTGATCGTTGCCTTTGCCGTAAAATGGGTGGCAGGTGGTATGCTTATGGTATGCCGTGGTCAGGATCTTCGGGAGAATACATTAATCGAAAAGTGCCAATATCCTGTATTGTTAGTTTGAAAAGAGGAGATACAAACCATGCGGAGCCAATGTCTGTTTTTGATGGGACGATATATTTAATGCAGCGTATATTTGCTCCGGTATGGCAGGGAGATCTGCAGACGAAAGGTTTTGACCTTTGTGAAGAACTGGCATCAGAAATCCCTATGCTGGAGTTTTTCTGCAGGCCAGAATTAGAATCGGTGGAAGTGCTGGAAAGGGCAGTAATGCAGTATGGCCTCTAAACAGTATAAGATAAATAAAGAAAAGTTATTTCTCTGTCTGTAAATTACGGAAGAAAAGCTTGCTGAGTGGTATCGGCAGGCTTTTTTGTTTGACAAACTTAAAAGAATGCAATACGCTTATATTACAAGGGGCTGAGTTATGAAGAAAAAAGAAAGATGGTTCAGGACTTTCGCCCGATAGATGATACGTTTTTTGAAGTTTTTGCTAATGACTGCGATGTGTGCCAAGAGATCCTTCGTGTGATTTTAAATGATTGTTATTTAGTAGTTGAATCTGTAGAAGTACAGAAAAATTATAAAAATCTAGTGGGACGTTTTTATAGAATCCAAAAACGTATACAGTATTTGAAAAAGGATGAGGAAGGTGTCAGCATTATGTGTGAAGTAATGGAAAAATACGCCATTGAATATGCAGAGAATGAAAAGAACAGAGGTATTCTCGCAGCTTTAAAGAAAGGGATTGTCCCCGGAACAATCTGTGAGGTTATGGGAGTGACTCCAGAGCGGGTAGAAAAAATCAGGAAAACCATGGAAGACAATCTTCAGAGCTGAATACCAAGGATACCCAGGGGGAGCAAATAAAATGCTCCCCCTTGCTTTTTCCCGCAGAACTTATTATGATATGCCCAGAGGGGAATACGATGATTAAGGGGGCTTGATGATGAGCAGAAAGAAGAAAAGAATCTTGATCCTATTGTTTGTTCTTGCGGCGGCTCTTGTGATCTATGTCGGGGCCAGCCTGTGGATCTCTTATAACCTTTTGACGGTGGAGGATTATACGGTGACTCTGGGCCGGGAAGGGAAGGATCTGAAGGTGGTGGTGATCGGAGATCTTCATGACCATGAATTTGGCGAGGAGAACCAGGAGCTGGCGGAGAAAATTTCAGAGATAGAGCCGGATCTGATCCTTATGGACGGGGATATGCTGAATAGTGATTCCGAATCTGCCAGGGTGCCGGTGACGTTGATCCAGAAGCTGAAGGATGTGGCGCCTATATATTATGCTCTGGGAAATCATGAGGAAGATTATATAGCCCGGGGTAATGAGGGGTTGATCCAGGAACTGACGGACGCAGGGGCTGTGGTGCTGGATCAGGAATATGCGGACCTGGAGGCCGGAGGCGTGGAGATCAGGCTGGGAGGCCTGTATGCCTATGCCTTTGGCACGGATCCTAAGAGCGGATATAATGAGGCTGATGACGCTCCGGCAGATGTCCGGGAGTTTCTGGAGGAGTTTCAGGATACGGACCGTGTGAAGATCATGATGTCCCACAGGCCGGACAGTTTTATTTTTGGGGATACCAGTCAGGTATGGGATGTGGATCTGGTGGTCAGCGCCCATGACCACGGCGGCCAGGTTGTAGTGCCTTTCCTGGGAGGTCTTTATGGGGGAGATCAGGGATGGTTTCCTGATTATGTCCATGGACTGTACCAGAAGGACAAGATACAGCTTTTTGTTACCAGCGGCCTGGGAACTAATAAAAAGGCGCTGCCAAGATTTAACAATCCGCCGGAGATCGCGGTTCTGCATATTACAGTGTAAAAAAGAGAAAATAACGGTGAGGACGCAGTCATGAATCTGCCGGAGAAGTTTTTTTCCGGCCCAGGAGGAACGAAGGATATGAACCTTGAGAAAGACTTTATCCTGAGAGAAATGGCAGGAGAATATGTGATCATCCCCACCGGAAAAAGGCCCCCCCTCCAGGAAGGGCTCCTTACGGTCAATGAAGTAGGGGCGGCGCTGTGGAAGAAATTGGAGACGGGGGCGGACTTTCAGGAGCTTCTTGCTTCTGTGCTGGCCCAGTATGAGGTGGAAGAAGAGAGGGCGGTAAGGGAGATCCGGGAATTTCTGGATCTTCTGAGGAAGAACGGTATATTGACAATGGAGGAAGATGAGTATAGAGACAGAGATCATAATTGATAAAACAGGACCAGTGGAAGAACTTTTGAAGAGAAAATCTGTGATCTGCCTGTGCGGGATGCCGGGCATAGGAAAAAAGACCATGGTAAGGACTCTTTTGAAGAACCATCCGGAGGCGGATGGGAAGATATGCTCTGCTGAAGAACTGGAGCCGTCTGTGCCCGGTGAGGGAAAGAGTTGTACCTGGTATCTGGTGCGGAAGCTGGAGGCCAGGGAATATCCGGGGCTTGCAGAGAAGCTCTGGGATTTCTTCCGGAGGATGCCCAAAGGAGACAAGGTGATTTTTGCCGCTGACGGGATAGTGCCGGAGGCTTTGCTGGAATTTCTCTGGAACGGAGCTATGGAAATGGTCTATCCGGAGAGCTTCTGGTTTACAGAGGCAGAGACTTACCGTTATCTGAAGGCCGTTGGAAGCGTCCTGGACAGAGGCGAGACTTACCGGCTTACCAGAGGCTGGGCAGGGTGTATCGCCCTGATGGCCCGGATCCAGAGACAGCTTCCGCAGAAGTGGAGTCCTGAAGAGCTGTGCAGCCGGTACGAGATACGGAAATATGTGGAGGACAGGATTTTGGGGATCCTGTCTGAGAAGGAACAGAAATTTCTCATGGAAAGGGCTTTCTGCCCCAGGCTGGAAAGAAAACTGGAAGAGCTTCTCTGGAAGGACCATGACGAGGAGACTGAGGAGCGCCTTTTTGCCAGCGGGATCATGAGCTATGTGCCTTGGCGGAATTTCTGGAGGGCTCATCCGGCGATCCGCCGGGTGCTGAAGAAAAGCCAGGACCAGGAAACAGGAAGGAAGGCGGTAAGGTGGTATGAAGAGCATGGCTATATCAGCGAGGCTTTGGAATGCTGCCGGAACATTTCCAGCGAGGCAGAGTATCAGGAGTTCCTGGTGAGGAATTATGACCGGCTGTCCTTTCTGCCTGCAGGGCTGAACCTTTCTTTGGATCAGAAAGAAGAGGAGCGGCCGGAGCTTTTTTTCCTGAAATGGATGGAGATCTATTTCAGCCAGAAATGGGGAAGGATGGAGAAGTATTACCGGAAAGCCCGGCAGCTGTGGCAGGAGGCGGAGAGGACTGGAAAAGACCTGGAAAAGTGGAGAGAGATTTTCCTGAATATTTCTTATGTGAATCCTTTCGTAGAGACCAGAGAGTGGATGGAGCTGGCGGAGGAACTGACAGAGCCTGGCAGAAGGCTGAGGCTGTATTACATACTGGGGGAATCCTTTTCCTATCTCAGCGGGATCCGGGATCTGACGCCTTTGTTTGCCGGGACCAGGGAAGAAGTCAGAGCCTGGGAAAAACTGTGGCAGGAAAGGCTGGCTCCGGAGACTTATCTGGCCTACCGTCTTGCAAAGCTGGAGTATGATTTCCAGACTGACCGGATCCAGCCCCGGGAGCTGGAGGAAGTGCTCCGGGAGATCGGGCCGGAAAGCCTCTGGCAGCTGCGGCTGGGAAAATTATTTCTTCTCTATCTTTTTGCAGAGGGAGAGGAAGGGAAGAATCAGGTTCAGAGGGTCCTGGAGGATACGGTGGAGGATCTGAAAAAAGAAGAATCCCAGGTGTGCCGGTATAATACCACCGCCCTTTATTATCTTTCCGAGGCCAAGTGGGGGGAAAAGGAAGATATGCTCCGCTGGCTGAGAGATACAGGGGGAGATATTGAAAATAAGTGGGGGAAGACCTGCTTTCACATGGCAGCCCAGGTAAAGATCCATCTGTATCTGGAGAATTATACCCAGGCGGAAAAAGCCCTGAAGATCCTGATCCCTTTCTTCCAGGGAAATCACATCTGGAAATACCGGGCGGAGTCTCTTTTCCAAATGGCCATGGTGGAAAAGGCCAGGGGAAGGGAAGCAGAGGCTCTCAGATGGACGGCAGAAGCCATTCAGGCAGCAGAGCCCTGGCGATATGTAAGGATTTTTACCGGATACGGCCCCAAAGGCCGGGAGCTTCTGGAGGATTACATCCGGTTCCTGGAGAAAAGCCGCCAGGAGCCGGTGCGGATCAAGAAGAAATATAAATACGGCAATGTAAGAAACATGCCCTATAAAGACTGGCTGGACTATATCCTGCGGAAAGCCAAGAAAAGCCAGGCCCGTTACCCCGGAACGAAGAAAGAAGAGAAAGAAGCTTACCCGGCGGAAAATCTTACTCTGACCGAACAGATGGTCCTTCAGTATCTGAAGCAGGGATGCACCAACGGAGAGATCAGCAGGGAGATGAACATAAAGCTTCCTACTGTGAAAAGCCATATCTATAACATCTATAAGAAACTAGGGGTCTCTACCAGACTCCAGGCTGTAGAAAAAGGCCGGGAGAAAGGATTCCTATAAAACTCTGAAAAATCGGAGGGATATCTCATACCTGAGTATGAGGTGTTCCTCTTTTTTTCATGCTAAAATTTAATCAGACACCGGAAAATTTTTAAAAAAGAGATGTTTCCGGGCTGTATTTTTTTCGCCATATGGAATGGAAAATTTTGGAAATCAAGAACAACATAGTAAAAAAATTTTAACAGGAAAGAGAAGATACTTATGAACGAAAATATAAAAAAACGATTATTAGAAGCTCTGAAAAGCTTTCTGGAAGGAGAAAAAGTCCAGTGGGAATCGGGAGTTTCCCCGGAAGAATGGGGAACTCTTTTTGATCTGGCCATCCAGCATCAGATCCTCCCTATGATCTACGAGACAGTCTACGCCTGCCCGGCCTTCCAGTCTATGCCCCAGACCCAGAAAGACTACATGAAGCACAGAATGATCCAGCAGGTCATGGTCCAGGGGAGAAAAACAGCGGAATTCCTCTCCCTTTATTCTAAGCTTCTGGAAAAAGACCTTACTCCCATTGTGGTAAAAGGAATCATCTGCCGGGAAATGTACCGGGAGCCGGATTACCGGGCTTCAGGAGATGAAGACGTACTGATCCCTCCGGAACAATTCCCTCTCTGCGATCAGGTGTTCAGAGAAAACGCCATGGATTATCTGGAACCTGAGAAAGATCCGGAAAAGGAAGGGGAGGTTCCCTATTATAAAAAAGGAGGACTCCTTCACATAGAGCTCCATAAAGAACTGTTTCCCTCCCAGTCAGAGGCTTACGGAGAACTGAACGAAATGTTCCAGGATGTTTTCCAGAGAAAGATCCAGACCGAGATCCAGGGAGTTCCTGTTTATACCATGGGCTATACAGATCACCTTCTGTACCTGATCCTCCACGCCTTTAAGCATTTCCTCCACAGCGGATTCGGCATCCGCCAGGTGTGCGACATTGTGATCTATGCTAATACATACGGATCTGAGATTGACTGGGAATACCTGTACCAGGCATGCCAGAAGATCCACGGGGAGAACTTCACCGCAGCCCTTTTCCACATCGGAGAAAAATACCTGAACTTTGATAAAGAACAGGCCTGCTATCCTGCCCTGTGGCAGCAGGAAGAGGCAGACGGAGAAGCCCTTCTGGACGATCTTCTCCAGGGCGGGGTCTTCGGAGACTCCAGCCTGAGCCGGAAACACAGCAGCAACATGACCCTTGCGGCGGTAACCGATGAGAAAAAAGGGAAAAAAGCCAAAGGTTCCCTGGCCAGCTCCCTGTTCCCGGATAAAGAGTATATGGCAGGAAAATATACCTATCTGGAAAAATATCCTTTCCTCCTCCCTGCCGCCTGGGGAAGCAGGATCCTGAACTACATGAAAGAAACTCAGGGAACAAAGAATAACGACGCCAAAGAAAGCATCGCTATCGGAAACCAGCGGATCGAACTGCTGAAAAAATATAAGATCATACGGTAGAAAAAATGTGTTCATAAAAGAAAATCCTTCTGTATTATACGCCGGCGCTTGCCTGCCAGGCGCCGGAAGCCCTAAACCTATGCCGGATTGATTCCCGGGAGCAGCAAGCCAAGGGTTAATAAATACAGAAGGATTTCTTTGGCCTCTAAATGCAGCAGATCAGGAGACTGCGCCGGAATACACCTATTATATAGAAGTAACAGATCATCTTCCCCAGCCTGAAGGCAAGGTCCTGGCCAGGCGGCCGGATCTTCTGGTTTTTCAGAGCGAGACGGGGGAGAGCCGTCTTATTGGAGTGAAGGGGACGGAAGGATATTATGCCTGTTATCAGGAGGTGGCTTCTGACAAGGCCCGGGTCCTTCTGGCCCGGGACCGGATACAGGGGCTGCATATTGACCCGGTGTTTACTTCTCTTCTTGCACTGGAGAGGCGGCTTATTGCCAGGGACAGTCTGATCCTCCACTGTGCCTATATGGTATATCAGGGAGAGGATATTTTGTTTTCCGCTCCTTCTGAGACAGGGAAAACCACCCAGGCCAATCTGTGGGAAAAGTACCGGGGCAGCCGGACCGTGAACGGAGACCGGGCTTTGCTTGGGAAAAGGAAGGGAAGGTGGACGGCCCAGGGGTGGCCGGTATGCGGCACCTCAGAGGTCTGCCACAATGAAGAATTTCCCATCCGGGCTGTGGTGATGCTCAGCCAGGCCAAGGAAAACCAGGCACAGCAGCTTCCTCCCGGCAGGTCCTTTCCCTTGCTGTACAGTCAGATCACAGTAAATAAATGGAATATGAAGGATCATCTCCACGCCATTGATCTGATCCAGGAGCTGGCGGAAGGGGTTCCTGTGTTTCATCTGGGCTGTACTATATCGGAGGAAGCAGTGGACTGTCTGGAGGAAGCCTTGAAAAAACTGGATGGTTGACGTTTTGAAACCTGGACTGTTATACTGTTGTACTAGAAGAAAGAGGCGGCAGAGTATAAGGATGCGGCCCTAGATGGGAGAGGTTTCATGGACGAAGAAAATCAGAATCAAAATAAGAATCCGGCCTTTGAATCTCTGGATATCCTGATATCCAGGTGGAGGGACGGAACCTTCGGTGAGATCATAGAGGACTGGAAGTGGATCTTCAGCTACAGCGCCAGGTATAAGGGAGCCATTGTGTTCTATGTGATCCTGGGTGTTTTCAGTACTTCTATGGGACTGGTCAGCAGTGTAGCCAGCAAGTACCTAATTGATATTATCACAGGATTTGAGACCAGCAAGCTTTGGGTGATGCTTATGATCATGATCGGCAGTACAGTATTCAGTCTGGCTTTCAGCAGTATCATCAGCAGGATCACGGCCAAGCTGAGCATTGATATTAACAATGATATCCAGGCGGATATTTTTGACAAGATCGTAGACGCGGACTGGCTGGCTTTGAATAAGTATTCCAACGGAGATATCCTTAACCGTTTCAACGGAGATATCGGAACAGTGAGCAGCAATGCCATCAGCTGGCTTCCTACTATTATCATTGCGATTTACAATTTTATCGCTACTTTTTTTGTGATCCTTCATTATGACTGGATCATGGCGGTGATCGCTCTGGCCAGCGCTCCTTTCATGCTTCTTATGTCCAGGTTTATGATCAAGAAGCAGAGGGATTACAGCAAGAAAGTCCGGGAGATGAGTTCGGAGCTGATGACCTTTGAGGTAGAGGCTATCTATAACTTTGATACCATTAAATCCTTTGGAGTGGCGCCCCATTACAGCAAGAAGATGCGGTGGTGGCAGTCCAAGTTCCGGGACATCAGCCTGAAGTACAACCTGTTTTCCATTAAGACGAACATTCTCATGTCTGTTATGGGAACTCTGGTGCAGTTTGCGGCTTTCGGCTACTGTCTGTTCCGGCTGTGGACCGGGGATATTACATATGGAACCATGACCCTGTTCCTTCAGCAGAGGAGCAATCTTTCCTCAGCTTTCAGCAATGTGGTTTCTATTATTCCTTCTTTCCTGAACAGTTCTGTGTCTGCTCACCGGATCCGGGAGCTGGTGGAGCTGCCCAGGGAGGTGCATATTCCCGAGAGCGGGGAGATGGACAAGTATGCGGAAGAGGGATTTCAGGTCCGGATGCAGGATGTGAATTTCTCTTATGTCCAGGGAACCCGTGTGATCACAGATTCTGCTTTTGAGGCAAATCCGGGAGAAATCGTGGCTCTGGTGGGTCCTTCCGGCGAAGGAAAGACTACCATGATCCGGCTGATCCTGGGACTGGTGCGGCCGGAGAAGGGAAAGGTGAAGCTGAGGGCTTCCAATGGCAGGGAGATTCCTATGAATGCAGAGACCAGACATCTTTTTGCCTATGTTCCCCAGGGAAATACCATTTTGTCAGGGACCATTGCGGAAAATATGCGGATGGTAAAGGAAGACGCCACAGATGAGGAGATCATTGAGGCCCTGAAGGTGGCATGCGCCTGGGATTTTGTGGAGAAGCTGCCGGATACCATTAACAGCAGCGTAGGAGAGAGGGGCCGGGGACTTTCCGAGGGCCAGGCCCAGCGTGTGGCCATTGCCAGGGCGGTGCTGAGAGATTCTCCTATCCTTCTGCTGGATGAGGCCACCTCTGCCCTGGATGTGACCACAGAGCGGACGGTGCTGAAGAATATCGTGCAGCAGCATCCCAACAAGACCTGTATCGTCACTACTCACCGCCCCAGTGTGCTGAACCTCTGTCAGAGAGTGTACCGGGTCATGGAGACAAAGGTGACGGAGCTCAGCGAGGAAGAATCCAGCCGTATGGCCATGGATTTCTAGGAGGGATCAGATGACCAGACTTGTGGATACCAGAGAATATGTATCGGCTCTTCGGGAGCTGACAGAAGAGGGACGGGAGGTCTCTCTTCTTATATCCGGCAGCAGTATGTCTCCTTTTTTAATACATGCCAGGGATTATATTTACTTCCGCAAACCGGACCGGGAGCTGCGCCGGGGTGATATGGTGTTTTTTCAGCGGGATTCGGGGCAGTTTGTCATGCACAGGATCCTGAAAGTAAAGAAAGACGGATTTTATCTGGTGGGAGACGGCCAGACCCAGGTGGAAGGGCCTATAAGGAGAGATCAGATCTTCGGCCTGGTGTTCTGTGTGCAGAGAAAGGGAAAAAAGATAAGGCCAGGGGATTTCTGGTGGGAATTTTTTGCCCATGCCTGGCTGGACCTTTTGCCCATCCGGCCATTTTTGTCGAAATTTTATGGAAAACTGTCAGGAGCAGGAAAAAGAGGAAATAAGAATTCCATATCAAAATAGTGATTTTTATAGGAGAATATGCTATACTACTGGCGTATCACGGGATTTTAAACACAAAGGGAGAAGTCATGAGAGATATACATACCCATATTTTACCGGGGATCGATGACGGCTCCAGGGATCTGTATGATTCTATGGAGATGGCGGCTATGGCTGCGGAAAGCGGCACTACAGTGATGATAGCTACCCCCCACTGTAATATCCCGGGGGTGTATGATAATTATTTCGGAAAAGAGTACATAGAGCTTTTTCGGAAGACGGTCCGGGAACTGGAGCGGAACCATATCCCTGTAAAGCTTTTGCCGGGAATGGAGGTTTATGCTACTTTTAAGCTTCCCAGGCTGCTGGCTGAGGGAAAGATCATGACCCTGAATAAAACCAGATATCTGCTGATAGAGTTTGATTTTCGGGAGGATCCGGATTTTGCGGACAGGATCCTGGACAGGATGAGGGAGGCAAGAGCCATCCCGGTGATCGCCCATGCAGAGCGGTATGAGTTTGTCCAGGAAGATCCGGAGATCGTATACCGGTGGCAGGGAAAGGGCTATGCAGTGCAGATCAATAAAGGAAGTTTTATGGGAAGATTCGGAAGAGCCGCCCAGCGGACTGCTTTTGAGCTGCTGGACCACAATCTGGTCACAGCAGTGGCCAGCGACGCCCACAGCCCTTATCAGCGGACACCCTGGATGCAGGACGTCTATGAGTCTCTTTTGGAGGAATACCCCAGGGATTATCTGGAGGCACTGTTCACTGAGAATCCGGGAAGGATCTGCAGAGGACAGGAAGTGATCCGGTTCCGCAGGATTTCCTTTCAGGATACATACCAGATTTAAGGAGCAGGAAGAAGGATATGAGAAAATTAAGAATTGCGGTAATTATTATTTTTATCGGGGCGGCGGCGCTTTTTGCCGCCTATCAGGTAAGGACCAGGATAGAGGCGGATACAGAGCCTCCGGTGATCACCAGTGACAGCGACAGTGTCTCTGTCAGCGTGGAGGGCGAGGAATCCGATGTATTCCAGGGCCTGAGCGCAAAAGACAATGTAGACGGAGACATTACAGACGACATCCGTGTGGCTTCTATGTCTAACTTTACAGATACCGGAACAAGAAATATTACTTATGTGGTCTTTGACAGTTCCAATCAGGCGGCGACCCTGACCAGAGAACTGGTCTATACAGACTATACGCCTCCGAGGATCACTCTTACAGAGCCCCTGCGGTTCAGTCTGAATGAGACAGAGGAATGGGATACTTCCGATTTCCTCCAGTATTTCAAAGCTACAGACTGTCTGGACGGGGATATTACCAGTCAGATCCGGATGAACATTGACGGAAACGGCTATATAGACGGAGCGGGAACTTACCCCATCACCCTTCAGGTAAACAACAGCGCGGGAGATGTGACTTCAGTTCCGGTGGAGCTGACTATTGTGGATCCGGAGGACGAGCAGGAGAGCGAGAAGTATTATCCTGTGCTGTCTCAGTATATTGTTTATACAAAAGCGGGACAGAGTCTTTCCTTGGGAGACTATGTCACAGGCCTTCAGAGAGGCAGTATGGTCTTCGAATTTGACAGCCCGGATATGCCGGAGGCTCTGGCAGGGACTGAAGTGAGTATTACAGACGGGACAGATTATAATACACCGGGAACCTATACGGCAGAATTCAGCTATACGCCTCCGGAAGGCGTGACTGCCACAACGAAAATGACAGTAGTGGTGGAGGAGTAAGAGATGAGCAAGGAAAATGAATATACAGATTTATTGGAAAATAAGAAAATAGAGCCCTACATTCTGATCCATGACATTCTTGTGAACTGGTGGGTCCTGCTTCTGGGAGCCCTGGCGGCGGCTATGCTGGCCTACATAGCGGTAAGCGTCCGCTATGTTCCTTCTTATACTACATCGGCTACTTTTGCGGTGTCCTCCCGTTCTTCTTCCAGCAGCTATGCAAGTCTCAGCTCTGCCAATACTATGGCGACTACTTTACAGAAGATCATCGAGAGCAACGCTATGCAGAGTATTCTCTGCGATAAGCTGGGAGTGGAGGAAATCGACGCGGATATCAGTACCAGGGTGATCGAAAACACCAACCTTCTGGAGCTGACGGTGGCTTCTGATTCTCCCAGAGAGGCTTTTGATATTATGAACGGCATTATTGAAAATTATTCCAGCATTGCCTACTATTCTGTGGGGGACGCGGTGATGGATGTTCTCCAGGAGCCTCAGATCCCCTTTTCTCCATCGAATCCTCTGAATACCAGAAATACGGCGGAGAAAGCTTTTCTCATTGCCCTTCTTGGCCTGGGGGCTTTGACTGCTCTGATCTCTATTATGAGAGATACGATAAAGGGCGAGCAGGAGATCGAGGAGAAACTGGACGCCAGAAGCCTGGGAAGTATTTCTTTTGAACGTAAATATAAGGTAGCGAAAGACGTTCTCCGGAAGAAAAAGAATAATGCAGCTCTTCTGATCACCAATCCTCTGTCCAGCTTTTCTTTTGTAGAGAATTATAAGAAGCTGGCGGCCAGAGTCGAGTACAAGATGGAAGAGCATGGAAGCAAGATGCTGGTTGTGACCAGTGTTTCGGAAAATGAGGGAAAATCTACAGTAGCGGCCAATCTGGCTATCAGCTTTGCCCAGAAGGGAAAAAGAGTGATCCTCATTGACGGCGATTTAAAAAGACCTTCTCAGTTTCTGATCTTCGGACTGGAGATGGAAGATAAAAGCGAGCTGGGAGAATTTCTGAAAGACAATGCGGACTTTAAAGATGTATTGAAAAAGATCAAGAATCCCAACATGCTGTTTATCGGCGGACGAAACTGCTATTCTTCCTCTACAGAGATCCTTCAGGGACCCCAGCTTAGCCGTCTGATGAACGCCTGCAGAAAATATGCGGATTATGTGATCGTCGATACGCCTCCTGCGGGAATCCTGGGAGACGCAGAGATTTTTGCCAGGTATGCGGATGAGGTCCTGCTGGTAGTGCGTCAGAATTATATTTTTTCCGCGGATATCAACGACACTCTGGATGGATTCCGGGGAGAGGATGGAAATGTCCTGGGAGTGGTGCTCAACGGCGTAAAGACCTTCGGCAACAGTACTTCTCTGGGCAGATATGGCTACGGCAGGTACGGCAAATATGGAAAATACGGCAAATACGGCAATTATACCAGGAAGCAGAGGGATTGATATGAGTGATAGAATTGAATCCACAGAAAAAGAAAGAATTGAAGAAACGGAAAAGATTGATATCATAAGTCTTGCCGGCGACTTTTTGTATGGACTGAAAAAACTCTGGCTGCTGATCCTGGCGCTGATCCTGGCAGGGGCGGGGCTCTCTTATTTCAGGACCAGCTATACCTATACTCCTCAGTATGTGGCTTCTGCCACTATGTCGGTAACTGCTCCGGGAGGCCAGTATATCGGCGCCCAGACAGCGTCTCAGATGGCGGAAGTTTTCCCCTACATTCTTACCAGCGGAGTGCTGGAGGATGTAGTGGCCCGGGAGATGGGAATGGATTCTGTGCCGGGGATCATCTCTGCCACGGTAGAAGACGGGACCAACCTTCTTACCATGTCGGTGACTTCTGATGATCCCCAGATGGCCTATGACATCCTTCATACAGTGATCGACTGTTATCCGGAGGTGGCGGAGTTTGTTCTGGGAGATACCAGCCTGACGATCTTAGATGAGACTGGAGTTCCATCAGATACCCAGAAGGCAGTTGTAGTAAGAGGATCTTACAAAAGAGGAGCCGTTATGGGAGCGGGAGCAGGACTGGTGATCCTTTGTCTTTATGTCCTCCTTAAGAAGACCGTGAAGTCTAAGGATAAGCTGAAAAGTCAGATCAATCTTCCGGATATGGGAAGTCTTCCCTATATAAGAAATAAGAAAAGAAAGAAAAAACCGGAACAGAATAAGGTGTCTCTTATCAACGAAAGGACGCCGGCTTCTTACCAGGAGGCCATGCGGAGGCTTCGGATCCGGGTGCTTAAGGAAGTGGAAGAAAACCAGACCAAAACCATTATGGTCACCAGCTCCGTACCGGAAGAGGGAAAAACCACAGTGGCTGTAAATCTGGCTATATCCCTTGCAAGACAGGGGAAAAAGGTAGTTCTGGTAGACTGTGATCTGAGAAATCCTTCTATAGGAGAGTTTTTGGGAATCACAGAGCAGCACCTGGGTATCGACTCTGTTCTTCACAAAAAGGCGGCGGTTACTGATGTGCTGACAGAGATTGACGTCAATGGAGAAAATAAACTGACCCTCCTTCTGGGAGAGTATGGAGAAAAAACAGATATTTCCCTGCTGGGAAGCAAGCGTATGCAGGGGCTGATCGCAGATCTGAAAAGTATGGCGGATGTGGTGATCCTGGATACGGCTCCCGCTCAGCTTCTGGCAGATGCGGCTCTGATGGCCAGATTTGTGGACGCAGCTCTTTATGTGATCCGTTATGACTATACCAAGATGTATAAGATCCGGGAAGGCATTCAGGCCCTGGTCATGAGCAAGATCAAGATGCTGGGCTATGTGTTTAACTGCGACAGAAATTCCGGAGACGGCAGATATGGATATGGCTACGGATATGGGTACCGGCGCTATGGCAGCTACGGCGGCTATGGCCATTACGGAAGATACCGGGATACAGGAAAGCGGGATAAGAAGGAAGATCTGTCCGGCCGTGTGATCAAAGATTAGGGGGCGGTGTGATGAGAAACCCCGGGAAAAAGAGAAAAAAGAAAAAGAATAAACTGAAGATCCTTGTCGTGATCCTGGCGGTGCTGATCCTGGGCGTCATAGGACTGTTCCTCTTTATTGATCATCAGATCACGGGAAACAGCGTGGATATTGTAGATCAGGATAAGGTGGATCCCACAGCAGAGGAAGTCCTGATCGGAAAAGAAGAACCGAAGGATGACCAGGTCTATAATGTACTGCTGGTAGGATCTGACTCCAGGGATCCGGATGCAGATATGGGAAGATCGGACAGTATGATGCTGATCTCTTTTAACAAGGCAAAAGGAAAAGCGACCATTGTTTCTTTTCTGAGAGATTGTCTGGTGGATATTGACGGTCATGGAAAGAGCAGACTGGGACATACTTATGCTTATGGAGGCGTGGGTCTTACTATCAACACTTTAAATAAAGTATTTGACCTGGATATCCAGAAGTATATCACCATTAACTTTGACAGTCTGGTAAATGTGATCGATGAACTGGGAGGCATACAGGTGACTCTCACAGAAGAGGAAGCAGAGTATTACCGTTCCGCGGGAATGCCGGATATTCAGGCGGGAACTGTCACCCTTACCGGTTCGCAGGCTCTGATCCATGCCAGAAACCGTTCTCTGGACAGCGACTTCGGAAGGACCCGGCGTCAGAGGAGCGTTATGTACGGGATTTATCAGAAGGTGCTGGAGAACAGGGATCCGGCGGCTCTCATGTCTCTGATCAATTACTGTATAACCCAGGTGAGCACGAATATGAGTGTGACGGAGATCTATGATCTTGCCACCTCTGCCCTGGCGGTGGATAACCTCCAGACCCAGCAGGCGGTGGTTCCTATGGATGGTTCCTACAGCTCCATTAACTATGAGGGCATGGCGGTCCTGGATCTGGATATTGACGCAAATAAGCAGCATATTCACGAACTGCTGTATTAATACAAAAAGAATCACTAAGGCAGAAAACAACAGGTTTTGAATCTGTGTTTTCTGCCTTTTTCTATTGTTGTGTCAATTTCTGCAAGAAAAATGTCTTATTTTGTATCTCCAGGCTAAAAAATTTGTGATAAAATAAAAAGAAACATTTTTTAAGGATTTCAGGATGAAGAAGGGAAGGGAAATATCATGAAGATTATTGAATATGGAAATCCGGAAGGAAAAAGAATCTTGTGTATTCCAGGAGTGTTTATGGCGGCGGAATGTTTTCGCAGATTGTCCCAGGAACTTCCGGAATACCGGCTGGTCTGTGTGACCCTGGACGGCTTTCATCCTGGATCAGAGGAGTTTGGAGGACTGGAGCAGCAGACGGAAAAATTAGTCCGTATGCTCCGGGACAGAGGGACAACCAGCTTTGAAATGGTCCTGGGACTATCTATGGGAACCATCTTTTCTGTAAGACTTGCCAAGAATCCGGCTTTGAAGATCCGGAAACTTTTTCTGGACGGAGCAGTGAATTTTTACCGTTCTAAGGTAAAATATGTGGTCCAGGCGGCTATTTATCTGATCTTCAGGCATTTTATGATCACTGCGAAAAAAGATAAACAGAAATCCTCCAATGACTTGAAAAAGGTTTATGAAGGAGACTGGGGGGAGATCATACAGGTGTGCAGAGCCTCTCTTACAGAGCCTTCTCTGAGAGTAATGGCCAGACTCCTTGCGGATTATACTCTGGAACCGGGGGTGGAGCAGCCTATGTATCTTATCTTTGGCGGCAAGGAAGATAATATTAAGGTAAACAGCAGAGTGGTCAGGGCTTTGTATCCGGATGCCAGGATCATGGTCAAGGAAGGCTATAATCATCTGGAGTATCTGAACCGGCAGCCGGAAGAATATGGGAAATTGGTGAGAAAAGTCCTTGAAAAATGAAAAATCATATCGGGAGAATGGAAAATATAGAAAAGAAAAAGAGAAAAATGCATATTTCTGGAATTTTATGTGAATCTTGCGATTGAGAAAATGAAAAAATGAGAGTAAAATAGAAGAAAAGGAATATATGAAGTGATTTTTCCGCCAGGGAGAGCGCAAAAGAAAAAGTAGTTTAGGAGAAGAAGGAATGGCAGAAAAGAACAGATTCAGTAAGCTGCTGAAACATTTAATGTCAGTTGCGGAAGTGAAGAATTATACGCTTGCCCAGGAACTTCAGTATGATGTGTCTTACATCAGCAAATGGACCAGCGGGCAGATGATACCGTCAGAGAAATATGAAAAGAAAATTTTGAAAGGGATCAGCGAGTGCATTGTGAATGGCTGCAGCCAGGAAGCGGCGGATAAATTAATGCAGGACTACCAGGTGGATAACCTCCAGGACCTGAAACTGGCGGTCCTGGACAATCTGGAGGCCGAGTATTTCTATGTAAGAGAGCTTCAGAACAATGCGGGAGTAGATGTGGCACCAAAGACCTTTTTTTATCCGGAGATGAAACTGGCCCAGTATATAGCTAAGATGCGTCATCCGGTCCTGAGAAGGGTAAACGCTCTGGATGTGGTGGCGGCTCTGGATATTTTTTTCATGGAGCGGGAATATCAGCTCCAGATCGCGGAAGAAAAGAATAAGCATGTGCCGAAGGGAAAATGGTATCAGGATGTCCACTATGCCATGGTGGTGGATATACAGGAAGACAAGCTGGACTGCAGGTATGACATGGTCTTTCTGGTAGATCTGCTGGAGAGGAACAACTGTATTGACTTCCAGCTGTACGGAAGCCCTCAGGCTGCGGGAAGGGCTGTGTTTGTGGTGCAGGACGACTACGCCATCTCCGGCATGCTGGTCAGCAGAGACCAGTGCATGTCGGTGGTGATCACCGAAGATCAGGAGAACTGCAGCGTGATGTACCGGAACCTGAAAGAGCTTTGCAACAGGGACCGGCTCCTTTTCCGCAAGACTTCTATGCGGGAGATGCTGGTAAAGCATGAGTATGTTCATGCACTGCTGGCTCTGAAGCAGCAGTGGTTTATCGGCCATCTTACAGAGCATTTCCTTCCCGACGATCTTTTTGACGAGATCGCGGAGATGCTGGACGAGGGAGAAGAAGGGACGCCTAATAAGGAGCAGCTGCGGAATATCCATCGGATGTCCAAAAACATTATAGAGGAGTCCCGTATCCGGATTCTGATCTACAGAACATCCTTTTATAATCTGGTGGTGGATCATGAACTTGACTTTTTCAACTGCCGGGTGCGTCTGACGCCGGAACAGATCGTCCGGTATCTGAAACATTTTCTGGATCTGTGCAGGAAACATCCGGAACTGGAGATCAAAATGATCTCAGGAAGGCTGATCCCTAATATAGAGTACAGTACCAGACAGTGTATTTTCCTCAGCGATACCATATCTTATCTCAGGCTGAACGGGGACTTTAATAACATGTTTATCATTAACCGTATGGATATACGGGAAGCTTTCGGAAAAATGTTCCGGGAGTTCTGGGAAACCCAGGATGACAATGTGCTGATCTCAGACAAAGATACGATCATTGCCAATATCGAGCATGTTCTCAGCGGGGTCCTGGAGGAAGGTTAAAAATGGAATAAAGAGAAATTCAAAAAAAGCCGGTTTTGAAAAGGCTAAATTCATTTTTTTTCATATTTATTCTGTAGGTATTCCATTTGAAGTCGTGTTATACTGACCGAGTCCATTATGAAGATGGTAAGTATTGTTAATGCAATAAGGAGAAAAAGATTATGAGTGATGTTAATAACATGACAGGAAAACCGAGTATAGACCGTCCTTGGATGAAATATTATCCCGAAGTACTGCAGAAGATGATCCAGATTCCGGAGTGTACTGTAAAAGAGTATCTGAAGAAGTACTGCCCGGGAGAAGATGTTGCAGCTATGGATTTTTACGGTACTCAGATCACCTGGAAAACCGTTTTTGAACAGTCCGAAGCAGCAGCCCGTTCTCTGAAGGCTGTAGGATTTAAAGAGGGGGATGAGATCCCTGTATTCTTTGCTCTGGTGCCAGAGTTCTTTTACCTCCTTCTGGCGGCAGAACAGATCGGCGCATCTGTGCTGTGCAGGGACAACACATTAAAAGAAAATGTGGAAGCTGTTGAAAAGTCAGGAGCTAAGGTTATCTTTGCTCAGGATTATCTGTCTCAGCAGGAACTGGGAAGATATTTATCAGATTCTTACACAGAGAAAGTCATCCTTCTGGATGCATGCAATTCCTGCAACCGGGAGGATATGCCGGATTATGTACAGAAGAATCTGGACAGCAAGTATCCTTCAGAGAAAGCTCATGGTCCCAAGACTATGGACTGGAATGCATTCCTTGAACTTGGAAAATCCTATACAGGCCAGGTGGATGCTCCTGTAGATATCAACCGTCCTCTGTTCCGTGCTTACACCAGCGGTTCTACCGGTCCTTCCAAACAGGTTATTCACTCTGCCTATACAATGCTGGCAGTTATTGCCCAGATGAACTTCTACGCAGGAAATGAAGAACAGCGTCCTACCTGGATGGTGACCTGCTTCCCTCCGGCTCTGGTAGCTGTAGTAGTGGCGATGACACTTATGCCTCTGGCATCTAATAAACTTCTGATCCTGGATCCATATGTTGCAGTAGAAGACGTGGATCTGGAACTGATGCGCTGCCGTCCGAATTCCTGGCCGCTGATCCCACTGTTCATTGAAACAGTTATGCGCAACGGCCGTATCCCGGATGACTACGATCTGTCCCATCTGACAGCTGCAGGGGCAGGTTCCGAGTCCTATAACAACAACCAGCTGAAGAGAGCTCAGCAGTTTGTGCTGGATCACAACTGTAATATCCGTTTCACCACAGGATATGGAAACAGCGAGGCAGGTTCCAATGTGTCACTGCCTATGGCTCCTCATCCTCTTGGCAACGGAAATGTAGGAGTTCCTCTTCTGTATAATATCATCAGTGTATTTGAGCCAGGCACACAGAATGAGCTTACATATAACGAGATGGGCGAGATCTGCATCAGCGGCCCTGGAATCATGCTGGGATATGACAATCCGGAGGCAACAGCCAAGACTCTTCAGGTACATGCAGACGGCAGAACCTGGCTGCACACTGGAGACATCGGATATATGAACGAAGACGGCGTTATCTATGTCCAGACCAGAGGAAAATCCCCACGCTACGGCGGCGGCGACCTGGCTACTCTGCCTATGGAAAATATTGTTGCCGATGCAGATATTGAAGGCATTGATGATGAATTCTTTGTACTGGTTCCTGATAAAGATCATGCGGGATGCTTCCTGCCATATCTCTTTGTAGTACTGAAAGACGGATACACAGTAAAAGATATTGAAGACGGCGTAAGAGGATGTCTGGAAGACTATATGCAGCCTGTTGACATTATCCAGCTGAAAGAACGTCCGTTCTTCCACTTCAAGACAAACCGTATCGGACTTACCCAGGCTATCCTGGCAGACAATCTTTCTGACCTGTACTAATAAGGATCAGCGGGGAAAGAGATTTTCGAAAAAGACTTTAATAAATAGTAAAGCGGAGGCGCGATGAAAATTGTGCCTCCCTTTTTATGCAGTATTGCGCTTATCTGGAACTTGCTTTATAATGTCTATCATGTAGATGGATGTCCCAAAGACGTCCTGGTATGGAAAGGTGTTTTGATTTGAAAATTGCAATGATCGGCCAGAAAGAAGTCCCCTCCAGAATGGGAGGAGTCGAGGTGGCAGTGGGAGCTCTGGCAGTGAGAATGGCTGCCAGGGGATATGAAGTGACTCTTTATAACCGTCATCGCTGCAGCTTCAGAAAAAGAAAAAAAACCGGGAAATGCCGAAAGTATAAAGGGGTTCTGATCCGGGAAGTGTGGGTGCCGGATATTACAGGGATCTCTGCGGCGGCGGGATCCCTTTTTGCGACTTTGCTGGCATTGAGAGGAAAGTACGACTGTATACATTATCATGCGGAAGGACCGGCCGCCATGTGTTTTCTGCCCCGGCTTTTTGGCATCCGGACTGTGGTGACGATACATGGTCTGGACTGGAAGAGAAGCAAATGGGGAGGATTTGCCTCCTGGTATCTGAAACAGGGAGAAAAAGCGGCGGCGGCCTGGGCGGATGAGATCATTGTGCTCAGCCGGTCCGCTCAGAAATATTTTCAGGATACTTATCATCGGAAGACAGTGCTGATCCCCAACGGGATCCAGCGGCCGGAAAGAAAAGGAACAGAGGAGATCGGGACACGGTGGGGACTGGAGAAAGACAGATATATCCTTTTTCTGGGAAGGATCGTTCCTGAGAAGGGGATTGAAAATCTGATAAAGGCCTTTCGCCAGGTAGATACAGATAAAAAATTGGTGATCGCCGGAGGATCCTCTGATACAGATATATTTTTTGAAAAATTGAAAGAAGAAGCCATGGGAGATCCAAGGATTTTGTTCACAGGGTTTGTTCAGGGGGAAGCACTGGAGGAACTGTATTCCAACAGTTATCTGTACTGTCTTCCCTCCAATCTGGAGGGAATGCCTATCAGCCTTCTGGAAGCAATGAGCTATGGGAATTGCTGCTTGTGTTCGGATATCCCGGAATGCGCAGAGGTGATGGAAGATCTGGGATTTCTGTTCCAGAGAGGAGACAGGGAGTCTCTTCAGGCCAGTCTTCAGATGCTTTGCGAGAGACCGGATCTGGTAGAAGAGAGCCGGCGAAAAGTAAAAGATTCTATATTTGAAAAATATGACTGGGACAGGATCACAGAGCAGACCCTTGCTCTGTATCAGAGGAGCATAGATAAAAAAAGGAAAAAGAGCAGGAGAGACAAGGGGCGTAGAAAAATTGAAAGTTCTGATGGTAAATAAGTTCCTGCATCCGGCAGGAGGGGCTGAAACGTATACCTTTAAGGTAGGCCGATACCTGGAAAGCCAGGGATGCCGGGTGGAGTATTTTGGCATGGCCCATAAGGAAAATATTGTGGGAAACCAATGGGGTCTATACGGGGATCCTGTGGATTTTCATAAAAAGGGGATTTCTGCAGATCTGGTAAATCCATTGAAAATCGTTTCTTCGCCAGATGCCAGAAAAAAGGTAAAAAGTATCCTGGAAGAATTTCAGCCGGATATCATGCACGTTAATAACTTTAATTATCAGCTGACCCCTTCCATTCTGGAAGGGGCAGAAGCATATAGAAGGGACGGGAAGAAGCTGAGGATTGTCTATACAGCCCATGATCCGCAGCTGGTATGTCCAAATCATTATCTATATCAGCCAGGCACAGGGCAGGTATGTGAAAAATGTCTGGGAGGGAATTATATCCCCTGTATCCTCAGCCGGTGTATCCATGGCTCTTTTCCCAGGAGCTGTCTGGGAGCTTTGGAGGCCTGGTATTGGAAGCGGCGGAAAATCTACGGCAGCCTGGATGTGATCGTCTGTCCTTCGGAATTTATAAAAAGCAGGCTGGATACAGATCCGCTGCTGGCGCCGAAAACCAGGGTCCTTCCCAATTTTGTCCGTCCTGTTGCAGGAGAAAAGAAAACAAAGGGAAGCTATATCCTGTATTTGGGGCGGTATTCCCGGGAAAAGGGGATCCTGACCCTTCTGGAAGCATGCAGAGAACTGCCGGATATTCCTTTTGTATTTGCAGGAGGAGGTCCTTTGGAAGACAGACTGCGGGAGACAGAGAATGTTAAAAATGCAGGATTTCTGAAAGAGCAGGAGCTGGATCAGATGATCAGAGGAGCAAGGTTTACCGTATGTCCTTCAGAATGTAATGAAAACTGTCCTTTCTCAGTTATGGAAAGTATTATGAACGGGACGCCGGTGCTGGGAGCTATACGGGGCGGCGTGCCGGAACTGATCCGGCCGGGAAAGACAGGGTGGCTTTTCCCATCCGGGGATAAGGAGACTTTAAAGAATATGATCCGGAAAATCTGGGACAGCAGTGAACCGGAGAGTCTTTCCAGATCCTGCGGGGATGTTCACTTTGATACCATAGAAGAGTATGGGAAAAAATTGATAGAATTGTATAAGGGTCATTGAAAGGCGGAAAGTAAGTGACAGAGAAGATAGATTTTGTGATTTTGTGGGTGGATGGAACGGATCCGGAATGGCAGAGACAGAGAAGAAGCTATGCTCGGGAAGATATGGATAATGGAGACGATGAGAACAGGTTCCGGGACTGGGGTCTGATGAAATACTGGTTCCGGGGGGTAGAGCGCTTTGCCCCGTGGGTGAACCGTGTTTTTCTGGTGACTAACGGCCAGGTTCCTAAATGGCTGGACCTGACCAATCCTAAGCTCAGGCTGGTGAAACACCAGGATTATATACCGGAAAAATTTCTGCCTACTTTTAATTCAAATGTGATCGAATTGTGGATCCATAAGATTCCAGATCTGGGAGAAAGATTTGTATTGTTTAATGATGATATGTTTCTCACTGCGCCGGTCAGGCCGGAAGAGTTTTTCAGAGACGGACTTCCCTGTGAATCTGCGCTGCTGGATATGGCCACTGCTCCGGGACCGGAGGACTGCCTGCCTCATATGCAGATCAACAATTTTGCTTTGATCAACAGACATTTTAATAAGAAGGAAGTGCTGAAAAAAAACGGAAGAAAATTTTTTACTCCGAAATACAGAGGGGATCTGCTGAGAAATCTGCTGCTGTTTCCTTTTCAGTATTTTTCCTGCTTTCGGGATTCTCATCTTCCTACTTCCTATTTAAAAAGTACCTTTCAGCAGGTATGGGAGGAAGAAGGTCCTTTGCTGGAAGAATGCGGGAATCATCGCTTTCGGTCTAAATGGGATCTTACTCACTGGCTGATGAAAAGCTGGCAGATCTGCGAGGGAAAATTTCACTCCCGGAGCACGGCATGGGGCCGGCATTATGAACTGTGGGAGGATGACCTGGAAGAGATATCCAGGAGTCTGGAAAGGCAGAAGTATCATGTAATATGTCTCAACGACAGCAAAATGGATATTGATTTTGAAGGGACGCAAAGAAAGCTGCAGAAAAGTTTTGACAGGATACTCCCGGAACCATCGGGATTTGAAATACGATAAGAAGAAACAGGAGCGAAAGAGTATGAGATCAGTTACTTGGAGAAAAACCTGGCTGGTTGGTTTTTTGATCATTCTATTTTTGCTGCAGAATCCCCTGCAGCAGCATCTGGAGCCTTTTCAATATGTGGATGAGATCTTTGGACTGCTGATCGTCCCCCTGGCTTTTCTCAGGTTTTTTCAGAGAAAGCTTACACTAGGCTGGACAAGAGAGAAAGCAGTATTGGGGGCTTTACTCCTGATATTCTGGATCAGCGGATGGTGCGGAGTGATCGCCTACAGATATCAGCCTTTGTTAAATTCAGCTCAGGACGCTTATGTAAATATAAAGTTCTTTCTGGCTTTAGGGGCTTCTTACCTGATGTTTGCCTTTGATGCTATAGATTTTGACAGCATAAAGAAAAAGCTGTGGCCGCTGCTTAATATCATCACCCTGGCGCTGTTTGTCTTGTGCGTGGCGGATCAGTGCTTCAAGATATTTGACGCAGATATGCGGGGCGGTCTGCGGGCGGTTAAATTATTTTATTCTGCTTATACCATTCTGGTAGGAAACTGTGTGCTTTTATGCGGGATTTATTTCTGGCTATATAAGGAGAAAGGAAAGAGGATCATCCTTCCTCTGGTGTTGCTTGCGTTTGTGATGCTGAGCACCAGGAGAGTAAAGGCCATGGGGGTAGTCGCCTGTGTGCTTTTGATCTATCTCCTGGTATTTCATAAGAGACAGAAGATCAGTAAAAAAGTGAAAATATTTGCGGTAGCTGTTTTGATACTGGCAGGGGCGGCGGCAGCCTATCAGATTATAAGCTATTACTTCCTTATGGGAGTAGAGTCGGCCAGGGCCGTGCTTACCATCGGAGCGCCTTTTATAGCCTGGGATCATTTTCCTTTCGGGACAGGATGGGGAACTTATGGATCTGCGTTTTCTGTAGAGCCGTATTCTCCTGTGTATGGAATGTACCGCATGGCGGGAGTCTGGGGTCTTTCTCCCGATTACCCGGATTTTGTCTCAGATACTTTCTGGCCTATGATCCTGGGAGAATGCGGATTTTTTGGGCTTCTGGCGCTTCTGGGAGTGCTGTTTTTGCTGGTTAAAAAGATTTTTTCTATGAAAAAGGACAAAAGCACCTTTGCTTCCGGTCTGGTTCCTCTGGCGTATCTTTTGATCTCCAGTACCAGCGAGTCGGCTTTTGCAAATCCCATCGCTGTTCCTCTGGCGTTCTGGCTGGGATTTCTTTTCGCACAGGAGAAGATCAGAAAGAAGAAGGGACAGGAGGCAAAAGAGTGAAGATAAATCTGATGAGAAAATACAGGGATATGTCTCCGGCTGTCCGGACATCTCTCTGGTTTACTTTCTGCCAGTTTCTGCAGAGGGGGATTTCTTTTATCACCGTACCGGTATTTACCAGACTCCTCACTACAGAGGAATATGGGATCTGTAATGTTTATTTTGCCTGGTTTGAGGTGTTTCTCCTCTTTACTTCTCTGAAGATTCCTTATGAGGGGCTGAACAACGGACTGATCCGCTATGAGGAGGATAAGGACGGCTATACTTCTTCTGTTATGGGACTGATCCTGGTGATGACTGCAGTCTCTACGGGGATCTATCTTTTGTTCCACCCCTGGATCGACCGGGCCACAGGACTGAGCAGCTTTATCATGCTGCTGATGTTTGTCCAGCTGATGTTCAATCCGCCTTTAATGCTGTGGACTAACAGGGAACGCTTTGACTTCCGGTACAGAAAGCCTGTGGCGGTTACCGTGGCAAGTACGGTGCTGAACCTTCTGATCACAGTTCTGGCCGTTGTAAGCACCAGCTATAAAGCAGAAGCCAGGATCATCGGTTCTGTATTTGTCCAGACTCTCTTCGGAGTGATACTGGCGGCAGTGCTTTTTGCCAAGGGAAAAACCTTCTATAAAAAAGAGTACTGGAGTTTTGCTCTGCGATTTAATCTGCCGCTGATTTTCTATTATGTATCCCAGCTGATCTTGAACCAGTCAGACCGTATTCTGATCAACTACTTTCAGGGAAGCGGAAAGGCGGCTGTGTACAGCGTGGCTTATTCGGCGGCAACCCTTATGATTCTTGTGCTGTCTGCCATAAACGGTTCTTTTAATCCCTGGATGTATAAGAAGCTGAAGGCGGGAAAATTTCAGGAGGTGGGCCGGACAGCGTCGGCTCTGTGCCTGCTGGTAGGGGGAGCGACCTTTGCGGTCAGCGCTCTGGCTCCGGATCTGGTAAGGATCCTGGCAACAGAAGCTTATATGGAGGCGATCTGGATCATTGCGCCGGTTTCTGCCAGTGTGTTTTTTATTTTCTTATATATGGTATTTGCAAATGTGGAGATGTACTATGGAGAAAATAAGGGGATTTCCATTATCTCTATTGTATGTTCTGTGCTGAATATTATCCTGAATATCATTTTCATTCCTATATTCGGCTATTTTGCCGCAGGATGGACCACTCTGCTCTGCTATATGCTGCTGACCCTTCTTCATTATATATTAATGAGGAGAGCCTGCAGGATCCATCATATCCGGAAAAGAGTATTTCAGGACAATGTGATTCTGGCGATTTCAGGAGGAGTGGTGCTCTTATCTTTCATAGCTATGGGATTGTACCGTCTGTCCTACCTTCGGTATGGCGCTTTGCTCTGTGCGGCTGCTGTACTTTTTGCTTTTCGGAAAAAACTGCTTGTTATCTTAAAGCAGATGAGCAGAGGGGGAGAGAACCATGAAGAGTGAACAGGCAAAGGCGCTGAGCCTTGGATACTTTAATATGGCCAGAGGCCTTGGGATGCTTCTGATCGTTCTGGGACATTCTGTAAATCTGTATCTGGCTTCTTCGGAACCTGCAGGATCCGGTCCTTTTTCAGGGTTTGGCAGTGTTCTGGGAGGAGGGGTTATGGCGGCCTTCTTTATGATAAGCGGATTTGGATTTTATAAGAGAAGCCCGAGAAAGTGTTTTTCTATCCAGTGCAGGCTTCTGCTCCGTCCATATTTCTGGGTGGCGGGAGCTGTCCTGGCTACAAAGCTGCTGCTGGCTGTGGTAAAACAACGGTCTTTCCTGGAAAACGGAGGAGAACTGGTCCTTACCTATCTGTTGGGACTGAACGCAGAAGGGGGAGGAAAGCTGTTCGGAATACCGGTAGAGTCTGTGAGTATTTTCTGGTTTGTACTGGCTCTTTTTGGCGGCTGGATCCTTTATAACGGGATTTCCAGGCTCCATTCTCAGAGACTGAAATATTTCTGTGTGGCAGGGTGCGTGATCTTAAGCTATGCTATGACCCTGCTGTGGAAAATCTGGCCCTACTGCCTTCCCATGGCTTTTTTGGCGGCAGGTTATCTCTGGGCAGGAGAGGCTATAAAAAACCATGATCTTCTGGAAGGAAAGCTGCCCTGGACCTGGTGGGCCCTGATTGCTGCTCTGGCAGGGATCACCGCTGCCTTTGGAGGAGTAAATATTGTAGCCTGTGTCTGGAAGCTGGGGATTCTGGATGTGGCCGGATCCTTTTGCTGGGGATTTCTCCTTCTCAGGCTGTATGCCCTGTTTATGAAAAGGGAGCATAAGGGGAAGATTTTCGGGGCTCTGGAGGAGATTGGATTTCAGTCTATCTGGATCGTGTGTCTTCACGCTTATGAAAAAGTGATTTTTCCATGGTACCGGATCCCGGGGATCCTTCCGGATCATCCATGGATCGGCGTAGGTCTGTGTTTTATAGGCAGATGTATCATAATGTATGTGCTTTACAAAGTGATTTTGTGTATAATAAAGAAAACAAAGAAGAAAAAGACCGGAAAAATCGTACTGGAGAGGTGAGGGAGAATGGGAGAAAAAACAGCGATACCGGAAAACATGGGACAGACCATGGAACTGCTGGAGAGAGCCCTTGCAGGACGCAGGGTTTTCCGATATATGGAAGAGCTTCAGGTTAAAGAAGTCTTCGCAGAGGAATTCTTCGGGAAGATCAAAAGACGGGCCCGGGGGATCATCCGGAAGGGTCTTCAGGGAAAACATATAGGGATCATGGGAAACAACAGCCTGGAATGGATGGCAAGCCTGTGCGCAGTATTCTGGAGCGGGTCTGTGGCAGTTCTTCTGGATAAAGAAATGGACGGAGAAACTCTCCGGGACAAAGTTCAGAAAGTAGAGATCAGGGGAATCCTTTATGATGATTTTGCCGCGAAGACTGTTCAGGACACAGAACTGCCCCATTCTCTGGTAAAGATTTCCTTTTCGGAGCTCCAGAAAGAAGATGAAAACTGTCATGGCGAAGAGTTAAGCTGTGCAAAAAGAAAGGGAGAGGAACTGGCCTGTGTGTTTTTTACTTCGGGAACAACAGGGGAGAGCAAGGGGGTTATGATGTCTGAGCAGGGGCTGGCGGCAGGGATCTGCCACCAGGTCAACGATCAGAGGTTTCAGGCTCTTCTTGCGGTTCTTCCCTTCCATCATCTTTCCGGATTTTCTTCTGTGCTGAACGCTCTGTATCTGGGAGCCGAGGTCTGTATCGCAGAGGATATGAAGTATTTTTACCGGTATCTGGAGTGTATGAAGCCGGATTATGTATTTGTGGTGCCTTCTATGCTGCGGATGCTTGCACGGAAGCTGAAAAAGGGCGGGCCTAACGGGAATCTTCTGGGATGGAACCTGAAGATGATCAATTGCGGAGGCGCTTCTTTCTGCCCGGAATTTCTGCAGATGCTCCTGGAACATAAGATCAAAGTTTTTCAGGGTTATGGAGCCTCAGAAGCAGGGGCCATAGGTTTTATGTGGGAGATGACTCTGGACCGCCCGGACACTATCGGAAAGCCTCCGAAAGATATGGAAGTAAAAATTGAGAATGGAGAACTCTGTCTGCGAAGTCCTTCTGTTATGATGGGATACTATGGAGAGAAAGAAGAAACAGAAAAAGTACTTTGTCAGGGCTGGTATGCTACCGGAGATCTGTGCCGGATGGACGGGGAAGGGTATCTTTATCTTACAGGACGAAGAAATAATCTGATCATTCTGGCAAACGGGGAAAATGTCAGCCCTGAAGAAATCGAGAAAAAACTGTATCAGTATGAAGATATCCAGGAAGTTGTGGCAGGGGCAGAAGAAAATCTGATCACCGGGGTGATCTTTCCCAGATATCCGGAGAAGTGCTCCCCTCAGGAAAAAGAGGAGATCAAAGACAGGATCCGCAGGGAGGTCGAAGAGTATAACCAGTCTGTACCTGTCTATAAGCAGATCAAAAAGATCCGTTTTTTGGAAGAGGCTCCGGAGAAAACTGCCATTGGAAAACTGATACGCCGTAAGGTACTGGAAGGAGAAGAGAAATGACTGTCGAGGAAGTAAAAGAGAAGACCATGGAAGTGATCCGGGAATCTACAGAGACAGAAATGGATATTACAGAAGATACCGGCCTTTATGAAGATATGGGGCTGGCATCTGTGGAAGCCTATGTGCTTCTCTGTGATCTGGAGGATACTTTTGGGATAAAAATCCCGGCTTCCGAACTTCGGAAAGTAGGCACAGTGGGAGATTTGTGCCGGCTGGTGATCCAGATCCTGAGTGAAGGATAAAAAACATAAGAGGAAAGGCCGGGTGAAGGAGATTGCGGGGGAAGATTTCAGATAACTGGCTGGAACACTGGGATTTTTTGCTCCTTGATGTGGTGTTTCTCCAGATCGCTTATATAGCCGCCTATATTTTTAGAAATGGATTTCATAATCTGTATGCAAATACAGTTTATCTGAATATCGGCATTATCATCTGTCTGGCAGGCATCTGCGCTGCTTTTTTTCTGGAAGGCTACCAGGATATTCTGAAACGGGGCTATTTTCAGGAATTCAAAGCTGTTGTGAAGCATGTTTTTACAGTCTGTGTTTTTGTGGTTTCTTATTTATTTCTTACAAAAAGCAGCGAGGAATTTTCCAGGATTTCTTTTGTGGTATTTGCCTGCGGAGGGGTCCTTATCCTGTATCTGGAAAGGGTGCTGTGGAAGACCTATCTGCTGAGAAATAAGAAAGAATACTACAGGCAAAAGGCGCTGATCATCCTGACCGTCAGCAGCATTGGAGACCAGGTGGTCAGAAATGTCCGGAAAAACAGCCGCCATGAAAGAAAGATCATCGGTGTAGTCTTCACAGACCGCAGCGACCTGGTGGGGACTGTTGTAGAAGGGGAAAAGGTAGTCTGCAGCAAGGAAAATTTCTGTGATTATATTCAGAGAAAATGGGTAGACGAAGTGCTGATCAATACAGGGGACACGGCTGCAGTGCCGAAACAGCTGGTAAATTCCTGCATTAAAATGGGCATCACAGTGCATTTTACAATCCCGGAAATAGGAGAAGAAGTCAAAAATCAGAAGATAGAGACCGTAGCTGGCTATGTAGTGGTCTCCGCAGGAATCAGTTCTGCCAGCCCCGGAGAGCTTTTTTTGAAACGGCTTATGGATATCGCCGGGGCGGTCATAGGGCTGGCGATCACAGGAGCTGTGTTTATTTTTATTGCACCGGCAATCTATTTTTCCTCCCCGGGACCGGTCCTTTTTTCACAGATACGTGTGGGAAAAAACGGAAGGAAATTTAAGATCTATAAGTTCCGGAGTATGTATCCGGATGCGGAAGAGAAGAAAAAAGATCTGCTGGAAAAAAACCAGATGAAAGGCCAGATTTTTAAAATGGAGGACGATCCCAGGATCATTGGAAGCGGGCCTTCGGGAAAAAGCCATGGACTGGGCTGGTTTTTGAGGAAGACTTCTATTGATGAGCTGCCTCAATTCTGGAATATATTAAAGGGCGATATGAGTCTTGTGGGCACTAGGCCTCCTACTGTAGACGAATGGGAGCAATATGAACATCATCACAGAGGAAGGCTGGCCATAAAACCTGGTCTTACAGGCCTGTGGCAGGTCAGCGGCAGAAGCGATATACAGGACTTTGAAGAAATCGTAAAAATGGATATTCAGTATATCCAAAACTGGAATTTAGGCCTGGATATTAAAATCTTATTGAAAACCATATGGGTAGTCCTGAAAGGAGAGGGCTCAAAATAGAAAAGAGACAGCCGTAAGCAGTCCGAGGATTACGGCTGTCTCTTTTTCTTATCTGTGAAGGGATCTGCAGCGATGAATTCTTCCTACCGGAACATTTCTCCCAGAGTCCTTACCATAACGCCGGTGGCTCCTTTGGCCATGTAGGGCTTTCCATCGGAAAAATCGCTGCTACCGGCGATGTCTAAGTGGATCCACTGTACCCCTTCTTCTATAAATTCTTCCAGGAAGGCGGCTGCCAGGGAGCTGCCTGCTCCTATTCCGGAAACGCAGTTGTTCATATCCGCCACTGTGCTTTTTTGCACCTGTTCATGGAAGTACTCATCCAGGGGAAGCTGCCACAGCTTTTCGCCTGTCTTCTGACCGGCTTTTTCCAGGGCATCCAGAAATTCCGGGGCATTGGTGAAGGCTCCTGTGTAATTTTTCCCAAGGGCGGCCACACAGGCTCCTGTAAGGGTGGCCAGATCGATGATCTTTTTGGCTCCCTGTTGCTGGGCGTAGGTGATGGCATCACAGAGGACCAGACGGCCTTCCGCGTCGGTATTGGTGATCTCGATAGTCTTGCCGCTTAAGGATACCAGGACCTCGTTGCAGGTGTAGGCGTCGGGACCGATCTTATTTTCTGTGGCGCCAAGAACTGCCATAACATTTGCTTTTCCTTTCTGCCGGGCAATAAGCTCCAGGGCGCAGAGGGCGTTGGCGGCTCCGCACATATCAAATTTCATTCCGTCCATTCCTGAAGCAGACTTCAGGTTGTATCCTCCGGCGTCAAAGGTCAAGCCTTTGCCTACCAGGGCAGTCCAGGGGGCGCCTGGATCGCCTTCATAGCGGAGGGTGATCAGCCTTGCGCCGTGGGAAGAGCCCCGGTTGACTCCCAGAAGGGCTCCCGCTCCTATTTCTTCCAGCTCTTTATTGGTCAGGATCTCGCAGTCCAGATTTAATTCTTGGGACAGTCTGGATGCTTCTTCCGCCAGGTCTTCGGGAGTCATGAAATTGTTAGGCATATTTCCAAGATCCCTTGCGTGGTTTACGCAGGAAGCGGTGAGACGGGCCTGCTCACAGAGAGAAGAAATATCCTGAGAAGAGATAAAGGAAATTTCAGGAACTGTTTCTTTTTCCCGGCGGATTTTTGTAAAGTCGTAAAGGGCATATTCTGCATAATAGGAAGCCTCCCGGGCGGCGTCCTGGACAGAGATATGGTCACAGGCCAGGGTATCAATGAAGATACACAGGTCTTCTTTCTCCCGGCGGACACATTCTCCGATGGTCTCCCCTGCTTTCTGGGGAGTCATGGACTCTTTGTCTCCCAGGCCAAGGATCAGAATATGCTTTGGATAACGGGAATCTGTCTGGAGAATACGGAAGCTTTTTCCTTTTTCCAGGGAGAGGTCTTCCAGATACTCCTTTAAAAATTCAAGTTCAGAAGGAAGGGTGGCTCCTTTATAGATAGGAACTGCCAGCCAGGAGGCGACAGCAGATAAATCTGATAAACGATAGATTTTCATATGATATACACTGTCCTTTCTTTTAGAATATGGCTCCCGGAAACGGCGGGATAAGAAAACTGCGCAGGGGAGCCTTTTGTACAATGAGGGTAGCATAAACGTCTCATAAAGTCAAATATCCAGGTCCGGAACCTGTTGAATATCCTGTTTTTTTCCAGAATAATTGAAATAATACTTTTTCATACAGTATTTTTATGATATGATTAACACTGATAAATTAAAGAAAAGTTTGTTGGTAATATCAGATTTACAGAAAGGATAGAGGAATTTGCTATGTGTGGAATCGTAGGATATGTTGGAGAAGAACAGGCAGCTCCTATTCTTTTAGGCGGACTGTCTAAGCTGGAGTACAGAGGTTATGACTCTGCGGGAATCGCAGTGCGCAATGATGAAACAGGGAAGACAGAGATCGTAAAGGCAAAAGGACGTCTGAAGATCCTGGTTGAGAAAACCGACGGGGGAACCGCGGTGCCGGGTACCTGCGGTATCGGACATACACGCTGGGCCACTCATGGGGAACCCTCTGAGAATAATGCTCACCCTCACTGCTCAGATGACAGATCGGTAATCCTGGTGCACAATGGAATCATTGAGAACTATCAGGAACTGAAAGAAAAGCTGACCAAATCTGGATATACGTTTTATTCCCAGACAGATACAGAGATCGCGGTGAAGCTTATTGATTATTATTATAAGAAGACGGAAACTCCTTTGGAGGCTATGACCCGTACTATGCTGCGTATCCGGGGCTCTTATGCTTTCGGAGTGATGTTCCGGGACTATCCGGGGAAAATTTTTGCGGCAAGAAAAGACAGTCCTCTGATCGTAGGCCGGAGCACTGCAGGCTCTTTGATCGCTTCAGATGTGCCTGCCATCCTGGACCGGACCAGAAATGTATACTACATTGGAAATATGGAGATCGCAGAACTCTCCAAAGAAGAAATCCATTTTTACAATATCGACAGAGAAGAGATCCAGAAGGATATGGTCTCTATTGAGTGGGACGCAGAGGCGGCGGAAAAAGGCGGATATGAGCACTTTATGCTGAAGGAGATCCATGAGCAGCCTAAAGCTGTACAGGATACTATCGGAGCTTATGTAAAAGACGGAAAGATCGATCTCTCCCAGACAGGTATGGAGGAAGAGACTCTGAAGAAAATTAAAAGAATCTATATCGTAGCCTGCGGTTCTGCCTATCATGTGGGAGTGGTAGGAAAATATGTGATCGAGGGTCTGGCTAAGATCCCGGTAGAAGTAGATCTGGCTTCGGAATTCCGTTACAGAGATCCTATTCTGGAGGAGGATTCTATTGTTATCATAGTTTCCCAGTCCGGAGAAACAGCGGACAGTCTGGCAGCTCTCCGTCTGGCAAAGGAAAGAGGCGTGTCGGTAATGGGAATCGTGAATGTGGTAGGTTCCAGCATTGCCAGAGAAAGCGACTATATCCTGTATACCTATGCAGGCCCTGAGATTTCTGTGGCTACCACAAAAGCCTACAGTACCCAGCTTATCGCCATGTATCTGCTGGCGGCAGAATCTGCTCTGGCCAAAGGGGTGATCGATGAAGAACGATACAAAGCCCTTCTCAATGAGATGGGAACCCTTCCGGAAAAGATCCAGAGGACTCTGGACGATAAGGAGCGGATCCAGTGGTTTGCCAGCAAATATGCCAATGCAAAGGATATCTTCTTCATTGGAAGAGGAATTGACTATGCCATCAGCCTGGAAGGCAGCCTGAAGATGAAGGAGATCAGCTATATCCATTCTGAGGCCTATGCTGCCGGAGAACTGAAGCATGGAACTATCAGTCTTATCGAAGACGGAACTCTGGTGGTAGGAGTTGCCACCCAGAAGGGACTTTTTGAGAAGACTGTAAGCAATATGGTAGAGGTAAAGAGCCGGGGCGCTTATCTGATGGGGCTGACTCTTTATGGCAACTATAATATTGAAGATACTGCTGACTTTTCCGTATATGTCCCTAAGACGGACCAGTATTTTACTACCAGTCTGGCTATTGTACCTCTGCAGCTTATGGGATACTATGTCAGTGTGGCAAAAGGTCTGGATGTGGATAAGCCGAGAAATTTGGCTAAGTCTGTGACTGTAGAGTAAAACAAAAAAGGATCTGTACAAGGAGAGGTCTTTCAGAGACCGTTTCGAAGAGGAAATTTTAGACAAAATCCTGCTTCGGAACGGTCTCATTTTTTACATAAAAACTTGTAT